>Ga0206855_10084_pt1 | contig 29266 bp, 24 predicted proteins | sample Alteio_BWOrgCont_51_FD_152637 | JGI IMG/M metagenome (GOLD analysis project Ga0206855, IMG submission 152637) | Enriched cells from forest soil in Barre Woods Harvard Forest LTER site, Petersham, Massachusetts, United States -... | ecosystem: Environmental > Terrestrial > Soil > Temperate forest >...
CTGATCTCGACTTTGTAGTGATCCAATACGCGTTCATCACCCTTGAAGTGGAGCTGTGCAAGTACCTCGGCTACCTCTGAGGGGCGGTTCTCAGGAACGATGCCAACAGCGTCGCCAGGCGTATATTCCATCCCCGGCTCAAGTTCCAGCTCGATATGACGGGTTTCCTTTTCTGAGCCGGCCGTAGTCATCAATACGTTGACAAGCATACGCGACATGTATGGATTATTCCGGGTGTACTTTTGCGGCTGTGTGCTCATAAGGTAGGTCAGATTTTCGGCGATTCAGAATCTTGTCAGATCGAGTATATCTGTAAGACTTTCAAGAAACCGGATCGCGTTCGCCACAACCTGCCGCATTGAGGAGCTCGAGAGTCAGAGCACTTGGACACTTGTTTCGCCGAGATTGCTGTTGCCATGAAGTACAGGCGATAATTTTGAAAAGAAAAGAGTGCAAACTTTGGATAGACAACTCTTTACAGCCCGGCTTCAGCGGAAGCTATTGCTCTCCGATCCGGCACAGTGCTATCACCTCGAATTTGCTATCGATGAACTTTCTCATTTCGCCTTCGTGCCAGGTCAGTTCATCTCCTGCGTCGCAGTCGACGGCAAAGGAAAAACACAGACGCGCGCCTACTCCGTTGCCTCCGCGCCACGCGCAAACCTGTTCGACTTGTGCCTGAATCGTGTCGAAGACGGTTTCTTTTCGAATCTACTCTGCGATCTCGAACCCGGCCAGACCATGCAGGTTCACGGACCGCATGGACTCTTCACCCTGCGTCAGCCGCTGACGGACTCCATCTTCATCGCCACCGGCACTGGCATTGCGCCGATACGCGGATTTATCGAGTGGCTTTTCCCGGAAAGCGGTGAAGACCGCAGCCAGGGACGTTCTATCTGGCTTGTTTATGGAACACGCTATCCGACTGGAATCTACTATCAGAAATATTTTGAGAATGTCGCGGCCGAACGCCACAACTTCCACTACCTATCTACGCTGAGCCGCCCTAATGATGACTGGGAGGGACTGCGCGGCTATGTTCAGGAGCACGTTGCCAGAATTGTGACCGAGCGCACCCATCAGAAGCATTCCGGTCCCATCGTCACAGTAGCCGAGCCCGGTGGGTTAGACATCCATGCCTACATCTGCGGGCTGAACAAGTTGGTTTCTGCCAATCGCGACAAGCTTAAGGAACTAGGCTGGCAACGCAAGCAGATCATCTTCGAGCGCTACGACTAACTCCAGTAACTCCGGTCCAGCGTCCGATACTGAATCGCTTCCGCAATATGCGGCACGGTGATCGACGGCACTCCTTCAAGATCGGCGATGGTTCGAGCAACTTTCAAAATACGATCATGCGCACGCGCCGTAAGCCCCTGCTGCTGCATGGCCCGCTCCAGCAACCGCTCCGCATCCGGTCCAAGCTCGCAGAAGGCACGAATCTGGCGCGTGCTCATCTGTGCGTTCGAGTAAATCTTCTCGGCTGCCGTTGTAAAGCGCTCGCGCTGGATTCCCCGCGCGGCCAGCACACGCGAACGGATGGCCGCCGAGCTTTCACTCGCTGCGCCGGCGCGCAGTTCGCGATACTGCACCGCAGGGACTTCAATGTGAATGTCGATGCGATCGAGGAGTGGGCCTGACACTTTCGAGACATATCGCTGAATCATCGGCGGAGTACATAAGCACTCACGTGACTTGTCATTGAAGTATCCGCAAGGGCACGGATATCTTCATTGCTGAAACTCGCCTCCTCTATCTGCCGATCCGACGGCTCGTTTGAGTCTGGGCACGGTTTTGATGGCCGGTCGACCTCAGTCTGCGGCTAGTGTACCCATTGGCGGCCAGCACCAGCCTCCATTGTTCCTTTATACCGAGCATTAGCAGACTCACTCAGTGGCGGTGGAGCGGTGAGCCAATGCTTGGACAAGAAGCAAACTTGATCTCACCAGTTGCAGGTGCCGGACGAAGTAAGAGTGAGTTTACCTGAAATCCCGCCTCGCCCTTCACTGGGACTTGGCAAGGATACGATCGTCCCTGACATCGTTTTCCCGGTGATGATTGCGTCGATTGTATAAGCAACGCCCGTCGGTGATTGAGAATCTGGTGCATCAAGGGATACGTGGTCCTGTGAAACCGTTCCGGTAAACCCAATTTCGCCGTTCACGAAATCCGGATAGCTAAAATCTCCGTTTCCTGTGACCGATGTTCCATTCTGATGTAAGCAAAGGGCAAACGAGACCGTCTGGCCGTTCGGTGGGTCCCAGGTATAGGAACCTGACCATAGACCGGTAATAACGCATGGCGCAATTTGCCCATTGCTTTTGCAGACCTGGAAGGAACTGCTATAGTCCCAGTAATAGAAAGTCTGGGCAACGGTGTCACCTGCAGAAACGAAGCCTTTCACCAGGCTAAGCCTTTTCCAGAGTTTGTCGATTGTTGCTCCGAATATGTCCTTGATCGAGGGGATTTGGTTGCAAGACGATAGGCTCTTGTAAACAACGTCGAACGCAAGCACGGAATCTAGATACGTTATCGCGGCGTCCCCAGTCGGCTGGCTAAGGAGCGATGCGAGCTTCGGATTGAAGAAATTCGAAGCGCTGCCCACGATGCATTTCTCAGTGTCTGAGGACGGTATCACGCCCGAAGCGGCAGACGTCACAAAGAAGTAGTAGCGAAATATAGCATTGAGGACATTCTGCGTTTTCGAATTAGAGCTTTGCGATAACGTAAGCACAAAGTCCGGTGCCGCGCCCTTGAGCAGCGTCTTCGATGCGCTACCGCCATAATATGCGAGCAGTTGCCCTAAGGTCGTGGACAGGGGTGGCGTGACCGCGGTTCCGATCGTAGTGCCATCCGGATAATGCGTATCTGCCTCCCAGGCGATGAACATCTGGTCGAAGATAAAGATGTCGTTCGTACCAGGAGAGTCGTCGATCCACACGTTCCATGTCGCGCTCAGATTCGGGATTAGGTAAATTGGTAGCGGTGGGCCAACATCAATGGGACTGGAAGTGGAGACCATCGGCTGAATGCTGGCCTTCGCTACGGCTGGCGCAGTCTTTTGATATGCGTCCAACACATCGCTCGCTACCATCCAGGTAGCTTGAACGACCGTGTCAGAATCGAATGGAGATTGGCCGCCGGACAATGTCTGGTTCACCGCGGACAGAAGGGGCGGGTAGTTCGAAGAAGACGTTATAAGGCTGGACAGTACATCAGAGGTCAGGGGCGCAGTAGAGTAGACCAGCCCGAGTGCAATTCGCACTAAGCCGATTGAAGTCGTATTTGCATCGACAATACCGTCCGTATTGCCTACACCGAGAAGGAAGGGGTTTCCATTCTCGTCTCCAGCAAGCAGCAATGGGATCGCGCCTTGTGCATCCGCAGAGATGGTCGCACCTACTGGGACAGCCTCTTTTGCGTCGAAAAACGTCGTGATCTTGCCAGATGTTGCGGAGGGGACCGTTGGTCCTATAGAGGTAACCACCGAAAAGCTAAGCGCCGATTGTTCCGTTACGGTTAGCCCGATCAATCCAGAGACCCCGGACAGCGACGCAGAAATATTAGCTGAACCCGCGGAGATGCCTTTTACCAACCCAGAGGACGAAACGGTCGCCACACCGGTGTTGGATGAACTCCAAGAGACCGTCGAACTCACGTTCGCTGTAGAACCATCACTTACAGTGGCGGTGGCAGTAAATTGCTGGGTCTGGCCCACCATCACTGATGGTGGGCCGGTCACCGAGATAGACGCCAATTTAGGCGAAACCGTGACAGTAGAACCACAAGTGCAAATGCCATGACCGCTTCCCAACATGTTCACGAAAGCGCACTGTGCTTGCAAGCTGGCAAGCTCTGTTGTCCCCAGAGTTGAGTCTGAAGATTCGGTTTCAGTTATTGGGTATGCAGTGCCCACGGGATTTCCAATGTGAGTTTCCCATGCGCGAAGGTTGGCCGTTGGGATGACATTGGAGGTCGGATCACAAAGGGAGTTGTTAACCGCAGCAGCCACGATCTTGATCACTCCGTTGTTCGAGACCCGCCCAGTGAGAGGGTTCGATGTCAGATTGTGTCCGACCGATAACGTCCGCAGGTCGTTTGGGGGCTGCACGCAACCGCAGCACTCAGTCAGTTGCTGATCGTTATCAAACACGTACAACATCGCACAAAGATCGCCGTAGGTCAGACCAGGATTGTCGATCCGGAGTGTCGCATCAGGCGCTATGGCCACATTGTTTGCGAAGTAATTTACCTTGTAGACGTCAGTTGAGCTTTTAGTTGTCTGGGCTGAGGCGATGCCAGCGGCTCCAGCGATCACCAAGACCATGGAAAGCTTCTTGTAGGCTGCGCGTGTCATGTGCGTCCTCCACAGCGCATTTGGCCCCGATGGAACTGCAGAAATCCTAAGCACACAAATGTAAATAGAGTTATGCATCCTGCAAGTCCCCATTAGAATTAATTCGCCGCCCAGTTTTGGCTGGTTCCGGTCACGCGGCGGTTCGGGAAGGATCGCCTATGATCTTGCCTACTACGAACAGCAAGCAAGAGTAGCGGTCGTTAAGCTCAGTCAAATGAGCAGGAGATCATCGTGGTGGGGCTGCCGGAGACGGCTGGACCGAGCAGGCCCTGGCGGGAAGCCCCCTACCCCTTATGCGAGCAGAACGACCTCCAAGAACGTACAAAGTTCCACTCCGGCTGAGATGCGAAGGGAAGATGCGGAGGACCCTGGTAAATTGCCCCCAGGCCAAGGCTAGGATGCGTGCGATGTTAAGCGGACGGAGTTGGGATGGCTGGATTGCGGAGGATGCGAAGAGCCGTCGGCATCCGGTGAATCGGATAACGCATACGTTCGGAATTCCGATGTTCTTTCTCTTCGGTTTAAATGTACCGGAGTTATACTGAGCCGCAATTCTCCCTCGTTGGCCACTCTCTCGCTGCTGATGGATATCAGTGGATGTAACTTCATATCAGCACCACAACATAACCATGGACCTCGCAGAGTCGCAGAAATATCACACATCCCGTCGCGAGAAGACTGTCACAGTCACGATCGAGAAGAGCAAGACACCGATGGTCTGGCTGGACACCTCGGTTCTTATCGATTTCGCCAAAATCGAAAAGAGTGAGAAGGTTGAGCCTATCCGAGCCGAGCGGCTGACGCGGCTGAGAACATTAGTCCGCAAGGCTGTTCGCGAGGAAAACGTGGTCTGCCCAGCTTGGGATCAGGAGAATGAATTCGAGGCAAAACGCCTAGAGGCCGAAATTCGCACTGTAGTCAGCGATCTTTCCTGTGGGGCCCATTGCATACCGTTCGCCGGAGTCAAGGATCAGCAGATCGCGATCGGCATCAAAGCTTACATCGCCTCAGCGGACACCATGCATATACCGGCAAATATTCACTTCTATGACGATCCGCTGAAGACGGTGCGTGAGGCGAAGCTAAGTCGGTTCATTGTTGAATCCGAGATGTCCAAGCCCAAGGAATGGATCGACAAGGCCGAACGGGACAAGTTCGAGACGCTGGAAGCCGTCGAGGATCTGCGCCAAGGCTACAACGCCATTGACCAGACTTTCGAAAAACAACTGGAACTCGAACGCATTGGGGAATCCGACGCGATGATGAAGATGATGGGCGAATACATGCGCCTGACAAGTCTAAAACAGGTCGGATTCTGGGACCACATGAACGTCGATGGCTTCCTCACCCATCTGTCCATGTGGACGAAATTCGGAGGACCAGGCGGCGACCTCCCTTCTGATCTTGCCGCCCTCTATTCGTTCATGCGGTCGCCATATTACTGGGAACTGCCGATTCAGGACGTCGCTTGCCGCCTGTCGGCGGACTTGGTTGTGAAGCATTTCCCCGTTAAGAGCGGCGATCACCCAGACATCCAGCACCTGGCAGCGACGATCCCGGTTGCACAGTACGTCGTGGCTGACAAGGCCATGGTAGATCGGTGCGAGCGGCTGGGCATCGGCAAGAAGTGGAAGACGAAGCTTTACTCGACCCGAACTCTTGACAATCTATCCGATGAGATCGCGAAGCTGGCTTAGCTATTCTGATTCCTTAGACGTTAGCTTTTTCGATGGTGCCGTCTTCGTTCAAAAACTCCAAATACTCTTTGAAGTCGTTTTTCATTACACGGCGAGCCAAACACCTCAGCAGTGGGAGCCACTTTGAGACCGCCTGTCGATCTTCGGTTTTATCCAGTAGCAGAAACTCTCCCGAATCCAAGATTCCATGGGCGATTTTGTCTCGAACTGGGCGTAGCTGACTATCGAAGATGTTATTGATCTTCTTGCCTAAAGCCTCTGGGATAAAAATCTGGTCGAAGACCCCATCGTCCCAGTTACGATTAATGTAAAAAAGCGCATTGAGCCACTTCTCCATGGAATTCTTGTCGCGCAATGGTATCTGCTCTCCCGGCCTGGTCTGTTTCAATGCCGACTTATACTTCCTGCCGAGCCTCTCGCGTCGCTTGCGGCTCATTTCGAGAATCTTGTAGAAACAGAGAAATCTGTACACAGGAGTGTTGCTGTTCAACGCTTCCCTGTAGAGCGCAACGGCATGTTCAAATTCCGGGTCGTTGAACGTCCCTGCGCCCTTGACCGCCATTGAAACAGACGGAAATGGCGCGGCGAAAGAAATGCTCTTAGCCTGCGTAGCGACTTCAGTCACTTCCACGGCCTCAATGATTAATGGGATGTCAAGTTGAGATGCGAGATTGCTCAGCAGTCCTTGCATCGCCGTTGATGCGTGCCTTTCCGCCACGTTTCGGTCACCCGCGAAGAATGGATCGCTAATCAGTTTGGCGAGGTAACCTCTTTCGTTGGGGTAACCATGAAACAGAAACGCGCCAGATGCCGTCTTGTAAGACATATCGATTTGATCCGGATCGATGTCTACAACGACAGCGGGCTTTGTTATGGCAAGATGCGAGTCTCCTCGGAGTGCATCAGCAAACTTGATTTCGTTTTCAGGTAAATTGCGCGTATTTGGCTTTGCAAGGACGAACGTCACGATGTAAAGACCAGGAGCACCTTTGGGGCCATGTGCATTTAAATGAGCTTTGTCACCAATGTAGTGAGGGACAGCAATGATTCCTTGCCCTTCACCCGGAAACCCAATGAGCTTTCCCCGTTTGTCCCGCGCCTTGTGACCGGCAGTCTCTTGCGTATTTGACATTGGGGGTGCAAACCTCCTTTACACAGAAGTTGGTTCTCCATCGAGGATAGCTCTCTCAGTGCGCATGACAGACGTTCAGGTCGTCTATGGTTGTACGATCTGCCATTCAAATGATTTCCAGGGAGAGCTATCCAAGCCCTGAGCGGCGAGCATTCGACTCTCGAAGCGTGATGAGAACGGACACCGAAAGGACGGAACGATCTAGAGCAGCAATGGACTGATGGTGAACGAGGTGAGATACTCTCTGCGATATTTAGTTGGAGGAACACAATGCCCGTCACCGTGAAGAACATATCGCTTTGGCGAAAAGAGACCGAGAACAAGACGGGTCTTCTTGCACTGACGCTTGAGCCAATTGCAAAGGCTGGGTCAGATCTCAGCGTTGTGATGGGGTATCGGCTTCCAGGCAATGAGGCCAAGGCAGCTATCGAAATCTATCCGGTCGCTGGGAAAAAAGTAACGGCTGCTGCTACAGAAACGGGGCTTGTTGCCTCGGCGGTCCCAACGCTTCTCGTCGAAGGCGATAATAAGCCAGGCACGGCGCACAAGATCGCACAGGCGATTGCGGAGGCCGGAGTTGACCTGAGCTTTTTTGTTGCCCAAGCCATTGGCAGAAAATATTCAGCGGTCATCGGTTTCGTAAATGACGCTGATGCAAAAAAAGCGACGACACTTATCAAGAAAGCAAGCGGAAGGAAGTGAGAATAAGAGCCGGGATTGGAGGCATGCCAGTTACTTTGGCGATCCTCGATCAAGTTTCGGGACTACTTCGACAGATACTGCTGTAAAAACTCCGCCTCAGCATAAAACTCAAAATCCTGGTTCGCTTTCTTCTGAAATCCGTGGCCTTCGTCATTCGCCTTGACGTACCACACTGGCGTCCCCTGCTTCTTCAGCGCCGCGTAAATCTGATCACTTTCGCTCACCGGCACACGCGGATCGTTCTTCCCCGCCACCACAATCATCGGCTTCTTAATCTTCTCGACATTGTTCATCGGCGCAATGCGCTCAAGAAACTCTCGCATCTTCGGATCGCGTTCGTCGCCGTACTCAACCCGGCGCAGGTCTCGCCTGTACGCCTCCGTGTTTTCGAGAAAAGTCACCAGGTTCGACGGCCCTACAATGTCAATCGAACAGCGTATCCGGTCGCTATAGAAGGTTGAGATCGCAAGCACCATGTGGCCGCCGTAGCTCCTAAGTCAATTTGCGGGGAAGTCAAGAATAAATACACTCAGAAAAGTACAAGACGACTGCTCGTAAAATTCTCTCGTGGGCCAAAGCGAAGAAATTCGTTGTGCTTTCTCAAGTAAAAACGGACGCACTTGACGAATGGAAGACGCAATGGAGTCTAAACGCCAAGCGCCCAGACGATCGCATGGGAAAAACGACGGCAGGGCGTCATCTGGAGAAAGTGAAGGCGTTCTTCCAATCCTGCCAGCGCATGGGATGGATTAAAGCGAGTCCGGCGTGTTCCCGCCCAGCTTTCTTTGGTGCTTATTGACAGAATACATCCTTGTTAGATAACCCTAGATGGGAGTTAGATCGGCATGAATATCACAAAAGGTAACTCAAGCTTTGTAGTGATGGATGAAGCAGCGATCACAGATTCAACTGCTGACAGATACATTATTGCCAGTGGAGGAGCAGCAGATTGCCTGATCGTCGCCGCGCATTCAACAAGCCAGAAATGGGCATACATCGTCCATGCGACAAGAAGCACAGATCTAAGAAAGGTGCACCAACAAATCCTTCTATTCACGCCGAATGTAGACGTACACCTTTCATCAAAGCCTTTCAGAGACGATCCGAACAATCCCCTGGTGGCAGAAATTAAGAAGTTGTTCGCCGACGCCGCGCCCACTTACCGGATCGTGACCGAGTCGGATGCCGGGAAGCTGGCCATCGTTGCCAAAACAGGAGAATTCGCGACGGACTTCAATGACAAGCTTTGCTCTTTCGCCAATAAGGAGATGGAAGAGGAACGCTCGAAGCCAAAACCTAAGGTCGATCTCAGCAAATATAAGGTCACGGCAGTAATTCCTCCCCGCAAAGCTGCTTCTGCGACCCTGCTGCCACCAGAGGACCCGGCGGAGGCAGAGAAGAAGCGGCTGGAGGCAGCGGCTGAAAGAGAAGCCCAGCAGGAAATGATGAGAAAGGATCTCCGAATCTACAATTACGGTGATTCAGTCACGGTAATCCTGTCTCAAATTTTAAGAATGTAGGGTCCGTGATAGTGCGGGTGGGGTGCCTGGCTCGCTTGGAGTGGCTGACGTGAAGACCTCCCGGTGATTGATATGCGGTCCTAAGGCTCTCGGCGAAGGCACCGAGGGACAAGGCTTCCGTATCGACGCCGATATACTTCGTGAGTTCATGCAGGCACGACTCCTGCTCCACATCTAGCGTTACAAAGATGTCGCATGGGAACCGAGACCGCGAGCGCAACGAAGAGGGCCAGAGCGATGATAGTTTTGGAATTCATTTTCGTCTCTTTGTATCTTTCTGGTGCTACTCGCAGAATTAACTGCTCGGCGATTGCAGGCCGGGAGCTAGTTTTGCAACATCGGGTGGTCAGATCTCAAGGGTGGCATCCGGATTGTTTTGCGCATGGAGGGCGATCGGGATCGCGAGCATGCAAGTGTAATTGCGGCTACGTGAGTTGAGGATCTGGATTTCATACGCACCTCGTTCCTTGTATCTTGGTCGCTATTTCGTGGAGCCAATGGCTGCGCGGCTTGTAATGCCTGATACGGCTGGCTGGGCTTGCGCCTCGTTACTTTGCCTCGCAGACTCCACCGACACCGGAGCCCGACCTGCTGCACGACCTTGAGAGATCCTCTAGCGGGGAAGGATCTGATGGCAGGAACAAACACCCCTCCTCCCGCACCGGCTCATTCGCCGTCTGCCCAGCAGGACATTGCTTGAGGTCTTGAACCCCGGTTAGATAACAACGCCAAAGATTGGGAGTAGGCCGCAGAAGGAGGCAAGCGCCTGTCAATTTGTTGTGGCTTATGATCCCAGCGCCGCTTAGCTTGACCGCCTGCGGGCTTCCGGATGCGTTGTCGGTCACCAAAAGCATGCCTGTCAGGCTGCCTGTTGTGCTGGGCGTAAAGGTTATGTTGATCTCACAACTCGTAGCTGGCGCCAGACTCCCAACGCAGTTGTCACGTTCTGCGAAATGGGCCGTCGTGTCGATATCCGTGACGTTCAGAGTCGCTCCTCCGGAGTTGGTCAGCGTGACGGTCATGGCCCTGCTGGTTGTGCCGACATTCTGGCCGGGGAACATTAAACTCGTCTCCGACAGCGTGGCACCAGGACTGGCGGTTAAATCAAAGCCGTTTGGGAAAGCCGCAGGCCTATGAACCCCTGACAGAGGACCCAGCCGCCGAGGAAGCATCGAGACAATCGAATTACGAGGATTAGCGAGAGGAGTCTGTCGCGCAAGATGCTCCGCACTGGCTGGAGCCGCCGCAGTCTCACCTGCAATTGTTTCCTGGCAATCCGACATACTGTTTTCGTTGCAGGGGATCAGCACGTAAGCATGTCCGCACAAGTCGACATCCTGCGGCGCGCACCCGGCAGGTACACCGAACCCCGCGATTTCTCCGCGATCGTTGATAGCAACCGCGAAGGTCAACTGCAGGCTCGAACCGGTAGGAATCAGGCTGTTCAAATCGACCATGGGCCCGCCGCTTTCCCACAAAAACGCATGCTGGCCAGTGGGGATCAAGCAAAGTTCCTGATCCTCTGATGTGCCGACAACCTGACCGCTTGCATTGACGTAATATGCGTTGGCGCACGAGTCTCCGGGCACCGTCCCAAGATCGATCATTGCCCCGTGTCTCCATAGAACTGCATCGTGATTTTGGGGAAGGGGCCCGGGAAGATCGGCTTTGCCGGCAATAACGCCGTCGTCGTTGATCCAGTTCGCGAATCCGTTGTCTCCTCCGAGGGTGCCCAAGTCCTGCATCCCGTGGTTCTTCGTCCAGAGAAAAGGATGGGATGTAAGGTCGCCAGCGAGGTTTGATACGCCTATGACTTGCCCTCGATTGTTGAAACCCGTCGGGTTGCCTAAGGTACCCCCTAGGCTGCCGAGATCCCGCATTGTGCCGTTCTCCCAGAGGAAAGAGTGGACGGTGGGAAGGCCGGTGCTGGAGTTCGGCGTTGAGTCGGTGTAAGACTCACCTGCGATCTGGCCGCGCTCGTTCACAAGGATGGCGAATGCCCCGGAGCCGCCCAACGTTCCCAGGTCCTGCATCGCTCCGTTCTGCCATAAAAACGCTCGCGTCTGCGTCGGGAAGAAGCCTGGGCCCGCCAGGGAAAAGGGATCGGGAATTGTGTTGAGAGCGAATCCGACCGCTTGGCCACGACTGTTGACAGTGGAGGCAAAGCTCTCATATCCACCTTCTGGCAATGTTCCCAGATCTGTGATCTCGCCGTTGTTCCAAAGCACCGCACGATTCTCTGGGAACCCGGAGAACAAGGGATCAATCTGTCCGTTCTGGGAATTTCCGCTGATCAGACCGTTAGCTGTGATCCAGGTGGTTTGGCTGCTGGCACCGCCGGGGAGCGTGCCCAAGTCGGTCAAGGCACCGTTCTGCGATTGAAATGCGTGCGAGACGAAGCAGTCTGGGTTAAAACAAAACGAAGGATTGGGATCGGGCGTGGATGTATCCGCCCAGCCCGCAGCTATTCCCCGGTTGTTGAGGAGGCCATCGAAGCCGTTCTGAAGGTAACTCGCCGGACCGCCGAAGGTGCCGAGGTCGATGAGCCTGTAGTGAGTATGTTGCTTCTGTTGTTGCCCCGTTAACTGTTCTTGCCCAATCATCTGTGCTGGAATCGCGAGGGCAGCGAGCAAGCTGACCACAATAGCGGAACGTGCCTGTTTCATACCGGCCTCCTATTGCTCCTTGGTTTCCTTCTATCCGTGTAAGCCGAAATCCTGAGAGAAAGAGGCCATGGCTTTGTTCGCGGATGGTTGCGGTCGACTGCTTCGCCAACCTGTCCATCAATGGCCATGGATGTCAGGGAGCCACTGCCAGTCACAGTACCATCACGATCATGGCGACCTCCGGATCGAAGCAATTGGAACCGCCGACATGTAACCCCACTGACCGTGGAACCGCTCTGGCTGATAGTGCCAGCAAAGCTGATGGGAACCTTTGCTGAGCCAGCTGAGGCTGAATTGAATTGCCAGTTGCCGGATATGGTCAGGATCTGCGATGGTGAAGGCGGTGGTGTGGAAGCTTTTGAAGGCGGGGCTCCCGGTGCTGGTCCTCCTCCGCCTCCGCAGAGAGAAACAATGGTCGAAAGAGCAACTACGGCTGGCAGGCGCTTCATAGCACTTCCTCCTTCACGCGATATCAGACCTCTCGGCGGTTTTAAATGTTTGTTACTAAAACCGGGCCAACAGAGAGCGTCAGTTCTTTTCCTCGACCAAGTCGGGAACATCTACCCTCTGAACTGCGAAGTACTCGCCGGGAATTGAATTTGATCGGCCAATTCTCCCAGGGGCTTCCTTCGAGAGTTCGCGGTTACTCATGGAAAATGCATGCCCCATGCCAAAGACCCATTCGTCGCTCGACGACTCCAGCCGGGCCCATCCCATCTTTGTTTGCAATGTGATAGGGGCGATTCTGGGACGTGAGATTCGATGATTCAGCACGGTGGTCCCAACCACTCGGTATCTCAACGGATACCCGAGAGTAATCGTTCAGATCCAACAACCTGAGGACTCTACTGTGTTGCTTGTGAAGCGCAGCGATTAGGACGTAGGTAATCCTGGCTTGTGAGCACGGACTGGTGAAGGGCGTCTATGTCGCCGATGAGTGGCTGCCTGCTTCACCGGGTAAGGAGGCTGAAGAGAATTTCCAGGAATTGTTGAAAAAGTACCCGCTGTTCAAACCAGCGCCAACGGCACACCCAAAACATGGCTTCAGGGGACGAGAAGCAGATGAATCAAACCAGAGCCACTATCTGGGAAAGCGTGTGCCAGAAAACCTGGCGATAGGCCAAGGCGGATTCCTGTATACCTACTGAGTGTAGGAGGCGAGGGGCTTGGGGCAGCTGTCAGTACTGAAGCTCATGCCGAAGCTTCACAGGCTCAGAACATCAGCTTGCTTGTTTTGCGCTTGGGTCATTTCAGCCTCAAGAGATCAGAGATTTGCGCACGCCTGCCTGGCAGCCGATCGCCTTGCAACGTCCAGAGGTCCTCGCGGTAGTACGCCGTCGGGTAGACGAGGCTTTTGCCGTCGCGGCCCTGCGAGCTACGCTGCCTCAAGTTGCTTACATGGCAAGAACTGGCTACGGTGCTTCCGGATGATCTTCAGCAGTTTCTGGCAGCCAAGTACGGCCTTATTCCCGCATGACCTCTGGATGGGACGGTCTTTATCTGCACATCAGATACTGCTTTCTGGCCATTTTTGCCAGCGCTTATTGGCTGCAGGTAATTCTTCAAGCGCTTTGTACAGGGCTTCTCCAGCTTCGCCCGTCCATTTTGATCCGGCTATCGCGCTGATCCTGCACCATCTTCTATTAAGGGTTCTGGGATAGACACGTCCTTGCCGAATATTGAAAAACTCAAAGCTGGCTGCACTGACAAGGGCTGCCGTTGCAAGAAACATGGTGATGCACTCGAACCCCGCCATGGGAGAAAGACAAGTGTCAACCAAAAGATGCCAAATCACGTTGAACATCGCTGCTGCAAAAATCAAGACCGCGAACGTGAAACTAGTGATAACGAAAGCCCAAGCCGATGCGAGAAATTTGGGATCCAAATGAAGACGTCTAGCGCGTAAGAGTCCAAGCACAAGGCGCTCGATCCGCCGTCCGTGACGCTCCCCCTTGAATTGTTCAAGCGCGTTGCCGACGTCTTGTGACAACTCGGGCTTGTGAAGTTCGGTGCGCCATTTCACTAGGGCGAAATCGACAGCACACGCACCAATGAGTCCGCAAACGATTTGACATAGATTTAGTGAAACGATAAACCCAGAGGAGTGAAAACCCCATAACTCAAGAATGCTCATATATGCCTTGAATTTACTGATGCAGCTACGCTCTCAACCTAAATCATGTACATTGTCTCTTCGAGTTACGGATGTAACGATGCAATGCGTGTATCTAGCAAGGCTTTTCTCAGAATAAGCATGCGAAATAATTCGCCTCAAGGATGGACCTGGAAACCAATTCCTGGATATGCACCCTTGTAACAAAGCCCAGAGTCTAGGCGGCTCGAAAACCCCGCATCCTAAGGGCAGCGAAAGGCTCCTCGCGATGACCGCCGTGATGTCACTCCATCTGATTTTGAAGGATCCTTTTCAATGCAAAACGCCAGTGAACATTCGTCCACTGGCGCCACAATTGAGCAGCCCTCCCCGAAGTGCTGGCTCAATAATTGAACTGTAGCCATAAAAGGTACGATTTTGCAACGGGTAGCGTCGTGATAGGAGGTTGTGCATGTTCCTTCGGTCACTCCGCTGCCGCGATTAGAAAAATACCCGGGACTAAACTCAAGCTGGTCTTGAATCGGTATGAGGGCGATTCGTTTTCGCAAGATTGGGAACACTTCGGAGTGGATTCAACAGCGGTGATAATTCAATTGGACTACGGAGGGGTCTTGGTCAAGACCTTCGTCCTCCTCGCGTTCGCCCACTTCTCCGCTGTTTGTCAGCGATTCGGCTTCTGGCTTCTGCGCTTAGAGTTCGACGCTTGGGTGCAGTGTGGTCGGTGCCCAATCCAGTGCTCTGACTTGGGTCAACAGGGCGATTTCATTATCGAGTCTGCAACTATGTCACGCATAGCCATCCAGCATCCTCTAAACTGGCTCAATTGTTGAATTCCTTCTCAGCTTCCTCAATCTCTTTCAAGTGGGTGAACTTACGGTAGTCCAGCCAGAACCGAGTGATCGTGTTTCCGATCCGAGCAATGCAGAAGCTACAGAATAAGAGAGCAGCTGCACTGATCGCTTCAAACAGTCCGGTCAATTGGTTGAGATCGTGCAGATTATGAGCCATATTTCGAGTCTATCTGATCTTCTCAACTGGGCAACGGACCAACGTACCCTGATCGCGTAGATCCAGGAAGTGAACCTATGTCGGCTTACAGGTGGCTATTCGATTACTGCTTTTCAGCCCACTGCCAGGCTCGTATTGCTTCTTGAATGTTCTGCAACGCCTCTCGCGATCCTTCCCCTGTGAGACACATCCAGGCAAGGCTGGACATTCAGCAACAAGTCATACATCTTCGGCTCTTCTTAGCCTCACTGGAATCTCATCGAACAACCTCGGGTGAGTAAATTTGCGAGCATTTAAGACTAGTTGGTATTGCGCATTCAGAGCCGAGCTTCTGAAGAATTTATTTTCCAAGCTCCCGAATCGGAACTCAGCGCCCTTCGAGTTCCCGAAAAGACCCAACACCGAATTGAAAGCATGCTTTCGTTACTGAAGTAACCTTTTGGTGGGCACCTATTTCATATAACTTCGGCGAAGATTTCCTTACAATACCCTAAGTTTTTCACAGGGAAAAGTAGTCCCAAATTGCAACAATACCGATCGAGTTGTTTCATTTTTGAATACTGCCTTTAAGCTCTTGAGTTCACAAAAGGTGTGAGATGAGATTGGTTTGTCCCCCAGGGAGTACTGCGCGTATTTTTAACCGTGGCGGAGAAATGGTATCCGCTAAGAACGTTGTCCGCGTCTTGGCCAACGTCCCAAACCGTCTGCTCGTGTCTGCTTCGGACAGTCGTCTTTATGTTTTAAAGCTTTACAAAGATCACACTAAGGATCGCTCTTTACTAAGAGAGAGCCTGGGAACCGCACTAGCAGCGTGTCTGGGGCTTCCAGTTCCGCGCTGGCAACCTATCTATGTCTCGAACGATTTCATCTCTGCCTTCTCTCACATATGGACCAGGGGAAGACCGTCGGCGGGTTCCTATTTCGGATCCGAGATGATCGGTCAAAACTCTGGAGAACAGGTTTGCGACTATCTGCCAAAGACGTGGATGGATAGGATCGAGAATAGGCCTGCCTTTATTGGAGCACTTATGCTCGACATCTGGGCCAGCAATGCCCGGAGCAGGCGGGCGATTTTCTTACAGGAAGCAGACAGTACTCGGTTCCGAGCACTTTTTGTTGGATTCAAGGAGATGTTCTCAACCCAAGTCGACTATTCGCCTACTACGATGGCGGGGAGATATAGTCGACGCTGCATCTATGAAGGACTCTGGAACGAGCAGGCCTTTTCCATGTGGCAACGAAGAATTGTTTCCTTCCAGAACTCACGATTCTGGCAGCTGATTTCCCAATTACCCGAAGAGTGGGTTGATCGTGACGACGCCGAGCAAATCCTCTCTCGCCTGGTAGCCAATCAAAAGATCATCAAAAGGCTTCAATTTCATTCCTTCGATCCTCGAACCGAACCTTGGGATCATCCAGGAGGCTGCGTATCGATTTCGATACGTCCGTCTCCGTGGCGCAAGTTTGCCAAAGTTGCATTCGGAGTATGACACAACTCGATCCCGGATAATTCTCAGCGACAATAAGCATGCCGTGCGGTAGATCTCCCCCTACCTGCGGCTTGCCTCGCCTTCTCTAATCCGCCCACAAGATAGCTCTGTACGATCGGCTTTGGCGCTTGTCCAGTTGGCTGGTTGACCGCTATTCTGGTATCCAAACGTCAAGGACCACGTTGACCGAGGTCTCTGATGGTTCGAAAGATGGATAAGCTGTTGATTCAATATATTTTGTTTACGTTTTCTCCAGATCCACTGATCGCAGCCACCGGTCCCTTGGTGGCCGCGTTGACTCTCCAACTGTCTGACGGACAGACACCTCGTCTGCAGGTATATGCGCGTCCAGAGTGGGACAAAAACTGCGACCCTGGAGAGAATCTTCAAGTCGCAAGAGCGATATTGAAGGATTGGGAAACATGTGATCCCTCTGAAGCGGAAGCGCTCTTCCACGATCTCCTTGATGCTTCCATGGGCCCCTTGCGAACAGAGAGAAGCGGAAGCTGTACCGAGAGTGAGCTAAAGGAACTGCTCGCCAAAGAACTCCAGATTGATATTCCATCTCAATAAGCAGGAGAGGGCGGTCGGCCCTAAACTGCTGCCTAAGCGACGCGATAAGAGTACAACGGATGTTTCCTGAAAAGCTTCCAGTTCCCCAGGGATATTGGTCGGCTTACACAGGTTAAGGTCCCTCGTGCTGCTTCACCTTTTTCGGTGCGCGGGAAGACGAGCCTGATGGCCGCAACCAGGGTTGGGGCACACTACAGCCAGAGTCCTGCAGGTGTTGGTTGCGCCATCAGCCTCGGCAGGCGAAGCAGATTGTGGGCGGCGCAACTGAAAACGAACAGCCAATCTACTTTCTCCAGTCCGCGCAGCTTGACCTGGCGCAACGGCCCGGTCTGCTTCAGCCATCCGAAGCCCTTTTCGATCAGCCATCGGCGGCTCAGACTGATGACATAGCCGGGCTGCCGCGTGGTTCTGCGGTCCAGGTTGCTGGAGCGGCTTCTGTGGTTGCTGGTGATGTGTGGAGTGATATTCAACTCCCGCACGGTGCGCACAAAATCCTTCGCGTCGTAAGCTTTGTCGGCACCTACGGTAATGCGGCGTGCGCGGCCGTGCTGTTTCTTCTGAAGCATTAACAGCGCCGCATCGCGCTCGGCGTACCCATCGGCGTGAGTCACCATCGCGGCAGCAATCAGTCCATTACGGTTCTCCACCAGCGCATGGCCCAGATAGCTCAGCTTCGATTCCTTCCCGTAGCTCTTCTTGTACAGGCGGGCATCGGGATCGGTGGTCGATGCATGTGTCTTGTTGCTCCGCTTCTGGCCGTGGAAATTCGCGCCATCGTCATCATCGGAGTCATCCTTCGAACGAAAGCTCTTCTGCGAGGCCCAAGCCTGGACCAGCGTGCCGTCCACGGTGAAGTGCTCATCCGACATGTACTGCTTCGCCTGCCGGTTCACCTCGGCAAAGAACCGCTGTGCAACCTCTGAGGTTAGCAACCGATCACGGTTCTTCGAGAACACCGCATGGTTCCATACCGCATCGTCCATGCCCAGGCCCACGAACCAGCGAAACAACAGGTTGTAGTCGATCTGCTCGACCAGCAGCCGCTCGGAACGGATGGAAAAGAACACCTGCAGGAGCAAGGCCCGCAGGATGTACTCCGGCGCGATCAACGGCCGGCCGGAATCAGCGTAGAGTGCATCCAACTCCGGGCTCAGCGACCGTAGCACCGTATCGGTTAGCTTGCGAACCTTACGCAACGGATGATCTGCCGGTACCCTCTGCTCCAACGACACATAGCTGAACATTCCGCCCTGAATCCGCTCGTCTCCACGCATATCGATAAGACGAACAGACCCTGTCCAATGCTGCAAAGGACGTACCTATTTCAACAAGCTCCCAGCGAGCTGAAGGATAGGCATTGTTCTCAACGTTCCATCTATATGTGGCCGTTGAGGCCGGAAATCCGGTCTGCGTGGCTTCCATAGCTTCGCGTTCGCTCTATCATCAAATGTGTATTACGCCGGGAGTTCTACCACCCGCTTGATGTCTTCATACGAATCCAAGCGTGACATTCGACAAACTTGAGGTGAACCGGGAGATGTCGAACATCCCGATGTAGCCAAGAGCAGGAAGGGACTCAGCGCTATACACGCGATTTTGACATTCGAGCCATCCATATACACGGTATCGATCCCATTGCCGATGTCGTATAACTTGCGGTTCGGATGACCGAAAACCAACGATATGTTCCTATAAGGAATTGAGAAATGGCGAGGGGCTTCTTCGGCGCCGTTCCTGACGAGATGGAGGTCAGAGAGAAAGCGCACTGGTATCGAGAAAACTTACCAAAGATCAGTTACTAGTGTAACTTTTGTATACTCTCCTCGTCATTTAGTGTCTATACCAATTATCAAATAGTCTAACTGTTGCAAGTTGGGAATGCGTTCCCAAACTGCAACCTGCTGCGTGAATTCTTGCTGTCTATTTCTGTCTGGTAGAAGAAAACCTTTGCCCCGTTCCATGGCAAAAAAAGGAAATCAATGCGTCAGATCGTTGTGTGTCCTGAGGTCAGTTCCCTTTGGGGAATTGTTAGCATTGCGTCTGGAGAGTCATCTGCGTTGATACCTACGGATGACAATCTTCGGCCGACGAACAACACGGAGCTTCGCTACATTGTCTGTTTCAGTATCATAAATTCCATTGGCGACAAGCTTTGCGATCGAAAGCAATCAACGCGACTGTGGAGCCTTGGTAACAATGCAGACAGAACTTTTTTTGCAGCCGTCTTGGATGAGTCGTTCTTCGTCACAGTACATCCTATTTGGCTGCATCGGACCTTCAGGGGAAGTAGCCCGCTACTGCGTGGCTGCTCTCGTAATGCGACCGATAGAAGACGGCAAAGACAACGCCCTCGCCGTCTATACTCGCCCACTGTGGGAACAGAAATGTCAACAGGGCGAATATCTTCAATTCACGAAAGCTGTCCTGGAAGACTGGAGACAAATCGATCCATCCGAATCGATGGCGGTCTTTCAAGACCTACAGGACGCGTCGCTTGGTCCCCTTCTCTCGATGAAGAGTGGCGAGTGTTCAGAGGACGACCTGAAAGAGCTACTTCTCAAAGAACTGGAAATAACCATCTAGTTCTGCTTCAACTCTCCGCAGATATTCATTCCAAGACGGGCGCCGATCAGATGCTTCTTTCTAACCGGTTTCAGAGCCCTGTCGGTCTGTAGCCGTTAGGCTCATCCACTGCACCGGACTCGAATGATGATTACTGCTGAGAAGCTCAAAAACACCATGCGTGGCGGAGCCCAAAGCTTTCTCATGCTTTGCGACGATGGCTCTCCGTATGTCGTTAAATTCCAGAACAACGCGCAACACCTACGGGTCCTAGCTAACGAATGGTTCGCGACGAAGCTCGCACAACATCTAGACCTGCCCGTACCCCCGTGCGAAATGATTCAGGTCGATTCAAGCCTGATAGAGGCCACGCCAGAGTTAAGAATTAACCGAGGCGACGGCATAGTTGAACGATGTGTTGCCGGTTTGCAGTTCGGATCCCGATTTGTCGGAGGACTCTTCCCTGGCCTAGTTGTGGACTACCTCCCTACAGATTACTTATTAGATGTCCCTAATCTGAATACCTTTCATGGCGCCTTGGTCTTTGATAAATGGACTGGCAATACAGATGGTCGGCAAGCCGTGTTTTGCAAAAAGCTCGGAACAACCAAGTATACGGCCCGATTCATTGACCAAGGGTATTGCTTCAATGGAGGATGCTGGAACTTCAAGATCGGTCCAGCATCCGGAACGTTTGCGAGGAATGTTGTCTACAAAGAGGTCCGAGGATGGAGCAGTTTCGAACCATGGTTGACGCGCGTCGAGGAGCTCTCCGTCGACACTATCTGGTCTCTCGCGCTGACAATTCCACCAGAATGGTACGATCACGACATATCTGCCCTAGAAGGGCTTGCTCGGCAATTAGAAAAGCGTCGATCGGAGGTAAGGGAGATGATTGCGGTCTTCAGAGATTCCAGCAGGAAACCTTTTCCAAACTGGTTGGCGAGCAAATACTAGTTTGGCGGATGTGGTGAGGTCCGGTCTGGACCAGCAATTTGCAGTTTTGACATCTCAATCATTGAGTAGAAGATTTCCCCATTCAGGAACGCATCCCGGATCTTCGAGTTGAACTTTCGCAGTTGGCCGTTCTCCCACGGAGAGCTTGGTTCGATATACAGTGTTTGTGCTCCAGTCTCGGCAACATTTGCGCAGATCTTTGGCCACGAACTAAGGACCGCTGTCTGAAAGAAGGTGCTCCGGCACTCGCTTCAGTACCATGGCATTTGCCAGTGCTTCGATTACCCTAGTGCCGTGGGAAGGTTCGCCACAAGCTCATAAGTGATCCACATTGCCTGACACCACACGGTGGTCGCCAGACTGACTCTGCGTAAAAACGAGGGAGATTGCCCACTGTTCATAGCCAAGCTGCACCAACTCGTCCTCAGTCACTGAACGCTGTTCAGTGTGACCACCTGGATTATCCAAGCTTTCCGCGTACCCAAGCGATGTGAGACGATTGCGGAGTTCGGCCATGCTCTCAAAAGGCTTGCTCAGAGGGGCCGGTCCCCATCTCTCGGAATCTGCTGAAGCGTTCTGTGCGTGGTGCAATGCGAGTCGAACACTGTGCTGATTGTCAAAAATGGAGAAGGCAATCGAAACTCGTCTCATCTTATCCTCACTCAGTCGACTTTTCGTCTCCTGTTGAGTCTACCTGTTCCTTCTATCTGAGCAACTGACCAACGTAACGTCCTATAAGCAGGACACAGGGAACGACGTCATTTGAAACTTGCGCACACAGTTCTTTGTCGGCATTGTTGGTGCATGATCATCACCACGACAAGCACGGTCGGGACGGACCGAAACGCGAGCAGATATGCGCTATTGAACGGTGACCGACAGCGCTCTGATAGCAGGAATGAAGGACGGGCTGTTTTGAGAGTGCTTCACTGACAGTGCATAGCAACCTCATCCTCGATGGATTTGTGTATCTTCCCCTGTGCAGTTCAGGATTGCAGGATCGATCAAAAGCGGAGCCCCCTGAGAGACGAGGTGCACCGCAGCTTGCTCAGAAGGCATCTTTTGAGGAGTGGCAGCGTTCAGAAGGCATAGCGCAGCCCGAAATTGGGGAAACGAGACATTTGGTATTGGGGTTCAACGCAATGTTCTGGATTACTCTCACAGAGCTTTACTCCATATCGTGGCAACCAATAATACCCGAGTAGATTCTGGTGGTTAAGGATGTTCTCCAAGCCAGCATAGGCAATCAGCCGGTGTGAGCCGAGAAAAAAGGTCCGGTCTACTTGACCGTCTAATCGGGAGTAAGCGGGACCGCGCAATGCATTGATCTGGCTCAATTCATAGATCGGCCGGCCTTGAGCCGCGGATGCACTGAGGACAAAGGGAGTGTACGGTCTTCCTGTTGAATACTCGTATCGCCAGCTTGCTTCGTACCGCTTCCCTGAGCGATAGGTGCCCGCGCAGTTAACAACAATCGGATAATCGAAATTGCCAGGGCGCAAGATGCCGTCCGAGGCTGCAAATTCTGCACGGGCGTAGGCGATATTCGCTTGCCCAGCGAAGTGCGACCCTAGGTGCGCCTGACCAAATAGCTCTGCGCCGCGAGTGACGCCCGTGCCCTGGCTTGTCAATGGGATCCACAGAAATTGCTGTCCCAGAGTATCGACCATGTTAGCGAGCGAGAGCGTTGGATATTCGGTGGAAACGGGATAGTTATGGTAGTTCTTCTGGTATATTTCCAAGCCCATTTTGTTGCTCTTCCCATCTGACACATCAAACCCGGCAACGATGTGCCGTGCGTGGATTGGCTCCAGCCCATAGTTCTGTGGCCATGAAGTGAGATATACGAACGGCGGCATTTGAGCGTATTCACCAAAACTCGCATGCACCCCGATGTGAGGCGAAAGCAGGAGCGTTGAACTAAGTCTGGGAGTCACAGCGTTGTGGCCCCCGAACTGAAAAGACTCTGACCGCCCTCCTCCGCTGAGGCTCCAGCGATCGGTTATGTGTAATGTTGCCTCGGCATAACCGCCTCTTTCCAGAGACATGAAGTTCGGAGCAAACGAGGTTGCGTCGGAGTGAGTAGGATTAGCACTAAGTGGAGACTGCTCGCCTTGGGGTTGTGCTACATCGTAGTCCACTCGATATGAATGCAGGGCCCCGCCTACAATTACGGTCATCTTCGAGCCAATGTCATGGTAGTCGTCGTAGCGTAGGTTGGTTGTGCCGTCGTGCGTGAGTTCCGAATACACCGGCGTCAGGACAGGGTTCCTCGGATTTGAAAGACCGCTGCTGTGATTGAAGTATTGATCCTGTTGATCGATGGTCTCGTGCTGTTCGGAATCGCTAAGGGTCATGTTCCCGAAGTTATGATTCGAGAACGTATGCTGCCAGCGAACTCCGCTAGTCTCTCTCCATCCACTGTACTGAGTCTGGATGGTATTTGTTTCGGCTGGGTCGATGCTCGCAGGCTGTATGTCAATAGAATCTACTCCTCCTAGGGCAAGAACCGATATCTCATCACTCGAAGTCAGCTTTCGATGGACGCTGATCAGCGCATTCGTGTAGATAGGAACTCCATTAAGACCGATATCCTTCGTAAACAGGTTCAGCAAACTCCTATGCGCGGATACCAACATTGATCCGCTGCCAGATAGCGGCAAATCGGTGAGGCCGCCCGCCCCGACGAAGCCGGCATCCATTTCGGTGTGCGGTCCCTTTGGGGCTCCAAGCGTACGGATGTCTACCACCGAGGACAAGCGTTCCTCGTAGCTCGCATCATAACCACCAGTGCGAAGGTCTACATTTTCGAGCGAGCTCGTGTCGATCATAGACACCAGACCGCCTGTACTCGCTTCCGTTGCAATGTGATTGATATTTGGGACCTCAATTCCGTCTACGAGATAGAGGTTTTCGATCGGGTTGCCTCCACGCACCAAGATGTCGTTGCTCTCGTCCGTATTGAACACGACTCCGGGAAAGAGCTGTAAATATCGTGAAAAGTCTCCGTAGGTTCCAGCGGATGCACTAATATCCTCTGCTGATGCATGAAATGCCTCCGGGGCATTGTGGTCGACGGCATTGGACTGATCTCCCGCGGTTACTTGGACGGTTGTGCTCACGATTGCGTTAGGGTTAGCGGTCGAAGATATGGGTGCCTCGGGAAGTTCCTTCGCTCCCAAGGTGAATTTTCCATCGTTGACGACCCGTGATTCAGCGATTTGGGCGGCTAGCGGAGCCTGTGCCTTTGCAAGCGAGCATGTCATCACGACAAATGTCAGGAGGACCGACTTAGGAAGCATAATATGCTCCATCTCTACGGCGAAGCGCCGTACTTTTTCTATCGGTCTACGTGAATCGCTTCTTAGCCACAATTAGCGGCATTTTTGAGGTGATTATGAGGAAACACTTATGGATGGATCAATAATGAAAAGGAAGAATCTAATCGCCAACATCGATTGCTCAGAGTGTAGGGGTAGCAGGGTGGAAAACTATATCCTTAGATCAGATCAGCGTCAGGCCTAAGTCATAGGCCGGGAAGTTGCCCGGAGCGGACCTGCTTTCCGCTTCGACAGGGACGAACGTCGCATCTCAGGCAACCTTGTTAAAATGCTACGACGATGACAGATCCTGCTCTCGAACGGATGATTGAATAATCAGAAAGACGCGCATTGCGGGTGGGGCAAATAGTTTTATCTTTAGTGGCTTTGACCGGAAGTCCTTTTCCACACCAGTCGCGACAGATTAGCCTGAGATGGTGTCGGATTTTTTCTCTGCTCAGCTTGTATCCCGAAAGACACCGTTCAATTCATCTTCGGTTAGCTTGCCCATCATATGCCTGACGGCCAAGTTCCAGTTCCTCCGGCCGATAATGTAACGGGTAGCGTGCGGCTATGGTTAGTAGAATGATCGGTCCAGAGATACGCATGATATCATTTTTCGATTTGACCGTCAGCCGTCGGCTCGAAGGTCGCTTCAAAAGAAGGCCGGGAACGATCCCGGCCAAGCATCTGCCTTGGAGAGGCAGTGACATCAAACTGAAATCAACCTTACACGGCGATAATGCCCCGCACCAGTTACGAGGGTAACCGCCTGTCGACCGCATCGATGATTGCAAGAGGAAATAGGGACTCGATAAACCTAGCAGTACCAATTTGTGAATACGGGAAGCCCATAGTTCCATTTCGGAATCGTCGTCATAAACAAGGGTGAAGGAGATCTACTGGCAAGCAAGATATGGGGCAAGATTGGTGTGTCACTACACCAATCGCTATAAGTCCGGAGTAAGTATGCCTGTGGCACAATTTTCCAGTGAATCTTTAAGACAGTCGCGCCAGCCTGATCTTGAAAGAGTGGGCTTCAGTCTAGCCGGTCGAGGTCTGGCCGTGCTGGTTACACTTCTGTTGTTCTGCGCATTTACATCGGCTGGATGCGGCTTCACATCCAATAACCCTGCAAAACAGATTAAACTAGCGCCTACTCGCTTCTTTGCGTAGATGTTACAGATGAAAGTACGGCAAACGAGGCGGAGGTTCAAATTTATCCCTGCACAGACGGAAGACATAGCCAAGAGTGGCTCTTTCAGCCAGTTGGCAATGCCAATCAATTTTACGTTGTAAACGTGAATAGTCGGATGTGTATGAGCGTCCTAGATGCTCCGGATACAGCCACTCATCAAAAGGTTGTTCAGGAATCTTGCGCTTATACGGTTCCTAAGACGAACCAGATTTGGAGCATAGTTGTACCTCCAAAAGCTGAAGCTGGATATCAATTGATTTCAGCGGCAAGTAATCAGTGTTTGGATTTACCAGATGGTTCGATAGCGACGTATTTTCAGATGCAACAATATCCTTGCAGGGGGTTTGATGTCGCTCAGGGATGGATCTTGGATCCGGCTGCTGCGGGAGACTAGTCAATAGAATCCTCCGGATGAGCAAAGCCCTTTTTATGGCGGGTGCGAAGTAGGAGAGACTGCTACCCACACTAAGATTCCCTTACGTGGCACGCGAAAGTCAACACGAAGCAAGGGAATATAGACCTCCTGGGATTTTCGTGCTCATGACGTCCGTTGCGTCACCTGCTTCTTAACTTCTATAAACGGTGTGTCCGCATTTATAGATAGGCTCAACACCGGGTAGCGTCAGAACGAGGCGTAACGCAGCGGCCGCTCTGACTGTTCAAGGAAGCTTCAGAATCTGCTCCGAAGTCATACCCTTTTGCCCCAGCAACCAGGCGTCGAGAGCGAAAAACGTCAGGCTGTCCGCATTCTGCGCCGCCAAGAAGCCATTCGTCAGGGCCAGGGCCTTGCACAGAATGCGCCCGTAGCACTCCCCGTTTTTCGACTTAAGCTTCAGCTTGCCCATTCCGTTTCGGTTGGAGAAATCCTCGAGCGCCTTTGCGATGCTCTTGTCGCTAACTCTGTCCACTGGTACGTCTTCTGTCTTGTCCTGCGCGAAGAGATGAGACAACTCGTGGAGCAGCGTGATTCCTACACGCCTCGCCTGCTCCTCTGCCGGTCGGGGGTACGCTGGCCTCCACCCCGCCCCGTGCAGCCGACGGAGAAGAGGCGAAAAGGAGATCTTTTACGCTGACAAATCCTATGTTGCCCCCGCTGTGCTTTTGGAACCACGAATCGTAGCGATGCTTCGGCACCTTTTGCTTGGCTGCGTCGAGCGCCAGATTGTCATCCCTTTCCTGCACGTAAGCAAGAGATTCGTCTGCCTTTTCTCCTTTCATCACGAAAATGATCTTCTGCGATAACGCATTGCGGATGCATTCAAACTGGCCCCCGACTTTGTCTGGAAAGTCGCCGAAATACGTCTCAATGATCTTTCGGGTTTGCTCATCGGGGTTTCGCAGGGTGACAATCGCGTGACCCACCAACGCAGCCGCTTGAGCCAGCCCAGTCTCAACCTTGTTTTCGTCGCCAATCAGCTTGTAGATCCAGAGGCGCGGCATACCCGACGGTGAGGCGAGGCTGCTCAAATAGAGTTTCAACCGCATCGTCTGGGCCGCCAAGCTTCCTGCTCCGTCCAGTTCGCGCGTGAAATCCACCAGAAGCTCGGATCGCCAGAACTGATTCAGCCAGCGATCGCCCAAAAAACTCTGGCGCGAGTGGGGAGATTCGATTTCTGCCCACTGATATCCTGCGACAGTTCCGCCAAGAACGTGTAGGGAGGGCTCATTCTTGGGCCTCCAGTCCTGGCGAGTCACCACGCAGCTTCCCCCCAACCTTCCGACGTTCCATCTGTTTGCGGCAGCCTGCCAAATTCGATATGGAATGCGAATCTAGTCTGGCCCTGTAGTCCTGTCAACGAATGTCCGATGTTCGCAGTCGAGATGCAAGGCGTAACGATACAAACAACTGGGATTAGTTTTTCCAAAGTGTGCTGGTTGTGAGCGAGAGGCGACGACCGGACTTGAACCGTGTGAAGAGCATTGCACTCCCGTGTAGGACATGGTGTTGCGCGGTGATTACTCATGTAGACGCGCGACCAGGTTGCGCAGCCTGGTGTTTTTTCCGCCACCAAGCACAAACCCATCAGTCAAGATAGCGACATAATTGCTATGAGGCTGGCTTGGGCGGTAAGGTGATGCGCGGCGGCTCGTCACGTTCCTCCACCCGCCCGGGAACCGCTACGACCGCCAAAAAGAAACGTACACGAGCCGCGAGCAAATAGCGCCTTCACCCGCTTTCCTGGTCCTGGCGCTGTTTGCATCCAGCGGCCCGCATGGTTTCCTACGGACGGTCATCGCGCTGTGTACGGCGGCTCTTCTTTCAGTTCGTAGGGATCAATCGACGGAATGTCGCATATAGATGCCATTGAGGCGGATCGTCTTTCCATTTAACGAACACGATGCTATCCTGGCGTGCACTTCCTTTCAAATACCAGGTAGATCCGTCAGATGTAACACTCATTGAGATTTCGTTTCCGCTGACGCCGCCATTGATTACACCTCGCCAATCCTCGAAGTATAAGCCGCCCATTAAATGGCAGGAATTTCGCGACTGCTCGATATGCAATGTAAGCCGCTTGCCAGCCTGAGTACTCGCTATCCAGTTGCCGCTCACGAAAGCGCACTGTGCGAACGAAAGGTTAGGCGTTAAGGCGACACTTGCAATGAAAGCCACAAGCAGAGATCGACATTTGTGCCGAGAACGGAATGGATGAGCCAGTTCGCACAATGCTCTTGCATTATTCAATTCAGCGATCGCGTTGTACCCGGGAGTTTGCGATTCGCGTGGGATACAATCAAATTGAAATTTCAAGTTCAATGAATTCATCCGGTTTCACTGTATATCCAGAGGGGACACTCTTCTCGATATCAGTACGAGCAACGCGATTGTTACATTTTTGACTAAGCGCGGCAAGTAACTCTTCTTTTGGGATAAATGGCCAGTGTTGAACATGGGCCGTGGATACCATTGCCCAAAAGTCAGCTCCAAGAATGTCCTCTACGAATTCAACAGGAGTCGCGTTATGACTTCCGTGATGTCCTATCTTATAAAAAGTCGTCTTAGACATCAGTTGTCGCCACTTCGGGTTCTCCAAGGCTGCCCGCCATGTGCCCCACTGAGCATCCCCAGGAAAAAGAAGCCGAGCTTTACCAATCTCCAACAATAACATCAAGCTAGTCCCATTGAGGGCCTTATCGAGGGCCAAAGCGACATTGAAATCAACGTCCCCACCGATACCACTTATCTTTTGCCGATCTGCCGTTGAGAGAAGTAGGCCGACAGGATCAAGGTCGTAGTCTAACCACCAGTCTTCCCTGAATGGCTCCGGGATATCATTGTCTGGTCCGCGCCCGTCCAGCAACCTCAAATAGCTCTGACCTATAGGTGGATCCATATCTTTGATAACACGAGCGTCACGTGATGGGCCGAGCACATTAATGGTTGAGTGAGGGAGCGCGTCCGTTTCAAAGGTGGCGCTATCGGTTAGGGTCGGAAGAAACCGCCGCAACGGCTTTCCGGCGAACCCAGTATGCAGCATCGCCATGGCAGCCTCATTGCTCAGCGCATTGACCGCCAAATCCATTACTGCGCTCAGCCTGACACGTTCCTCGGGAGCCGCAGTTGCAGCTAAGGTCGCTTGTCGCTGTTGTGCAACCGTTCTCAAACTGAGAGCGAGCCTGCTCTGACGCTCACGAATTTTCTCGGCATCCACGTCGCTTGGATTTTCAGTCCATGGCATCCATACTTCCTTGACCGTAACTTTCTTCCAGAGATTGTTCGCGAAGCCGGAGACATGGTCTTTGTGACGATGAGTGGCGACAACCACATCGATTCGCGCCTCACCGTCTGTATCGGTGACGTCCCTGATAATTCGCGCAACAATGTCTTCCATCGACATCGGGCCATGTTTCACGGATCCGCAATCGAACAAGATTTTTGATGTTTTTCCACCTACTCTGACGTGAAGTAGAAAGCAATCGCCAAATCCGACGTTGTACATTCGAACTTTGACTTGGTCGTTTGCCATCAA
>Ga0206855_10011_pt2 | contig 29075 bp, 16 predicted proteins | sample Alteio_BWOrgCont_51_FD_152637 | JGI IMG/M metagenome (GOLD analysis project Ga0206855, IMG submission 152637) | Enriched cells from forest soil in Barre Woods Harvard Forest LTER site, Petersham, Massachusetts, United States -... | ecosystem: Environmental > Terrestrial > Soil > Temperate forest >...
TCACCATCGTTGTGCGTCGTTGCCGGAGCGCTCGATCCGCTTGGGAAATTCGAACGGGAGCTGAGCGAAGAGGGGGTTGCTTGTCGCCGGCTGGTGACCTCGCATGCCTTCCATTCCTCCATGATGGATTCGCTCATCGGTCCGCTGGCCGATGCATTGGCGCGAGTGCACCTTAGCCCGCCGCAGATTCCGTACGTGTCCGGCGTAACCGGTGCCTGGATTACCGCGGATGAGGCTACCGACCCGCGATACTGGGCGCGGCATGCGCGCGAGCCGGTTCAGTTCTCCGCAGCGATCAAGGAGCTGCGAAAGAATCCGGAAGCTGTCCTTCTTGAGGTCGGCCCCGGCAACGTGCTGACGACTCTTGCACGCCAGCACGGTGGTTTTCCCGCCAGTCAGACCGTTGTCTCCTCGCTATCTGACGGATTTTCAGGTGAAAACGATTACCCAGCACTTATGACCGCCCTCGGAGCCCTGTGGCTTGCGGGTGAAAAACCGGATTGGCCTGCCCTTTACGGGCAGGAAAGTCGCCAGCGGGTTTCGCTGCCGACCTACCCGTTTGAACGAAAGCGCTATTGGTTGGAGAGCATCGCGGACCCTGCAGAAGCCTTCGAGGCTTTACTTGCCGATTCCGCGAAGCCGAATTTTGTTAAAATCGAGTCCCAAATCAAACAGGGAATAGAAACATTGAGTATCGCGTCGAATTCCTCAGTATCAGACCTGGCCGGAAATCGCGCTGGACGAATCCAGGCCGCGCTCGTCGAAATGTTCGAAGAACTGTCCGGCGTCGATCTCGCCGCGACGGACGGCGCAACGACTTTTTTGGAACTGGGGTTTGATTCCCTGTTCCTGACACAGGCCGCACAGGCTTTGCAGGAGAAACTCGGCATCAAGGTCACCTTCCGGCAACTTCTCAATGACGTAGCGAGCCTGAATGCACTGACGGAATATGTCGTAAGCAATCTGCCGCTAGACGTATTCGCTGAACCCGCCCCGGCCGAAACCCCGCCGGAGACTAGCCGGCTTGGAACTGCTACCGTGGCAGTTCCGAGTTTACCGACGAACGTACAATCACCGTACGTCGAGACCCAGGGAGCAGGAACGACCTCCGAGGGGTCGATTGAACGCCTGATGCGCGAGCAGCTGCAGGCGATGAACCAACTGTTCGCAAAGCAGCTCGAGGCTCTCCAGGGTGCCGCATCCAGGCCGAGCGTGCCGGCGACGACCGGTACAGCGTCGGTGTCACAGGCATCGGCCAAGACCACATCGATCCGTGCGGATGCCGGTTCGCCTGCTACAGCGAAGCCCCTTGGCGATGAAACCAAGTCGTTCGGCCCCTACAAACCCCCACAAACGGGGGCGTCGAAAGAGCTGACGGAACAGCAAGAAAAGCAGCTCGGGATCCTGATCGACCGCGTCACGCGCCGCACGGCCAAATCGAAAAACTTGACGCAGGAGCACCGCAAGGTGCTGGCCGACCCTCGGGTTGTGTCGGGATTCCGGCCGCAGTGGAAGGAGATGATCTACTCGATCGTTACCGACCGCTCAAAGGGATCGCGCATCTGGGATATCGATGGCAACGAATACATCGATCTCGTCAACGGCTTCGGGCCGGTCATGCTGGGTCACCGCCCCGACTTTGTCGAAAAGGCCATTGAATGGCAACTCCACGAGGGATTCGAGACCGGTCCACAGACGCCGCTCGCCGGTGAAGTGGCAAGAATGTTTTGCGAAATGACCGGCAACGAGCGCATGGCGTTCTGCAACACTGGTTCGGAGGCCGTGCTGGCGGCCCTGCGCGTGTCGCGGACTGTGACTGGCCGAAACAAGGTCGTCATGTTTGCCGGCGACTACCATGGAATGTTCGACGAGGTTCTCGTCAAGGGCTTCAAGAACAAGGCTGGTGAGCCGCAATCGGCCCCAATCGCACCGGGCATTCCGAAGCAGAGCGTCTCCAACATGATCGTGCTCGACTACGGCACGGAAGAATCGCTCGAATGGATACGGAATAATGCAAGGGATCTTGCCGCGGTGCTGGTTGAACCGGTGCAGAGCCGGCACCCCGACACGCGGCCGGTCGAATTTCTGAGGGAGATTCGCAAAATAACCGAGGAGGCCGACACCGCGCTCATCTTCGACGAAGTTGTTACAGGGTTTCGCGTCCACCAGGGTGGCTGCCAGGCGTTGTTTGGCATTCGCGCCGATCTCGCGACTTACGGCAAGGTCGTTGCCGGTGGCATGCCGATCGGTGTTCTCGCGGGCAAGGCTCGCTTCATGGACGCTCTCGATGGCGGCATGTGGCAGTACGGGGACGACTCTTACCCTGAAGTTGGCGTAACCTTCTTCGCCGGTACATTCGTCCGCCATCCGCTCGCAGTAGCGGCGATGAAAGCTGTATTGCGGCACTTCAAGGAGCAGGGCCCTGCGTTACAGGAATGCCTGAACGAGCGGACGGCGAAACTCGTTCGAACGCTCAATGAGATGGTCGAGCACCATGGCCTTCCGACCCGCATTGAGAGTTTCGGAAGCTTCTTCTATTTCAACTTCCCGTCGGCGGAGCGATTTGCGAGCCTGTTCTACTTTTATATGCGTGACAAGGGTGTCCATGTTCGCGAAGGCTTTCCATGTTTTATGACGACCGCACACAGCGATGCGGACATCGAAGCTATCTCTCGGGCTTTCGAGGAAAGCGCGATCGAAATGCGGCAGGCAGGTTTCTTCTTCTCCCAACCCGCGGTCGCGCCGGCCGTTTCGGCCGACACGGCTGCAGTCGGGCAGGTTGTGGAAGTCGAGCTGACCGAGCCGCAGCGCGAGATCTTTCTGGCGGCGATGCTGGGCGACGAAGCCTCCTGCGCCTACAACGAATCGTTCAGCATCAACCTGCATGGGGACTTGCAAGTTAAGGCTCTTCGCCGCGCGATGAACGAGTTAGTGGCACGGCACGAGGTACTACGAGCGGCAATCGATGCCGATGGTACAAGACTTCATATCGCCCCGGAGCTCACGCTCGAAATTCCGATTCGCGATCTGACCGATCTTGAACCTCACGCGCGCGAATTGGAGCTTAGGCGTATTCACGATGCCAATGCGCGGACGGCCTTCAGTTTGACGAAAGGGCCGCTTATCCGTTCCAAGCTCGTGAGGCTTGGAACCGAGCACCACACGCTGATCATCACGTCACACCATCTGGTTTGTGACGGCTGGTCGACGAACGTTATGGTCGACGAATTGGCAAAGCTCTATTCGGCGAACGCGGGTGGCGATACGAAAAAACTGCTTCCGGCGGTTCGTTTCAGCGATTACGCACGCGCGCAATCCAGGAAATCCACAGAGAATAACGACGTCGAGATTTATTGGGCCAATCAATTCAAAAACCTTCCTGAGCCACTTGAATTGCCGACCGATCGGGCGCGAGCCTCGGTAAGAACTCATGCCGGCGCGACGGTTCGGTCCCATATCAGCGCAGAATCTTACCGAAAGATAAAGCAGCTCGGCGCGAAGAAGGGTTGCACAATGTTCGCAACGCTGCTTGCCGGCTTCTACGCGCTGCTCCACCGGCTGAGCAGTCAAAGCGACATAGTCGTTGGCATTCCGGCTGCTGGCCAAACCTTGCTGGATGACGGCAACCTAGTTGGACATTGCGTAAACTTCCTGCCGTTGCGGGCCCAAATTGGCGAGAATACGTCTTTTGCGGCTCTCTTGAACCAAACCAAGGGTCTGTTGCTGGATGCCTACGACCATCAAACATATACCTACGGGACACTGTTGAGGAAGTTGGGCGTTCCCCGTGATCCAGCCCGGATGCCGCTTATGGAGGTTCAATTCAACGTTGAGCGGCTCGGGACAGATGCTAAGTTCATCGGACTTCAGGCCGAAGTCGAGCCCAATCCGAAGGCCGCGGTGATCCTCGATATCTTCTTCAATGTGATCGAGACGGATCAGGGATTGGTGATCGACTGCGACTACAACACCGACCTTTTCGACGAAGGAACCATTTCGCGTTGGGTTGGATTTTATGAAACGTTGCTGCTTGATGCAGTCGCGGATGTCGAAACGCCGGTGGATGATTTGGCGCTGATGACGGCGGAACAAGCCCACACCGTTATTTCGTCGATGAATCCTGGCGCGGTTGATCAGCCTTTGCCGAGATATTCGATCGTTCAGGTGTTCGAGGAGCAGGCTGCGAGAACCCCGGATAACGTAGCTGTCCAAATGGGAGCGGACCGCCTGACCTACCGGGACCTCAACGAACGTTCGAATCAGCTGGCCCGCACGCTGCAACGACGAGGTGTGACGCCATCGTCGCTGGTGGCGACGAGCTTCGAGCGCTCACCCAACATGATCGTAGCCATGCTGGCGGTGCTGAAGGCGAGCGCCGGCTACGTGCCGCTTGATTCCTCCTACCCTCTTGAGCGGTTGACGACGCTGATCGAGGACGCCAATCCGCTTATTATCCTGACCCAGGAGAAACTTGCTGACCAATTGCCGAAGACGGCGGCATCGATCGTTTGCGTCGATAAGGATGGGTCGGCGATCGGCCGCGAGGAGAAGGGCAATCTACCCGGCATCGTGCGCCCGGATGATACTGCGTATGTGATCTACACTTCTGGCTCAACCGGCAAGCCGAAAGGCGTTCTGGTAACGCATCAAAACGTGGTGCGATTGCTCAAATCAACCGATCAATGGTTCGACTTCGGGGAAACCGACGTGTGGACCTTGTTCCACTCTTCTTCCTTCGATTTTTCCGTTTGGGAGATTTGGGGATGTCTGCTTACGGGTGGGCGTCTTGTGGTGGTACCTTACCTAGTCACCCGCTCTCCGCAGGATTTCTACAATCTTGTGGCACAGGAACAGGTCACAGTCTTGAACCAAACGCCGGCCGCATTCTATCAGCTAATCCAAGTCGAGGCGGCGGGGATTATCAAGCCGCTAGCGTTGCGTTTCGTGATCTTTGGTGGTGAGGCCTTGAACTTCGCCAGTTTGCGGCCTTGGCTAGAACGTCACGGCGATCGCAGTCCGCGGTTGGTGAACATGTACGGCATCACGGAGACCACCGTGCATGTCACATATCGTCCGCTTACCGAAGCGGATGGCTCAAACGAAACTCGCAGTCTGATCGGCACGTCGATACCGGATCTGCGCCTTTATTTGCTTGATTCGAAGCGGCGACCCGTTCCCGCGGGCCTCATCGGAGAGATCTATGTCGGCGGGGCTGGCGTGGCGGCAGGTTACCTCAACCGGCCCGAGCTGACGGCCGAGCGTTTCGTGGCGGACCCATTTTCAGGTTCGCCAGGAGGTCGGATGTACAGGTCGGGTGACCTTGCACGGATTCTCGGAAGCGGCGATCTCGAATATCTCGGCCGTGCCGACTCGCAAGTGAAAGTTCGAGGATTCCGTATCGAGCTGGGTGAGATTGAGGCAGCTCTAACCCAACACCCTAATGTACGCCAATGCGCCGTTGTGGCACGCGCGGACCGGCGCGGCGAGCAGAAGCTGTTTGCGTACTTCGTTCCCGCGTTGGGCGGGAATACGGGTGGAACCGAGCTGCGAGAATTCCTACAGAAGAAATTGCCCGCACACATGGTTCCGTATGCCTTCGTGGAGATGGAAGCGATTCCGCTAACGCTGAATGGCAAGGTGGATCGAAAGCTGCTTCCGGCACCTGACGAGGATGCAACATCCAAGAGTCTAGAGTACATTGCACCGCAAACCCAACAGGAACAGACACTCGCCGCTATCCTGACCGAGGTGCTGGGAATTAATCGCGTCGGGGTGACGGACGACCTCTTTGAGCTCGGCGCCGATTCGTTGCACGTATTTCAAATCACCTCCCGCGCCATGAAAGCCGGATTGCCTGTTACCCCCAAGCTGGTGCTGCAACAACGTACCATTGCCCGCGTACTTTCCGAGATGGCCGCCGTCAACACTTCGGCCCAGCCGCAGGTCGCTACAATCACGCGTGTTGCACGCGAGAAATATCTTGTCAGGGGCGGATTCAAGGAAAAGCGTGACCGCAAGCGGAGCGATCTCCCGGGATAAAACATGCTGCATGCCGAAACGAGTGGCGACAAGACCCTCGATGCCGAAGAGCTGTTTGCGTTTCCGCTTTCTCCGGAACAGCGGCGGATGTGGGAGGCTGACCGAGAACAACCGGGGAACCCGGCGTACAATGCTGCCTATCGCTGGGATCTCCGCGGTCGATTGGATCGATCGGTTCTGGAACGCACGTTCAACGAAATCGTCTGTCGCCACGATATCCTTCGAACCAAGTTTGGGATGCTGGAGAGTACTCCCCGGCAAATCGTAACCGTCGCCCCTCATTTGGCGATCTCCACGACCGACATCAGCGATCTGCCCGCGGTAGAGCGCGATGAAGCAATGGACCGCCTGTGCGCCGAGGAGGCGACGCGCGGATTTGATCTCGAAGCGGGATCGCTTATTCGTGTTGGTTTGTTACGGATGGCAGAGGAACATCATGTTCTGATGCTGACCTTGCATCACATCATCTGCGACGGTTGGTCCATTCGTTTGATTATGGAGGAGATGCAAAGAATCTACGGCGCTTTTGCTGCCGGCCGTGACTCGCCGCTTCGGGAACCGGCGCTCCAGTATGGCGATTACGTTGTGTGGCAGGAAGGAAGGATTCGACGCGGGGAGCTCGCCCCGCAACTGGATTACTGGAGGAAGCAGCTCGCCGGATATCGCCGGCTAGAAATCCCCCATGACTTGTCGCCAGCAGTCAAGTTCACCACGAAGAGCGCGATCACCGCGTTACAGCTTCAGCCCGATGTCTCCGACAGCCTGAAGCGATTCAGTAATGAACAGGGCGGAACGATGTTCAGCACGTCGCTTGCGGCGCTCATGCTGCTGCTGCATGGATATTCGGCTGAAAACGACATTGCCGTTGGGTCGCCGGTCGCCGCTCGCAACAACACCGAGGTCGAGGGACTGATCGGCCTTATCGTAAATCATGTCGTTTTCCGTGTCGGAGGATCCGACGACGGACGATTTCCGGAGTTTGCCAGGCTTGTCCGGGACACGGTCTGGCAGGCGATGGCCAATCAGGATATTCCCTTTGCCCACGTCTTGGCCGCGCTCAAGGATTCCGGCGAGCCTTGTCCACATCCATTTTACACCATCAACTTCGTCTGCCACCGGGCATTTGGAGGCACTGCCAATTTTGTCTTCGAATTCTCCGGAATTCGGGTAACGACCATTCCTTCGAAATCGCAAGGGGCGCTTTACGATCTCAACTTCTTCCTGATCGAGCGTGAAACGGGCTGGCGGTTGTCACTGGAGTATAAGACGGAATTGTACAGCGAGGCCTGCGCGCGCCGCATGCTGGAGGATTTAAAGGGATTGCTGCAGACGATCGCCGCCGATCCTGATCGCACAATTTCCGAAATGCTGATTTCGGTAGATGAGAGGTTTGCGAAAGGCGTCCAATCGACGAATGCCACGCCCAAACTGACGGCGGTCAAGGCTGCCGCTGATGACGAATCGACCGATATTGAAGAGGCTACCCACGACGAGTCTTCCACCTCCTACGAACTGCCGGTTGGCGTTACGCAAGAACGCTTCTGGCTCCTTGCGAAGATCTCCCCGAACCAGTCGGTATTCAATATGCCGGCGTCGGTGCGGATTGCTGGTCCACTTTCAACGGAGCTGCTCGAGAGGAGCCTTCAGTTTGTGGTGGATCGGCACGAAAGTCTTCGTACGACGTTCAAGGAGGTCACAGGCCAGTTGATCCAGCATATCGCAGCCAATTTGAAAAGCTCACTTCAAGTCACTGATCTCGGCCCGGTCCAGCATGACCACATCGATACGCGCCTTCAGGATTTGTTGAGTGAAGAGGCGCGACGAAGTTTTGATTTGCAGCGCGGTCCCCTTTTTCGCGCCCGACTGTTTCGCATTCGTGAGGATGACCACGTGTTGATCCTCACCCTGCATCATATCGTTTCGGACGGTTGGTCACAGAGTATCCTTCAGCGCGATTTGTGGTCGGCTTATGCGGCGTTCGAAGAGGGGCGCCGCCCGTCCTTGACGCCGCTTGCGATTCAATATGCTGACTTCACCTCATGGCAAAATGAGTGGTTGAATACCGAGCCCGCCCGGGAGCATCTTGAATTCTGGCGTAATCAATTGGCGGGGTCGCTCCCGATCCTGGACATCACAGCAAACGACTCGATTCGGGAACCCTCGATGGGTGAGGGCGCCATCGAGACGCTGCAGCTGTCGGACGATCTGATTTCGAAGTTAAAGAGCCTCGGCCGGTCTGAAAATGCCACGACGTTTATGTTGATGCTGGCCGGGTTTGCCATTTTGCTCGCGCGCTACTCTTCCGGCGATGAAGTTGTCGTTGGCTCGCCTTCCGCAAATCGCAGGCCCGAAACAGAGCCGCTCATTGGTCCGTTCTCGGCGCCGATCGCGCTCAGGTTGCATTTGTCGGGCAATCCGACACTGCGCGAAGTTGTAAAGCGCACGACGACGGTGGTTATTGACACGATGGATCACGTCGAATTGCCGTTTGAAGTTATCTTCAAGCACCTCCGGATCCGATCGTCACACGGTCGCAATCCGCTATTTCAATTTTATTTTGTCTATCAGACGGCGTTTCTGCGACCGCAGCAGCTACGACATTTGTCGGTCAATCCCGTTCCGGCCGTGAGTGTCGGAACGCCTTTCGAGTTGCAGCTTGCTGTCATCGAACGTCCTGAAGGAGTACGAGCCAATCTGGACTACGATCCTCATCGGTACGACGTCAAGCTGGTCAAGAGCATGCTTCAGGACTACGATTATGTGCTGAATGAGCTCGTATCCAATCCGGATCAGCCGGTTGCGAATCTTGCTCTGCCACCTGATAAACAAACCGAACTGATTCAACAAGATCCGGAGATAAGGGCTGAATACGTCGCGGCTCGCGATCCGCTCGAGAGAAAATTGGCTGCAATTTGGGAGGAGCTATTCGAGGTTCCCCGTATCGGTATCAAAGACGATTTCTTCGAGCTTGGTGGCCAGTCGATCATGGCGGCGAAAATGATAACCCAGATCGAGAAGGAATTTGGCAAGAGGGTCGATCTTTCGATGTTGTTGATTGACCGTACCATCGAACAGCTCGCACAAAGACTCAAGCTATCAGAAGGTGAGAATTGGCACTCCAATCTGGTAAATTTGCGTGCGGGAGATAGCAGGAAACCGCCGCTGTTCTGCATACACGGCGGAGGCGGTCATCTCTTGGACTATCGCGATATGGTTGCTGCGCTGCCCGAGGATCAACCCGTTTTCGGATTGCGCGCTTCAGAGATCGACGATGTCTATCCAACCGTCGAGCAGCTCGCCGAAAAATACAGAAAGCAGATTCAGAATAACCAGAAGAGAGGACCGTATCAATTATGCGGTCTGTCCTTTGGTGGACTTGTTGCATATGAGATTGCTCGGCAGTTGGCAGAAATGGGCGAACGGGTCGGATTGATCGCGCTTTTGGACACCGGAAATTGGGCGCACTACAAAAATCTCCCGGCCCAGGAAATGGCACTCTTTCGACGCACTTACCTTGTGGATCGGCTCAAGAAATATGGACGAAATCTGATACATGGCAGGCTTGATGAATTTGCTGAGGATATACGGCAGTTCGTCGTCAGCAGATTCAATTCTCTGCTCTGGAAGGTGAGCCAGAGGGCGTGCAAGGCCTTAAACCGGCCGGTGCCGAAGTTCGCGCGAAGCAATCTCGTTATTTTCTCCGCCACTGGTCGGGAATACACTCCGAAACGCTATCCAGGAAAGGTGCAGCTATTTCGCGCGGAGGGCCGTACGGCGGAATATGGCGATGACGCAACGCTCGGATGGGATGGCATAGCCCAGGACGGTGTTGTCGTTCATCCAGTTCCGGGAGGCCATCTGACCATCATGCGCAAGCCGCAGGTCTTTCGTTTGGTGGAACAGTTGAAATACTACCTAGCTGACGCGTGAGGATCACCGCTGGCTTCGGTTTCGACAGCGGCCGGCCTAATGATACGCACGAACTCAACAATGCCAGCCGGTCAATGTCTGTAATTCGCGAAAGTCGCCGATGAGAACGCTGGAAATCGCAGTGGTGGTCGCGCTGCTGCCGTATGCGCTGCATCTTCTCTCGCCGTCTCAAGGCGCTGGCCTTTTTTTTAGGGTGCTTCCATTTTTGGTCCTCGCGTTGACCGCTTACCAGGTGGCGACGGACGGCTATCGCTGGCAGATGCTTCCTGCTTACGGTATCGCGGCGGCTTTTGTCGTGTACGAGTGCACCCGGTATTTCGGGGTTATCGACGCACCATATCTGGTTGGGATCGCTGGAATTGGTCTGCTGCTCGCCACCATCATCGTCAGTACGGCGTTGCCCGTATTTCAGCTTCCCAGCCCGACGGGGCAGTACAGCGTTGGTACGCAAATTCGGCACATAGTGGAAGAGGGGAGACGGGATCAATTCTCTGACAGGCCAGACCGTGCGCGCGAGCTGATGATTCAGATTTGGTACCCCATAGGTCCGTCGGCGCCCGGGAAAATTGCGCCTTACCGTGACAAACGCATCACCAGATTCTCAGACGCCCACTTTGCGCTCGTCAGGACTCATTCCATTCTTGATGCCCCGCTCGCGGATTCTCAGACCCGATATCCCGTTGTGGTGTATGCGCCTTCATGGAACGGCCTCCGTACGGAAAGCACGTATCAAGCGGAAGAATTGGCCAGTCACGGTTACATCGTCGTTGCAATGGATCACCCCTTCAGCTCGAGAATAACGGTCTTTCCGGATGGCCGAATTGCACGTCGTAAATTCACCGGAGACGAAGATTACTCCTCGCAAGAGGCGCTTGATGCTTTCATCAGAACAGCTGACCAGCAGGTGGAATTTCGAGCGCGCGATGCCAGCTTTGTGTTTGACACTCTCGTACACCTGAATGCGAGCGATCCCCAAAATTTGCTGACGGGACGACTGGAACTCGATCGTGTGGGGATCTTCGGTTTTTCCTTCGGTGGCGCCACGGCCGCCCAAGCTTGCTGGCTTGACCGTCGATTCAAGGCGGGTTTGAACCTGGATGGGATGGTAGCCGGCGAGTCAGCGAAGCAAGGTACTGTCGCTCCTTTCTTTTTCATGTTTGGGGACGGTGTTCCCAAACCAGCAACCGGTCAATCGAACACCGATGCAGCCAAGCGGCGCGAAATCGAATTCGAGTCGGAGCAGGAGGCACAGATCAAATTATCTCTCTCCAAATACGGTGATTATTGGGTGGTAATACCTGGACTGAAGCATTTGGATTTTTCAGACGTTCCCTTTTTTTTTCCGTTGCGATTTTCCGGCGCGCCTTTTTTATCGTCACCGCGATTTAACCCCGCCGAATCCGAAAGGAACGCGCGTATCGTCAGTCGGTACGTTGTCGCATTCTTCGATGAGAGGTTAAAACGAATCGAAGGGTCGTTGCTTGAGGCGTCTCCCGACTTTCCAGGCATCGTCGCGCTGGCCTGGAAGAACGGAGTCGATTCGCAGCCGTCGGGCAGATAGCGTCGAAGAAGTGAAACCAGTTGTACCTCCTCGCTCGGTCGGTTCAATCGAACCGAGAGCGGTCAGTTCGCGTCCACTGTGAATCCATTCTTCCGGAAAAGTAACTGCGGTAAAGCCGGAACTTCCGGAAAGCATAGGATGGTATGAGCAGGAGCGCAGCGGGCGGAACGACATCGCGGCCGCACTTGAGCCACGCCAGGAGAGTTGCAATCGCGAGACATGATAGACTGGCGGCGCTGATAACCAGAGCGGTGGATGAATGTCCGAAAATAGCAAACATCAGGGAAAACCCGGAGGTCCCGAGAGCCATCATTGCGAGCAGGGACAGTGGAGGTACCGCGAGATCGAGCGTTACCGCGAGAAGGTCCCAATTCCGTCGCGCAATGGCGATTGCAAACAGGCGAGGGGCGGCTTTCAGAATCAAATCGAGGTGACCTTGCTCCCACCGTTTGCGCTGAGTTCGGGCGCCCTTGACGGATGAAGCGAACTCGCTTGTCACACGTGCGAATGGGCAAAACACCGGCGGATGTCCGGCCAAGGTCAGATCGAGACCAAGTTTCAAATCCTCCACGATCTGTGCGTTTGCAAGGTCAGCGGAGCGTATCACGTTCCACGGAAATGCCATGCCAGTACCCATCAACTGGCAGGGAAAATTGAATACTCGAAGCCCGAGCGGACGTAACCAGTTCTTCACTCGCCAGGAGAATTCGGCGACTTGGTGGTTGATTTGAGAGATGGGTGGGGCAGTCATCAGGTAGAGTGCTTGTGTCGGCCGGCCAGTCGCCGCGGAGGTTGAGATCAGACCATCGACGGCGCCGTTCGCGAACCTGCAGTCGGCATCGACAACGATGACAATCTCACGCGGGTCGGAACAGAGATGACGAACGCCCCAGTCGAGGGCATATCCCTTTCCGTGCTTTGAAGGATCATTCCGCTCGACCACCTCGGCACCCGCTGCCCGCGCAACGGCAGCTGTGTCGTCGGAACAATTGTCGGCGATAACGAGCAGCCTGTCGCCCGGAAGCAACTGACTACTGACGTTGGCAAGCGTTGCTTGAAGTCCCAAACCCTCATTATGGGCTGGCACAAGCACTGCAACCGTTGGGCGAACGCCAGCGCTTGAGTGTGGAGGGCGTAACCGCCAAGACAGGGCGACAGCCGCCACAATCTCCAGAAAAAACACCATGACGGAAGTCGCGAGGAGACCTGCGACGATTACCAACAGGCAGGAGACTAAGGTCCCCCATTCCACTATGCACCTTCCTCGCGCCGTGCCGACGCTCTTGTCGCGAGATACTCCAAGTTCCCGGTCCGCCCGCCATAATAAACGCGGGACCCCGTGCGCGCAACGGCCCGATTTCCCTCAAGGGTTACGAAACTGTGGAATTGCACGATGTTTCAAGCTTGCTGGTCTGGGTAACAGCGTTTTGCGGTCTCTTGGTGCCAAACGTTGATTGCTCCAGTGCGCAAATCGGCCTCCGCATCCACCCATGCGGGCAACAAATTCAGTTTACCAATGCTCTTAAGGAGTTTTAGCGGTACGCGTCGATCGCTAGCCCCTATAGCTGAAGCGAGGCTTTCCAAAGCCCTTAAAGCAGCTAATGTGCCGCGGGGCCTTCCAAATACCAGGTTGACGCGAATAACTGGTTAGACCAATAGACTTGCCGAGGCGAACGCTATTATACCGGTCATTTGTGTAATTTGGATTGCCAGTCTCAATGATTGCCGACTCACATCTCCACGCATCTGCCGATCCATTCGCCATCGATCGCGTGCTCCCAGATACCCTTTAATATCAAACCATGACGCTCCCGTTATGGCCCAGTATCTTTGGGACGCAGTAGCCATGCCCGTGAACTTCCAATAATTCCATGGTAGGTCAATAAAACGAACAACCTTGTTTGTCGAAGTATGGCGATTTTCACCGAGTAACGATCGCAGCTTGCAAACAGTTTAATGGAAATCAGCAAGGTACTGGATGGCAAAACTAACTGGTGTTCTGATCGGCTGCGGCGCCATTGCACGCGAGCATCTTTCCGTTCTGGCCGACGTTGAGAAAATCGACGTCATTGCCGTGTGCGACATTTCACCCGCAAGAGCTGAGGCCGCTGCGGAGCGCTTTGGTATCGCGAGATTCTATTCCGGCCACCGCAGCCTTCTTGCAGATATTCGTCCCGACCTCGTCCACATTACCACTCCTCCTTCCTCTCACTTCCCGATCGCAACGGACTGCCTTGCCGCAGGTCTAAATGTCTTTTGCGAGAAGCCAGTGACCGTACGATACGAGGAGTTTTGCGCGCTCAAGAAGTTGGCGCGTGAGAAGAACTGCATGCTTGTGGAGAACCAGCAAAATCGGTTTCACTCTTCCGTTCGTCGCATTCAAGAACTTGTCAGGTCGGGCGAGCTGGGCGACGTTCTCGAAGTGCAGGTCTGTTTGTCGCTCAATATCATGGGCGCTGGCAGCCCTTATGTCGATCAGAATGCTCCACACTTCGGAATGACATTATCCGGTGGCGTGATCGGCGACTTTCTGCCTCACATTGCATATTTGGCTTATATGTTCACCGGCAAAATCACGGACGTTCATACCGGTTGGGCAAAGTTTAGGAGTGGTTCACCCTTGCTAGCAGACGAGTTTCGCGGCATGTTAAAGGGCGAGCGATGCACCGCCTACGTGAGTTTTAGTGGTAACGCGCAGCCCGATGGATTTCTGATCAGGGTCGCTGGAACTCGGATGCGAGTGGAAACGAATTTGTTCGAGCCGCCGCGGTTGATTGTAAAGCGCGCCCGATCAGGCGAACCGGCGCTGGGCACCCTAATCGATGGAATTGCCGAATCGCGTCAGGTCCTGGTCGGGTCCGTCACGGGATTTTTACGAAAGCTTGGTGGTACGAGCAGCTATGACGGTCTCAAGGAGATGATCTTGAAGACGTATAGCGCGATAGAATTACGCGAACCGCAACCCATCCCGCTGGATGAGATCGATGAAGTAGCGCAGCTTGTCGACCGGCTAGCCTCTCAGGAGCTCTCGTGAAAGTACTTATTTCGGGCGCCGGCGGCTTCCTGGGTCGCGCAGTAGTGGCTTGCCTGTTGGAACGGGGCCACTCCGTGAGGGCTATTGTGCGCCCTTCGTCGCAACGACCTCCCTGGCCTGACACGGTTGACGTAATTCGCGCGGACCTGCGTGTGCAGGAAGATCTGACATCGGCGTTTGATGGTATTGATGCGGTATTGCATCTGGCCGCGGCGACGAGCGGCAGCGAGGACACGCAATTTTCGTCAACCGTCGTTGCTACCGAGCGATTCCTGGAAGCGATGGCCAGATCGACCGTCAGGCGATTGCTCCACGTGAGCAGTCTGGTCGTCTACGACTGGTCAAAGGCGGAATCGTGTATGGATGAAGAAACGCCACTTGAAAACAATCCCTACACGATGGGCGGATACGCGATCGCGAAGGTATGGCAGGAACGCGTCGTATCGCGTTTTGCCAAAGAGCATTCGTGGGATCTCACAATTGCCCGACCCGGTTTCATTTGGGGACATGATCACGCGGATATTGCTGGAATGGGAAGGAAATTCGGACGGGTATATTTGCTGTTCGGGCCGCTAACCCGGCTGCCGTTGTCTCACGTCGCAAATTGTGCCGATTGTTTAGTTGCTGCGGTTGAAAATCCTGCGGCATCAGGCGAAACATTCAACATAATCGACGGTGACGATATTCGAGTGTGGCGCTACGCTAGGGAGTATGCGCGCCGGACAGGTCAACGCGGCTTCTTCCTGCCAGTCCCCTATCGAGTAGGTCTCGGAGTTGCGCAGCTGGCGGCTCTTACCAGCAGGACTCTGTTCGGGAGCAAGGGAAAGCTGCCTTCCTTGCTGACTCCACGTCGGTTTGAATCGCAATTCAAGCCAATACGTTTCAGCAATCGAAGGGTTAGGCAGGTACTGAACTGGAAGCCCCGCAAGAGCTTCGATGAATGCTTGGAGCTGTCGTTTCCCCACGTGCAATACGACGGCGCGCTGCGTTCGTTTGAGTCATGACCTCGTTTCGCTTTTCTTCACCTGAGCCGTTCGTCGGCCTGGTTGTGCGGCGGCCTTTTATGGTCATAAACCGCCATGCGCGCCGGTCAGAACTGGCCAATTCGTGGCTTCTTGGGGCCGTCGCTCGTTTATTGCTCGCTGGAAACAATATTAAATATACTTAACGTCATGTTGGGACGCGCCTGTACTTGAATGCTCGTCAGAAACTGGTATAATCTACTATATATTTAATTTATAAATTGGATGCTCGCCCGGCATTAACCTCCTGAGGCGTGAAAATGGCAAGACCGGATGCGGTTTGGAACGCAGCGGAGGGACCCTCCACGACGCGCGCGCCACGGCTGAAAAATCCGCTCAAATGGCTTCGCATCGCGATCGCGAGGACGTTGGCGCGTCTGCTCAAATTAGTGTCGCTGCGGCCAGCGGGATGCCGAGCCGTGCAGGCGGTACGCAAGACTCCCATTCTTGGGCCGTTTGTGCAGGCTCTATTGGCCTTCAACAGACCCTTTCCCAACCTGGAAGCTGGTGAGGTCTACATCCGCCGTTATATTAGCGAGGGTCACGAGCATCCCCATCAATACTACGCCCATCTCGGCTTTGCGGAGATAACGCGCGAAAGTGACTATGCGGTTCTTTATCACCTAGCACCTATCGCTTCGCAGTTGCGATCCGTTTTCGACCTGGGCGGGAGCATCGGGAACGTATTTTACGCATACGACAGGCGGCTGCATTTTTCGCCCGATTTGCGGTGGACCATCAAGGAGCTAGCGGTCAAGAAACAGCAGATGCTCGATTTTGCGCGATCGAAAGGTGAGGCCCGGATAGCTTTCACCGAGGAGTTCTCAGACGCTTCCGGAGTTGATCTTTTTATTGTTACCGGGGCCTTGCCGTTCTTTGAGGAAAAGCTTGCGACCATGCTGGGCAGGCTTGCGGTCCTCCCCCAGATTGTCGTGGTTGATCGCACACCATTCTCGGCGAAGGGCGATTTCATTACGGCTCAAGATGCAGGACTCTGGGCGCATCCGTTTAAGCTTCATGACGTCGAGACATTCCTTTCGGGAATGGTTAGTCTTGGATACGAATTGGTTGATCGTTGGCCGGTCCACGAGCGAAAATTCCTGGTCCCGTTATATCCAGAGCTTAACGACCATTATTGGGGCTTTTTGTTCAGGCTTAAGGGAAGTGACACGTTTCGTCCTACCGTGGCCAAACTAATCTCGGCGGCTAATGCGTGATCTGAACCGCATCCGGATCCGTCAGCCGCGAACCATGCATGACTTCTCCCAAGCCAGTGCGTGCCGAACCATTAGCGAAAGATCATCGAATTCTGGCCTCCATCCCAACTCGATCAATCGCTCATTGCTGGCGACGATCGAGGCTGGATCGCCCGCGCGTCGGGGTGCATTGCGAACGCCGAAATCATTGCCGGCGACCCTTTTGACCGCGTCGACGACTTCCCGCACAGAGTAGCCCCGGCCGTATCCGCAGTTAAGAGTACGAGAAATTCCGTCCAGCCGCAGGCGATCGAGCGCGATTAAATGGGCGCGCGCCAGATCGGAAACGTGGACATAATCACGGATGCACGTTCCGTCCGGCGTAGGGTAGTCATTGCCGAAAATACTCATGAAAGGCCGGCGGCCAAGTACGGTCTCCATTGCCACTTTAATCAGATGTGTAGCGCTCGCCGTAGTTTGACCATGGCGGCCCGCAGGGTCGGCGCCCGCTACGTTGAAATACCGCAAAATGACGTGTCTCTGATCGGTGGCTATGCCGACGTCGCGGATCATCAATTCGGACATCAGCTTCGACATCCCATAAGGCGACAGAGGTGTTGGGACGGATTCTTCGTGTACGGGCACGTTCTTGGGGTTTCCGTAGACCGCCGCCGTCGAAGAGAATATGATGTGCCTGACCTTTGCCTTCACTGCCGCCTCTAACAAAGCGCGTGTCTTGACGGTGTTGTTCAGATAGTAGCCGAGTGGGTCAGCTATTGACTCTGGAACAACTATTTTTGCTGCGAAATGCAGGATTGCGTCGACCTTGTGCGTCTCAAGCACACGAAGCACAAGCGAGGTGTCGCCCACGTCGCCACGGATGAATGGAACATTCGATGGAATTGCGTTCCGACTGCCGGTAGACAGATCATCCAAGACTACCGGAATCTCTCCGCGATCCAGAAACGCAAGAACCGCATGTCCGCCGACATAACCGGCTCCTCCAGTGATGAGTACCGTCATTCAGATTTCATCCGAAGCTCTGCAGAAAGTCATAGTTGTCAGGTTCATCTGTGCGTCCCAACCTCAAATTGTATTTTGTCAGCATATCCTTAGGTTAATGCTATTTGGTTTGAGGATTATAAAACATTTAATTCCTGATTTCTACGGCTGGCAAAATATGGGATAGAAAAAGCGATATTGACTTGCGCGCCTAAAATATGAGCCTTGGCGCGGCCTTCATTGGTTAACGGACGGAGCCGATCCGGCGCGATCAAGTCGGCGTTGTTTGTTGGTTGCCATGGCTCGAAGAGGCACCCGTGCCAGGGCCTTGCTTTCCAATGGTCCTTTTAACCGGTAACACTACTTTCGGCCGGCGCCTTGCGGAATAAATTTGCGACTGAAAAGGTATGCTCTGGAATCCGAATGCAAAAGATCGCCTATCTGCTTCATCATTTTCCCGGGATTACCGATACGTTTATCAGGCGCGAGATCCGCAGCCTTCAAGAGGCTGGCACGGAGGTTGAAGTCGTTTCGGTTTGGCAACCCCGAGACCGCGAAACCACTCCCGAAATTCTCTCGGAATGGCTGCCGAACACGCATTTCGTGCTGCCGAGACCTGCCTTTTCGGTGCTGACGGCTGTTATTAGTTCCGCCATTCGTTATCCTGGCCGCTTCCTGGCAACCGCGAGTCTTGCTTATTCGACGTCAAGGCCCGGTATTCGCGGGCTCGTCTACCAGTCGTTTTACTTCGTGCAAGCTCTGCTTGCGGCCGAAATCCTGCGGCGAAGAGCAGTGAGCCACGTTCACAATCACATTGGCGATCAAAGTGGAACCGTCACAATGCTGGCAGCGCGTCTCGCCGGGATCGATTACAGTATTACGTTCCACGGCTGGCCGGTATTTTTCGACGCGAAATATTCGAGGATCAAGGAGAAGGTGCTCGGCGCGCGGTTCACTCGCTCGATCAGCTATTTCTGTCGCAGCCAACTAATGATGTTCTCGGAATGCGAGGATCCTGTGCCCTTCAAGGTCGTTCATTGCGGTCTGATCATCGAAAAATACAAATACACGTGTCCGAGGGAGCGGATATATCGGGTCTTTTGTGCAGCACGCCTGTCTCCCGAGAAAGGGCACTGCTTCAGCATTCAGGCGTTGAAACTCCTGAAAAGCATGGGACTAAGACTCGAGCTGCGTCTCGCGGGAGATGGGCCGAGCAGGGCGCTGCTGGAAAAGTTGTCGATGGAGTTGGGCATTTCCGACCAGGTACAGTTTTTGGGCAATTTGACCGAGGATCAAATCGCCAACGAGCTGGAAGCGGCCGACTTGTTCCTGCTTTCAAGCTTCGTTGAGGGTATCCCTGTTTCCGCGATGGAAGCCATGGCGGTTGGGGTGCCGGTGATAGCGACCAATGTCGCAGGGACGAGCGAGCTCATTGAGGATGGTCGAAGCGGTCTGCTTGTCCGTCCCGCTGATCCGCAGGCTTTGGCCGATGCTGTCGTGCGCATGATAAATGATTATCCATTCAGGCTTCGCGCATCGAAATTGGGGCGACAGAAGGTCGAGGACGAATTTGATGTCGGCAAGGAAACTGCGAAACTGAACGACTATCTGCTCGAAAGCTGCAGGGGCGAAAACAAGCCGCCCGATCAATTGGCGAATGCCTGAACGAAGACTGGGTTTACCGGGTGCGAAGAGCGCTCGGCGAATTTGCTGGGCTTGGCGCTGGCACAACGACAAGGGGCGACCGCGGTTGCCGTTTTATTTCTAGTTTCGTTTTCTTTTGAATTGTCTGCATTCTGCATATCGTGCTACCCCCACCATGTGAATTAAATGCCCAGACCGAAGTCCTTTGGCAAAGCACGTCTGGCAATTGGCTCGCTACGGCAAGTTGCAATGCAGTTTCTGGTGGCGATCAGGGCAGTTTTTTTCCTTGCGGCCATTTTCTCCGCCTCCGCTGATGCGGCAGTCGCCGCTAATATCAATTCGAACCTGGGAGGCACAACCTGGCGCCAGCTCCGAGTCGGGGCCGGTGGGTGGCTCACCGGCATCGACATTTCTTCGGATGGTTCCACGCGGGTTGTCCGCAGCGACACATATGGCGCATACATCTGGGACGCGCCCGGTGCCCAATGGATGCAGCTTGTGACAACAAATTCGATGCCTGTCGCAGACATCGGAGTCGACAGCAATGCCGGCGTTTACGAGATTCGGGTTGCTCCCAGCCGCTCAACTCGCCTCTTCATGGCGTTTCGTGGCTACGTCTATCGGAGCGATGACCGGGGAGGGCGCTGGATCCGAACATCGTTTGCCAACGTCCCCATGGACCCCAATGACGATTTTCGAATGCTCGGGCAGAAAATGGCGGTCGATCCGGCCAATCCAGACGTGGTTTACGCAGGCACCCCGCAAAACGGACTATTTGTCTCGGACGACGGCGGTTCAACGTGGCAAAACGTCAGCGCCGTTCCAAGAGGCAAGTCGGCTGGAAATGGGAAGCATCCCGGTATCACCGGAATCGCTTTCGATCCGCACTTGGGCACGACCGACGATAAAACAAAAATCATCTACGCTTCGAGTTATGGCAATGGCGTGTATCGAAGTGCCGACGCGGGAGCATCATGGACCCATCTGGCCGATGGCCCCAACAATGTCAGCCACGGCAAGGTCGCTACCGATGGTGCCTATTATGTCACCGGCAATGACAGTTCATCAGTGTGGCGCTACTTTTCCGAGGCTTGGACCAATGTTACCCCTGCCAAGGACCTTTGGACTACCGTCATAACGGATCCGTTCGATGCCGCGCACATCATAGCGGTCAGGGCGGGTGGCTACCTCGATATCAGCCATGATCGCGGTACGACGTGGAGCGGGATCATCTGGGGACCAAACGGTCACAACAATCGGGTGGCCACCGACGTTCCCTGGTTGGCGTGGACCAACGATAAATTTATGGCTGAAGGCGATCTGCTGTTCGATCCGGTGGTGCCCGGCCGACTTTGGTTCGCCGAAGGAGTTGGAGTTTGGTACGCGGACCCGCGCAATGCTCCAAAGGCTCCCACATCCAGTACCTTTACCTCGCAGAGCATGGGAATTGAACAATTGGTCGCCAATCAGATCATTGCGCCACCGGGCGGAAAGCCAGTGCTGGCTTCGTGGGATCGGCCGGTTTTCTATGTTAACAATCCCGATACGTTCCCTTCGATCCACGGTCCGGACAATCAGCACAGTATTCTAATGGGGTGGGCGCTCGATTACGCTTCCACAAACCCAGCCTTCATTGTCGGTCTCTTCAATTGGTGGGGGATCGAGAAGTCTGCGTTTTCGACGGACGGCGGTCAGTCATGGACGCCATTCGCGGCTTACCCGCCTACGATTCGCGACAGCAAGATCGGCGGCAGCATTGCAGCAAGTACAACGACCAACATCGTTTGGGCGCCATCGAATAACTCCCCGCCTTACTTTACCAAAGACGGCGGACATACATGGATCCCGATCTCAATCGAGGGTGTGCCATCGGTTGGCGAAACTGGGTGGGGATTTGCTTATTACCTGAAGCGGTACATCGTTGCGGCGGATCGCGTCATCGCCGGGACGTTTTATATCTACAATAATCTGAAAGGGCTCTACCGTTCGACCGATGGTGGGGGAAGCTGGACGCTTGTCCACCCAGGCGAGATCGCCCACTTCTCGGGGTTCAACGCAAAACTCGCTTCTGTGCCAGGGCAGGTAGGTCACCTCTTTTTCACTTCGGGTCCGTTGGGAAATCCCAGAGACAAACATCCTGTCGCGAGCCCTTTCATGCGCTCGATGGACGGCGGGACAACCTGGAAGGTGGTTCCCAATGTTCTTGAGGCGCGCGCGTTTGGCTTCGGCGCTGCATCGGCGGATTATCCGACGATCTTCATCGTCGGCTGGGTCAGAGGCATCTACGGAATTTGGCGCTCCGACGATAATGCGCAATCGTGGATCCAAATCGGTAATTTTCCGCTCGGCAGCCTCGACAGCATAGTGACCATCGACGGCGACAAGAACAGCTATGGAACGGCTTACATCGGATTTAGCGGTTCGGGATACGCCTACGGTTCGGTCTCGGGCGTTGCCGAACAACTGGCCAAGCCTGTCGTCACGATCAAGTCGCCCGAGAATGGCAAAGCGTTCTACGGCGGCAATATGAACGTAAACATCGTAGTTGATGCCAATGACGTGAACGGGATCAACTCGATTACTGTCATGGTCGATAATACGGTGCTTCAACAATGCGCCAATACGACCTCATGCTCTGCGACGTTGCAGGGGAAGGATATCGTTAAGCGAGGGCCGCACAGCATAACTGCAACCGCCCTCAGCAAAGCTGGCGTGCAAGGGGAAGCCTCTGTAACTATCCAGTTGCACCGGTGAGGAACGTCCTTTCGAATGAACTGTCCAGGCATAGTTTAATGTTAGCGCAGATCAAAATATGGGCGGCATGCAATGACTCGCGTCGGATTTTGTGGCGGGATTAACCACTTGGCTTCAGGACATGTGGAATCCGCTGAACCATAGTGATACATGAACCGGGTTGTCTCTTCTGGATTCCAAGTCTTCGCCGGCCGAATTTGGGAGCGCTTCTTTGGTTGAAGTGCTTGATCGGCTGAATTGAAGAACGAACGAGTGAAATCAGTGTTTGAAAAAGTGAAAATAAGCGCCAATCAGCCGGGCGATCATCAGTTGGTTGCCGAACCGGAGAAGGCTATACCGCTGAGCCGTCGCGCGGCTCAGTCAATTCGCGCAGGGATTGTCGGTAGCGGTTATATCGCGGACTTTCATGCCCAAGCGATCCAACAGGCGGAGGGCGTGGAATTGGTTAGCGTCTGCGATGCTAACCTTAAGAGCGCAGAATCGTTTGCCGCTCAGTGGGGCATTCCCAGTTTTTATGGCTCGCTGGAATCAATGCTTCGGAGCCAGCAGCTGGACTGCGTGCATGTGCTCGTCCCGCCCGATTGGCACTATTCTCTCGCCAAGACCGCCCTTCAGTCCGGAGTAGGCGTGTTCCTTGAGAAGCCAATGTGCACATCCGTCGAAGAGGCCGATGAACTGCTGGCGTTGGCACGTGACAAAGGACTACGCCTTGGTGTTGGCCACAATATGCTCTACGCTGGTGCTTACCTCCGGCTGCGAGACGCGGTGCGCACTGGTCTCCTCGGGCCCATCGATCATCTGACTTTCGATCATTTCGTCGAGCTTGGGACCATTCGTTTTGGCCCATTTGACTCCTGGATGCTGCGCGCCCCCGGAAATGTCATTCTCGAACTTGGTCCGCACCTGGTTTCAATCGTTCAGGACCTCGTCGGAACGCCGAACGAGATAGTCGCTACGGCCGACCGAGAGAGCGTTTTTCCAGGCGGTAAGCGCGTTTTTCGTCGCTGGCGCGTGCGTGCAACCGTTGGCCGCACCGCAGTCGACATCAACATCAACCTCGGACCGGGATTCAGTCAGCGGACCATCAATGTTCGCGGATTGCTGGGTTCGGCCACCGCGGACTTGGACGCCAATACCTGCACTATTGATCGAGGGGGGACACAGGGCATTGATCTCGACCGTTACAGGAGAAGCCGATCCCTGGCTCGCCAACTCCGGTCGCAGGCGCGTCAGACGCTTGCCGATTATGCTTTGTCCAAACTCAAGCTTCGGCGCCGCGGTAATCCCTACCAGATAACAATCCTCGACAGCGTTGCGACGTTTTATGAGGCGATGCGTACCGGCGCCGAGCTCGACAGCCGTATCGACGCCCGAAGTGGCCGCGATGTCGTCGAATGCTGCAACCGGATTATTCGGTCAGCCGGTGCCGAACTACAAACGCCGCCAGCGCCCCGTCCTCAAAAAACGTCTGCGATCGAGCCAACAGTCCTCGTTTTCGGCGGCACAGGTTTCATCGGCCGTGAACTGGTTCGTCAACTCCTAGCTGCCGGATATTCTGTGCGAGTTGCCGTCCGAGGTTCGGGCGTAGTCCTGGAGGAAATTGACAACGGCAATCTGGAAATAGTCCGCGTCAATATGGCGTCCGAAGCCGATCTCAAGGCTGCGATAAATGGCATCAGCTTCGTTTACCATCTGGCGCGTGTGGACGCGAAGACATGGGAGGAAAATCTTCGACGCGACGTGGAACCAACACGGCTAATTGCAGAGGCTTGCCTGGCCGCGAAGGTCAAGCGCCTCATTTACACGGGCACCATCGATTCCTACTACGCCGGCGAGAAGGCTGGCACCATCACAGAACAAACGCTACTGGATCCGAATATTGAACGAAGGAATTATTACGCACGGGCCAAGGCCGCCGCCGAAGCGATCTTGATGGAGAAGCACCGAAAGGATGGCCTGCCGGTCGTGATTTTTCGGCCAGGAATCGTGATCGGCCAGGGCGGCAATCCTTTCCATTGGGGCGTCGCCATGTGGGCTTCGCCCGGCGTGTGCGAGGTGTGGGGCGACGGTAAGAACAAGCTGCCCTTCGTTCTCGTGGCTGACGTTGCTGCGGCACTCGTTCGCGGCATTCAAGTCTCAGGCATAGAGGGCAAGTCCTACAACCTGATTGACGTTCCACTCCTGACTGCGCACGACTATTTGACGGAATTACAGCGCCTCTCGGCGATGACGGTGGACATTCGATACCAGCCCATTTGGCGTTTCTACTTGGCTGACTTCTCGAAATGGTTATTGAAGGTGGCCGTTCGTCATCCGGATCGGGTCCGAATTCCGAGCTATTTTGACTGGGAATCTCGCACCCAGAAGGCACTTTTCGATTGCACGCGGACACGGAGCGAATTGAACTGGGAGCCGGCTTCCGATCGGCAGCGGCTGGTCGATGAGGGTATTGGTGGATCACTCCGGTCATGGCTAGCAGCCTCGGTGTAAGAGCGAACGGCGCGCAACAATTCGCTCCGCTCGAGGGAATAATTTATCGCATTCTTGCAATGACGGGCATTTGTTGCCCCAACGAATTCCGGAGCGCCCCGTGAACAGAGTTTCGATCTATTTTTTTGCAGGGGATTTCAGCGATGTCTTGCGAAGATTCGAGGAGGGACGCCCGCAGATTTATCAAACTCATAATGAGGTAGCCCGGCTGATTCACGATCTACTCGCTGCGAAACAGCAATTGACAATTTACAGTTTCGTAACGCCCGAACGCCGTGACGAACGCCCGATTAGTGGCCTTCGCATTGTAAGTCTGGGCGCCAGGGATTACTCGGTAGCATCGCTTCTCAGAACAGCGGTTACAGAGGATGATGTCGACGCGCTCGTTGCCCACTTTCCAAATCATGAATTGTTGCGTGCAACGCTCGCCACCAAGAGCCGCCTTATAGCCATGCTGGCGAGCAGCTACAACCGCACGGGCGTTCGATCAACATTGGAAAGGTGGAAGACAGCATCGCTGCTTAACAATACTCGTTTCGAACTGGTATCAAATCACTGTCTCCCGGCCACCGAACAGCTCGCGCGGATCGGAGTGAAGCGGAACAAGCTGATTGCATGGGACGTTTCCCATCCCTGCGAGCCGGCCTCCTACAAGCCGAAGGAACTCGCAACCGGCCGGCGTTTCGAGGCGGTCTATGTCGGCTCGATCGCGGAAGACAAGGGAGTGGCCGAGTTAATCCGCGCGATTGCGGTATTGCGGGATCAGGGCATCGAGGTGCACTGTTCCCTGGCCGGGCTTGGCAATATCGATGCGATGCAGACGCTCAGCAAAACTCTCGGCGTGTCTCATCTAGTTGCGTTTGTTGGGCTCATCGGCAACAACGAAGTGCTGGCGACGATGATGGCGGCGGATCTGGTTGTCGTGCCCAGTCGCACGGTCTACCCCGAAGGGTTTCCCCTGACGATGTTCGAGGCTATCGCGTCTCGCACGCCAATCGTTTGCAGCGATCATCCCATGTTTTGCGAGGTTATGGTCGATGGCCGCAATGCAAGCGTATTCCCGGCCGGTGATTATTGGGCATTTGCTGCGGCGATACGACGGACCCTGACCGACCCGGTTCTGTATGCTGCACTATCCAGAAATGCCACTTCGACATGGGCGGCGCTGAAGGGCCCGGCCGATTGGCGAACCCTTATCTTCAAGTGGGTTGTTGAGGGGCGGTCGTCGCCGTGGCTCCGTGAACATATGCTCACAGCTATCAGGCCTTAGGATTGTTCACGGCGAAGCACTTCGGTAAAGAAGTCGATGTATTTCTTGGCGACGGCGCTCCAACTGTATCGTGAGAAAGCATAAGCCGCCTGCTGAGAAGGGCTGCCTTTCGGGGCGCGAACAGCCTTCTCCAACGCTTCCACGAGACTTGGTTGCGAATCGGTGTCGACGAGGTATGCCCTGTCTTCGAGGATCCAGCGCGTAACTTCGTCGTCGTGCGCGACAACCGGCGTACCCGATGCAAGCGCCTCGATGTAGACGTTTCCGAACGATTCGCGGATTGCCGTGTGCAGGAATACGTCGGCACTTCGGTACAGCAGCGGCATCATTTCGTGAGGAAAGGTCTTCCGCAAGAACCTGTTGGGCATCACGTCGGCAGCGAGGCGGTCGACATCTTCCCTTAGCGGGCCATCACCCGCGACGACGAGAAATGCATCGGATATCTTTGCGACCGCCCGTATTCCGTCCAAGACCCGTTTGCCTTCTTCGAGAGCGCTCACCATCAGAACCACCGGACCGTTCTGCGGAAGTCCAAAGCGGGTCCGGTCGGCCGGTCCGGGATGAAATTTTGCTGGATCAATGCCGTTTGGTATAAGAGTCGAGAACCATCGATCCCGGTTGCGTTCCCAGTAGATGGGGTTCGTGCACACCAGGCCTTCGCAGGAAAAAAACCGGTATTCCCGTCGACGCTCGTACGCCGGCCAATCACTATTCTGTGTCACGAAGATATGCGGAGGTCGGCGTCTTCCGGGCAGGTGGGCGCGAAGTGCCCAATTGGTGTAGGGATAACTGCACGTCACGGTCAGGTCGGCCTCGGGGCGCCAGTGCGCCGTCATCAGGCCGGCTGCGAACGTCAAATCCTCGTACATGAACTCGCTTCGAAAAAACGGCATCTTCGGCCATCGCTCGAACGTGTCACGCGACACTGCAGGCACTCGTTTGAACCGATAGGGACGGGACGGTATGTCGACCCCCGAACCGATCAATGTCACCTTATGTTCACCTTCCAGCGCGATCTGCTGGGCAATCGACTCGAAGGCAACTTCGGCGCCACGACGAACTCGATGAAGACCCGGAAATACGAAAAGTATACGCATGCAGACCTTAAGAACACACTGAGCAAGGTTTAGTGGAACTGACTTGGCTCGGCCGGATACGCGCTTTCGCCCCACCATTTGACCACTGGCAGATTTTTCCGCAAAAGTCGACGCCGGAACCGCCAAAGAGTAAAAGGGTAAATCATTCAAATCGGGATGGAAGACGCGTCTTACGTAGGCGCGATGCCCTCAATTAATGCTATTTAATGCTATTTTTTCAAATTTCACTCACAATGGGCTCAGGGCTTGACTTGAAATTCTGCTAAGGTATTCGTGAATTAATTCAAATAAGCCTGTCCTTTACCTCAACCCATTACTGTGTCCCATGAACAAATTAGCCAGCGGCGTCGCGCAAACTAGCCAGCAATTGACCAGCGCAACGGTACGGCCGTTAGTGATGGTGGCGGTGTGCACATATAATCGCAACGAACCGCTGGCGACGCTGCTGGAGGCAATCATCGTCAACGCCGAGCGCTTGGGCGATCGAGCAGCGGTCGGAGTCGTTGTTGTCGACGATTCTTCCGACGGCAAGGCGCGCGCGGTGGCCGAACGGTTTGAAGGCCGTTTCGAGCTCGGGATCCTGTATCGTCTTTCCGGTCGACAAAACATCTCCCTCGCGCGAAACCTCGCAATTGAGACAGCTTGTGAACGTTCAGATTGGACGGTCATGACCGATGACGATTGCGAGCCAGTGCCGGAATGGCTCGAAGCACTGTTGGAAATGCAGCAAGAGACGGGCGCCGACGCGGTTACGGGACCCTTGGTGCGTCGCGTGCCGCCCGGCTCGCCAAAGTGGTTGACTGACGAGCCCTTTCTTGATGTCGGTGTGGACGATCGTCCGGAGGATGGTACGGAGGTCGACATAGCCGCTACCTTCAATTCGATGGTCTCGAGCCGGTGGCTAAGGGAGCATCCGGAGATTCGCTTCCAACCATCGCTCGGAGTGATCAGCGGTGAGGACGTGGTGTTCTATCGCTCGGCCCATGCCGCGGGATTGAAGATCCGCTACTCGCGATACGGGTCAGTTTTCGAGAATGAACCGCCATCACGTGCGACGCTGGCCTACCAGCTCCGGTTGTTTTTCTGGCATGGGAACAGTTCCTACGTTACCAGCGTTCGCACCGGCGTTAAGCCCGGTCGGATGTTCCTCCATGGTATGAACTCGCTGCGGAAGGCACTTGCGCGGCCTCTAGTCCGGGTTTCTCGAGGACAAAGTCCGCAATTGCGCTATTGCCTGGCGTCGTCACTCCATGCGGTGGGCAAGATGATTGGACCACTTGGCATCCGCGTGTCTCACAAATGATGTGGGTTTTAAGGGCGCAGCCAGGATGAATCGATGAATCTGAGAGGAAACACCCGCCGTCAATGAAGCCGCCTGTGGAGGATAGAAGTCTTTCTGAAATTGTTCCTCTTCGAGCGGGGCAGAAAGCACCACTCTTTTGCTTCCATGTCGGAAGATGAGTGCGTTTATGGACTGCGTCCAATTAACCTGGATGTCGCAGGAGCGCATTTGAGCGTGGAGTACCTTGCGGCAAGCCACCTTCGAGAGGTTCGCAAGATTCAGGAACGCGGCCCTTACCGTTTCATTGGATATTCCTTCGGCGGAATGGTGGCCTATGAGATGGCGACGTTGCTGTTGAATAGCGGAGAAGAAGTGGACCTTCTTGCTCTGGTTGATACGCTCAATCCGCACTTCCGATACGATCTCTCGCCAGCCGAAGCAAGGCGGTTTCGCAAGACCTATTTCGCGGACCGACTGAAGAAATATTCAAAAAACTTGCTGCAGGGCAGGGTTGACAGTATCGGTTCAGATGCCGCTAAGTTGGTCGGTAAATTGGTAAGACCGATCGCTTGGAAGGTTACCCAAACAATCTGTCGAGCATTGGACCGTCCGCTGCCAGCCATCAGCGAGGCCGTGTTTTTTGAAGCAATGTGGTTAGCTTGGGCGCCAAAGGATTTTGAAGGGCGCGTGGTGCTCTTCAGAGTAGAGAAGGCGATGGATGCAGGGGCAGAACTTGACGACGACCCTTCAATGG
>Ga0206855_10085_pt1 | contig 29055 bp, 14 predicted proteins | sample Alteio_BWOrgCont_51_FD_152637 | JGI IMG/M metagenome (GOLD analysis project Ga0206855, IMG submission 152637) | Enriched cells from forest soil in Barre Woods Harvard Forest LTER site, Petersham, Massachusetts, United States -... | ecosystem: Environmental > Terrestrial > Soil > Temperate forest >...
GTGTTATCAGTGGTACACCTACAGGGGCAAGAAAACCGGAGCCTATGGTTATTGTGGTACTAGTACCCGCAAGGATCATCTTTACCGTGCCATAGTCGCTAACATACACGTTATCCGAAGCATCTACCGCAATGCCTTCAACCGAAGTGAACCCTGTACTTATAACTAAGGGTACGCCGCCGCTCACGGGGATCTCTTTTACAGCATTGTTGCCTTTATCGGCGACAAATACATTGCCCGCCGCGTCAAGGGCCACGCCGCATGGGTAATTGAAACCGGAACCGATCACTATTTGGGTTCCACCGCCTGCCGGTATCTTTTTTACCTCGTTATTATTTGTATCGCCTACATACACATTGCCTGCCGCATCTACCGCTACTCCGAATGGAAAATTGAAACCCGAACCTATCACAACCGGGGTTCCCCCTCCGGCCGGTATTTTCTTTACATCATTGTCATTATCATCTACCACGTATACATTACCAGCCCCGTCTACTGCTACACCGATTGGAAGATTGAACCCGGAGCCTATAGTCACCGGCGTACCGCCCCCAACCGGAATTTTAACTACCTGGTTGTCGGCCCCGTCGGTTACATACAAATTCCCCAGGGCATCTGTCGTTATACCGAGCGGTGTATTGAAACCAGGTACCAGAGTAACCGGAATGTTGTTGTAGCCCAGAGCTGCAACGCCGGTGCTTGTGGGCGTAAGCGCTTCAATAGCTGTGCCTGCTAAGTATGTTTGCGGGCTGCTGTAACTGATGACGGGCATTGGGGGAAGGTTTACCTTGACATTTATCGTAGCTGAACTGCCTCCACCCGCATCATAAGCTGTAACCGTGTAATTTGTCGCCGGGTTTGCGGCGGTTGGTGTCCCGCTGATAGTGCCGCTTGTATTATTAAAACTTAAGCCAGCCGGTAGCGCATTTATGTAATAACCGCCAACCGGTACAATTTTTTTAACAGCATTATTGTTATAATCGGCCACATATACATTGCCTGCTCCGTCCACGGCTACACCTATGGGGGCAAGAAATCCGGAGCCTATGGTTACGGGGGTATTACTACCTGCGGGAATCATCTTTACCGTACCGTAGTCGCTTACATACACGTTATCCGAAGCATCTACCGCTATGCCTTCAACAGCGGTGAACCCGGTAGTTATAACCAGTGGTGCTCCGCCGCTCACCGGGATTTCTTTTACAGCATTGTTGCCTTTATCGGCCACAAATATATTGCCCGCTGCGTCCAGTGCCACACCGAACGGGTAATTGAAGCCAGAACCGATTACTATTGGGGTTCCCCCGCCTGCCGGTATTTTTTTTACCTCGTTATTATTTGTATCGCTGATATACAGATTGCCCGCCGCATCTACCGCTACCCCGAATGGAAAATTGAAACCCGAGGCCATTACAGCCGGGGTTCCTCCTCCGGCCGGTATTTTCTTTACATCATTGCCATTATCATCTACCACGTACACATTGCCAGCTGCGTCTACCGTTACGCCGGTTGGCAGATTGAACCCGGCGCCTACAATCACCGGTGCACCGCCGCCCACAGGGATTTTGACCACCAGGTTGTCGGCCCCGTCGGTTACATACAAATTCCCCAGGGCATCTGTCGTTATACCGAGCGGTGTATTGAAACCAGGCACCAAAGTGGCCGGGATATTGTTATAGCGGGGGGTTGCAGTGCCGCTGCTTGTTGGCGTAAGGGCTGCAATAGCTGTGCCTGCCAAATAGGTTTGCGGGCTGCTGTAACTGATGGTAGGATTGGGAGGAAGGTTTACTTTGATATTTATCGTAGCCGAACTGCCACCACCGGCATTATAAGCTGTAACAGTGTAATTTGTCGCCGGGCTTGGGGCGGTTGGTGTCCCGCTGATTGTCCCGGGTGCGTTGTTAAAACTCAAGCCTGCAGGCAGCGCGTTTATATAGTAGCCGCCAACGGGCACAATTTTTTTAACGGCGTTGTTACTGTTATCGGCCACGTACACATTTCCTGCGCCGTCCACAGCCACACCATTTGGAAAATTGAAGCCGGAGCCAATGCTAATCGTTGCACCACCGCCCGCAGGGATCATCTTTACCGCGTTATTGTGGGCATCTCCCACGAAAACATTACCTGTTGCATCAATTGCTACACCATAAGGGTTGGTGAACCCTGAACCTAGGGGAACCGGTGCACCACCGGAAATAGGGATCATTTTTACCGCGTTATTACCCCTGTCGGCAACATATACGTTGCCTGCAGCATCAACGGCCACACCCATCGGGGTGCTGAAGCCGGAGCCTAAAGTTAACGGGGGCCCGCCACCGGCGAGTATTTTTTTTACGGCATTGTTGCCGGAGTCACCCACATAAATGTTGCCGGCAGCATCCACTGCTACCCCGGCAGGGCTACTGAACCCGGAGCCTACTGAAACCGGGACACCGCCGCCAACAGGAATCTTCTTTATTGCATTGTTACTATAATCGGCAACATAAACGTTACCGGCTGCATCTACTGCCACACCAAATGGTGTGCTAAACCCCGTGCCCAAAACCACCGGAGCGCCGCCGGCGACAGGCAGTTGTTCTACCAAATTATCGCTTACATCAGTGACATATACATTTCCTGCCGCATCCACCGCCATACCAGTCGGCGTATTAAAGCCCTGCGCAAGGGTAACCGGGCTGTTATTGTAGGCGGCCGCGCCCACGCCGCTATTTGTGGGTGCAAGGGCGGTAATGGCTGTACCCGCCGAATAAACCTGCGGGCTGGTATAGCTGATTACAGGTGAGGGCGGGGTTCGAACAGTAATATTTAATGTGGTGGAATTACCGGCGTATGGATTATAGGCCGAAACGGTATAGCTTGTTGCCGGGCTGGCCACTGTAGGCGTGCCGCTTATAACACCGGTTACATTATTAAAACTTAATCCTGCGGGCAAAGCCGGGGCTATATAATAACCTCCGTTTGGGGCGATTTTTTTTACCGCGTTATGGCCATAATCGGTCATATAAACATTGCCCGCACCGTCAACCGCAACGCCCGTCGGGCTGCTGAAGCCTGAGCCTAAAGTAACCACAGTATTGCTGCCCCGAGCGACCATCTTTACCGCATTATTGTTCAAATCGGCCACATACACATTACCTGATGCATCAACAGCTACGCCAACCGGCTCATTATAACCTGAGCCGATGGAATAGGGAGTATTTTCGCCGACAAGGAATTCTTTTACCGCGTTATTCCCTTCATCCGCTATGTATATGTTACCAGCTGCGTCAACCGCCACACCGGCAGGATTCTTGAAACCGAAGCCTATAGTGACAGGCGGTCCTCCAGCCACGGGAATTTCCTTTACGGCATTATTGCCCTGGTCGCCCACGTATACGTTGCCTGCGGCGTCTACCGCTACGCCGTATGGGGTTTTAAAGCCTGATCCTAATATTACAGGCGCGCCACCCCTGGCCGGCAGCATTTTTACGGCATTGTTCCCTGCGTCAGCGACATATACGTTGCCGGCTGCATCCACGGCAATACCTTCGGGGCTGTTAAAGCCTGATCCTATTACTACGGGGGCGCCTCCTCCTGCGGGGATCATTTTTGCCGTGTTATCTCCATTGTCAGTTGTGTATATATTGCCTGAAGTATCCATCGCAATACCATAGGGTGTATTAAAACCCGATATTACAGTAGTGGCAGTGCTGTTGTAAGCTGGTGCCGATACGTAAGTGCTCGCGGGTGATAGTGCGGTAATCGCGGTACCTGCTGTATAAACTTGCGGGCTTGTATAGCTTATTGTGGGTGGGGGAAGGTTAACCTTTAAATTAACGGTTGCTGCATTGCCGCCTGCTGCATTATAGCCGGTAACTGTATAATTTGTGGCCGGGCTCGTTGAAGCTGGCGTACCGCTGATGGTACCTGTTGCATTTGAAAAACCGAGGCCGGCCGGCAAAGCCGAACTTAAATAATAACCGCCCGTCGGGGTGATTTTTTTAACTGCATTATTGTTGTTATCAGCTACGTATACATTGCCTGAACCATCTACCGCTACTTCGTATGGGTTAAGGAAGCCAGAGCCGACGGTAATGAATGTGTTACTACCCGCCGGGATTTCGTACACTGCATTATTAATGCGATCTCCCTCAAACACATTGCCGGCAAAATCGACTGCCACCCCATAAGTAAATATATCGCTGGGACCTACGCTAACAGGGGTACCGCCGCCTGCCGGTATCTTTTTCACAGTGCCATTACCGGCATCGGCCACGTACACATTGCCTGCCCCATCAAGCGCCACAGCGGACGGCTCACTGAAGCCTGAACCGATAATAGCCGGCGTACCGCCACCCGCAGGTATTACCTTTACCGCATTGTTGCCTGCATCGGCCACATATACATTGCCTGCTAAATCAACCGCTAAACCGATGGGGCCATTGAAGCCTGAACCGATGGTCGCAGGTGTGCCGCCTCCGGCCGGGATCTTGAATATAAAAGTGTTATTGCCGCCGCTCGCATACACATTACCCGTGGCATCTACCGCTACGCCACCAGGTTGAAAAACAGAGGCTAAATTAACAACAGCTCCGCCCCCAACCGGAATCTCCTTTATCTCATTATTGCCATAATCGGCCACATACAGATTGCCTTTGCCATCCGTAGCCACGGCTGTTGGGTTACTGAAGCCTGAGCCTAAAATTTTTGTACTGCGACTGTAAGCGGGTGCGGCCACTCCGCTGCCAGTTGGCGCCAGGGCAGTAATAGCGTTGCCTGTATCGTAGGTTTGAGGGCTGCTATAGCCTATGGCCGGTAAAGCTGGAAGAGTTACTTTTATGCTAACTGTAGCAGTGGTGCTACCGGAACTGTTGTAAGCCGTAATGGTATAATTTGTTGCCGGGCTGGCGCTAGCAGGTGTACCGCTTATAATACCGGTACTACTGTTAAAACTTAAGCCGGCAGGCAAAGCGGGGTTGATGAAATAACCTCCTGCAGGTACAATTTTATCAACCTGGTTATAAATACCACGATCTGCCACGTATATATTGCCTGCGCCATCCGCCGCAACGCCGGCCGGGCTGCTGAATGAAGCGCTTACGACTGCCGGAGCGCCTCCGCCAGGAGGTATCATGTACAACGAATGGTCATTAAGATTAGACGCATACACGTTGCCAGAAGCATCTACTGCCACGCCTGCCTGAGTGTCACCAGCTATAGAGAAAAAATATAATGGTATACCACCTCCTAATGCTACCCTCTCAACTCCCTGGTTGCCTGCATCTGCCACATATACGTTCCCGATGGCGTCAACAGCAATACCGGCCGGGTAACTGAAAGCTATATTAAAATTCGGGGAATAACTGCCGGGGGCGCTGCCTGCCCGGATTTCCCTAACAGTATGATCGCCAAAATCAGCCACATAAATATTGCCTGCTGCATCTAACGCTACACCTTCGGGGTTATTGTATGCCGAAGATAGTGTAACAATGCTGCCACCCCCTGCGGGGATTTTCTTTATGGCGTTGTTGCCTGAATCAGCAACATACACATTCCCAGCCGGATCCAACGCTATAGCATATGGGCCATTGAAACCCGAGCCTATGACCACCGGCGTGCCTCCGCCTGCCGGTATTCTCTTTATAACATTATTATCGTAATCGGCCACATAAACGTTACCTGCAGCGTCAACAGCCACGCCGGTCGGGGCATTAAACCCAGAACCTAAGGTCGTCATGCTGGCATTATAACCAACAGCCGCCACCCCGCTGCTTGTTGGCGTCAATGGCGTAATTGCCGTTCCGGCGATATAGGTTTGCGGGCCGCTGTAACTGATAGTTGGCGCCTCAATGACACTTGGTTTTTTAATCTTTGTGCCGGGGGGATTTTGTGTAGTGTTTATAATTTGGCCGCTATTATTACTGGCAGCGGTTTTACTAAGTCCACGTTTATGTTTATATGTAGGCCTGCTACCTGCCGACAAGTTAGTGGAAAAACAAAACAAGCAGAATAATACCAATAAGAATAATCTGCCAATAATAATTGATGCCCTAAAAGGCTTCCTCAATAAGGATAAAGTTTTTTTCATAACATTTTATTTATTCTGCACACTATCCGGCCAATTTCTTTTGCTGGCTTACTATTAAATGCTATAAATAGCACCTGGTATTTTTGCAGGGAAACGCTGATTGTCGATGATCAAATAAGCGCACCCATGTCTCACAAACTGGCTCTAAAATGCCGCTTAACCGTTTTGCGATTTAATTTGTAAATAATTGCTAAAGCCAATAATAACATGGTTTTTAATTCGCTATGTTCCCGAGGCCATCGATTAATATTTAAGTATGATAAAGCCAGTTTTATGCTTACCCGATCCTTTCGCGAAATAATCTAAAGAATAAAAGTAGGTGCCGGATAGTTGCATACTTCCGTTGATATTGGAGTGACCGTCGAACACCCTCGTACTGTTATCGTAACCTTTCGCCTGGTATACCACTGTGCCATTGCGGTCGATGATCATTAAGTGGTTATCGGGATACGCAGTTATGCCTTCAATCAGCAGGAAGTCGTTGATACCATCGCCGTTTGGTGATACGCCCTGGTGTACTACGACGCCGTCATTTTCAATCGCGACGCTATCCGCTGGTTTTACGACGCTTATCGGTTCGTACATGGTGTTTACCGATGGCATTGCGCGGGTTACCGTTATGGTATAGGTATCTTTTGTTACCCCATCCTGTGCTGTTACAATAGTGGTGATAGTATTATTGCCAACGTTTAAAGGCAAAGCCGGTGATGCCGCACCCGAGGCGACAGCATTACCATTGATGGTTAGCGTTGCAACGGCACTATTTGTAAATGCTTCTACCTTAATTGATGCTGTAGCATTCGTTACGTTCGACGTATAGCCGGTGGTGCCCGTAGCAAATGTTGGCGATATGGTTTGCCCGCTGATCTGCAATAACGCAAGCGTTGCATTATTTGATGGTTGCCTTGTTACCGTAATGGTATAGGTATCTTTTGTTACCCCATCCTGTGCTGTTACAATAGTGGTGATAGTATTATTGCCAACGTTTAAAGGCAAAGCCGGCGATGCGGCACCCGAGGCTACGGCATTACCATTGATGGTTAGCGTTGCAACGGAACTATTTGTAAATGCCTCTACCTTAATTGATGTAGTAGCGTTGGATACAGTTGATGTGTAGCTGGTAGTGCCTGTAGCAAAGGTCGGCGATATGGTTTGCCCGCTGATCTGCAGTAAGGCCAGTGTTGCAGTAGTCGAAGGTTGCCTGGTTACCGTTATGGTATAAGTTTTGGTAGTTATCCCGTCCTGCGCCGTTACCATGGTGGTAATGGTATTATTGCCGACATTTAAAGGCAAAGCCGGGGATGCCGCACCTGAGGCAACTGCATTGCCATTGATGGTTAGCGTTGCATGGGCATCATTTGTGAAAGCCTCTGCTTTAATTGATGTAGTAGCGTTGGATACGGTTAATGTATAGCTCGTGGTGCCTGTGGCAAATGCAGGCGATATGGTTTGCCCGCTAATCTGCAATAAAGCGAGTGTTGCATTATTTGATGTCGCCGACCGGTTTACAATTATGGTATAAGTATCTTTTGTTACCCCGTCCTGCGCCGTTACTACGGTGGTAATGGTATTATTGCCAACATTTAAAGGCAGGCTTGGAGACGCCGCACCCGAGGCGACAGCGTTACCATTGATGGTTAGCGTTGCAACGGAACTATTTGTAAATGCCTCTACCTTAATTGATGCTGTGGTATTGGATACATTTGATGTATAGCTGGTGGTGCCTGTGGCAAATGTTGGCGATATGGTTTGCCCGCTGATCTGCAATAAAGCCAGCGTTGCATTATTTGATGGCTGTCTGTTTACCGTTATTGTATAAGTGTCTTTGGTTACCCCATCCTGCGCCGTTACTACGGCAGTTATGGTATTGTTGCCGATATTTAAAGGCAAAGCCGGAGATGCCGTACCTGAGGCAACTGCATTGCCATTGATGGTTAGTGTTGCAACGGAACTATTTGTAAAAGCTTCTACCTTAACTGATGTTGTTGCATTGGATACTGTTGATGTATAGCTGGTGGTACCAGTAGCAAACGTTGGCGAAATGCTTTGCCCGCTAATCTGCAATAAGGCCAGTGTTGCATTAGTTGATGGCGCCCGGGTGACATCTATCGAGTAGGTTTTCGTGGTTGTTCCATCAGATGCTGTTACTATAATAGTTATAACATTGGCGCCCACGTTCAACGTTATTGGCCCCGAAGCCGTTCCCGATGTTACCGCTGTACCGTTAACCTTTACGGTTGCAGCAGGGTCAGCGCTTGTTGGCGTAACTGTTTCGGTTGTAACAGAATTACCTACCGAAACCTCATAATTGATCGTTCCGGGTGCAAAGGCCGATGACAACGATCCATTGCTTATTTTAAGGCCGGCCAGGTTGGCATTGGCGCCTACGGTAATATTTGCTATAGCTGTGCCGCCTCCGCCACCGTTGTAGGCGGTTACTGTATAATTTGTTGCCGGACTTTTAGCCGTTGGCGTTCCGCTGATGGTACCTGTGGTATTTGAAAAGCTTAACCCGGCAGGCAATACGGCATTGATGAAATAGCCGCCTGCAGGTTCTATTTGTTTTACAGAATTGCTGCCTGCATCGGCTACAATAACATTGCCTGCGCCGTCTACCGCTACCCCTGCGGGACCACTGAAAAGTATTCCAATAGTAAGCGGAGCGCCATTGCCCGCTGGAATCATTTTAACTTCATTATTATTAAGATCGCCAACGTATACATTGCCGCTAACGTCAACGGCAACACCGAGGGGGCCGTTGAAACCAGAACCTAATGTAACCGGGCTGCCGCCTGCTACCGGGATCTCCTTTATGGCGTTGTTGCCCTGGTCAGCCACATATACATTACCAGCAACGTCAACAGCAACATTGGCGGGTTGGCTAAAGCCCGAGCCTATAGTCACAATTGCCCCTCCCCCCGCCGGGATCTTTTTCACGGCATTATTCCCGCTATCGCCAACATAAATATTGCCGGCGGCATCTATCGCTACCCCGTATGGAGAGCTAAAGCCGGTAGCAACGGTCACGGTAGCGCCTCCGCCTGCGGGTACTTCCTTTATTGAATTACTACCCAAATCGGCTACATATACATCGCCGGCAGCATCGGCGGCCACCGCGACCGGGAAACTGAAACCAGACCCCACGCTTACCGGGCTACCCCCGCCAACCGGAATTTTTTCTACCGTACTATTGATATAATCGGCTACGTAAATATTACCCGCTGCATCTAATGCCACGCCCGTCGGACTACCAAAATCTGAACCTAAAACTACCGGGGTGTTGCTGTAAGCAAATGGTGCAACTCCGTTGCTGGTTGGCGAAAGCGCCGGAATAGCCGCACTCACAATATAGGTTTGAGGGCTGGCGTAACTAATAGTTGGAACAGGCTGCGGGTTAACTTTTATATTAACAACTGTCGATGTACCGCCACCGGCATTACAGGCTGTCACTGTATAATTGGTTGCCGGGCTGGGCACGGCAGGGGTACCTGTAATGTCGCCGTTAACCGTGCTAAAACTTAAACCAGCAGGTAAAAAGGGGCTGATATAGTAGCCGCCCAAAGCCGGAAACTCTTCTATTGCGCTGTCATACTGATCAGCAAAATAAACATTGCCTTTACCATCAACGGCCACCCCGTAGGTTCGGTAACCTCCCGGGCCTATGTAAACCATATTACCACCACCGGGAGGGATCTCTTCTACCTGATAATTGCCATAGTCGGCCACAAATATGTCGCCTGCGGCATCTACAGCAATACCAAATGGCTGGCTAAAGCCCGATCGTACAGCAATTGGCGTAGTGCTTCCGACCGGGATTACCTCTACTGCGTTGTTATAAGTATCAGCCACGTATACGTTGCCCTGCGAGTCAACAGCCACTCCTGAAGGGTGATTATAACCAAAACCCAAGCTAACCGGCAATCCGCCACCGACAGGTATCTCCAGCACCATACTGTTTCCTTCTTCGGCCACATATACATTGCCTGTACCGTCGACGGCTACACCAATAGGGTCAGAGAGCCCCGAGGCTAAAACGACCTGCGCGCCCCCGCCAACCGGAACTTTCGTTATCGTACCACCGCCTTCATCGGCCACATACACGTTGCCTGCTGCGTCGACAGCTACCCCGGCCGGGCTGCTAAACCCCGAGCCTACCGTACCCCCTCCGATCTTTTTAACCACATGATTTCCAAAATCGGCTACATATATATCGCCTGTGTTGCTTACTGCTACCCCGGTTGGGGTGCTTAAGCCGCTGCCCAACGTAATTTGATTGGTGCTGTTGCCTGCATTTGCCACTAAACTGCTTGTAGGTACAAGCGCCGTGATGCCGGTACCTGCGGTGTATGTTTGAGGGCTGGCATAACTAATGGTCGGGGCAGGCGGAATCTTAACCTGTATATTCAGCGTAGCTGAACTGCTGCCAGATGCATTATAGGCTGTAACGGTATAATTTGCAGCAGGACTCAAGGCGGCAGGCGTTCCGCTGATAGTCCCGGTAGCATTACTAAAAATTAGGCCTGAGGGCAAGGGCGAACTGATAAAATAACCGCCCAACGGGACAATTTCTTTAACGGCAACGTTGCCCTGGTCCGCTGCATACACATTGCCCGCCCTGTCGACTGCTACACCAGTCGGGTTACTAAAACCAGCTCCCAAAGTAACCGGGCTGCCGCCGCCAACCGGGATCATCGATATGGCGTTGTCGCCGCTGTCAGCCACATATATGTTTCCGGCGGCATCAATGGCAACGCCTTGCGGGGTATTAAATACTGAAGCTACAGTAAACTCGGTGTTATTTCCGGCAGGTACTTCAACTATTTTATTATTGCCGGCATCTGCAACGTAAATATTTCCAGCTGCGTCAATGGCAACGCCAACCGGGTTTGAGAAATCATAACCTATATTGGTTGGGAACCCACCCCCAACGGTAATTTCCACTACGCGAGAATCTCCCTGATCAGCCACATAAACGTTGCCCGCAGCGTCTACCGCAACGCCCGTTGGATTGCTTAAGTTCCCCGAACCTAAATTTATCAGGGCGCCGCCGCCAATGGGGATCTCTGTTACCGTGTTATTACCACTATCTGCTACATATACGTTCCCCGCAGCGTCAACGGCCACACCACCAGGATGATTGAATCCGGAACCTAAACTTGTTATTGCGCCGCCGCCTGCCGGGATTTTTTTGATGACAGTACTGCCGGCATCAGCTATATAAATGTTGCCCGCAGCATCAATAGCTATACCGGAGGGGTTGATAAACCCCGAACCCAAAGTAACAGGGCTATTGCTAAAGCCAAAAGCCGCCACGCCGCTGCTGGTAGGATCCAGCGGTGTAATGGTTATATTTGTGTAATAGGTTTGCGGGCCGATATAACTGATTGTGGGGCCCGCAAATACCCCCGGTTTTTTTGTTTTTATAGTAGTGGCGTTTTCCCCTGATAGGGTACCAATGGCCCCCACTTTATCGGCACGACTGTAACTGTTACCGGCATGCCTGTTTTTATACGCTGGTTTTACGCCTGCGTAAACAGACTGGCCGAAACAAAAAAAAACAGCAAAAAATAGCAGGGACAATTTGCCCTTAAAAATTGCTTTCGCAAACCCCTTTTGTGAAGGTAAAGATGTTTTCATAACACAATATTTAATACGTTGCAGATTTACTAATACTTAAATACAGGCCTGATACCAGGGTTATTGTGAGCGGAATTTTTGAATTCCGCGCTGCAATACCCGTCGGCCTGTAGCAAAACTGCATTTTTAATTAGTGGCGGGCAATCGCACAAGTGTGTGAAAATGAGCGCGGATGTGGAGATGTGCAGATGCGTGGATGTGCGGATGTGCAGATGATGGGATGCGTGGATGTGCGGAAGTGCAGATGATGGGATGCGTGGATGTGCTAATATGCGGATGGGCGAACGTGGAAATATGGATGTGCGGATGTGCAAATATCAAATGCTTCTTTGGATATAAAAGACAAGTCCAAAAATTTAGCAGGTATACGATTGATTTTATTTGTACGCAGACATTTCTTCATCTGCACATTCGCATCCCGCACGTGCGGGACACATCAAATCAAACCAGCCTGTCGTTGATCGCCCTTACAATGGCCTCAGACCTGGAATGAACCTCCAGCTTTTCGTACACGCAGCGGATGTACGAACGCACGGTATCAACGGATATAAAATGTTTTTGGGCTATCATTTTATACGTTAAGCCTTTAACCAGGCCTGTTAATACTTCGCTTTCCCTCGAACTCAGGTATACTTTTTCCTTTTTGCTGCCTTGCTGCTGCTGTATATTTTGAAATATTATGCGGGCAATTGACGGCGTAAGCGGAGAGCCGCCTTTATGCAAAATTCTTATATTCTCCAATATATTTTCGGGTATCGCGCTTTTAATTAAATAGCCGGAAGCCCCAGCATAAATTGCTTCAATAATTTTATCTTCCTGCTCAACAACAGTAAGCATTAATATATTGATAAACGGATATCTTTCTTTTATCCTACGGGTATAGGATATGCCATTTTCGCCCGGCAGGTCGATATCCATCAGGATAACATCAGGCACGCCATCCCCTTCAAAAATTATCTCGGGCAAGGCGCTTTCATAATCGCCCAGGCAAATAAAATCACCCGAAAGCTCGATAAGGCTCCTCAGTGCCTGTCGTAAATTAGGGTTATCTTCAACTATCAGTACCTTAATCGGCATATCGCCCAATTTAGTTTATTTATTAAAGCCGGTCAATCACATATTTATGTGATTTTGCAAACTATGTTTATCACCGTGCCGTCGCCCGCTTTCGTCGAAACTTTAAGTTTTCCATCAATTTCCGCCGCTCTTTTCTGCATATTTGCCAGCCCATTACCCACCTTTCTGTTTCCATATTCAAAGCCACAACCGTTATCGGCAATTTGCATTATTAGCAGCTTTTTATGTGTAAGTTTAAAATTCACTTCAATATGGGCGGCATCGCTATATTTTACTGCATTATTAAAGGCCTCTTTAAATATTAAAAATAAATTTTTACGCCTTAGCATATCGGTTTTTATATCATATAAGCTTTTGGCCATCAAAAACACCAATTGAATTTCTTTGGCTTCTGCAACCGGGTAGCCAAATTCTTCCATGCGCTGCATCAGCCGGTAAAGGTTGTCATTCTCTGGCTTGATGGTCCATACCATGTCATTCATCGAGTGGATCATCGCCCGTGCACGCATACCCATGTCGCCAACCATGGTTTTAGTGGTATTTAAATCTGTATCGGCTTTTTGAATAGCCACTTCGCTAAATATCGAAATACTGGTTAATGTGCTTCCCAGGTCATCATGAAAATCAGAAGCAATCCTGGCCCTTATACCTTCTATAGCCTTTATGTTTTCTATCTTATACCTGTATAAGCGGTATAAACCCATCGCGATGAACAATACTGCCCCTGCCCGGAACCACCATGTTTCCCAGTATGGAGGGGTTATTATAAAACTAAATGAAGCCAAATGTTTGTTCCAAATCCCGTTTTTATTACCGCACTGTACATAAAAGGTATAGTGGCCCGGTACAAGCTGTGCATAATTAGCATTGCGCTGATCAACGGCGTACTGCCATTTAGTATCCGCGCCGTTAAGCCGGTAGCGGAAACTGATATGATCAGGATCGGTATACGAAAAAGCTGTAAAGGCTACATTTATGGAATTATCCGAATGACTGAAAACAAGTTTACCGGCGCTGTTTTCAGCCGGATATTGCTGCAAAACGGGCTGATTGTTTACAAATACCCTTTCAATAACGGGGTCCGAAGGTATTGACCTGTTTTTCAGGTCGGGGTTAAACCAGGCGTACCCGTTGCTTATACCAAAAACAATGTCGCCGTTTACAACTATAAAAGGCGAGGTAGCAAAGTTTTCCATCAACCGGTTTTCATGTTCAGCTTGTGCCGAAACGTGGGTGCTTAGGTTATAATTCAATATGCCCGCATCGGTGCCTATCCAAACCACGTTGTTTATACTTTTAATAGTTAAGCAGTTAGGATTAATTATATCTGCAATTGCATTTATTAGCTTAAAGCTTTTTGTTTGCTTATTAAATATAGCTATTCCATCGCCGGTTGCGCAAACTATCTGATTATTGCCGGCCCTGGTAATATCAAAAAAGAAATAATCGAGTCTTCCGCCAGGCCTGCCGGTATAAAACCTGGTTGTGTGTTTGCCTATATCATAAAAAAACAATCCGTTTCGCGATGCTATCCAAAGTGCCCCCTCATCATAAAAACCGCTTATGATATCATATTTGAGGGGGTCTTCAGTTTTTTCGGAGGCCTTGTATACCGAAGCAGGTGTAATCTTACCCGAAAACAGGTCATATTTAAACAGGCCGATATTGCTGGTAATAAAACAGTTATTGATGTCCACAAAAATTATCCGGCGGATACCGTAAACCAGCGTAAGGGAATCGGGAACAGGCAATTTTTTTTCAGACAAAATACCGGTTTGCGGACTCCATTCTATTATTTTTTTTGTTGTTACTATCAGCAATCTGTTTTTCGAAACCTGTACAAAGTCATTTAATTGCTGCAGTTCAGGGATGCTGTTAAACAGTTTTTCTATTTTCTTTTTTGTCCAGTCCGCGAACAACAGCCCCCGGTTATAGCACGACATCCAGACTTTTGTACTATCATATTTATCTACGTCAATTTTATTAACGCTTATCTCACCGGTATTACTTTTATTCAAAAACCGCATCTTCCATTGCTGGTTATTCACGTCGAGCATGCTGATGCCAAAAGAAGTGCTTATCCACAACCGCTCTTGTTTATCGATAAAGAATTTTGAAATAATATTATTCGGTAAGCTGCCCGGATTGTTATCGTCGTGTGTGTAAGCAAATTCTATCTTTTTTAAAACAGTATTATATACTATTATACCCTGCCCCTCTGTTCCTAAAAAAAGGTATTGCTGTTGCTTGTCCTGCGGAAGAAATAAAACGTCGTCTATAATAAAATCTGTTGTCTGCTTACTTACCGGGGAAACATCGGTTAAATTTTTAAGCGTAAACAATCCATAATTGGTGCCTAAAAAAATCGAACCGCCCCTGTTGGCCAAAGCGAATATCTTGAGCAGCGAATGTTTGAAAAGATAAGTATTGGCCGAATAGCTGTTTTGTTTAATATTGTAGATAAACACTTTTTGGCGGCTCGACACCATGAGGGTATTTTCATCTATCAAAAAAGTACCTAAGGGGTTTGCAACGTAGGAAAGGGACGTGAACGATATTTTTAACGAGTGCACATCCAGCTTTGCTAAACCATAATCACAAACAAACCACAGGTAGTTTTTTTGCGCCAAAAAAGCGTAAACAACTGTGATTTTATGTTTGGGGTCCGCCTCGACATAAGTAAATTTGCCACGCGCATCATCAAAATAACATAAGCCCCCCGAACTAACCCATATTTTGCCGCCGGTATCGGCAGCTACATTTGAGTTATTATCCCTCAGGCCGCTTTTCGCCTTGTCGAAAGCGTTAAAGGTGTTGAAATCCGTTGTTTTGTAACCGTCAAATCTTTGTATCCCGCTGCTGCTGGTCCAAACGTAGTTGTGCTTATCCATGGTTATATTTGATATTCCACGGCCTATAAAATGGTTTTGATCGTTGTAGTTGTCAAACCGCCAATCAGGGCTGGGTGTAAAAGCCTGGGCCAGCATTCTGAATGGCAGAACTAGCAACAAACAACTGAATGTAAACCGGTTCATAAAGTTTAAATATTAATACCAGGGGCCCGAAGACGATTTGTTTAATGATATTATAATTTAGATAAATTTAGCAGAATTATAAATAATTGCTGATAAATACAAGGCTTATTATGGAAAACGTGAATCGAACTGATTATATGAAAAATTGATTAATCTTTCTTAGTGGCTTTAACATTAGTGTAAATGCCGGTAATAAAATCCTATTGTCCGCCATCGCCCTGAAGTCGAAAAATAACCCTTTGAGCCGGTTATGGAAACTTCTGTTGCTGACTCCGCCAACTTTCATGTTGATCAGCACTTTTTTTAAGTAAAAAGCATTAACCTTATTTAGATGCATAAATCTTAACATTAATTCGTAGTCCCCCGCAGTGCCATATTCAAGACTATAAGCGCCATATTCAGAAAATAACGCTCTTTCGCAATAAAAAGTAGGATGTGGCGGCATCCAGCCCCAATTAAACGAAGTAGATGAGTATTGCCCGGACTTCCATTTGCGTACTACTTTGCCATCTGGGTTTACAAAATTAAGGTCACCGTAAATAATCCGCGCTTTTTGCCGATGATATGTTTCTGCAACCGCGGTTAGCACGTCATTATCGGCAAATGAATCATCGGCATTGAGCATTCCGATAATATCACCGCTTGCTAATTTAATGCCCTTGTTCATGGCATCATAAATCCCCGAGTCAGGTTCTGATAAGAAAATATTAACATGTTGTTTATACAGGTTTATTATCTGCGTCGTATTGTCGGCAGAAGCACCATCAATAATAATGTATTCTATATTTTTAAAACTTTGATTTATAACAGATTGAATAGTTTGACTGACAGTCTTTTCGGCATTGTGACATACGGTTATCAAAGAAATTTTTAAATCGTGCACTGTTGGTAAAATACAATGTTCATAGTTGCAAATTTATGTAAATTTGACCTGGATGCCTAATTTAAATAAATATTAGAGACGATGAGATGTATATGCGCAGATTAATTTTTTCACACTTGTTTTTAGCAGCAATTATTATCTTTTCGTCGTGCTCTGACAAGCAGTATCAGATACTTTTTCAGCAAAGGAATTCGATTTCTGATAGCTTGACACGAAAAAATCCTACCAGCACAAAGTATTATCAAATACAGGCCCAGGATATTTTACAGATCAGAAACTTGCAAGATGACAAATTTATCGTTAATCAGACACCTGCTAATTTGAATACAACCACAGGAAATAACACGACGGGTGAGAGCTTCCAGGTAAAAGATGACGGAACAGTTACCATGCCTGATATAGGGACCGTACAGGTTGCCGGCCTCACAAGAATTGAAGCACAGAAACTTATCGAAGATATGTTTCGAAAAACCCTGCTTAAAGATCCGATTATAGAATTGAAGATAACAAACCTGAAAGTAACTATATTTGGGGAAGTAAAGACCCAGGGGAACTTTCCCTTGGTAAAGGATAAGACTACGCTTGTTGAATTGATCGGGGAAGCTGGAGGGCTTACAGAAAAAGCAGATGAAAAAAATATTGAGATTATAAGGGGAACCGAAAATAATCCAAAGGTAATTGCGGTTGACTTCAGTAATATACGGTACATAAATGATCCCAGCACTGTACTTCAAAGTGGAGATATAGTCTATATCGCCCAAAACAGGCGTGCAGCGCGCAGTGACAATTTGCAAAACTTTTCAACGATATTTCAGCCTGTTTTAATTTTATTCAATACAGCGTTAATTCTTTATACGCTTATCCATAAATAGATGGAAGAAACCGATAAGATAAAGCATAAACTGCCAAGCCAGGAAATCGATTATTTTAAGATCGCAAAAATACTTTTAAGCCGCTGGTATTGGATAGTATTGTCGCTAGCTATTTGCGTGATTGCTGCAAATGTATATCTGTGGTATACACCAAAGACCTTTGCCACAACTCTGGGGACCATGAAGTTTGAAGAAAAAAAATCGGAGCTCCCCGATTTGGTTGGCTTTTCATCCGGTAGCGGGCCGGGAAACGCCTCAAGGATACAAAGCGAGACAATTATACTGCAAAGCACCCCGCTGTTGCTTAGCGCAATAAAGCAACTTGATTACAGGATAAGCTTTTACATTGTAGGCCGGGTTCTGAACAGGACAAATGAATTATATCCCGAAAAACCAATTGATGTTCAGCTTGTTAAGTTTGACAGCCTGAATTTTTTTCATGACTACATCACTTTTAAGCCGCTCAATAAAACTAATTTTATTATAAGTATTAAAAGCTCGGGTAAAGATGTCAGGTACACCTATAAATATAACACTCCGTTTACAATCGGCCCGACTTCTATTAGCATACAATACCCCGGTGAGCTCCCACCAACGGTGGCTTATATATTTAAACTCAATTCGGCTGAGGATTTTGTGGGACGAGTAAGAGGAGGGCTGCACACCAACGAAACCGCGAAAAACTCAAACATTATTTCGCTGCAGGAGGTTGACTCAAACCCTCAATTTGCCGCTGATGTCCTTAATGCTATCATGAAAGAATACCTGGCTTATGATCGCAACCAAAGGACACAATCAGCTTCACAAATGATCCAGTTTATCGACAGCCAGCTGGATTTTCTTTCAAACGAGGTTAAGGGATCGCAAAACTCAATAGCCCAATATAAAGAGAATAAAAAAATGATGGATGTCACTACAGCATCCGGACAGGCTGTTGCTGAAGCAAAAAATATTGATGAACAGCGTGCGTTGGCTAAAATACAATTGGCAGCACTTAACCAACTTAAGCAGGATATAATAAAGAATAAAGATAACCCGAACCTTAATTTTAATATTGAAGGCTTAGTTGACCAGGAATTAACTGCATTTGTCGCTAGCCTTGATAATTTGCTTCTTGAAAAAAATTCATTGTTAAAAACATATCTCAATAATTCAAAACCTATTGACGACATAAACCAGCAGATACTCCTTATTAAAAACAATGCGATAACCAGTATTAATTCTTCAATCGGACAGATTGCAATCAAATTAAAGTTTTTAGACGAACAGATTGCCCCCGTTAATCAGCAAATAGCAGAGATGCCAATTGCACAGCGGGACCTGGTTAGTTTACAGCGTGATTTTGAAATAAATGATAAAGTTTACTCCTTTTTATCTGAAAAAAAATTAGACGCGCAAATAAGCAGTGCCGGGATATTGCCGGGCGCATCAATTATCGACTTTGCCCAGGCAAATTTCAGCCCGGTTTCGCCTGATGAACATGGTATCCATCGAACAGCTGTGATTTTCGGGTTTATTATAGGCTTGGGGCTGATTATCCTCATAAGAGTATTAAACCCCTATATCTACGATAAAGAAACCATTGAAAGTCTTACAGCAATACCGATAATTGGCGTTATACGGAAATTCCCTGGTGAAATTGACGAATTTAGCTCTCAAATCTTAGCCATAACCAAGCCCAAATCTATTTTCGCTGAATCGGTACGGTCTGTCCGCACAAATTTGAGCTTTCTTGCATCTGAAAAAAAGAGCAAAATTATTTGCATTACATCAGAAGTTGCAGGCGAAGGGAAATCATTTGTAGCAGTTAATTTATCAAGTACCTTATCGCTTATTGATAAAAAAGTTATATTAATTGCCGCCGACCTTCGCCGTTCAAAATTAAATAAAACCTTCCATGTACCAAATGATCTGGGCCTGAGTAATTACCTGGCAAACCAATGCTCTTCAAACGATATTATTAGTCATTCTAAGCAAAAAAATCTTGATTTTATTATTTCCGGACCTATCCCTCCTAACCCTTCTGAACTATTACATTCAAATAGAATGGTTGAACTAATAAAAGAACTTAACTTAAAATACGATATTGTTATGATTGATACAGCTCCGATAGGATTAGTTTCAGATGCAATACCGTTAATCAGGATGAGCGATGTTAACCTTTTCGTAATACGTTCAGGAAAGTCAAAATTCTATGCCGCTACGGTTCCCCAACGTATTGCCCAGGAGTATCATTTAGACAACACCGTAATAGTACTTAACGCATACGCCGAAGACCTGTTGCATTCAAGATATTATACGACCAAATTCACAGGCGAAAATTATGGGGCCAGGTATTATTATTATTCAGATTACAGCGGTTATGAAAGTTCAGGTTACTATATAGACGAGAAAGAAAAAAAATGGTGGGATATCAGGCGTTTGTTTAGAAGATAATGTGTTGCAGGTGAATTATGGTTTTAAGATCAAGCAAAGATACGCTCAAATGGTATCCGGTTTATACATATCCACGTGCAGAGAAAAAGGCTTGTGAGGCATTACTAAGTAAAGGCATTGAAACTTATTTGCCTTTACAGCGGCAAATTAAACAATGGAGCGACAGAAAAAAATGGGTAGAAGAACCGCTTATCAGATCATATCTATTTGTGCACATTAAAGAAAACCAGCAAGCTGCTGTATTGATGACAAAAGGAGTATCGCGTTTTATTTATTTTGACGGAAAAATAGCATCAATGCCTCAACGACAAATAGATGATCTCAAACTGGTGCTGGCAAGCCCCTTTGAATTAGAAATTACTGCACAAAACCTGCAACCTGGTGAAAAAGTTATGATTAAAGCGGGGCCTTTAAAGGGTTTGAAAGGCGAAATCATTTCCTACCGGTCTCAAAAACAACTGGCCTTGCGGCTAGAAAACCTCGGATATTCAATCATTATAAATATTGCAGCATCGTTTATCGACAGGTTTTAATATTTATGCGATATTATAGTTTTGTACACACAAAATGGCATTTTTTGTTTTAACTTAAAGCAATTGTAATTTAATTAGGATATAAAGTTAATATATTGATAATAAATAGGTTACACTTTAATAATGTGACTTACGAGGCGAAGCTATGAATTTTCAATACATATGTGCAGGATAGCCGGAATAATATCACATAAGGTGCCAACAAGGGAGGTTGCTGAAAAGGTTGCTATTATGTGCAACGCCTTAAAACACGGCGGCCCTGACGATGAAGGTATTTATATTGATGAAAAAGCAGGTCTTGTATTTGGGAATCGCAGATTGTCAATTATAGACCTGAGCAGTAATGGTCATCAACCTATGGCCGATATTCAAGAAAAAGTTTGGATCACGTTTAACGGCGAAATTTATAATTACCGGGACTTAAGGCAGCAGCTGGTTATAAAAGGGGCGCAGTTCCATTCGAATACCGATACCGAAGTTGTTTTGCAAGCTTACTTACGTTGGGGAACTGACGCATTTTCAAAACTTCGCGGCATGTTTGCTTTCGCTTTATATGATACGGCGAATGAACTCACATACCTGGTGCGCGATACAGCAGGTGTAAAACCGCTCTACTATCATACCGGAAACGGTGCGCTAAGTTTTGCATCGGAGGTAAAAGCGTTAGAAATAGCAGGAATAGCCCACGAGGCCGATCAAAACTGGCGAATAAGATTTTTAGCTTTTGGCCATGTTCCAGAACCCTACACTACTTTAAAAAATGTATACAGCCTCGCAAAAGGGCACTACCTATGTTGGGACCACCCGCAAGGCACTTATAAAATCGTGTCCTACTATAAAAAATTGACTGGTCAAACTTTAATTACTGATGCCGGCCTTGCAAAAGAATACATCAATCACTCGTTGAAAGCGTCAGTAAACAGGCAATTGATAGCGGACGCGCCAATCGGCGTTTTTTTGAGTGGCGGGATTGATTCAAGTTTAATATCCCTGCTGGCTAACCAGCAAAAAGAACAGCAACTTAAGACAATTTCGATTTACTTTAATGAGAAAAATTACGACGAGAGAATTTACCAAAATATTGTAATAGATCACATCAGCGGCGAAAAGTTTGCCCACTTGATACAACAAAAGGATTTTACAGAGTTTTTCCCGCGGATCATAAATGACATGGACATGCCTACTACTGATGGCATTAACACGTGGTTTATTAGCAAATATGCGCATCAGGATGGTTTGAAGGCTGTTTTATCTGGCGTTGGGGCCGATGAACTCTTTGGTGGCTATCCGTCTTTCACGAGGATCAAATACCTGCAATATTTACGAAAGATGCCATCTGTATTGTTTAACATGGCAAATTATTTCAACGAAGATAAATACAGAAAGGTGTCTTTTCTGAGTCATAGCCATCCTTTAGCCGACTACCTTTTATTGCGCGGTTTTTTTGTACCTGAGGAGATCGCAAAAATACTTGACACTGAAAAAAAGCAAGTTGATGAAATTTTATTTGACGTTAGTTCGGTACCTGAGTTGGGGCCATATAATGAATTACACGCAGCTTGGTTTGAAACTAACTTGTATATGCAGAATCAATTGCTAAGAGATACAGATGTGATGAGCATGAGCCATGGATTAGAAGTTCGGGTGCCCTTTTTAGATGAAGATTTTCAACAATTAGCAGAAAACATCTCGCCTGAGATAAGATTTAATAATAGGCAGCCAAAAAAAATATTAATCGACAGCTTTACGGATATCTTACCGGAATCCACATGGAACCGACCAAAAATGGGTTTTACATTTCCACTGCAGGAATGGATGACAGGGCATACGGAAATTGGTAACGTTAGCCTATATAAAGGTAAAATAGCACAAAACGCTATTAAACGGTTCAAAGACGGTAAAATGCATTGGTCAAAAGCCTTTGCGCTTTATCAGATACAAATTCATGACTAAAAAAGTAATACTTTTTTCCTTACACACTTTTAGTTTCACAGGCGGTATCCAAAAAATGACCCGAACGCTAGCCCATTCCTTGTTCTCGCTTTCACAGCGTAATAAATGGAATTTTAAACTTTGGTCGGTTTATGATTCAAATAATGATTTAATGCCACAGTATTTACCTCCTGAGAACTTCAGGGGCTTTAATTTAAACCGCATAAACTTTGTTTTAAAAACTATTTTGAAATCAGATAAACCCGATATTGTTATTATAAGCCATATTAACCTTGCTATTATTGGGCTGCTAATGAAAATGACAAATCCAAAATGTAAGGTTTGGCTCATTGCACATGGAATTGAAGTTTGGCGCCCTTTGTCCCAATTAAAAAATTTACTGTTAAAACATTGCGACAAAATTATTTGCGTTAGCAGTTTCACAAAGCAGCAAATGATAAAACGCCATAAATCCGACCCTGCTATATGTACAGTATTGAACAATGTGATTGATCCTTTTATGAAACTGCCGATAACGTTCACAAAACCGGTTAACTTATTAAAAAGGTATCAATTAACAGGGAAAGAGCCTATATTATTTACGTTAACGCGACTCGCTTCGACCGAACAATATAAAGGGCACGATCAGGTAATAAAAGTTATCAGCCGGTTAAAGATCAAATTTCCCGACGTAAAATACATCCTTTCAGGCAAGTATGACCATAAGGAAGAAATCCGTATTCAAAAACTGATAACTGCCTATGATGTAAGCGAACAGATAATATTAACAGGCTTTATTGATGAAAGTGAACTCACGGATCATTTTTTATTGGCCGACCTGTTTGTTCTACCAAGCAAGAAAGAAGGTTTTGGAATTGTTTTTATTGAGGCACTGGCTTGTGGATTACCTGTTGTTTGCGGTAACTCAGATGGGAGTGTTGATGCCATTTGCAATGGGGCATTAGGCAAGGCTATTAATGCGGATGACCTTATTGAGTTAGAAGGCGCTATTACTGAATATTTAAAAATACCTTTGACAGAAAATAAAAGGCAATATCTTCAAAATCAATGCCTGTTGCATTTCAATGAAACGGATTATACGAATAATTTAGAGAAATTGATTAACAATGGATAATTTGGAAAAAGAAGAATGGGATATTGAGATAACGCCAAAAAACGCTTTGTTCGACCTGAAGCTAAAAGATGTTTGGCATTACCGCGACCTGCTGATTTTAATGGTACGGCGCGATTTCGTTTCATTTTATAAGCAAACTATACTTGGTCCGATATGGTTTTTTGTGCAGCCTATTATTACTATATTGATATACAACCTGGTATTTAACAACCTGGCAAATATAGGTACTGATAAAATCCCCGGGCCAATATTCTACCTGGCCGGAACTATTATATGGAATTATTTCGCCGATTGTTTAACCAAGACCTCAACTGTTTTCAGAGATAATGCGGCTGTACTTGGAAAAGTTTATTTTCCACGCCTGATAATGCCATTAAGTATCGTTCTTTCAAATTTAATAAGGTTTAGTGTTCAATTTTTATTGTTTATCCTGCTCATCATTATCTACCTTTTTAAAGGAGCCCCTATTATTCCTAATGTTTATTTATTGCTTTTTCCGTTCCTTATTATCCTTATAGCGGCATTGGGTTTAGGATTTGGCATGATAATATCAGCGGTAACTACAAAGTACAGAGACTTGGCTTTTGTAGTATCATTTGGTGTACCTTTATTGATGTATACTACTACCGTAATTTACCCGTTGTCTGCCGCGATTGCAAAATATCCGTCTTATAGTTGGATGATAAAGTTTAATCCTATTACATCTGTAATAGAAACTTTCAGATTTGGTTTTTTAGGTAAGGGCAGCTTTAGCTGGCAGCTATTGGGTTACAGCAGTATATTAACATTGTTTATATTGCTAATTGGAATAGTTATCTTCAACAAAGTTGAAAAAACATTTGTTGACACCGTTTAGGGCGAAAACTTTGTGAGCATATTGTTGGATGATGGTGACTCCCCCGCTAAAACTAACAATTTTGTTAGTTAAGTAAATTATAAAAAGAGGCTAATGGCTAAAGTAATTCAGGTTAAAAACCTTTCAAAGGCCTACCAGTTAGGGAATTTCGGCACCGGAACTATATCGCGCGATTTGGAAAGGTTTTGGGCAAAACTTCGGGGAAAAGAAGATCCTTTTTTAAGAATAGGGGAAGTAAATGATAGGACTGTTAAAGGCGAAAGCGATATTGTTTGGAGCCTGAGAGATCTGAACTTTGAAATTAAGCAGGGGGAATCGGTTGGAATTATAGGGCGTAACGGCGCGGGCAAAAGTACTTTGCTTAAAATTCTAAGCCGGGTAACATCGCCTACCACCGGATCGGTAAAAGTGAAAGGGCGTATATCAAGCTTGCTGGAGGTGGGCACGGGTTTTCATCCCGAATTAAGCGGTAAAGAAAATATTTATTTAAACGGCGCTATACTTGGAATGCGTAAAGCAGAAATCAAACGCAAGTTTGATGAAATAGTTGATTTTTCGGGTGTTGAGCGATATATTGATACGCCAGTAAAACGCTATTCGTCAGGCATGTACGTGCGATTAGCCTTTGCTGTGGCAGCGCACCTCGAATCGGATATCCTAATTGTGGACGAAGTACTGGCAGTTGGGGATGCGGAATTTCAAAAAAAATGCCTTGGAAAAATGGGCGATATGAGTAAAGGAGAAGGAAGAACTGTTTTATTTGTAAGCCATAACATGGGCAGTATAGTACAGTTGTGTAATCATTGCATTCTTTTAAATCGCGGTATAATAGAAAATGAGGGAAGTCCAGCGTTGATCGTTCAAAAATATTACAATCAAAATGTTCAGGACTTAAGCTTTTTTGGCAACAAAAACACCGACATATATCTTAAGCAAATATTTGCGTGTAATGCTGTGGATGAGCAAACTTCAAATTTCTCCCATTCAGAAGATATTCATTTAAGAATTGTAGTTGGTGTAAATAAATATGATCCAATTCAAAATATTGGCTTGGCGTTGCTAACAAGAGATAAGAGGCGGGTATTTACCGTAAATAAAGCATTTTCAGAATTTTACACTGCGGCGAGCAAGGATGTTACGGTTGATTTTATTATTGAAGGTGGGATGATTGCGCCAATGGATTATTCGTTTTTGGTAGCACTAAATACCAGGACGGGTTTAGTAACTTATGATTGGCAGGAAGATATATGCCCTATTAGGATTTATGATGACGGAACTGAATTTGCCTTTGCGGAAGGAGCGGATTATGGTTGTATTATTTTGAAAGATAAATGGAAAGTCATAAAAAATTAATAAATGTACACTGAAATAAAAAAATGCAGGATTAGCGACAGCAGAAATCTGATACAGGTTTTATCACTGGGCGAACAATATTTAACTGGCGTTTTCCCAAAATCCGTTGACGAAAAAATTACGATAGGCCCCCTGGATTTGGTTTGGTGCCCAGACAGTGGGTTATTACAAATGAAACAATCATACAACCTTGATGAGATGTATGGCGACAATTATGGCTATCGCTCGGGCTTAAATGCCTCTATGGTGGCGCATTTGACCAATAAAATCAGAACATTGGAAAAATTGGTTAAATTAGGCGATTCGGACCTTGTTATTGACATCGGCAGCAATGATGCTACTTCATTAAAGGCTTATTCCGGTAATCACCGCAAAGTTGGTATTGACCCAACAGGCTTAAAATTTGCAGCATATTATACTAATGAAATTAAGCTGATACCTGATTTCTTTTCGGCAGCAGCTTTTAAATCGGAATTTCCGGATGAAAAAGCAAAAATCATCACATCTATTGCCATGTTTTATGATTTGGAAAATCCTGTAGCTTTTATGCAGGATATAGAGGATGTGCTGGATGATGAAGGGATATGGCATTTTGAGCAGAGCTATATGCCCTCGATGCTAAGAACAAATTCATACGATACCATCTGTCATGAGCACCTTGAATTTTATTCGTTTAAAGTAGTTAAAAACTTGTTGGAACGATGTGGCATGCAGGTGGTTGATGTCCAAATGAACGCAATTAACGGAGGTAGTTTCGCAGTAACAGCGTGCAAAAAAAATGCTTCATATAAAAAAAACAATGCAATTATTAACTGGATGCTTCAACAGGAAAATGATTTAGGGTTGGATACCCCAAAACCATATCGTGATTTTGAAGACAGGGTGTTCAAGCACCGTAAAAACTTGCTGCAATTAATTGAAGCGCTTATTGCCGATGGAAAAACTATAATTGGTTATGGGGCTTCTACAAAAGGAAATGTATTGCTTCAGTTTTGCGGAATAACAATTAAGCATATTCCTTATATCGCTGAAGTTAACCCTGATAAGTTCAATTCGTTTACACCAGGTACGAATATCCCGATCATTTCTGAACAGGAGGCCCATGCCATGAGCCCCGATTACTTTTTAGTATTGCCCTGGCATTTTAAACATAATATTTTAGCCCGCGAAACAGCATATATTGAACAAGGCGGTAAATTTATTTTCCCATTACCTGAAATAGAAATAGTTTAATATGCATAAGTTAAAAGACATCATACGGAAAATTATTTTCAAGTATATTAAACCGCCTATAGTTAATAATTCGCATGCGCAGGCAGGGGAAGATATAATTACAGAATATTTATTTTCCTCGATGGGCTATGGTAAAATTACGTATATAGACATTGGTGCAAATGACCCTGTTATTTATAACAATACCTACCTTTTTTACTTGAGGCACCACAACGGCGTATTGGTTGAGCCGGATTTGAATTTCACTAGTCGTATAAAAAAAGTCCGCCCTAAGGATATAGTTATAAATGCCGCCATAAGCGACGGGGAAAGCAAGGAAGCGGATTTCTTTATTTTTGACGAGTCGTCTTTAAACACTCTTTCAAAAGAAGAAGCTGATTTGAGAACACAATCCGGTCTTTATAAATTAATTGAAAAAAGAAGAATAAAATTAATTACCGTTGAAAATATTATCAAAGAGTGTCTAAACAATAAATTGCCTGAACTTATATCCTTAGATGTGGAAGGAGTTGATTTTAAAGTTTTGAATGCATTTGATTTTGAAAAATACCCTGTACCCGTTTGGATTGTTGAAACTTGCATGTACTCCGAAAATCATATTAAACCTAAAATAACTTCAATTATTGACCTGATGCTATCAAAGGGTTATTTTGTTTTTGCAGATACTTATATCAACACAATTTTTGTTAATAATATCTGGTTTAAAAATTATAATGCAACCTAAGGCTTTAATTTTTGGAATTACCGGGCAGGACGGGTATTATTTAAGCGCTCTGTTAGCCGGTAAGGGAATTAGCGTAACGGGTGTTTCAAGAAATAATCCAGAACACACTATTGGTGATGTTGCCAACTATGAACTGGTTGAGCAATTAATAACGGACAATCAGCCCGCGTATATTTTCCATTTGGCCGCCAATTCAACCACAGGGCACGATACATTATTTGAAAATTACCAAACTATTGCAACCGGTTCGTTAAATATACTTGAGGCGGTATACAAACATTCAAAACACAGCAAGGTTTTTATTGCGGGCAGTGGGCTGCAATTTGTGAATAAGAGCAATCCCATAGCTGAAACGGATGCTTTTGAGGCTCGGGATAGCTATTCCATGGCACGTATACAGGCTGTGTACGCGGCAAGGTATTATCGCGGTTTAGGTATTAAGGTTTATGTTGGTTATTTTTTTCACCACGATAGTCCGTTACGCCATTCAAGGCATCTCAATGTTAAAATTATTAAAACAGCTTTAAAAATAAAGGATGGCACAGAAAAGTATTTGGTAATAGGAAATCCGGATATAATAAAAGAGTTTAACCATGCTTATGACATGATGAACGCTGTTTGGCATCTTATTAAGCAAGATGAAATTTTTGAAGCTGTAATTGGAAGCGGATTAGGATACAGTATAGACAATTGGATAGATACCTGCTTTAAAATAATCGGGATAAATAAACATGAGCACTTAGAATTGAACCAGCATTACAAAGCTGATTTTTCAATTATGGTTTCAAACCCTAAAACAATTAAATCGCTGGGCTGGGAAGCTATTTACGATATAAACAGTTTAGCCCAAGACATGATAAATAATGGCTGATACCCGGGTTAACAAAGAGTTTTTAATTATATTCCTGGATGATCATTTAAGCTATTCCCCTTCTACCCTTAATCTTTTTTACACCTTAAAAAAACACTACGACGTTGAGTTGATTTCGGCCAGGCAACCTGGGTATTATTCTGTTAATGAAGTAGTGGACGCTAATATTAAGTATATTGATTTTAAGGTAAAACGAAGTTTGTTTGATATCATAAAGGTAATTTTTTATAAGATATCAGATAAGTTCACCAGGCCAACAAAAGATTTATTAGCCAAAAGGGGTTTGTCTAATTATAAAACTAAATACATAATTAATTATATAAGGAAGACCAAAAGGGAAATTATCGCAAAAGACACCGTTGCCGTTTGGTGTGCGCAGCAGGCGGGCAAAAAAGCTCATTTGTTATCGTT
>Ga0206855_10086_pt1 | contig 28744 bp, 22 predicted proteins | sample Alteio_BWOrgCont_51_FD_152637 | JGI IMG/M metagenome (GOLD analysis project Ga0206855, IMG submission 152637) | Enriched cells from forest soil in Barre Woods Harvard Forest LTER site, Petersham, Massachusetts, United States -... | ecosystem: Environmental > Terrestrial > Soil > Temperate forest >...
TTCCCGCTGTATAGGGCTGGCCGTCTTGAACAGTTTCAAATCATGATCTGTAAAACCTACCTACACTTGGCTCAAAAGAACATACATTTCAAATAAAACATAAGTAGTAAGCTAGAGTGAAATGGCAGGCGGAGGCCACAAAGGACACATCGCGGCATAGCCGCAACCAAAATACGGAGAGTTGGAGAACTAGAGTATTGAAGTGATACCCGTGTCTGTGTCGTCGTAGCGGACGCATTGGCAACTTGGAACTCAACTCGGAGTTACCGTAAAGCTAATCGTTTGCGTGGCTTTGCCTATCGGCAGCGTGATACTCGGGCGAAACTACAAAGAAAGGGTAAGGCCAAGCACCCTACCCTTATTCGCGCCGAATTCTAGTAGGGGAACAGAGTCAAAGTGAAGGACTTACCTCCTATCGTGATGGTCACAGCGGTCTGTGCAGTTACTGCCGAGATCGTGAGAGTCGCGCTACCGAAGGACTGACCAGCAGTAATCGGGATCGAACTGGGCAGCGTTACTGCCGTGTTGTTTGAAGATCCGGCGACCGTGAAGCCGCTGGGAGCAGGGCCGTCGAGCACGATCAGCGCATAAGCGGTTGTAGCCCCCGCAGCTGTGGTGATCGAAGGGATGACCGACACGACGAGCGGTGCTTGCACCGTAATCGATGCAGAACTAGCTGCAGCTCCGTTGAGGCTCGCTGTCAATTGGGATGAAGTATTCGTGAGGACAGGGTTCGAGGGAATACCGATTGTCACCGAAAGTTGACCTGCCGGAATCGTGATCGACGTCGGAGGGGTAAGAGACGAGTTTGAAGCGGCCAACGTAAAGGTCTGAGAAAGTGAGGATGCTATCGGAAGCGTCGCGGTCAACAGTGCCGCATTGCCGCCTTTCACCATCGTTGAACTGAACGATAAGATCACCGGCGCGCTGTTAGGGGTTACCGTCAAGGTTCCACTTACGGAGCCCGCTGTGACCGTGACTGCGGTACTTGCTGACGGATTCGTCGTCGTCGCGGTGAAGGTAGCCGAACCGGCGTTCGAAGGGATTTTTACTGTCGAAGGCACGGTCACCACGGTCGTATTCTTTGATGTCAGGGAAACAGTCACGCCGCTCGGACCTGCCAAGCCCGTTAGAGTCACCGTCCCTGTCGAGGAAGTATCTCCCGCAACAGTGCTGGGGTTGAACGTCAGAGTAGATGCTGTCGCAGGGCTAATGGTGAGATTCGTGATCGCGCTAGCTCCGTTTTCCAAGGCCAGGACCTGGGCTGTCGTGACCGAATCTACACCATTTGTCGATGCATTAAAGGTAACAGACGTCGAACCTGCTGGGATCGTCACCGATGCGGGAATCGTAAGCGCGGATGCCGTTGAAGTGAGATTCACTGTCGTATTCGCCGTTGGCGCCGGGACGAGGCTAATGGTACCGGTGGAACTGTTACCGCCGACGACGGTTGCAGGGCTAAAGCTTACCGTCAGTTCCGGAGTTGTGGTTGCAGTTGCCACGATTTGCCCCGTTGTTGTCCAAAAGACCGTAGCGCTGTCTCCTGAAAAGTAAAAGGTGGAACCAGTGCGATAGTCGGGGATCATCTGGTTGTTCCATTCCTTTAAAGACTTGCCGGACGAGACTTGGTAGAGGCGGGTTGTTGCTTCGAGCCGGGCGTCCGTGGATGTGCTTGGAGCAGTATTGCCCAGAATGACCGTCTGCCCGTCCGGGCTCAGCCAGCCGTCGCTGTTGCCATTGGATCTGTATTGGCTATTGATGCTGGAAGACGCGTATGTAATCTTCTGAAGTAGCTTGGGAGCGCTGCCGCTAACGTCAAATACGCGATATTCGTTCAGACCCTGCGATCCCGAAACCTGAATCACCTCATGGACACCGATGTGGTTGTTGGACGAGAAGTTGAAGTCATCGATCCCGAAACTGTTCGTATCGGCGGCAATGGTTCCAATAGACTTCCCTGTCGAAGGTACATAAATCCCAAGATTGCTGTTGCCGGCGAACGTCGCGAATTTCGAGCCATCTGGCGAGACTCGATAAAGTCCGTCGTATTGAATCGTGTACAGGTTGGTAAGAGACTGACCGCCGAAATTGAGGAAGTAAACGTTATTGCTTTCATACGAGTTATCAGCAACAACGATCGTCGACTCGTTGATCCAGACCGCGAAGCCGACATTTAGGTAGTTAGGTTCCCCGTAGGATGCCTCAAGAACGCCGGCAATATTGTAAACGTCAATGCCCTTTCCACTTATCGTGATATAAAAGTCGCCTTTAGGGCTGACTACGGCGCCTTCAGGCAAGGTACCGAGAGTCGCACCGGTGTTACAATTTATAAGAGTCTGCTGGTTTAGGTTCTGATAGTATTCACCTTGGTGGTATTCGTCGATGGATATCGCCTGCGTCGATGCCCCGCCGACCACAGTAGAGAACGTCGTGAATTCAACATACCTCCCGTAATTGTTGGCAATCCCCGCGAAAAACGTACCCACGCGAGTTCCAGAGCCCGTCGTCGAATTAAGATTAAAGATCTGTGCGCTCGGCTCATTCTCCGGACCGATGAGCATCTGGTTCAGATTTGGCGCAGTCGTAACATAAGGAGTTGTGCTGGAAGCTGGTGGTGTTGCAGTGATATGGCCGGCAAGCTCAGTTCCATTGGTAGTGTTGATTCCGTACACATACCAGTTAGTCTTGTCGTAGGTCGAGTACAGCAAGACCTTGCCATCAGAACTGATCTGTCCGGTCTCGTAATAGATTGGGAACGGTAACGGGTTATTTACTGCCCATTGGGAGGTCAAGTCGGCAGATTTATAAGCATGCAGCTGGTAATTGCCGTCGAGGGTGTAAAGCTCAGCCTCGGTCTGACTCACAGTCACCGGATAGGTGCTAGGGTTCGAAACCGAATGGAGCATTTTGCCGGTGAAATCGTATGTAGTCGGGCCGTCCAACACGACGCCGGAATCTCCGCTTATAAAGTTCATGGAGGTGGTGCGATTGCTTGAGTTGGAATTGGTGTAATCGAATTCTTTGGTGATCGCGTTCGTTGTGAGGTTGTAGAGTCCGACGCGGTCGGCCGAGGTAACCAGGTCGGAGACAATATAGGCGAGGGTCTTGCCGTCGTGAGAAACGACAAGCTGACGCGGCCCATTGCCGGCTGCTTCGTTCACATTCAACAAGCTTGGTATCTGGGTGGCGACGTCGTAGGCGTAAATCTTGCCTGTACTTAAGCCGTAGTAAACGGTCAACCCGTCGTTGCTGATACAGGCGCCCGTCAGGTTGCCGTTCGCCCCATCAAAAATGACGTTGACGAGTTCCTGTCCATTGGACACTTTGTAAACACCGAACGCTTGCGTCGCTCCGCTGTACTGGACAAAATGATTGGTGACAAGGATCGTGCTTCCGTCGTGCGAATACTGGGGCGCTTGGTTAGGAGCGGACCAGCCGGCGGCAATCCACCTCGGGGTTAGGATATCTTGGCCAAACGCTGCGGCACAGGTCACAAAGAGAGCGAACGATATTATGAGCCTTACCAACGAAAGGCGGGGCAGCGACGAAGTTTGATGGGCTCTACTGGGCCCTGGGGGAACGGTCGGATTAGTGTGAGCGACAAAGTTGGGAGTTTGCATAGGGTCCTTTCCTGCGCCGCCTTGGCGGCTTGACCCTATTCGATTCGAGCCTTGGTCGGAAATTGGAGAAATTTTAAGAATCGCTTATCATCTACGGTCAACGTTAAACCTGAACTGCCGATTTCAGGGCCCCATTGGCTAACGGCATCCAGTTCTTCCATGATCCTCCTGATCTGTAGCCGCTGGATGGTTTGTGCCGGCGTACCCAGACTGCGGCTTGAGCTTAATTTAGGTCCATTCATTCGACCCGTACTCCGGCAAAAACCATCCGGCGACCACAGTCCCATCCTAAACTGGCTCCTTTCCAAAAACCAGGATGCCATTACCTCATGTGCAACGGCGAATAGTGCGCAGAACCAGGGCCTACTATCCCTAATGAATCTGGCCCACGATCCAGAATGCGCATGCATGGCCGCAACGACAGAAAAACGGTGTGCGAAGAGGGTAACTAAATAGGAATTTGATATTGTCCTAACCTCAGCGCCAGTTGCCGTATATCACGAACGGAGCCCAGTAGTACGGATGCGTGTAATCCCTGGCGCCCAATGGCAAATGGTGGAGCATTGCGAGTTGTGTCTTTCGGAGTGCCTCCTCCTTCGTTATTCCGGAAGACCAGTTCTTATAGAACTGCGTCATCAATTGCGAAGTGCTCGCGTCCGAGATCGGCCAAAGCGAGGCCATAACCGAGGATGCACCGAGGTTCAAGACTACCGAGGCAAAACTGTCGGTTTCTGATCCTGCATCGGCCCCCCCGCCGCCATGCAGATTGGACGCGGCTTCAGCCGTGTTACACGCGCTGAGAACCACCAGGTCTAAATGCTCCCAGGGCTTGCCCGCCTCGACATTGTCCAATGCGCCTGATCTCAACAGAATCTCACGCAAGGAAATCCATTTCCCGTCGCCCGAAAGTAAAGCGCTTCTCTCGAAATCGCCACGGAGGTCGAAGTGGCTGGCGATATGTGAAATCCTGTACTGGCTGTCGCCCATTTCCGTCATAAACACCTCGGGTGTGAAAGCACTGTCGAGCCAGCAATCTCCGTCGAAGATGCCGGAGGTTGGCCGTTTGGGGTTCTTGACTACGGCCAAGACCTCTGCCTTTACATTCGGCAGCGGATGAAACTCTCGGACACCGTCGGTGCCGCCTTTACTAGATGCGAAAGCTTCAATCCTTGGCCATCGCGTCGGCGCTGCGTCCAACTTTTCAAGTTCTAGCGGAGAGTAGCCGGTGAAGCAGTAGGACTCTGCGAGATACTTCTTCCCATCCCACACTGCCGCAAGTGGTAAATAGCGGAGGGGTCCGTCCAACGCGAGCATGATGTTCTGAACTCCCGAGCTGTGCAAAGCCGCGATTGGGCGAGCAAGCACCATGTCGTAAAGCCGTTTTCCCGCCGGCTTGGGATCTTTCCAAGGGTCGGCCAGCGCCTTGTAAAGAGTGGAAATAGCCTCGTTCAGCTTTAATGGGTCGACGTGAACGGAGATCGCCTTTTCTTCTCCCGGCGTCCCGATAATAAAATGCATGAACCCCCCGTACGCTAGACCATACACGGCTGCGACGTGTGAGTGCGTGGAGGCCTGTAGACGGGCGAGAGGGGCGCCCACTTTTTGTCGAAATGCGGTGATCTCCTTCTTCCGAATCGCGGCCAGTGCTTCCGACTGTTGCTTCGACTGCGACCTCATCGTTGCAAAAAGCGCCGACATGTCCTTCTCAACGCTGTCCTGGTCTGAAAGTGCCGACAGAAGCTTATCTTCATCCGGAAAAGGCTCGCCGGCACGCTGAGTTCGACTCTTTTCCATTCTAAGGTCGCGGAGGACGGCGGCGACTCTTGCGGCCCGGTCTTCGATTAATCCTAAACGGTTATGCCATTCCGACTCCAATCCGACCAAGTCGAGCTGCACCGTTGCCCTTTTGCGGGTCTCACTACGGCGCAGAAACGCGAACCGCTCTTCGTCCTTCAGTAAATCCAGCACCCCTTCTGCCTCAGCTATGCGACCCTGCCGGATGAGTCGAGCCGCAAGACTCCGATAAGTTCCCGAGACCGATTCGCGATAGCTTTTCTGGACGTCCGTCGGCAGCGTCAAGATCTCTTGCCGGAGCGATTGGAGCACGTTGACCGCCTCCTTTCCGAAGAGGACCGCCTCGTCGGGCCGATTGAGCGCATCCGTGTATGAAGCGATATTGGCCATCGACGCTGCCTCGCCGGCGCGGTCGCGAACCTCTTTGCGAATGGGTAGTGCGCGCTGCGCATACTCCAGCGCAGATCCGAATTTTCCCTGGGTGCCATAGCATGCGCCGATGTTATCAAGCGCCCACGCTTCACCGCGACGGTCACCGACATCTTGGGTGATCTTCAACGCTTTTTCGGAGTTTTCCAAAGCCTTTCTGTAATCACCTGCCTTCTGATACACAGTGCCGATATTGTTCAACGTAGTTGCGGTTCCCCTAAGATCGCCCGCTATTTGGGTAATTTGAAGCGCCTTATTGTAATAGTCTAGCGACTCGGAGAATTTCCCGATGTCCTGAAAAGCTTCGCCGTAATTCCTATCGATAGATGCCTCGCCAATTCGATCTCCTGAGGTTCGGATCTTTGGCAACGCAAGTGCGAAGTACTTTTGCGCCTCTGCATTTTTTCCTAGATGGAGATAAACGGCTCCGATTCGGCTTAGCGTAATCGCTTCACCTCGAATCATCCCTAAGCTCTGCAAGATCTTGAGTGCGCGATTGAAGGTTTGCAACGCCTTAGCAGACTGGCCCAGGTTGGCGTATGTTACGGCAAGATTACTGATTATTGATCCCTTGACTTGCTCGTCGTCGATCCGATTTAGCAACTCAAGCGCTCGATCATAATACGATGTAGCATTATCCGGCTCGCCAGAGTCTCGGTGAACCCCGGCTATATTGCCAAGCGTCAGTGCAGCGCTTGCGGCACCATCATTGGTCTTGACAGAAAGGTCGATCGAGAGCGCTCGATTATAGTAATCGAGGGCCTGATCGGAATGTCCGATGACAGCATAGACAGCTCCAATATTGTTAAGTGTCCCCGCCTCTCCAATTGGGTCGTGCAGATCGTGATAAAGTTTCGACGATTCCTGAAACCGAGCCAGTGCCTTCGTTTCCTGACTTAGATTCAAGTATGCCTTTCCAAGGTGATTTAGGCTTTGAGCGATATCCGACTGTTCCCCTATTCGTTGTTGAATGGCAAGCGCCTGGAGAAAATAGCCCGGAGCTTTCGAGGCGTCGCCGAGATATGAAAACAACTCGCCGAGATTGGCTAGTATTCCGGCCTCCTGAGCGGGGTCACCTACTTCATGATATATACGTCCGGCACGCTCATCGTACTGACGAGCCTTCTCTTTCTGGCCCAAGAAGTATGCCGCTATTCCGCATCTGTAACATAGTAATGCCTCTCCAGGTCGGTCTCTCAGTTTGATCGCAAGTGAGATTGCCGGCTCTAGCGTCGCTAAACACTCTTTGTACGACATCCCATCCGCGGACTTGCAGATCTTTTGAATCTCGGGCGATGCCTTAGGCGGCGATGTCGGGGATTGGCCCTGTGAAGGGCCAGTGAACAGCAGCACCGAAGATGCTACGATCGCAAGCTTTATGTGGATAGTCACACTTTTCATCGGCTGAACCTCAGATTTCAATTGATCGATCCTGGTCTAGTAAGGGCGCTTGTGCCTTGTGGGTAAGAGATCTACCCCACAAGGGCGCAATCCATTCGGTGGCGGCAAAGTTACTTTGGTTTAACAACGAGAGCTGCGTAGGTGTTGGCTCCGTTCAGCGATGCCGTGATCGTGGCTGTGGTATTGGCCGTTACGACAGACGTATTTACCGTAAACGCCGCACTCGTCGCGCCTCCCGCGACGGTCACACTCGCCGGCACGACGGCAAAGGTTGAGTTCGATGAAAGGGCGATGGTGAGCCCTGCAGCCGGCGCTGGGCTACTGAGAGTTATTGTTCCCGTCGAGCTCGCCCCACCAACTACCGACCCTGGATTTAGCTTCAGCATCGAAATGAGGGGCGCCTTGACATTGAGTTTTGCCGTTACGACCGCTCCGTTCAACGTGGCAGAGAGCGCAGCAGCAGTTGTCGTCGCAACAGGCGATGTGACGATCGTGAAGGTAGCGGATGTAGTTCCGGCAGGAATCGTAACTTGACTCGGAACCGTCGCAGAACTTGATCCCGATACCAGGGAGATAGAGAGGCCGGAGGAAGGCGCCGGACTGCCGATTGTAATCGCTCCCGTCGAACTTGCTCCACCAACCACTGACGTTGGATTTAAGGTGAATGCCGTGATGACAGGCGCCTTGACAGTGAGTTTTGCAGTTACGGTCGCTCCGTTCGACGTGGCTGAGAGTGTCGAAGTGCCAGTTGTCCCAACCGCCGATGTGGCGATTGTGAAGGTAGTGGAGGTAGTGCCGGCGGGAACCGTGACTTGACTCGGAACCGTTGCGAACGCAGAGCCCGATGCCAAGGAAATGGAAAGACCGGAGGATGGCGCCGGGCTGCCAAGAGTAATCGTTCCCGTCGAAGCCGCTCCACCAACTACCGACGTTGGATTTAGCGTCAGTACCGTGATGAGGGGCGCCTTGACAGTGAGTTTTGCGGTTACAGTCACTCCGTTTAACGTGGCAGACAGCGTGGCAGCACTCGTCGTTGCAATGGCCGATGTGGTAATCGTGAAGGTAGCGGACGTGGCGCCTGCGGGAACCGTGACCTGACTTGGGACCGTCGCGAAAGTCGAGCCTGATGCCAGAGCAACGGGTAGACCGGGGGAAGGCGCCGGGCTGCCAAGAGTAATCGTTCCCGTCGAAGCCGCTCCACCAACTACTGTCGTTGGATTTAGCGTCAGCGCCGTGATGACAGGCGCCTTGACAGTGAGTTTTGCCGTTACGGTCGCTCCGTTCAATGTGGCAGACAACGTTACAGCACTCGTCGTTGAGACGGCCGACGTGGCGATCGTGAAAGTAGTGGACGTGGTCCCGGCGGGAATCGTGACTTGGCTCGGAACCGAGGCGGAAGCTAAACCTGATGCGAGAGAAATGGCGAGACCTGAAGAAGGCGCCGGGCCCGATATCGCCAATGTACCGATCGAAGTCGCCCCTCCAATTACTAATGTCGGATTGAAGGTGAACATCGAGATCACCGGGACTTTCACGGTGAGTTTGGCCGTCCGGGTGAGACCGGGTATCGAAGCGCCGATCGTTGCTACCGAGGTCGACACAACTGCTGTCGTGGTAATGGAGAACGACGCCGAGGTTGCGCCTGCAGGAACCGTTACTCCAGCCGGAGGCACGGCAAAGGCCGAGTTCGATGAAAGCGCCACCGCTATGCCGCCGGCCGGGGCTATTCCGGTCAGCGTTACCATTCCGATACTTGCCGTCCCACCAAAGACCGACGAAGGAGAAAGCGTAATGGCGCTCAAAGACGGAGGATTGATGGTGACCGTCACCGACTTAGCTACCCCACCGATTGTCGCCGTTATTACTGCCGACGACTTCGTCACGACCGGTTGGCTGCCTATCGTGAATGTAGCAGAAAGGTCTCCTGCAGCGACCGTGACCGATGCAGGCGTCGTCACACCCGCACCGGTGGACGCCAGCGGGACCAAGGTTCCTCCGACCGGCGCCGGGCTCCCTAGAATGACGGTGCCCGTTGCCGTGGCTCCCCCAATTAACGAAGTCGGCGAAACTTCAAATGTCGGCTTGCCGGATGTCAAGACCCACAGGATTCCTCCATGGACACTGGATGAAACAGCAATCGGTCCGCCGCCATAGGTCGTTCCGTACATATTGCCGGCGGCGTCGAAAGCCACTCCGCCCCAAGGACCCGCGCCATCTGGGCCGGTTACCCCTGTTGCGTTAGTTAACGTCCCGCCAAAATCGTGGACGTCTAAATATACTTTGGCCGGCGTAATCTCCCAGACCATTCCGGCGCCATCGCCTGTGTCAGGATTTGTGTTCGGTCCACCGGCCGTCGCGGTGCCGTACATATTGCCGGCACTATCGAAGGCTACGGCTGCCCTGAATGGCTGAACACCGTCTGGACCGCTTGTTCCATTGGCGTTCGAGATCGTTCCTCCAAAGTCGTGAATATCCTCGTAGGTTCCGGCGGCGGTGTACTCCCACACCACACCAAAACCGTAAAGCCCGCCGTAGTACGTGGTCCCGAACATGTTTCCGAGCCGGTCGAAGGAAATACCAGGCTCGGGGCCGTACCCGTCCGAGTAAGCATTGCCGCTGTTACCGGATAGCGGTCCCCCAAAACTATGCAACACCACGTAATCGCCCGACGCCGTTAGTTCCCAAACGTTTCCGCCGGCGAGGATCTCTCGAGAGTACTTCCCGCCGCCCGTAGCGGTACCGTACAGGTTCCCCGAGGCGTCGAAGGTGACTGCGCCGTAAGGATTTGAGCCATCAGGGCCAGTGGTTCCGTCGATGTAGCTTGCGGTCCCGCCGAACGCGTGGAGTATCTCATAGGTACCGCCAGAAGTAATCTCCCATACGATTCCGAAAAGGTTGGGACCTCCTTCGCTCGCCGTACCGTAGATATTGCCCGAGCTGTCCACGGTCACTCCATCTACCGGTAGATTTCCATCTGTGCTTCCCTTAGAGAAGTCATGCAGATCGACGTAGCTTCCCGCTGGGGTCAGTTTCCACACGGTCCCGACTTGGCCGCTTCCTCCAAAATATGTCACGCCAACCATATTTCCGGATGCATCGAAGGTGACTCCAGAAATCGGAAGGGTTCCGTCCGGCCCCGTGGTTCCGTCAGCCCTTGAAACGGTTCCTCCAAAGTCGTGCAGATCGACGTAGGCGCCGGCAACTGTCAATTCCCATATCATGCCGCCGCCGTTGCCTCCTCCGGATTCGGTGGTTCCGTACATGTTCCCTGCCTTGTCGAAGGTTACGCTTGACGACGACTCGAACCCATCGATGTCGTTGCTCCCCGAATGGTTAGCTAGCGGTCCCCCAAAATCATGCAAGTCCGCATAAGCCTTGCCCGTTTGACCATAGGCAACCGTAATCGCCAGCGCCATCGCGGTGCCGAGCCAGATGCGTGAAACCGCAGCGTTAATTCTTCTTCGCATTCACATGTACTCCTAGTTGACCTTTCCCGAAAGTATTCACCGACTGCATCTCTCGGGCGTCATCAAGTGAGCCCGATACAACACTCGTCCTCAGATTGGAAAAAGTTTGGGATTTTCGACATCAATCCGATCAGCAGCCGACTTACCTTGCGAAGACGACGTAGTAAACTCTAGCCCTAAGCTGGCAAATGGAACCGATAGACACCCGCGAATGTTACCAGCGTTTCCTCCAAGCCGGTTCGCCGGAAGAGCGAAAACGCAACATAGGCCAACTCGTGGATAGGCTGCGACCGATCCTCGCACGTACCGTAGGGAAGGAACTAGGAAAAGGGGCTTTGGCGGCGCGCTATGGAGCCTGTAGGCTTCGTGAACTCGAACAAGAGATTGTTCTCGACGCTCAAGCGGACCTTCTCGGCGGACTTGGAAAAGATCATGAGCCGATCCTTAACATAGAATCGTATGCGGTAAAAACGGCCAAAAATGCAGTATATCGATTTTATGGCGCTGAATTCCCTCGGGCAACCAACGCGAGGCTTCGGGTTCAAATCCAGTTGAACAAGGCCGCCGGCCACTTCTACCGGTGGGAATATGAAAGCGAAACACACGTTGCGCTTTCTGCCTGGTTGCCGCCGCCACCGCGAGCTCAAAGGGATCGTGCCACAGCCTTGGGACTCGATTCCCGAAAATGCGCAGTGGAAATTCGCGACCAGGCCGCCCCCCCACCTAAGGGCATCCGAGGGCGAACGGACTCGTTCCAGTACGATACGCCTACAGCCATGTGGATGACCCTGACTTGGGCAAAAGGCGCCTTGCCTTTCAGCCTGCTTGTGCGCGCCGTCCAGGCCGTCCGAAACGATTTCGATTCGTCCATCAGCGACGACGACCCCGAGGGCATTCCTTCTCGGGGCCACGATCACGCTTCAGAAAGTGTCGCGGTCGCTTTGGCCCGTTTATGGTCGTGTCGGAGAAAACTGGATCAGCATGAATTGGCGGCGATTCTACTAAGCCGCAAGTTCGACGAAGAGGTTGGCATTACGCTCTTCGCCGCATATGGGGTGGCAACGCTTGAGGAAATCGGACAAAGCATGGGCTTTACGCCAGAACACTTCCTAAATAGCGTTCTGCCCGAACTACCCTGGTCCGAGGACCAAATCGCATCGCACATAGGGGCCACAAAGGCCAAAGTTGCCTTTTGCCGGTGGGAAGGGTGGGCCAAGATCAAGCGGTGCCTCCAAATGGAGAGCGTAGCATGAAGAGTATATTTCGAAGGAATTTCCAATATTGTTCGGGGCCAACCATCGGTTCTCTAACAAGGGCCCCCAAGGCAACAAATGGATAGAGAAGATGAACGGCAACGAGTTATCCGATTCCTTAGGCGACAAATGTCACCCGAGGAAATGAAGTCGTTCGTGCCACCCGTGGACCCGCAAGTCGTAGACGATGCCCTCTCCGACAGGGGGCTCGATGGAGGAAATCTGTTTGATCGCTTATCCTCGCCGTTCGAATCGGATGATTTGGACGGCGACATACTTCAAGCCTATGTCGAAGGTCGGGCGACGGAAGACGAGCGCCGGATGATCGACGCGATGATCGAGGTCGATCCGAGTTTGAAGGAAACCATACAGCTCGTCCGAGATGAACTCGAACTGGCAGAAACATGGTCCCCGCCTGCGGGCAAACCGGATGTGGTGGTCCCCGTTAGGCCGGGATTAGTTGAGGCTCTTCGCAATCTCTTTGCCCGATCCACCTTTCGAATGGCGTTCCAAGCCGTTTTAACGGTTGGTATAACCGCTTGCCTGATGCTTTTGATGGTCCACCCACAACCTTCTGGCGTACCAAAAGTCGTTCGACCTGGGACGGATAATCGTGCCTTGTTAGCCCAAGTGGAAGAAGCGTCTCGGCAAAAGGACGCAACAATCGCCGATCTAAGGAAGCAACTCAACCAAAAGGATGGATCTCCAAACCGAACCCCTTCTAAATTGGGCGGCGGCCTCAGAGCCGTCGCAAAAGAGAGGGCGAGAACCATTTGGCTCGCTCCAAGCGGCCGCGTTGCCATGGACGTGCCTCTTAATAATCCTTGGAGTTCGGCCTTTTCTGGCGCAGTTCGGATACGGAATTATCCTGAGGGAGATATTGAAAGGGGCGGCGCCGGAATTGACTTGCAGGGAAAGCCTAACTTAGCCTTTGTATTGCCCGACCATGTGACTCTCTCCTGGCGACCGCCAAACGGATCGAAACACGCCACCTACCACATCACGGTTGAGTCGGACAAGGGCCGCGAGTTAAGTTACGCCACGTCAGAAACCGATTTCCCGCTTCCAATCCGACTTAATCCCGGTGCCGAATATAGGTGGAAGGTTGCCGTCGGCGATGGGCCCGACGCGCCGGTAAGTTTATCGGCGTCTTTCCGCACCCTCACGGAATCGGAGACGAAGAAGGCTGGCAAGATCCTCGCCAATTCGCGTTTGGGCCCATTTGAAAGGGCAGAGGAACTCGCCGGAATTGGCCTCCGTGAAGAAGCGGAGCGCGAGTTCAACCGAGTGGAATGGCAAGACAAGGCGTCCCGGGACGTACTTCACAAAGTCATTTTTGGCCGCTAAACCACGATCACCCGAATTGCGCGACCGGCGAAGCACGGTTCATACACCAAGGCACATTGACAAAATCGAGAATCACTCCCTCGTTTCGCTACTCGATCTGATCGGGCGAAGACCATGCCTCGAAGCTCGTTTGCTCTTAGTATGGTGCCGAAGTCGTCGGATATACCCAGTAACGGCCGTCAAACAGGTGAATCTCTGGGTCGGCAAATTGCCCCGAAAAAATCGGATTCGGCATTAGGGCGGTTTACCTCGACTGTTTAAGAAACCGGACAACCGCGGCCTGAATTGGATGAGATCGGATATCTTCCCTATTTTAAATGCCGTCGGCTCTCTTCTTGCTTAGCGCGAGATATCAAATCGCGCTCCGACGGGTTCAACTGATTCCAGATGGCTTTTTCACCTGAAGTAGTAGGACGATATCAAAGCACAAATGCAGTAATAAAGAAACATATATGTGGTAATTATAGCCTGAATTGGGAATATCCGCGCTATACAATCGGCACTTTCAAAATGACGTATTTCCTAGAACGATGGCTTGCGGGCCGCTTCGCGTGCAAAACTGAGCCACAGTGTTTTTCGCAACTCTGATCCAAGCGCCGAAGCATCAGGTATTCGATATTGCGAAAGCGTCGCCTGAGTTCGCAATCAAAGTGGATTTGGTGCCCGATGACCCCACATCAGAGCCGTTGACCGGCTCGGCTCGGGTGATGATCATCAGCCGAGCTTCCCATAAGACGGTTCAGACCATACGGATGGCATCGGTCGCGATCTTCAAAGAACAGTTGGCAACCAGCGTAGGAAAAACGGGCAAGCAGCCGGAACTTTACGACGACCAATACAGCTTCGTTTTCGAAGATTTCAATTTCGACGGCCATCCGGATTTAGCCATCTGCAAAGACATTCAAGGCAGCTATGGCGCGATGTCGTACGACATTTTCCTGTGGAATGCAAAACAAAAACGGTTTGTTAAAGATGCTCAACTATCAAAATTGTCGTCCGAACACCTCGGTCTCCTCGAGGTGGATCGAAAGCGCCGGGAGCTCATTACGTTCGACAAAAGCGGCGCCGCATGGCATTTGACTTCGACCTACAAGTATCTCAAAGGTCGCCCTCGGTTGGTTGAAACTGAGGTGGAGGATGCCACAAGCGGTTACCGCGATGTGATCACGACAAAGCGCCGGGTCGGAAAACACTGGCGAACAAGGGTAAGGGTCGTTCGAGAGCCGAATTGAGGACATGCTCGATTCCCTGCGACCAGAGATTGGAGTATTAGAGTGATGTCCGGACTGGAACCGCCCGGTTCCGAATAACAACTGATAGACGGAATGGCTATCGTTGTAGACTGCTTTCAACTTGCTCCGAAGACTATCGCTTGTGATCCTGCTCGGTCTGGCTGCATGGGCGCTGTGGCCGCGCGGGGATACGCAGGCGGGCGACGCCGCACATGATCTGAAAGACTCCTCGCCAAGGAAGTACACGATTCGAGTGGCCCCGGGGATCTACATGCCTGGGACTCGGCCACAAGACGTCGGCAAACCGCTTGAGGGACTCGCGGATGTCGCCCGTGAATTCGAAAAGCTATATCCCGATACGCGGATCGACTTCACGGATGCGCCGGTGGGTCAGCGCGAATACCTGATCACGCAATGCACAGCAGGCCAGGCGCCGGACATTATCAACGTCAACGTCGGCGACGTTTGGCAAGATGTTCAAAAGGGGTGGTACTTGCCGTTTGACAAGTATTTGGAGGAACCTAACCCGTTCATTGCGAAGGGCCAGGCGGGCAGCGTGCATTGGTGGGACCAGTTCAAGTACCAGGCTATCAGCCGCAGTAAGACGGCGCCGGACGGAAAGGTTTACTGCGTCACCTACGACATGGTCGAGACCGGCATTTTTTACAACAAGACGATCTTTCACCGTCTCGGATTGCACATTCCGCGCGACTGGTCCGAGTTTCTCCAATTACAGCAGAAGCTGAAAGACGCAGGCGTGATCCCGTTCCTTGTGGATTCCGGGGCCGTCGCCGACTGGGGTGTGGATCTCGTGTTCAACCAGTTGTACGGCTCGGTCATCTCCGGGATGAAGTTGAAGCGAGATGCAACCCGCGATCTGCATTTGAGCCGGTTTTTCGACTGGGACGAATTGGCCTATCTTAACCAGAAAGGCTTCTTTACGCGCCGAGACCCGCGCTTCGTCGAAACCTTTCGGATTCTCAAGGCGTGGAGGCAATTTTTCGAAAAGGACATGTCTTCAACCGACTTGACGAAGATGTTCGTAACCCAAAAAGGCGCAATGTACTGGACGGGAAGTTGGGAGGTCAATCGTCTGGCTCGAGACGCCGAAGTAGGATTCGACTGGGGCCTGTTCTATCTTCCGCCGATTCCTAAATCGTACGACCGTTTTGCCGACGGCCATGAGCAATGCGTGATCGGCGGCTCCGGCACCCAGTTCGAGGTTACAAACAGTGCGTTTGACGACACCCACGACGCCGCAACATCGGAGAAGCTGAAGCGGACGATCGCCTTTATCCAATATCTAACGATTCCCCGAAACGTCGACCGCGTTGTGAATGAGATCCTATGCTTCTTGCCGAACGTCGTGGGCGCCGAACCGAGGCCGGAGCTGAAGCCATTCGATACCATTCTCCATCGCGAGTTTGCCAATACCAAGTGGCTATACACCTTCGACCTGCGCTTCGACGAGATTATGCGGCGCATGCTGGACCTGTATATCAACAACGGAATCAGCGAGGACGAATTCATGGGCTGGATGGAGACCAACGTCAAGACCGCCTGTGACACCATCGTGCGTCGCAAACAAATCAACCTATCCAAGTTCGACGCCAAGTGGAATGAACTTGCGCCGTTGCGCGCTCGAATGCAGGAGCTGCCGAGTGCGCCGTAACGTCGCCTCCACTGCCGCGATCTATGCAATGCTAACCCCCACATTCGGGTTGCTCGCTATTTTTAGCCTGGTGCCGTTCGTTTGGGCGTTCGTGACCTCGTTCTACGACTACGAGGTCGGTGGAGAATCGCGATTCGTCGGCATCGACAACTATATCGAGTATCTGCACGATCCAACGCTGCTGGTAAGCTTCGCCAACCTTCTGTTCCTAACCGTGTTTGGATTAGTGATCGTCGCGACCGTGCCGCTCGCGGTGGCGAAGCTGATTTTCTGTCTCAAGTCGGAAAGGGCTCGGTACCTGTACCGTGTGCTGTTCCTGATCCCGATCGTCGTTCCCGGAGTCGCCGGCATGATGATTTGGCAGGGGATGATTTACAACGATACGGGCCTTCTGAATGAAACCCTTCGGATGTTCGGCCGGGAGGATCTAACGCGCGGCTGGCTTTCCGACCCCCGAACCGTGCTGTGGGCCGTAGTGTTCATGGGTTTCCCGTTCGCAGGAGGGATCAACATCCTGATCTACTACGCCGGCCTAGCCGGCATCTCGGAAAGCATCCACGAGGCAGCCGAACTGGACGGCGCCCGAGGCATTTCAAAGTTCCTCAAAATCGATGTGCCACTCGTGATGAGCCAAGTCAAGCTGCTGACGATCTTGACTGTCATCGGCACCGTTCAAGGTTTCGAAGGCATGTTCATCCTTACCAAGGGCGGCCCCGGCTTTAAGACCATGGTCCCCGGCCTGTGGATGTACATGAACGCGTTCAGCTTCCAACGAATGGGATACGCCTGCGCCATAGGTGTAATCCTCTTCCTCCTAATCCTGAGCCTAACCGTGCTGAACATGCGGTACTTCCGCTCATCGGAAGAACTCAAAGCGGAGGGCGCATGAGCCACCGTTGGGGGCAGGTCGCGCTGCACGCCGTGCTGATCTTTATTTTGGCGCTCACCCTCGCACCGTTCGTGTTCGTCATCAACAACTCGATGCGCACCAACTCTGAGATGAATCACTCGTTCTTCGGCCTTCCCAAACTCGGCCGCCAGATGTTTGATGGTTACGCTTACGCTTGGGAGGTCCTCCGCCCCTACACGCTCAACACGCTCTTCGTATGCGCCGTCACCGGCTTCGGCGTGGTGCTAGTAGGTTCGGTTTCGGCCTACGTGTTTTCAAGATGCCGTTTTAAAGGCCGAGACACGATGTTCCTGGCCGTACTTGCATTTATGATGATCCCCGGCGTGCTGACGCTTGTTCCCAGCTTCCTGTGGGTGAAGAAACTTGGGCTGCTGAACTCGCACTGGGTGTTGATCCTGCCCTATATGGCCGGCGGCCAAGTATTTGCGATATTCCTGTTCAAAAGCTTCTTCGACGGCCTGCCCGGCGAACTTTTCGAATCCGCAAGAATGGACGGCGCCGGCCATCTGAGGCTGTATTGTAGCGTTGTGCTTCCCCTCTCTAAACCGGTCATCGCCGTCGTGGCGATCGTGAACATCCTGGGAACTTGGAACAACTTCCTCTGGCCCTTCATCACCAACTCCGACGCCAAGTACCACGTCATCAGCTCCGGCCTTTACCTGATGAACCAAAGCAACGTCTCATCCAACTTCGCCACGATGTTCGCCGCCTACGTCCTAGCCAGCATCCCCCTCCTGATCCTATTCCTTTACGCCACCAAACCCTTCATGCAAGGCGTCACCAGCGGTGCGTTCAAAGCTTGACGGAGACGCATTGCGTCCCTTGCTGTCCAATCCTGACAATTACCGCGACGTCCTCACCGATCCCTTTTATGCTGCCTATGTTGCAGAAGCCCTGGCTCGTGAACAAAGCTTGCCTGCGCTTACGTGGCTCCAAAAACACGCACCCCTTCTCACCTTTTATGGATGGTCGGTGACCTCGAATTTGATCCCTCCCGTCCGAAATGGTTAAAGGACGGAGCTGGATACCTGTGGGCGCGGTCGACCACCGAATATAAACGCCTCCAGAGGATTGAAGCCGGGAGCATGATGTTTTCCATTGCGGTTGATTGCCGAGTGGAACTCGGTGATCATTCGGCTGTAACCCCCTTCCTCGAACTTCACAAAAGGCGGACTATTTGTGGGGAAAGCTGTCGCATGTTTGGACCCCCGACCTCGTTCCAATCGTCCGGAACAAACTGAAAGAAGCTTTGAATGAGTTGGACGAGGGCAATAGCGCTTCTGCGTCGAGCAGGCTATTTTCGCTGATGGAGCTACTTCGTGAAATTGATGTCGCGACAGCTGAGCCTTTGTTCGTCGAATTCTGGGAGCGTTTGTCACGTATCCCGTGCTTCGTTCTTGTTGCGTTGTACATCGGCAATTCAAGATTGCTCGCCTTGGCCGTGTCAGCGGTCAATGCCTCTTCGGAGAAACATGAGCTGATTCAAGGAATAAACATGATTTTTCAGTTCACGTATTTGGGCCACGATCATCGGGTAACTGCCGCCCGGTTGCGGGTCATCGATCCTTATATTGGTTATCTTCGCGCTCATGATTCTGACTTGCTTGCCCGCTGCGCGCGGCGCCTGAGGATGGCAGATTGGGCCGGGTAAAGGCTAAGACCCGAGCTCGACCGGCGCCTCAGGGAGAACGATTTAGCAGCAGAAGATGCAGCCTTTTTGAAAGGAATCGCGCACCACTGCCTTCCAACTGAAACCGAAATGGCCGATCAACTTACAGTTGCCTTGGTATCAGAGCTTGGCTTTGCCAGCGAAATCCAAGCGCGCTGGGACAGGCGGGAAATTTACTACATCAGCGGCGATCGTCATCTTCAGGTTGTTGACAGGTGGCTTGCCTAAAGCCCGTCAATGGAGCGTTTGAGGGCAGCCGGTATCGTCATCGCACTGATGGGAAACAGAGGACACTTGAAAATTCTAACGAGGCAGAGCCTCAGACCGACGAGATGTATTTTCGGATAGGCTCCGGTTGAAAACGGCAAAGAGCGGAATTCCGTTCGAGCCGTTGATATTGCCGCCACTTGGGCGGTATGCGGGGTCCCCCGAGAGGGCCACCAGACCGGAGCCGAACTATGGGCTTACCATGCAGTGTGTCCAACCTTCTACGCGATCATGTGACCTTGGAGGTCGAGGGGATCGACCGGATGTACTTGAACGTCTACGTGCCCAAGCTCCAGACGGATTTCGGGGTGGTCCGCTTCTTCCGGGAGCACCGAGGGGCGATATTTGCCTCCTCGACTCTTATGGACAAGATCACCCGCCCCTACGTGGAGGGGATCGCCGGTTTTGCGCGCAGGGCGGGCATTCCCGTTCTCACCTTCGCCAAAGGACAACGTAAGGACGATCTGGCCAAAGAGCACTTGTCCAGATTCAAGGGCAAGGAGGGAGTGCTTTTTATAGGCAAGGCCCAAGAGAAAGCCTCGGTCTTTAGGACCGAGAAGCGTCGTAATTCAAACACCGGAAACGCTTACCCATGGATCGTGCGCTCTACCGCCATGGTGAACCAGTTCTACTTCTACTGCGTGGACGAGGATTTCGGACCGTTCTTTTTGAAGTATTGCTCGTACTTCCCTTACAACGCCAAGTTGTGTATTAACGGGCACGAATATCTCAAACGCCAGTTGGGCAAAGAAGGGATCGCTTATGAAGCGCTGGACAACGGCATCCTCTCATGCGCAAACCGTGGGAGGATGCAAGAGATCGCCGACGCCCTCTCGGACGAGAAGATTTGCAACCTACTCGCCAAATGGCAGCAGTACTTGCCCTATCCGTTCACCCAGGATGACGCGGCGGCCGGCTACCGCTATGCCGTCTCGATCCTTCAGGCTGAGTTCTCTCTGACTCAGGTTCTGGACCGGCCGGTTATGGGGCGGATCTTCTTCGAACAGGTCATCCGAGAGAATCTGGACATCGGACGGCCCGAACAGGTCCAACTCATCTTTGAGCGGCGTGTCACCCGAAGGACTCCGGGTCGATTCCGCACGCGCGTCATCACGGATGGCGTCACACCTACTCTGCACGCCGACTACAAGAAAGCTCGCATCAAGCAGTACCACAAAGAGGGCCGCGCACTCCGCACCGAAACCACTATCAACGACACGCGAGACTTCAACATCGGTCGTGGCATCGCGCCAAAACTCAGGCAGATCGGCTTTGAGGCCAATCGAAGTCTTCTGGACGTCCAAAAGATAAGCCACGACTGCACCCTCGGCCAAGAGGCCTTTGAACAGCTTCAACGGCCAAAGACGCAAAATGCTCGGCGCACCTCTGCTCTGCGCTTTGCCGACACCAACGTCCAAGCGCTATTCGGCGCCCTGGTGCTGCTCAGAAACCTTCCAAACGGATTCTCCAACCGCGATCTGCGCTTACCCTTGGCTCAACTGCTCGGCGAACAAGGGGCGATCAGTCAGGCAAGGATGACTTACAACCTGCGCCGCCTCAGGCTTCACGACCTGATACGCCGCATTCCCGGTAGTCACCGCTACCGTCTCACCGACCTACGCGTTGCCCTCTTCTACAGCCGGTTGAAAGCACGCCTTCTGCGTCCTGGACTCGGCATCCTGCTTGCCCAAGACCCACTAACCCTGCCGGCCAACGATCCCCTGCTTGCCTTATCCAAAGCCGTTGAGCGCCGCTGCGCGGCCGCTCAACTCGCCACATGAAACTTGACACAACGACGACAACTTTTTGCACTCAAGCTATCTAGGGGCTTTCCATCGCCGAAGTAGCTCGCATCTTCCTGTTCAAAAGCTTCTTCGACGTCCTGTCCAGCGGCTGTTTGAATCCGCAAGAATGGACGGCGCCGGCCACTTGCAATTGTATCGGAGCGTCGCTCTCCCCCTCTTCAAACCGGTCATCGCCGTGGTCTCAATCGTGAACATCCTCGGCACCTGGAATGACTTCCTCTGGCCCTTCATCACCAACTCCGGCACCAATTACCACGTAATCAGCTCCGATCTCTACCTGATCCACCAAGGTCCAGACATCATCCAACTTCGCCATCATGTTCGCCGCCTAGGTCCTGGCCAGCATCACCTTCCAGATCCTATTGGCATACGCCACCAAACCCCTCCATGCAATGCTTCACGAGTGGGGCTTTCAAAGCTTAACGTCGTTTACTGCAATGCCTCCTCTCAGGTCCATCTAGTGCTCCTAAGTGTCAGGTTCAAGCCCCATTCATTTTTATCGAGGCTGGACCTCCTCGACAAAGCGGCTTTAGCCACATTGACTTCGCGAGCTGGAACTCGCCAAACTGCCATACAGCTGCGTGCCGACGTGTAATCGAATTCAGCAGTTGGTCGTGGAGCAGGCGCAGTATATAAGCTTGATCTACTTTGCCCCGTGCTACGGGGAGGGTCGGTCCAGACCGGCAGCGGTGGAGCAATCGAGAAGGCACTATGACGGACGACAAGTCAATCTATGATGAAGAAAGGGAATTCGATACACCCGATCCAGACGCCATCCCAATATCTGAGCGCAAGGTCTTTACACAGCCGTACGATTTGGTAGTGGACTCACTTATTGACCAGATCAAGAGCGGAACGATTTTCCTTGAGCCGCTTCAAATGCGTCCCAACTTCCAGCGTCATTATGTTTGGACTGACGATTTGGCCTCCCGGCTTATTGAGTCGATATTGCTAAATGTACCAATTCCTCCATGTTACCTTTCTCAGAACGATGCCTTTGAACTGGACGTCATTGATGGGCAGCAGCGATTGTTTTCCATTTACCGCTTCTGTGAAAACCAATTTGCACTTACGGGCTTAGAAGTTTACACCGACTTAAATAAGCTTCGTTTTCATCAACTGCCGTCAAGATTGCAAAGGCAGTTGAAGACTCACACGCTCCGACTCGTTGCGGTAACAAATGACTCCCATCCTGAAATTAAATTCGACGTGTTTCAGCGACTGAATTCAAACACGGTTCCGCTGAACTCTCAGGAACTTCGCAATTGTATTTACCGTGGAACACTGAACGAACTCTTGAAACAGGCTGTCACCTATGAGCCTTGGCTCCGAATACTTGGTAAGCGACTACCGGACAAGAGAATGCGTGATGAGGAACTCGTTCTGCGGTTCTTCGCATTTCATATAGGCGGGCTGAGTTCATACCGTACACCGCAGAAACACTGGCTGAACGATGCTGCAAAAGCAGGGCGGCGCTATCCGCCTGAACGTATCGAGGACTTGAAGCTCGTATGGACCAGGGCGATCGATACGGCGCTTACATGGTTCGAGCCGAGCGAATGCTTTCGTCGACCAAGTGATGGCAAAGTACGTGCGGTCAATCGGGCGCTTTTTGATCTGACGCTTCACGCGGCAACCTCCACGACTCCGTTGGGAGCAGAATCGTCGCGGAATCAGTTTCGGAGTTGCTACGCGGAGTTGCTTTCCTCAGACGAGTTCTTAGATCTTGTAAGTCGCGCGGTTGATCACACTTCTCGTACAGTCCGACGCTTTAAGCTTTGGAACGACGCATTCAAAGGAGTGGTCTAGAATTGTCTCGATACACTTCCGCGTACGTTACCTTTGTTAGAGGACTTGAGGAAGTCGAGTCGCTCAGAAAAATTGCCAAAATCAAGGAACGAGAGGACCCTGTCGGAGACAGACACGAGATCAACGCCGTTTGTAGGGGAGCAATTGTGCTTTTATCAGCTCACCTAGAAGCCTACGTAAAGGACCTCGGAGAAAGCGTCCTGGATGCAATCCATGCCCAAAATGTTCTTCGTGGTGGTCTTCATAGCGCTATCTTTTATCATATTTCAAAAGATGTAATCGACGACCTACTAGAGGCGAAAGAGCCATCAAAGATAGCAGAGAAAGTCTTTCTATTTCTCGACTCCGACTTGTCGCATTGGTCAAAGGACGGGCCATTTCCGATTCCATTGCCTGTAGACCGATTCAATAAGGGCTTTTCAAATCCAGGAGTTGACAAGATTCGCGCCTACTTTTGTCGATTTGGCTATTCTGACTTTAAGTCGGATCTGGGGCGCCATCTCAGGGCGAATGGTCCGCCGACAATAAACATGGTGAACCACCTAGTAGATACACGCAATAAGATAGCACATGGAGACTCGTTTGTCACGAAAACTCCTGCCGAGCTCGCCGATATGATTGCATTCACCAGAAAATTCGGCATGGCAACGGACTCAGTCTTTGCTTCCTGGTGTAAGGTGAACCTTTGCAGCATCAGATCGTAGGCGTTACTTCGATGCGTACATGAATAACAGGACAACATCGCCTGGAACAATGAGTAACTACAGTCTGGTCCCGCTATTTCGGAATTCGTTTCGCAGATCCACCACCAGCACTCCTGGAGCCTCGTCGGAGGCTACAAGCTCATCGCCGCTGTGGTTGCATGTACCAGTGAGCTTTTCAGTATCCGAATCATGGTTGCAGGATAGACGCAGGTTTCGTGAATTGCATTCATCGGTGCGTCCAATACGACATATTTGCTGCACTGTAAGGCTGGATGAACACGAAAATGAAGTAGGACAGCGTTTCCAGATTCCGAAGATTGTTCCCGTCACCTGCCGATCATGTGGTTGTTAGCAAACAAGCTTGCTTCCCATTACAGGTGGCTGTTTCGATGTAGGCAAGCATCTCACGACAACGCATTGCGAATTGTAAGCCCTCGCGCTTTAGCCTGATTCTCGCACTACCGAATCCAACTGCTTCATCGGATTGATACCCTAACCCTTGAACCAAAACTAGACTCAAGTTCAGCCGCGAGTGGATCGGTTCAAATGGGACCCGGCAGTCTACTTCTTGACTGGGCGTTCCCCTTATTGGCGCCAACACCAATACAGCGGATCGGACGTTGCGGCAAACAAGGGTATGAGGTCCGGATGAGTAAGTCGCTGGCGCTTCATTTCTTCCCAGACGCTTCGGCAATGGATGGATCGTGCTTCCTTTTCAAGTCTCAGCCGTTGATGTGGAGACATGGGGTTCCGAGATCTCGGACGTAATCGCTGAGAACACGCAGATACTGTCCGTATGCCCATTCGCGCTTTTCGCGAAGGCGCTCCCTGTTGTTAAGGTCAAGGAGCTTGATGGTTTGATCGGCAATTTCATATTCGCGAGAGGCAACTGGCGCAGTAATCACGAACAGGAACGATGCAAGGTCGAGCTCGACATGATCCAAGAGCGAAGCGAATCTCGGCGACAGAGCGGCTGGATTACCAGGAGGAGATGAGGTCAGGGGGGGCAACGCGATTCGATCTGCCAACTTTGTGCAGGGTAACGGCGGCACCGGTTGGACTATTGAAGGTGGGAAATCTTTCTCCCTTTCTCTTGTTGCATATGGCGCAGCATGGGACGTAGTTGTCAAGATCAAACGATGTCCCCGGATAAAGTGTAGCCGGCTTAAAGTGATCGATCTCGGCGGCGGTGTCCACTTCGCAATATGCGCAGTGTCCGGCATCCGATGCCGCTTTCATCGCCGTTCGCACCAACTTAAAGATCGGGTTTCTCGGCTTGTTCTGCTCTTTGAAATCCTTTTTGGCCCGCCTTACGCAAGACTGAAACGTCGGTTCCGCGTCGATCGACGCCTGCAGGGATTGAAGAGAGCTAATCGTTGCAGCAGGAACCGTTATGTTGTTGCAGCGAATCATAATTGGATCACGGGAAGCCTTTGCTCGACCTCGGGAAAGAGTTTCAAAAGTTCCTTTTGCCTCGCGCGGTCCGACGACGAAAGCGCTTCGTGACGCGAAGCAACATTGAGGCCGGCGAGTTCCATTAGCAAGGCTTGTGCCTCGTCTGAACGGGTTTGACCGACGCTGAAGGCTATGCTATCTAGCGAATCCGTGACGTCACCGTAGACCGCTTTTCTATACTCCTCGCCTTTGAGCACGATGGCTTCCTCGTCTTCGTCTGGGGCTGGTAGCCTAAGAATGGTTCCCTCAATGGCGTGTTGCGCCACAAATGGGCTATGTGTCGTAACGATCCATTGCACTCGCGGAAAAGCCTCCGTAAGGGCGCCACCGATTTCCCTCTGCCACTCAGGATGAAGGTGTGAGTCAATCTCGTCGACGAGGACCACTCCCGGCGCAACAACACTTGGAGCGGCATCGTCAAAAAGCCGGTCGGGTCCATAGACCTCAGCCATTCCTCGAAGTACTTCAAAGACGATGGCAAATAGCGACTTGAAACCTTCGCTCATGGCGTCAAGATTGACGACCGTGCCATCAGGAGCAGTTAGCTTATTCGATTTTCCCAGACTATTTACACGGACCCCGAATGGCAAAATGCCCGGCATATTGAGCGTGGCGGCGATCCTGAGAAGCAACTCGGGATTGTAATCTGGAGACGTGCTGTCCTCAAGGCTTCTTATCCAATCCAATGCGCCTTCTAGCGATATCTCTTCATAAAAAAGGGTCAGATTCCGAATAATCTTCGAGCGTCCGGCAAAGTATCGAACAAGCGTGGTGTCATTTCCGCGAAAGCGGCGATTTGCCCCAATTGAGGCCGAATACCAACCAAGGCTATCGTCTCCGTTCCAAACAGTACTAGTAACCCGCTTGACAGACCGAGCAGCCTTTGCCAGTTCACGGCTCCCATTTATGTTTCGAATACGCAGGCCCAGCGCTATGTCGATAGGAGTACCGTCTCGCCACTCACCGAGTTGTCGATCGAATCCAGAGGTCGATACTGCCCGAATTCCGACGATCGCATGCTCAGAACCTTCGGCAAGGAGACCCTTAATGTTGGGATCCATTTGCTCAGACAATTCTGTTCCGAGGAGCCCGAGGGAGATGGCACGAAGGAGTGTAGATTTGCCGGATCCGTTCGGGCCAACGATCACGTGCCAAGAGCGGTCCCCGGTCGTACCGAGGTCCCAATCCACCTTCTCTAGCATTCGCCAGTTTTCGACCTGTATACGCCGAAGATGCATGCCTGTGATTGTGCCTCAATATGAAGAACTGCGATCGACCTCGCTTTCGTTCATTCGAACTCGGATCATGCGGCGTAGCTCTAAGGAGTTGAAAGCATCTAGGTGGTTTCTGGCTGGTGGAGAAGTCGTTCAACGCCTTGGGTCATGGCTCTTTCGAGTTTACGCACTCGCTCTTGAGTGGCACGCGCTCAAAAAGCGAAGGGCAGTCACAACAGGCTGTCGCCGATGCCATGCACATCGCTCAGGCGCGCGTTGCCGAACTGGAACGAGACCCGACACGAGCTTCGTTCGGACGTATGATTGCCTACACGGGAGCATTGGGCAGGCACTTTGAGCCCGAGCCTGCTCCCGCCAGTCGTTGGAGCGAGGACGGGAGGCCGAATAAATCACGAAAGCGTTCATAGCTACAGTCGCGTTGAGGTGAAAAGTACAATCTTATAGCTTCCTCACCCAAGGCTGGAGTTCGAATGTTTTAAGGGCCTCGGGGCGAAGAACAGAAGGGGAGATCTTAAGCATCTTTAGAACTTCGCCGGCAATTCCATATATTTCCGCCCATGCCACATGCTCTCGCCACCGGCGTTCTCTGTACTTGCCGTCCGGGTCTTCTTGTACGTTGTGCATCACGATCGGCATCGGGGGAAGTGGAACTCGCGGGTCGTCTAGCTCCAGGTAGCGCATGTATAGCATGTGATACATGTTTATCCAACGGTTCGGTCCCGGAACCGGCCATTCCGCCAGGGATTGAATATGGTCCTTCATTGGGTACTTTCACTGTACAGGAGGCGACCGTTTTTTTCAACACGAAATCGCTGCAAGAAAATGTGTTGGTGCGAGCAAGAGTCTGAAATGGGACTCATCTCGGGCAAATTCAGACGGAAAAACCACCTGGTGCGGATTGCCTGTCAGCAAAACGTGTTGACTTGCCCACCCGAGTTCCTGAAAGAATTCGGACCTGGCGCCTTCGATGAAAACGGCCTTCCGCGCGGTTCACGATTGGGAAGCAATGTGCTTGTGTATTAGCAGACGTCGTATCATAAAAACATGACTTCGCTCGTTGCGATAATCCTTCTGGCCCGACAAAACGGAACGATCAGCTTCTCGATGCCGGGGGCGCCGTTCGACATGGTCTGCGAACGACTTTCCAAGCAAACGGGCCTGGTGATCGCACCGACCGGCGATTTGAGGGAGGAAGTCGTTGCTATCGACATCCGAGACATGCCTCGAAAGGAACTCGTTGACCGCCTCGCACACGTTCTTTACGCCAAGGCGACTCTTAGAGACGACATATGGGTGCTTAAGGGGGACGACGTCGCGGCAACGGAGCGGCAAAGAAATGCCCTCAAAGCAAAAACCGAGAACATCAAGCGGGCCCAAGCCGCCGTATTAGCTAAAGTCGAAAGTGAAGACACATTCGACGCAAACAAGTTGCTCAAGCGCCTAGGCGACTTCAGCAAACTCTACGAGCAGCCGAATCACGATAACAGCGGAGAGAGCTATAGGGCGTTTGAGGATATTCGGCGTGACGGTCCAGGATGCCGCGCCGTACGACGTCTCATTTCTCAGCTTCCGGCCGACATCCTCGCCGGAATGCCCGGAGGAGACGTGCTTGTCTTCTCCGACCAGCCGCGCAGGTACCAGGTGCGCCTCGGTGATGAGGCAAGAGATTGCATCGCTGAGGCAGCCGCCGAACAAAATTCTTGGGCTTCGACATACCAGAGCGACGGCACCCTTGAATCGCGAGGATGGTGGTACTCAGGGGACCCGCGCTATTCGACCGATCGTCTCGATCCGACTAAGGTCCGGCTCTTTCTTAAGGCCACAATGGACGCCGATTCGAACCTCCCTCGGTTTGAAGCGGAATTCGCTACCGCCGACGGCCTCGTGCTTCTTAACACCATTTCCAACATGGAATCGGATGCCAAGCCCGCTGCTCCTACTCCGACAGCTCCTCCTGATAATGAAACGGCCATTTCACTTTCACCTTCGGCCACTGCCCAGGTGGTTGCCTATCGCAAAGGGCCACACACCTTAATCGAAGGCGCTCAGGGTGAGCCCCGCAATTGGATTCTCAATCCGGAGAAAGTTGAGCCTTTGGGCGGCGCCGTATCGGAGGCCCTTATTGCCTCCGCAAGGGCAAAGCACAAGAACCTCATCGCCTGCATCCCGGATGAAGCCTTCAATCTTATGTACACCTTCGGCGGCGATAAGGGTGACATGTGGCCATTTAAGCCTTCGGGTGTACTCGCAACGATCTCCAAGATGAGCGCCCAAGTCATCGAAGGCGCCAATTGCATCGAAATTCGCGGCAATGGCACGGACCCTCGCACGGACCGCGCTGCCCTCGGCCGTCTCATTCGGAAAGAAGATGAGGACGGTTGCCTGCGCCTCCTTCCCCTGGTTCAATTTGCGGGATTGCTGAGAGGCAACGAATGGAACTCGGTCGCGTGGCAAGCCGTCGATCCGATCGTTCCGAACTCGCTCGAAATGGCCCAAATCCCCGAGTGGCTTCCCTTGCGGCTCCTCGGCCATATGACGCGCGATCAGATCAACGCCTTGGTGGCCGGCCAATCCCTGCGCGTGGATGCGTTGCCGGAGTACGTGCAGGACGGCATCCATCATGCCGTGTTCTATCGCTCGAGTGAGAACCTGAACATCCCCTATTTCCCGCGTCC
>Ga0206855_10087_pt1 | contig 28683 bp, 25 predicted proteins | sample Alteio_BWOrgCont_51_FD_152637 | JGI IMG/M metagenome (GOLD analysis project Ga0206855, IMG submission 152637) | Enriched cells from forest soil in Barre Woods Harvard Forest LTER site, Petersham, Massachusetts, United States -... | ecosystem: Environmental > Terrestrial > Soil > Temperate forest >...
TACGTTGTGGAAAAATCAGGCGTTTGATGATTAGCAAACCCAACGGCATCCCCACCAGCTTGGCCAGTGGCGGAATCCGCCTCCAGAGGGCCAGCGCCCGGTCCAGCCACTCCAGGGGCTTCGCCACCCGCGTCACGTCCGTGACAGCTTGGGCTCGTCGCCGGGCAATGCTCTGCCGCAATACGGCCTTGCGGGCAGCCAGCAGGGTTAGTTCCCGTTGCGGATACATGCGCGGTCTTCTTTAAGTTCAAGTTGCGTACCCGTGAAAGACGCCGGTTGGTGTGACAGGTAACGCCGAAACGCCAGGATAACGGCTAATAGTGCAATGACATAGAACGCCGCCAACCCGCCAAGGACGGCGAGTCGGGCGGTATCCCAAAACAGAAACACTAGCGTCAGGCTGACAAATGTGGCGGCCATCACACCCGCATAGAAGACGGCACTGAGCCAGACAAATGTCTGCACCAGACGAAACTTCTCTTCCTGGAGTTCAACCGAGAATAGTTCCACCCGCTCCTGTACCGTAGCCACGACGCCGTCTCCCAGCGACCGCAGGGAAGCGAGATAACCAGCCGGAGCCGGTTGTGCGGGCTTCTTCATGAGCGGAATGCTATTTGCTGCTGCGACCAATGAGCATGCCCACGAGCCCGCCCAAGAGTGCCCCAACGCCGAGCGCAACCGCCAGCGACTGGTAGGGATTTTCGCGGATGGTCTTGTCGGTGTACTTGGCCCCGGCGACTACCTTTTTCTTCGTGCCTTCGTAAATATCGTTAAACTGTTCCTGCGCGGCGCTAAAACGCTCACGCAAATTGCCGACCGCTTCGGTGGAATGTTCACTGATCGATCCCGCGATCATCGTTTCGGCTTCGGACACGAGCGCTTGCAGCTCGGTGAGAAGTTCTTTGGGCGTGTGCGTGGCAGTGTCTTGGATATTATTCATAATTCAGGAAGTTCATGAGTGAGTTAGATTGATGGGTGAAATGAGTGCGTTGGGAAAGAATCAGGCAGTTACTTTTTCCTGCGCTTGCAGGTGGGAGCGTAGCATCCAAGCGGCTTTTTCGTGTTTCTCCAGCAGTCCGGTAAGAAAATCGGCGGTGCCGATATCTGCCACGCGGGTGGCAATCGTGGCGTCCGCGCGCAGTTGGATGGCCAGGTCCTCATGCAAAGTGACCAACTCCAAAAGCATGCCCTCGGCCGGCAAGTCGGTGCCCGGTTGTGCGGAAAGCCGTGCGGCCTTGGTCAACTCTCCCCAACTACCGTGGGCTCCAACCCCGATGGCCCGGGCCCGTTCGGCGACGTCGTCAAGCAACTGGTGGACTTGGCCGTACTGAGTTTCAAAGAGCACATGCAAGCCCTCAAAGTTTGGCCCCGTCACATTCCAATGATAATCATGCGTGGTCGCATACAGCACATATTCGTCGGCAAGCAATAGATTGAGTAGGTGGCCCATCTCGTTCCGGACGGTGTCGCTTAGTCCAATGTTAGTTTGCATGTGAGATGTGATTAGGGTTGGTTTACTGTCACGAGTATGGGAATGGCTGCAAGCGGCATTCGGACCAGGCCTTTGAGATGCGCCCGGAGCCGCGTGGCGGTTTGTTCATGTCGATCAATCAGGGCTCTGCTCTGGTTCAAGGCAGTTATGCCTTTCGAGCCTTTGCGGTGAAGCTGTTCGATTAACTGTTCATGCATGATCAATAATTCCACGAGGATATGATCCGAATACAAATCGTGACTCGGATCAAAGGAGGCACGGGAGCTAAATGAGAGAGCGAACATGGCTGAATGGCATCGCCGGTTGGAATGCAGAGCTAAGAAATTTGCCCGATTCGAAAAATCTGGCGCGAGGACATGACAAAAACAGCTGAATTTAGCTTTTTACCGTCATGTCATTAGTCACGGATTTGACGCCGCGTACTGCGGCCGCGAGCTTGGCGACGAGGGTCTTCTCCGCGGCGGAATCGGCGTCGCCCGTAATGCGGACTACGCCATTCGTGGTGACAACCGTGGTCTTGACCGAGCTGGTGGATGTATGCACGAGCAGGGCGTATTTAACCTGCGCGGTAATGGATGCGTCATCGATGCTTTCACTAACGTTTGTCGCCGTGGGCTTGGCCACCACGGTGATGTCATTTTTCACTGTTTTCACGCCAACAATATCCTTGGCGTAAGCCTCGGTTAGTTCTTTTTGCGCAATATTGTCGGCGGTTCCGGTCAAAATGACATTGCCGTCAGTGACCACAACCTTGGTGTTGATGGCGCTGACGTTGGCCCGCATGAGGAGCAGTCCGCGAATTTTGAAAACCATCCAGCCATCAGAGTGCGCAGGAAAAGACGGCTCGACTTTGATCTGGTTGGTGACGCTGACAACGCTGGGAAGATTCCCCACGGTGCTTGCGGCGAGATCCTTGTCGTCGTTGTCCAGGACCGTGCCGGTCAGGGTGACGACGCCATTAGTGGCTTTGGCGGTCACGCGGTCCTCCAGGACCACGCGAAGATTATACGAAGCTTTTGCCGCATCTTCGATCTTGAGATCGTTGGCGGGTGTGGCGAACAGGGCGGCCGGGCAGGCGATGAACGCCAAGAGAACTGACAGATTTTTGATTTTCATAAAATGTGAAGTGAGGAATACAGGTGGAGAATACGCTAACAATGCCCTGCCTGCTATGGGGCGTAACCCTACCACTAGCGCTCGAAGAGCGGTCCCAGGCAAATGGTTATCGTCCTGGAGTAGATTCTTACAACTCCCGGACGTTCTCATAAAATTCCCGCGCTTTCGCCAAAAGTTGCGGTTCGGTCAAATGGTGCTCATCAACCGTCAGCGTGCCGACGATCCGTTTGGCCAGGTCCGGGTGATGCTTTTTCACCCAAGTGGTGAATTGATCCATCTCGCTGCTGGCCCCCGTGGCCGTGCCGAAAACAAGAATTTTACCGGCATCCTTCAACGCCCTGGCCACGGATTCGAAGAAACTGTCTGGAGCCGGCGTTTCCTTGCCGCTGGAAAAATCCCGTGCGTCGTGCGCGTGGCGAAAGCAGTCGGCGGGTTCGTGGGGTAGAATAGTTACCGGAATGGTGCCACGGACTTCGGTGCGGAAAAGGCGGGCTACATGGTGGTCGATCACCACGAGTACATGGGACGCCGACTGGCTGGATTCCGATGGTTTAGTTTCTGACTGCACCAGAAAATGGCGCAGTTTCATGACTTCATCCACCTCGGTCACATCCTTGGAGCGCGGTGGCGGCAGGGTCAGGAAGTGTCCATTGCGGGTCACTTTGAGTTTGCCGTTGGTTTCAACCACGATGTCGCCCAGATGGCTGAACAAGGTAAGCACTTCACGCCAGGCCAGATTATGCGAGACGGGATGCTGGAGAATTTTTTCGTAGGTGCGCCGGTGTGAACCGGTAAGCGAGGAAACCGGGTTGATCGTTTGCATGGTGGGGTAGGTTGTTGGTTGGTTTGAAGAAATGTTTGCCGAGTGCAGCGGATTACGCTCATTGGCAATAGCGCCGTTGACTCTCTCTCCGGCGCGACCGAACGAGCCACACGCCGAAAACGAAAAACAGCGCTCCGTTCGCCAGGTAGAGCATGTCGAACAAAAACTGATGCGGACTGCCGGGGACCACGTGGTGCAGGCCAAGGATCTGATGGTTGATCAGGCCCTCCAGGAAATTAAACGCTCCGCACCCCGCCAGCATGGCGCCCAGTAAAACCCGCCCACTCGCCTCCAGGCCCGCCTGCCTTGCGGCGCGAAACAGCATCGCGGTCCCCGCCAGCACCATCAGCCAGACTACGAGTAGGAAATAGCCGTCCTGCGTATTTTCCAGTTGTAGCTGCGCAACCGAGGTGGGCTGGCAGTCCATGGAATAACAAATCATGTGGTGCCAGCCGAGAATCGAATGAAGGACAATCCCGTCCGCCAAGCCCCCAAACCCGGCGCCGAGCAAAAGGCCGGCGCGAATCAAGGGGTCGGCCAGAGCCCTTTTCACCGCATGGAGGCACAGCCGGCCAACGCTGGGTTTGGCGGCTGGATTCCCGACGGTGCTGAAGGCATTCATGGGGCTTTAAGTTGCGCCCGCCGTCGCCACACCAGCCCGAGTGTGGCCAGGCCAGCCATCAGCGCAAAGTTTGCGGGCTCCGGAATAGCGACAGCAGTCGCGTTGTCCCAATACACCGAGTAGTTGTTCAGGCCGTTCGAGTCGGTCTGCCCGAAATTGTAGGCTTCGATGAACGCCGTCTGTAGGTCATTGCCGTCCGTGGATGGGTCGGTGAATATAATGGTGCCGTCGAGCAGGTATTCGGTATTTGTGCCCGTGAAGGTAATTCCCAGAGTGTGCCAGGCATCAAAGGCGAACCCCGTTGGTAGCCCGGCATCAAACCAGCCGGCGGGGTCGGCGTTCGTCCCGTCAAAGACTTGAAAACGTGGCGCGCGGTCGGGTGCGGCGGCATTGAGCGGGTGGGTGGGACTGGCATTGGAAAAGCCCATGATGGCATAATCGCCCTCGCTGGAAGCAGTGCCCGTTTGGACCCAAAGGTCGCTACGCACGAGTTGGCCGGTGATCGTGTCGAACGCTGACGAAACATACAAATTTGCACTGAACGACCAGTCACCTATGATGCCCACCGGGCGCTGGTCCCCTTGGGTATTGAAGAAAGACGCGCTATAAGTGGGTGACGGCCGGTTGAGCGCGCTGCCTGTCTGGTCGATGGTGATTTGCAGGCGGTTGTCGCCCAGAAACGATGCCGATTGAAACGCCGCCGGCGCATAGCGGTCGGTGGTCCACGCCGGATCGATCGTGTCGAATGTGTCCGTAAATTGCGCGAGCGCGACACAAGGTAGAACACCCAATGCCCATAATAGGCGGCGGAACGTTCGATGGGGAAATTTTAACGAGGATTTTAGTGACATGTTGAAGAGGATCAAGTTGCGGGAAAAGTTGAGTGGATGTTTGTCGGCGAAAGTCAGTTCTAGTTATCCGAGGCGGTTTCACCCGTTGGCTGTAATGTATCCGCGGGCCGGACGGTTGGGTTGGCTTGTGGAATGACCGCCGTGTCGGTCTTGTTCTCGCGGGGAATTAATTCTGCGTGGCCGGCTCCCGACTCCTCCCTGGCTTTGCGGGCAAGGTGCTCAAAGCGCGACTTGATTCGGTCGAGTTCCTCTTCGGACAATTCTTCGATGTCCAGCAGGGTGTTCCGCGCGGTCTTGGTGGCCCGGATCAATTCATCAAGTTTGATCTGCACCGCTTCGCTCTCCCGGTTTTGGGCGTTGCGAATCAGGAAGATCATCAAAAAAGTGATGAGGTTGGCGAGCGTGTTGATGACCAACAGCCAGGTGTTGCCAAAGTGGAACAAAGGCCCGGTCAGCGCCCAAAGCACAATCGTGCCGAGGGCGAGGACAAAAGCCATGGGATGTCCGCTGGTGCGGACAATCGTCCGGGCGAATTTCTGGAAACCGCCGAACAAATGTTCCAGCTTTGGTTTGACGATGTTTTTCATTCGATCTTTGAAGGTGGCGGTTTCACAACGCTCGCAGAAATGCCACGAGGTCTGCTTTCTCGTCGACGGTCAGTTTGTCTCCGAGAACCAGATTAAAATATTCCACGGTATCCTCGAGCGTCAGCAGGCGGCCATCGTGGAGGTAGGGTGGGGAATCTTTGATGCCCCGCAGCGGAAACGTCTTGATTGGACCATCCGCCCCGGCTTCGAGGCCGTTGATCACTCTGGGTTTAAAAAACCGTTCCGCCTGCAGGTTGTGCATCGAATTGTCGGTGTAATACGGCGGGGCATGGCACGCGGCGCATTGCCCTTTGCTAAAAAAGATTTCCTGGCCCCGCAGCTCCGCGACCGAGGCCTTCGCCGGATTCAATTTTCCGAAAACATCGAGTTTTGGAGCAGGCGGGAAGTCCAGCAACTCCTCGAACTCCGCCATGAACTGAACCTGGCTGCCCCGCTCCAAAATATTGACGCCCTTTTGCGTCGCGAGGACCGGATCGCCGTCGAAGTAAGCCCCGCGTTGTTCGAACTCCGTAAAATCCTCCACCGTCTTCAAAGCCCGCTGCGAACCAAACAGGCGCTGAATATTCACGCCGCGCAACGACGGTGTATCAATCCGGTGCCGGTAGGCCTGTGGACGCACATCGCCGGAGAGATGCGTCGCCCCGTTGGTGTGGCCGTTGGCATGGCAATCAAAACACGACACCCCGCGGCTCGGTCGTTCGGAACGACGGTCACTAGTATCATTGAATTGTTGCTGTGGAAAAGGGGTTACGAGGAGTCGCAATCCTTCAATTTGTTTCGGATTCAAAATTCCATTGAACAATTCAAAGAAATTATCGCTGGTCACCAATTTACCCCGGGACACATCGCCCAAATCCGGGCGCGTGGTCAAAAACATCGGCGGAGGGAATTCCGGCAGGAAATGGTCCGGCAGATCAAAATCCAGATCGAACCGGGTCAAATCCCGTCCTTCCTGTTGCTTGATTTCATCTATCTCAAAATGCGGAAAGACCATGCCGCCCTCCGGATGATTGGGATGCGGCAGCGGGAGAAAACCCTGTGGGAAAAGATCGCCGTCGCGAATTTCCTCTGGCGTCATTGCGGCCAATTTTTCCCAACTCAGGCCGGGCGGAAGTTTCACCCGCACGCCTTGCTGGACGGGTTTGCCCCCTGTCATTGCGACATTCGGGGCCGGATCATTGCGCAAATCATAGCGTTGTTGCAGAAGATCCAGCTGCCTTTTCATTACAGCGGGCTTTTCCGCTTTCATCCGCAACATCAGGGCGGAAAACTCTTCCTGCATGACGACAGGCGCGTAACTCGATTTTTTCTCTTCTTGTCCCAGGGCCAGACCGGCGCAGAACAAGGCCATTAGCCCGAACAGAATGGGCTTCCCGATATTCATTTCTGTTTCGTAGCTAAGCCGCGATTCAAAAGAAGTCTTAGTGTTCGGCGCAGATTTTTTTACCTTAGGACCAAAGACGTCGGTTTTTACGCAACAATCGACTTTGCCATATCCCGACGACGCCAGATGGCCAACCCGAGGGCGCCCAGGGGCGCGAGCCAGAGAAACGCTGCTGGTTCTGGAACCGGCACGATGTCGCCGAGGTTATTATACATCAAACCGTTGTCCCAGGAGTTGCCTTGGGCGCTGAGGCTGGTGCCGGAGAGGGTGATGCCGGCCTGCGCCAGAATTCGTCCCTGGCCAGTTATGCCGCTGCTGAAAGTGGTGCTGGTGCCCACCAGGTAATTGCCCGCTAAAATATTATCCTGGCCGAAAGTAACCGCAGTTCCGACGTCCCAGAAGATGCCGTCATCGGCGCCGAGGTTGGTGCCGAGGTTGGTCACGGTGACCGCCGCATTTAAGCCAGTGGTGAGCGAGGTTCCGATTTGGAAAACCCAGACCGCGCCGTTTTGCCCACTGGCATTGAGGGTGAGTGCTCCATTCTGCGCCGCCGCACCGACCCCAAAAGTGTAAACGCCCGGGAGAAGCGTCATTCCGCCCAGGTCCTGGCCGCTCAAAATGGTGGTTGCTGGCATGCCGTCCAAGCCCATGGCTGCCTGCTTCAGGTCTGCCATCGCCTGTTGGGTAACAGGGCCCGTGGGAATGATGCCGCCGGGCGGTGTAATCACCGCCGGGCCGCCGTCTTCCGCAAAAAAACCGGTGATGCCCGTGGTTGCAGCCGGATAAAGGCCGACGTTCCCGCCGCTGATGGTCGTGGCGCCCGTATTGGATATGAACGTGCCGCCAAGCAACGTGAAGTTGCCCGACGATTGCAAAATGGTTTGCGCGGATGCGAAAGTTGAAACGCCAAGCAGCGCAGCGACCGTGATCAGCGGCAAAGAAATCAGGCCATTAATTTTCATTAGAAAGTAGCATACACTGTTTGAGCCTCTGCCGCTATGGGGTGATACCCGACTAGCGCAGAAGACAGACGGCGATTGCCGCCACAAAGAAATTAAACTCCGCAAACGTTCGCCGCCGGGCCGTTGACCACGCCACGGCCTCTGCGCCGCCAGAGAACCAGGCCGAAGGCGCCAAGGGGCGCGAGCCACAGGAACGCCGCCGGTTCCGGAATGGGAACCACCGCGCCGCTTTGATTATACTTCAAGCCGCCGGTATAGCCGCTGCCGCCGGGACCGCCCATGGGATTGACAATGTTTTGGTCAAGCGTGACCCCCGCCTCGGCCAAGGAGCGCACGCCACCGCTGGCATTGGTGGTGCCGCTGTAAGTAATGCTGGTGTGGGCGAGGTAATTTCCCAGCATCGTGCTGCTGGCGCCGATGGTGATGCCGCCGGTTTCGGCGTCCCAAAAAACTCCGTCATCACTGCCGCCATTGGTGCCGGGATTAATGATATTGACCGTTGAGCCCAGGGAGGTGGTGAGCGAGGTGCCGATTTGGAAAACCCAGAACACGTTGTTCTTCCCTTGGGCGTTGAGCGTGAGCGCCCCAGTCTGCGAAGCCTGCGCCGCAAACGTGTAAACACCGGGGATAAGCGTCAGCCCGCCCATGTCCACATTGGTCAGGGTCGTGTTGGAGGGCATGCCCGCCAAACCAACCTGGGCCGTGTTGAGATCGATCAACGCTTGCCCTACCACCGGGCCACCGAGGATTTCCATGCTCGGAGGCGTAATTACCCCTGGAGGAAAGCCGGAAATCCCGGCATTTGCGCCGACATTCCCGTTGGTGATCACCGTGCCAACCGTGCCGGTGCTGGTTACGGCGGTGCCGGCGAGAACCGCGAAACTATCCGCGGTAAGCAAAATGGTCTGGGCGGACCCGGAAGCCGGGAGGCCAAACAGGGCGACGAGCGCGACAACGGGTAAAGAAATCAAATTATGGATTTTCATCTGGACAGCATACAGCAACCGGGTCCAAGCCGCTATGGGGTGATACCCTACTATGGCGCATGCGACCGACATTTTTTTATCGCCACCACGACACCAAAACTCGCTGCCAAATTTAGACAATTGTCAGTCGGACATTGTTTTCGATGACGCCGGTGGCGATCGCAAAGCGGGTGAGCCCGGCGGTATCATGGATGTTAAGTTTGTCCATGATGTGCTGCCGATGTTTCTCGACTGTTTTGACGCTGATGCCCAGATCCGCCCCAATCTGCCGGTTCGTCGAGCCTTCAGCTACCAATTGCAGCACCTCCGACTCGCGGGAGGTCAGGCGGGTGACGTTGACTTTTTCCATCCCAGCCCGGTTGCGTGGGTTGTGCTCGTGTTTGAGCAGGCTCTTGGTAATGGTTGGGCTGTAAAAGGTATTGCCTTTGGCGACTTCGTGGATCGCCTTGGTCAGAATCGCCGCCGAGGTCTGTTTTTCCAGGAAACCGGCCGCACCCGCCGCACTCGTGCGCAGGACATACTCGTCGTCACTGTACGCGGAAAGAATGAGCACTTTGGCGGAGGGGTCCGTGGCGAGGATTTGTTTCGTCGCCTCCAGACCATTGAGGACCGGCATGGCGATGTCCATCAGGACGACATCCGGCCGCAGCGCAAGCGTCAGTTCCACCGCCTCCCGCCCAGTCCGCGTCTCTGCGACGACCCGAAAATTCCCATCCGCGTTCAGCAGCGAGCACAGCCCCTCCCGCACGACGACATGATCCTCGGCCAGCAGTACAGTGATTGGTTTGGCGGTTTTCATTTTTTGACTTTCTCTTGGTTGAAGGGAATTTCGGCGCGCACGGTCGTGCCTTGACCAGGCTTGGATTCGATGGCGAGGCTCCCGCCGACCATCTCGACCCTTTCTTTCATTCCCAGCAGGCCCAGGCGCTTGTTCGTGTTAGCCGCGAGGGTTTTTGTGACGTGAAATGACTTGCCGTTGTCGTTAATCTCCATCCGGATCGCGCCCGAAATTTCCGTGATGCTCATCCGGACTTGGGTGGCGTGGGCGTGGCGGGCGACGTTCGTGAGCGCTTCCTGCGCCACACGAAAGAGCACCGTGCGCTTGGCGGTGCCCAAGGCCTCGACCCCGCCAAAGGCCGTCATCTGGATTTTGAGTTTTTTGCGCTCGGCCAAACTTTTGCTGTACGCGTGAAGCGCCGGAATCAGCCCGAGGTCGTCCAGCACCGCCGGTCGCAATTCACGGGCGAACCGGTGCACAGCCTTAACCGATTTCTCCACCAATCGCTGGGTGCGGGCGATTTTCTCCTTGAGCGTGTGCAGGCCCACGGAGGCGCCTTCGCCCAGGGACGTCAGTTCGACGTTGATACCGACCAGCGTTTGCACGACCTCATCGTGCAACTCACGGCTGATCTCCCGGCGCTCGTCCTCCTGCGCCATAATAATCTGGCGAGTCAGTTGGCGGAGTTTTTTCTGCATGACCTGCGACTCAAAAAAAAGTTTTTGATACCGTTCCTTCCCTTGGCGGACGGCGGTTTCACCCGCCTTGCGTCGCGTGATTTCACGTTGCAATCGGCGGTTGCCCTTGGCCAAGGCCGCAGCGTGCTGCTGCAAATGCCGATTGGTCTCCTGGGTGGTGCGTTGGGCCAATTCCAGCGGGAGGAGGGCCTGGATGAAAAACTTGCTCACCCGTTTGAGCGAGCCGTTGCGCGCGTCGGCGAAATCGTGCGACGAGGCCAGGGCGACCACGGCTTCTTCGTGCATAAGGGCGAGATCCAGCGTCGCCAGTTGGTTGGCCAGGGCGATGCGACCCAGGTTGCGCGCGTGACCGTTGCTCCGCGGACCTTTTTGGTCAAGATGGTCGCCGAGCGCCTTCAGATAACGGGCCGATAATCTTGTGCGGACACTTTTCATGGGTGCGCTTTTGTTGATCATCGGGTGGCGGTTCCTCCCATTAAACACGGGCTTTCGACGATTTACTATGGGGTGAAACCCTACCATCAGCGGAAGGTGAAGGGAACGGGCAAGGATTTCGTATTCGGTCGGGTTACACCCCATTGCGAGCACACCGTAGCTTAGCTTACCCTGATAGTGTGAAATATGCAAATCGCCACTCGTAACCCATGAAAACAAATCCACTAAAGCAACATGCTTTGACTGAAAATTCCACCGGGCCTGGTAAAGTGACCCGCAAGATGGCGCGGGAACGCGCGGTGGAACTGGCCGCCACCCACGTCCGCTCCGCGCATGACGTGTCGAAAGCTGATTGGGAGCAGGCCAAGCGCGATTTAATGGGTGAACCGGACAAGGATCTAAAAGAAATGACGCGAGCATCGGCGTCCAAATCCGTGCGTTGGGATCCATTGCCGAACTCCATCGGGTACAAAGTACATGTGCCTTCCGGCGACGATGAGGACGACGAAGGGCGCAGCGACGTGGAAAGGCTCGTCGAAGAAGGAGGCAAGGAAGCCGCACTTGATCAGATGCGCCAGGCCAACCGAGAAGGTGAAATAAACGAATGAGTATCGCGCCAGCGCTTTTCCCCAGCGCGCGGGTTACTTAATTCACCAGCAGCCGAGCCAGGCCCAGAAACAGCCCCATGCTCGCGACGCTGGTCGCGGTGGTGAGGAATATGCTGGAAGCGGTGACGGGATCGGCGCCGAGCCGTTTCAGGATGAGGGGCACGATGGCGCCGCTGATGCCGCTGATGACACAACTGCCCATCATGGCCAGGAACACGACCACGCCGAGCATCGGCGCGCTGGGCAAATGCTTGAAGGTCGCGATGGCAAACATGCCCAGTCCGGCCACCATCCCCACCAACGCGCCATTCAGCAAGCCGAGCAGGGCTTCTTTCAGGACCAGCGCTCTTTCCTTGCCCGGTTTCAGATCACCCAGAATCATCCCGCGCAGGGTGATCGCCAGTGCCTGGCTGCCAGTGTTGCCTGACTGGTCATAGAGCACGGGCATGAAAATCGTGAGCACCAACAGCCGGTCAATGGTGCCCTGGAAGAAACCCACCACGGCGGCGGCGAGAAAGGAAGTGAGCATATTGACCTGCAGCCAGCGGAGCCGGAGTTTCAAGCTTTGGAACCAGGGCGTGGATACACGCACCTCTTTTTCGACGCCAACCATTGCGCCCGGCTGTGCGGCCAACTCGAACGACCGCTTCTGCTCCGCCACGACTTGCTCGTAAAGTCTTTTTGTTTCCAGGTGCAGCAGGCGGACTTCGAGCATATTGTGCACCCGAAGCAAGACTTCGGCGAGATCGAACGGCTTGCTGACGAAATCCTTCGCTCCGGCCTTCAGGGCGCGCAGCTTGTGGCCGGGCTGGGCGGTCAGCACGAGAACCGGCAGATAGCCACCCGCTTCAAGTTCCTTCAGCCGCTCCATGACCTGGAATCCATCCATGTCGGGCATTTGCAAGTCGAGCAGGATTAAATCAAAACGGTTTTTGCGATGCAACTCGGCGACCCAGTGCGGATCGCGGGTGGAAGCAATGTTAAGGTAGCCCGCGCCACGCAGCATTTGCTCCAGCAGCATCACATTGGCGGCCTGATCATCCACGATCAAGATGTTGGCCTTGAGAATGTCCGATGAACTAATCATCGCGAGGGTCCCTGATTAGGGTTTTTGGGCCATGGACTTTTCGGAAAATTCCAGCGCCTCATTCAACGTATCAAAGAACTCTTTGACTTTGATGGGCTTGGTGAGGTAACGAAAAAATCCCGCCGCGAGGCCCAGATCAATGTCGCGCAACATGGCGTTGGCGCTCAAGGCGACGACGGGAATATGGGCCGTCGCCGGGTCGACCTGCAGAATTTTCAAGGCGTCGATGCCGCTCATGCCAGGCAAATTAATGTCCATCAGGATGACTTCAGGCAACGTGGCCCGGGCCAGCTCGATGCCGAGCGACCCATTTATCGCCGTCAACAGTTTGATGTCCGGCCGCTGCTCTATGAGTTGCTCAACGAGCATCATGTTTGCGGGGTTGTCCTCAATATAGAGCAAGGTTCGCTGGCGCGTGCCAGCCGGATGGCGCGGTTGCGCACCGGCGAGAGGTTCAGGCCCTCCCACTGCGAGCGCGGGCGCAGCCGTGGAGAGGAGTTCTATCCAAAAAACGCTGCCGGTGCCGACGATGCTTTCCACGCCGAGGACGCCATCCATAAGTTCGGCCAGCTGCTTGGTCACCACCAGGCCGATCCCGGTGCCGGCGACGCCGCCAGCTTCCTGGCCGAGGCGATTAAACGGCTGAAAGAGTTGCGCGAGTTTTTCCGGAACCAGCCCAGCGCCGGAATCCTTGACGCTGATGCGCGTGCGCAGCGGAGTGACGGCCGCACATTCCACCACCACGGTACCCTGCTCCTTATTGTACTTGATGGCATTGGAAAGCAAATTGATGACAATCTGCTTTAAGCGGGTACGGTCGGCCCAAACAAAGGTCGGGTCTTCAAACCGGGGGAAGGTCATGTGAATGCCGCGCTGTTGCGCTTGTGGCTCCATCATCGCCTGGCATTCGGACATCACGTCGGCGAGCGAAACCGGCTCCAATGACAGGGAAACTTTGCCCGATTCGATAACTGCGAGATCCAGGATTTCGTTAATGAGTTTGAGCAGGTGCCAGCCGGCCTGGAGAATTTGGGCAATGCGCGCCGACTGCGCGGGCGTCGGCAAAGGTGTGGCGGTCTCCATCAGTTGGGCAAAGCCGAGTATGGCGTTAAGCGGACTACGCAGTTCATGGCTCATGCTGGAAAGAAAGCCGGATTTGGCGAGGTTGGCCTTTTCTGCGGTGGACTTGGCGCTTTCCAGTTCGACGTTCGATTCTTGGAGCGCCAGCTCGAAGCGTTTGCGCTCCGTGACATCGCGCGCGGCGGCAAACACGCCTTGGAGGCGCCGGTCGCGGTCGTAAAAAGTGGTTGCATTATAAGACACCACGGTATTCTTGCCGTCGCGGGCCAGCACGGTAAGTTCGTAGTCGGTGACTTTCTTTTCGCTCAGCACCAGCTTGATGGCGGCTTCGGCTCGCTCCGGTTCGGTGAAATAATTCTTAAACGGCGCGCCAATCAACTCGTCGCGTGTACAGTCGGTGAGCGCTTCCATCTGCTTGTTGACGTCGGTGATGATGCCGTGCGGGTCGGTGGTCATCAACGCGTCGATGTTGGATTCGATGAGCGAACGGGTGTAAAACTGCTGGTCGCGCAAACGCTGATCGAGCTTCTTCTGTTCTTCTTCGACTTGTTTGCGCGCGGTGTTATCGGTGCCAATCAAGAGATAGCCGATAATGCCACCGTGATCGCGAATGTCGCGCAGCGCCGTTACCGAAACCACGGCGGGAAAGCGGCTGCCGTCCTTGCGAATGTAGGTCAATTCGTAAATATCCTCAATGCCGCGCGAGGCTTTGAAGACGAGAGCCTCAAAGCCCGGAGAAATGGTTGTCGCCAATTCTACGCTCAGCGCTTTCGCCCGGGCAATGACCTCCTGTGGATCGGAAATATCGGCGGGGGTGATCTTGTTCATCACATCGGCGGCGGCGTAACCGAGCATGCGCTCCGCGCCGACGTTAAAGATCTGGATGACGCCTTTTTCGTCGGTGGCGATGCTGGAAAAGTTCGCGCTGTTAAAGATGGCGCTTTGCAGCGCGCCGGCCTTGAGCAGGGCCTCTTCCGCCCGCTTGCGCGCGCTGTTGTCCGTTCCAATGAGCAAATAGCCGATGATCCCTTTTCGTTCATCGCGCAACGCGGTGACGGACACGACGGCGGGAAAGCGGCTGCCATCCTTGCGGATGTAGGTTAATTCGTAAATGTCCTCAATTCCGCGCGAAGCCTTAAATACCAACGCTTCAAAGCCCGGTGCGATGGTGGTGCCTAGTTCCAGGCTTAACGCTTTGGCGCGCGCAATGACTTCCTGCGGGTCGGAAATATCGGCGGGGGTGATCTTGTTCATCACATCGGCGGCGGCGTAACCGAGCATGCGCTCCGCACCGACATTGAAGATCTGGATGACGCCTTTTTCGTCGGTGGCGATGCTGGAAAAATTGGCGCTGTTAAAGATGGCGCTTTGCAGCGCGCCGGCCTTGAGCAGGGCCTCTTCCGCCCGCTTGCGGGCGCTGTTGTCCGTTCCAATGAGCAAATAGCCGATGATCCCGTCCCGTTCGTCGCGCAATGCCGTGACGGACACGACCGCGGGAAAGCGGCTGCCGTCTTTGCGAATGTAGGTAAGTTCGTAAATGTCCTCAATGCCGCGCGAAGCTTTGAACACCAACGCTTCGAAGCCCGGCGCAATGGTGGTGCCCAGTTCCAGGCTCAACGCTTTGGCGCGCGCGATGACTTCCTGCGGGTCGGAGATGTCGGCGGGGGTGATCTTGTTTACCACGTCGGCAGCGGCGTAGCCCAGCATGCGCTCGGCGCCGACATTGAAAATCTGAATGACACCCTTTTCGTCGGTGGCGATGCTCGAAAAATTGGCGCTGTTAAAAATGGCATTCTGCAAGGCGCCGGCTTTGAGCAAGACTTCTTCACGCCGGACTTCAGTGACGATTTCGACCGCGATGGACTCATTATCTCGACCTGCAATTAGATCTGAATTCCCGGCCGCGTGCAGTCGAGCTTTGCTTATTGGCGGCCGAGTAGAATCCATGGGTGACAGCATAGACCCCGGCACTCTCGGATGCTATGGGGTATTACCCGCCTTTTTCTGCGATGCTCATTCACTGTCGACGCAATGATTGTGGTCGGCACCCATATAGGAGTATGGGAACGGTCGAGTTCACCGGTGAAAAATTGCCGGAGGGGCTTTTTTGTTCAATTTATCCAAGGCGGTGCGCCCGACTGTCTTATTAACCTCGTCATCCTTTTCGAGGCTCGGTAGCGCCAGCCCTTTCTCAAACTCAGCGCGGGCAAGGTCCTTCTGGCCCATCGCGATATAAACCCGGCCTAGCTCTATATGATGAGCGACGCGCTGAGGGGCCAGTTCGATCGCTTGCAGCAAATATTCCACAGCCTTCTCATTCGATGCCGCTGGCAGCTTGCCGTAGACGACCCTGGCCACATCCCGCAGGACAATATTCAAATTCGCCATTTCATAGTTCCACGCCCCCAACACATAATCGGCATAATCGAGCTTGGGATTGAGGCGCAGCGCCTCTTCGGCGTTGCTCTTGATTTCGCGGGCATACTCGAGCTTTTTCTTATTGTCCTGAAAAACGGCCAGGCGGCCGTAACAAATGGACACGGCCAGGTAGGTGTTGGCATTGGTTGGGCTCACCGCCACCGCGCGTTTGGCGTAGCCAAGTGCGATTTCCCCCAATCGTTGTTTTTCTGCCTTGGAATCCGTATCGAGCATCAGCTCGGCATACTCCCGCGCAATGCGGCAAAGCAATTCCCCGCCGGTTTCTCCGCTTTTCTCCAGGTCCAGGTAAAGCTGCAGCGCCTCCTTGGTCTGGAGTTTGACTTCCAAGGCATCACCCGGAGCGAGCGTGGCGATGGTGCTGTCCGTGCTTTCCGTGTCATCCGCCTGGAGGGGTGATGCTCCACATAGCAGAAGTCCGGCTGCGACCAGAATCGCCATTCGCGACTTCATTTTCGAGACGGATGATTTGAAACGCGTCATAGGCCTCCATTCCTTAATTGAAAAGCTCGGAATAAGCGACATGTAAAAATTAAAAATTATTTATTTTTAAGATACGTAGTTCACCCCATGGCCGTGGTTGCGGGTAAAGTCCAAAGAAGTGTTGGTCGAAGGAGTTCAGCATCCGGTCGGGCGGGTTTCACCCCATAGTAAACTTTTTGTTTATCGAGTATTGTCACCGCGTTTGCCGAAAATTTGGCACCCATCATCCACAAATAAAAAATAGTTACGCAACTGAACCCAGCCGTCCTGACGGCGTCTTTCCACTTTAACACTATGACTACTCGTTTCAAACAATCCGGCTTTTTCAAGGCCCTCCTACTCGCGGCCCTCCTGGCTTGCTTTATCAATCGGGCTCAGGCCCAAGCCGTTGTGACCGGCGCGTCGAACAGTTTCGGCGTCCTCGGCGGCTCCGGGGTGACGGCGACCGCATCGGCCGGCAGCATCATCGGCGACGTTGGCGTGAGCCCGTCCACGGGCATTACGCTTGGTGGAATGGTGGTTACAGGGGGCATTTTTGCCAATATACCGCCGGCGACCACGGCTCACACCGATGCGCAGACGGCCTACAACCAGATGGCCGGCTTTGCCGTCACACCCGTCGTTGGAGTGCTGACGGGTCAGGATCTCGGCGGAAAAACTCTCGCGCCCGGCGTTTATATGTTTTCCTCGTCGGCCCAATTGACGGGAGTGCTCACCCTTCAAGGCCAGGGTCAATACATCTTCCAGATTGCCAGCACGCTCACGACCGCCTCAGGCTCGTCAATCAACCTGACGCAAGGCGCGGACGCTTCGAACGTCTTTTTCCAAGTTGGCAGTTCCGCCACGCTCGGCACAAATACGGCGTTCCAAGGCAGCATCTACTCCTTGGCAAGTGATACCATCACCACCGGCAGCACGGTGAACGGCCGCGTCGTCGCCCTCACCGGGGCCGTCTCGCTCGACGCCAACGCAATTACGGACACCGGCACCAGCGGCCTGATTGTAAACGCCACGACTATCAACCTCGGCGCCAGCACCAACGAACCGGTGAGCAGCGTTATACTCAGCAACGCCGGCTCGATTCTCGGCACGGGCACCTCGTCGTTGGTCAACACCGGGAATTATAATGTGCAGTCCGGCACGGTGACCGCGATCCTCGCTGGCACCGGCAGCGCCTTAAACAAGACCACCGCGGGCACGGTCACACTTTCCGGCCTGAACACTTACACCGGTAATACCACCGTCACGGCCGGCACGCTGACGGAAAGCATCAACAATGCGGTCCCCAGCGCCAGCAATTTGACGGTGAATGGCACCACCGCGGTCTTCGATCTCGGTGCGAGCCACAACAACACGGTGAACACAGTGAGTCTCGACGGCAACGGTAGCATCACTGGCACGGGTACTTCGACGCTTACCAGCACCGGCAGCTTCCAAATGATGAACGGCACCGTCACGGCGATCCTGGCCGGCAACGGAATTGCGTTGAACAAGACCACCGCGGGCACGGTCACACTTTCCGGTCTGAACACTTACACGGGTAATACTACAGTCACCGCCGGCACGCTGACGGAAAGCGTCAGCAATGCGGTCCCCAGCGCCAGCAACTTGACGGTGAACGGCACTACGGCGGTCTTTGACCTCGGTGCGAGCCACAATAACACAGTGAACATCGTGAGTCTCGATGGCAACGGCAGCATCACGGGCACGGGCACTTCGACACTTACCAGCACCGGCGGCTTCCAGGTAATGAACGGCACCGTCACCGCAATTTTGGCCGGCCCCGGTATTGCGTTGACCAAGACGACCACCGGCATTGTGACCCTCGCCGGGGCAAACACCTACACCGGCGTCACGACGGTTTCTGCGGGCACCTTGATTATCGCCCCCTCGGGCAGCCTGGCCAGCACGGGAACCGTCAATGTAGCCGCGGGTGCCGTACTCACGGTCAACCACAATGACTCCGTCGCGACCCTCAATTCCAACGGTGTCATCAACGGCACCAGCACTCTGACTGCCACCACCTATAACCTCAATAATGGCTCCCAGCTTAATACCTCCCTTGGCACTGGCGCGGTCGTCAGCAACGGCAATGTGGGTATCAATGGCACGGTCGCCAGCAACAATATTTCCATCCAGTCGGGGACGATGACCCTGCAACAACCGAATCTGCTCAGCACCAATGCCACGGTGAGCATCACCGCTGGCGCTTTTCTCGTGCTCAGCAATGGCAATACCACCATCCAAAGTCTGACCGGCAATGGCACGCTTAGTGAGGCGAATGGTGTTCTGACTGTGATCAATGGCTTGGGAACATTTAATGGCACTGTGACCGGCGCGATAGCCGCCAACGGCACGCTGGTCAGTAATGGAAGTATGTCAATTGCCGCAGGCACGGTCAGTTCCTACCCGGGTGGATCCACGGTTACCGGCGGCACGTTGGCAGTGAATGGCATTTTAATTACTCCGCTGACGACCATCGACACCGGCGGCACATTGGAGGGCAACGGCACAATTACGGGCAATGTCGTCGACAATGGCGGCACTCTCAAGCCAGGTAACTCGCCTGGCATCATTACCATCGGGGGCAACTACACCGAGGGCGGCACACTCAAAATCGAAATCGCCGGCACCTCCGGGCCGGGCAGTCCCACCGGTCACGGCCAAGTCGTGGTCGGCGGCAACACGACCATCATCCCGGCCACGAGCACCTTGCATCTGGTTCAGGACTTGGGTTTCGAACCGGCCAAGGGTGACACATTTAAATTCATCAGTGGCGCAGTCGGTTCCATCTCGGGACATTTCGGCACCTTCACTTCGGATTTCGCCAACGACATAATTGTCAATCTGAACACTGGCCAGGCGATTGGCACCGGCCTGCCGGCCGGGACGAGTGTGCTTAAAGCGCTTCCAGGCTTAAGTTCCAGCCAGATGGCGATGGTCAGCAGCCTGCAGGTGGGAGACCACCAATACGGCGGCGGTGACTTGCTGGCGTTGCTGCTCACTCCGGGCAATGCGGCCTTTTCCTCCCAGATTTTGAATCAGGCTTCACCGGAAGCCTACGCCGGTCTGACGGATTATGCCGTTCACGCGACTCAGGCTTATCGGAATACTGCCGTCGGGCTGGCTCCCGTTTCCCAATCGGGTGCGTTCTCCTTCTTTGCGGGTTACTCTCATCTCGACATGGGTTCAGACAGTTCGCAAAACCAGGCAGACTATAACTTGGAAAGCGATGGCGCAGTGGCCGGAGCGCGGGTCACCATCAATCCGACTCTTTCCCTCGGGATCTTCACGGCCTCGGATTTCGGAACGGTGAATTCGAATTATCTCTCCAGCACGGTTACTGGCCAGGTTTCCGGCGTGTTTGTCACGGTTGATCCTCTGCCCGACCATCGCCTCAGCGTGTTGGGTGGCTTCACGTACGGCAGCTTTACGTCCAAGGGGACGCGGCAAACGTTTTCCGGCTCCTCCTCCATGCCAAGCGTAAATTCCAACGACTATCGGTTTGACTTGGGCGCGCAATATCTCGCATTGAAGAAAGATAAATTCTCCCTGACCCCGGAGATCAATGTCTCCTTGGGCCAGTCCAAAGTTGACGATTTCACTGAAAATAACACGATCGACCCGCTCCAGGCCTTGCACGTCCACGGACAAACCAACACCAGTTTCGTTGCCAGCACGGCGCTGAATGGCGCCTATTCCGTCACCAGCCAGCTTGATTTGACTGCGCAAGTTGGTGTCAGCGAGGAACTGGATCACAGCTACCGCAATGTCACCGCCAATGTCGCCAACCAGACCGGAGATTTTACGGTTCGTGCACCGGGCCTGGGGGACACGGAATTCAATCTTGGCGTCGGGGTGAATTACAACGTGACGAAGCTACTGCGTTTAAGCCTCTCTTACCGAGCCGGCTTTTCCACCAAAGAACAGATGTCTAACGCCATCTTCCTTGGTGCCTCGGTAAGCTTCTAAACTCAGGATCGCTGGGCCACGAGCCCCTCGTCCGCCTTTTATGGGGACGCGGGGCTCGCGCGTTTCTACCGGTTTCGTTTCACCATAGGATTCCGCATCTACCGCAGTCGGGTATCACCCCATAGTAAACTTGTTATCAACACCCTATAGTCCTACCCATCGCCAAACACTTGGCCCTCACCAATTATAAAAAGAAAAAAATATGAAATTTCTAATCGCGACAGTTATGACCCTTGCCTTGCTCACCGCTTCCGGCTGTCAGGGCACGAATGTCAGCAGCCAAGGTGGCATCGTTCCCCTCAATGAAGCTTTCAGCATCACCGTGCCGACGCCCAACACCATCAAACAAGGTGGGAACACCACCATTGCCGTCGTGCTGAACCGGGGCGCCTATTTCAAGCGGGACGTGCAGCTGGTTCTCGATACGCAGGGTATTACGGTAACGCCAAGTTCCCTGTTGGTCAAAGCGAGTGACCGGCCTGATCCGCAATTTCAAGTTAATGTGGCCAGGGATGCCGCCATCGGCGAGTATCGCGTAACTGTCACGGGAACGCCGGAAACCGGGGCGCCGACCTCGACGGTATTCATCGTTAAGGTTGTTGCGCAATAGGCTCCGGGGCAATTTGCCTGCAGCCGAGCCCTGCGCAAGCAAGGCGAGCGACAATTGCGCGGAAGTAGCAGACTGCCAGGGGCGAATGCGCCTTTTCGTCAGGAACTCGCCTCCCCGCAGAGTCGAAATTGGGGACGCATCAGCGACAAAACGGGATCTTTATCCCGTGCATTTTTCCTCAACTTATTGATTATGAAGGGGTGCACCCGGCAGGACTTGAACCTGCAACCTTCTGATCCGTAGTCAGACATTCTATCCAATTGAACTACGGGTGCAAAAATAGCCTAAGGCAAGAAATCAAAAGTAGGCTCGGCTGGGAAAAAGGCAAGCGAAATGGGGTTGGTGGGCTATTTTCCAGCAACCCGATTTTTTCGCGCGTTGATGAACGAGCGAATGCACAATACGAGAAAGACCACGCACAGGAACAGCGTCACGGACATGGAGATGATTTTCATCTGTCGGATGTCCGCTGGCGTGTCGGTGTTGTTAATCGTCTTAAGAAGTTGCATGCCGTCACCAATGGCGGAGAGCAGCCCAACCATGGCGGCCAGGTGCATGACATGCTTGCGGGCCTTTTCGTTGAACGAAATCGCGCCGAGGATGCCGAGGATCAGCCCAACCACCGCTGGGATCAACGCCGTATAGCTGACGTGGTCGGCGCCAGGAGCGGGGTGCCCGAGGAAGTAGCCGCCGACGCCGGTGAGGATGAGCAGCAACGCAATGACAAGGGTGGGAATGGCCATGATGGCCGAACGTTAAATGTTCAACCCTCAACATTCAACACCGCATTCCACCGCTAGATTCCCCGTCACGCCGCGCTGATTTTGGGCAGGGTGGCGTAGGGGATTTCGATCTCATGCGGGTGGTGGCGCTTGACCTTCATCAGCCGTGAACGTCGGCGCAATTTGCGGTCAAGTTTGTCGACCAGGAGGTCGATGGATTTGTAAAGGTCGTCCGAGGCCACGCGCACGATGATTTCCGGACCGGTGAGGACGATGTGGCCTTTGGCGATGAAATCGCCGGCGTGGTCTTTGCACGTGGAATGTTCGAGTTCGATGCGGAGCCGGATAATGCGGGTTTCGTGTTTGAACAGTCGTTCCATTTTCAACTGGACGTTGTCTTTGAGCGCTTCGGTGAGTTCGAGATGGATGCCGGAGATAATCAGGTCGTGGCTCATAGTTTTTTTGGGGGTGTTAATAGGTTGACTGGAAAAGGCCAGGCGATAGGACGGGAACAGCTCCGTCGCGTTGGATTCAAAAATTGAGACCTCCGCGGCCGGGCGCGAGTTCCTTTAATCGCCCTTGTCGCATGTGTGCCGCACAATCCATGCCAGAATGCCTGGCGTCTTTTGGAGCAGTGGTAATTACCGGTGCTTCGTCTGGCATAGGGGAAGAATTCGTCCGAACGATTCACAATCTAAACCCAAAAGCCAAAATTTTCAACCTTTCTCGTTCATCGCCGTCCATTTTGACTGAAATTGCGCAATTACGCCACTGCCCGGCGGACTTGTCCTCTGCGGCGGGTCAGGAAGCGGCGGCGAGAGGTGCCGAGCAGTGGCTCGACGCGGAGGGTGCAGGGGGGAAGATCCTGCTGCTTAATAATAGTGGCTTCGGTTCTTATGGCCCTTTCCCGGCTCCGAACGAAGCTCGCACCCTGGCGATGGTAGATTTAAACATGCGGGCTCCGGTCATGCTGACCGCCCGGTTGCTGCCCAAGTTGCTGGTGCGGGGTGGGGCGGTGGTAAACCTCGCCTCTACGGCGGCCTTCCAGCCCACGCCGCTCTTTTCGGTCTATGGTGCGACGAAGGCGTTTGTGCTGAATTGGAGCCTTGGCCTGTGGCGTGAACTGCTGGGCACCAACGTGCATGTGCTTTGTGTCTGCCCGGGTCCGACATCGACAAACTTTTTCCGGGGCGCCGGTTTTACGGAAGCACCGCTGCCGGGTAATTTTGGACAAACGTCCCCGCAGGTAGTGGCAGAATCGCTGCGTGCGTTGGCCAACCGCAAGCCACTGGTGGTGTGTGGGTGGTCGAACAAAATAACGGCGACACTCAGCAGCTGCCTGCCACGGGTGTGGGTCACGCGGATTGTCCACCGGATGATGCAAAAAATGCGCTTGGGGCCATTAACGCAGCAACAGCGAAGCAAAACGGAATCCTGAGGCAAAGCCTCCAGTGCTTTTTTGGGGGTTGTCGGTCGCTGGATTTAGAGGGTAACCGCCCGCCAGCCAGCTTGACAATAATTGGCCGGCAGATAGAATGGTCGGCAGTTGGTTGCTGGGGCTTGACCTTATTTTTCCGATCAGAAACGAGGGTAAACTGCGTCACAATATACCGGAGGAAATTTTTTATGAGCATGACACTTTCCCAGATGACACTCAATCGGCGCGGGCTGGTCTTGGCCGCCCTCTTAATCGCCCCGGCGATTGCCCTCGCCGCTCCGGCCCCGGCCACTTCGCCGTTCACCCAGGCGAAAATCAACGACATGAGCGGTGACGTGTCGATTATTCCCTATAACACCGCTACCAAGTCCCCCGCCAAATTGCAGGAATTGTTCAAGGCACCCGACACGCTCGAAACCGGCCGTCGCTCGCATGCCGAACTTAAAGCCGATGACGGCACCATCGCCCGCGTCGGTTCCAATACCGCCTTTTCTCTTGAGGCCAACAGCCGCACCATCCACCTCCAGCAAGGCAGCATTCTATTTAATTCCCCCAAAGGCATGGGTGGCGGGACGATTGTCACCAATTCCGCGACTGCCACCGTGCTGGGCACGACTATCATCGTGGCAGCGACCAACAACGGTGGGTTCAAGATTTTGGTGCTCGAAGGGCACGCTTCGGTCTCTTTTCCTGGCGGACAAGTGCTCAACCTTGGCCCCGGTCAAATGACGTTTGTCATGCCCGGCAGTTCCGGCGGCAGCTCCAGTGGTGGGTCATCCTCCGGCGGTTCCTCGTCCAGCAGCTCCAGCACGGCCAGTAATTCGGGCGGCAGCAGCAGTGGTGGCGGCGGCAGCACGGGCGGTAGCACCGGCGGCACCCCTGGGCCGGTCTTGAACTTCGATTTGTCCCGCCAAACTTCCGGCTCCAATCTGATAAACGGTTTCACCGTCACTCTGCCCTCACAGGGGTTGGTGGTGGACGCCACGCACGCCCAACAGGTCCAAATCGGCAGTGGTCAGCTGAGTCAGACCAACCAGGCCGTCATTGGCGCCGTTTCCGGCAACCAGGTTATCTTGGTGGACTCAGACACCTTGACTACGGCGACCCAAACCAATCCCGGCAACGGCAATAATGAAAATTCCGGCCTGGGCGGCAGCCCCTTGACTCAGGCCCTGCAATCGTCGGTATCTTTCACTGATGGCTCAACGTTCCCATCGACCAACGTTTTCACCACACCCCAGTCGTTTTCCGCCAGCTCGTTTGGCATTCCCAATGGCCTGATCAAGAACAACATTCTGAAGGTGACTGGAGTCATCGCCGGTGACATCGCCGTCGGCGGGAATGTGGATCTCACCCAGCTTGACGGGTTGCCGGAAGTGGACTTTCTGGCGGCCAACTCGCACACCTTCACTTTTTCCAGCAACACAACTTTCAGCGGGCTGAACAGCACCAGTAAGCTGGCCTTGTACTCCGCCGGTAGTTTCGTATTCCCCGCGAATGCGTTCATTTATCTCTATCCGACGGATATCAATAACGATTTTAACGACGAAGAAAACCCCTTCAATGACTTCGAGGACTTTCACATCGTCGATTTTGAAATCGGCAGCATCGGCGCCATGAATATCCAAGGCGCCACGATTGAGAACTTTACCGGCAATATCGAATTGGACACCCTGCTCGGCGATCTCAGCATCAATGGCACCCATGTCGTCGCGGGCCTCGATTTTGAAGACGACGATTCCAATAGCGAGGTCCAGCTGGATTCCCGCAAGGGGTCGATTTCCATTACCGGCAACAGTGTCCTTCTGGCGGACGACAATGGCGAGATCAGGGTTGAGGCGGGCAAAGACGTGACCATTCAAGACTCGATGCTCCAACTCGCCGGCAGTATGAACGGCAATCTGACCATTTCCGCCTTCGGCAACGTCACGATGACCAATACCACCTTGCGGGGCAGCAATGCCTTCATCACGGGTGGCGCGTCGGCGTCCCTGACCGGTGGTAGTTATACCAACACCACCAATTTCAATATCGGCGCGGCCACGGTGAACATCAACAACCTTGATTTCTCCGGTTCCTCCTCTGTGAACCTTTGGTCCGCCAACGGCGTGGTGCACCAGGTGACCAACCTTTCCCCCGCGGTAATGGGCGACATCAATTTCATCGGCAACGTCACTTATGGCGGCTCGGACGCCATGGGATTCATCGACGAAGGCATCTTGCTCGGCATCACCGCCGACAATGCCGGCGTGCAGAGTGCCCTCACCCAGAGCTTTTCGCTGCCGGCCGCCTCGATCCCCGACAACCTGGCATTCGGGCAGGTCCTGTTTACCCCCGCGAACCTCGCGAACTATGTCACCGACTACAATCCCGGACCGTTTATTTTTCCCGGCGGCCTCATTGTCGGCAACCTTTCCCTTAGTGGCAGCGTCGTCGTTGACGGCAATTACGCCTTGGCCCGAAACGTCAATCTCGCCGGTTCGGCCAATGTGACCGTGCTTTCCACCGCAGCCTTCGGCCTTTACGTGCTTAACACGCTGAGCAGCGCAACCAATGCCACTCTCACGCTCAACTTCCCCAATTTGGCCGAAGAGGAGGAGGAAGAGGGCGATTTCAGCATCACGAGTTTTAACTCCCTCAGCCTTTCCCACGTGAGCATCAATAACCCCTTTGGCCTGATTACCCTTACTGGCTTCGAGAGCAACGACCCGGCCATCAGCCTCGACACGGTTAGCCTGATGGGCAATGTTGGCGTCAACGTCGTCTCGGAAGGCGACGGCAGCATTGTCATTGCCAGCAGCAGCCTGACCAGCGGCGATTTCGGCCAGATTTCCATCAACACCACCAATAACAACGCTGGAATCAGCATCACCTCCAGCAGTATAAGTTCCAACGAAAGTTTAAACATTTTCGCGGGATCCTTCAGCGAAAACGGAGCGAATGGCCCGATTAATATCCAATCCAGTCAGTTGAGCACGGCCTTGGGCACGCTTAATCTTAATGGCGGAGACATCGCTGTAACCAACAGCCTGCTCTCCGCTCCCTCCGGCAGTGTCTTTCTTGACAGTGGTTCGGGCGGAGCCATCAACATCGTGTCGAGCACCGTCTCCGCTTCCGACGAAATTTCCGTGGATACCAGCCTCAGTTCTGGCAACAACACCTTCGGTGACGTTCTCATCCAGTCGAGCAATATAACCGGAACCAGCAACACGTCTTCATCGGTGGACATCTCCGGCGGCGCCACGGTGGCCGTGGTGGGCAACAGCACGGTGAGCGCTCAAACTTCCATGTCCCTGTCTGGCGACGCCGTTACGGTGCAGGACTCGGTATTGAAGTCGGGCACTGACAGCAATGGCACGAGCGGTTTTATCGCCATCAACGGCGGTCACGTCGTCACCATCGTCAACAGCCGGATTGTGGCTCAAACGGTGGACTTGAACGCCGAGGACGTGGCCGGCTCGACGCTCAATGTCAACTCCCTGGATCTGAGCACCGCCATGGCCATCAGCATGTCCGCGCGCACCATCAGCCTGAGCAACGTCAACTTCGCCGCGAATTCAATCGTCAACCTTTCCTCGCAAAACGGGATGCTGGCGCCCAATCCAAATACCAACGCCGTGCCCCAGGTTGGCTTTGTGAACTTCGTTACTAACGTTCTTTACGGTGGTCAACCCGCCCAAAACTTCGTGTCGACAAGCGTCGGTGGCTCGAGTAGTAATCCCAGCGCGCCCATCCGGATCTTCCAGATCTCGTCGCGCTGATATGCACCTGCCAACTGCCCCCCGCACTATCGTTTTGGCCGGCCTCTTTCTCGCCGCCGTGCCCCCGGTCGCCGCTCAACAATCCGCGGTGGACACTGCCCAGTCCGTCACCACCACTCAGCAATTGCAAAAACCGCTGAAGCCCGCCAACACCTCGGGCCAGGTTCCGATGCTTTACGAAGGTGAGCTGGAAGATCTCGGCCCCCAGTACGTCCTTCAGCCGCAGGATCGTCCGAAATATTTTCAGGTGATGAGTGACCTCCAGCTCTACCACACCAACAACGCCGCGCTCGCCCCGGGCAACAAACTCGGCACCGACGTCACCGTGCTCACTCTCCAGGCCGCCGTGCAGAGCACGACGGCCGAATGGTTTGACGGCTGGCAGACCCAGGCCAGCGCCGGCATGCGCTACCAGAGTTATTGGTACGGCATTTTTTCCGGGCGCAATCAGAGCACGACGCAGCCGCCGTCCTTCAGCGCCGTCAGTGATCTCGATTTCCAAATCTACTCCCCCTTTGTCGCACTCAATTTCAAGAAAGACCCCTGGTATGGCGCACTGGGTTTACGCTACGCTTCTTTCAACAACGACAACGCCGTCAGCAACGAGAATTTCTACTCGGAATGGGTCCCCTCCGGCACTTTCGGCTACCAGTGGAACATCGATTCGCAACGCATCCTCCAATTCCAATACGATGGCGACTTCCGCGCCACCAATACGGACGAGAAAGGCCTGCACCCCGTCGGCTGGGAAGACCGCACCGATCATTCCATCAGCATCATCTACAGCCGCATCCTCGGCCAGAACTGGGTCATCCAGCCCTCCTACCGCCTCATGTGGTCGGAATACACCAACCCCGACCGCTACCGCAGTGACATCTACAACACCGCCGCACTCATGGTCGCCTATTATTTCAACGACAACGCCTCCGTGCGCGCCTTCACCAGCTACGAATGGCGCAGCAGCTCCGAATTCGGCAACAATTACGAGAGCTGGAACCTCGGCATCGGCTTCTCCCTCAACGTCTCGTTCTAGGCTCGGCGCAGAGGGAACCGCCCGGGTTGAGTAGTCAGCCGTCAGCGTTCTCCGCCTTGGTCGCAGGCTTGCCGCGCCCGCTGTTTTTGCGTTAAGCTCCCGTCTATATGAGCGTCCGCGCCACGTTCGAATTTCTGCGCAAATGGCGCATCCCTATCGAGGTGGCGTTCACGGTCGCGGTGATTGGCCTTTATGTCTGGCTGCAGTACAACGATTTTCGCCCGTTGCACGACGCGGAATACCGAGCTAACGACTTTCGTGCCTGGGTGCGCGGTGTCCGCCCTCTTCCGAATCCGGAGGACATTGTCATACTCGGACTGGATGAAAGTTCGTTCCCGGCTGATCCCTGGACCAAGGAACAGCTCGCCATTGCGCCGGATCTGGTTTTTCTCACCCAAGAATGGCCTTGGAGTCGTGTCTTGTGGGCCCGGTTGACCGACCGGTTGTTTGCCGCCGGCGCGCGCGTGGTTGTTTTTGATTTGGTTTTCCGCGACCCGAATACCGGTGACGTGGAGTGCGGCCAGGTCTTTCTCCGTCATGCCGATCACCTCGCCCTCGCGGCGATGATGGACATCAAGACCGCCGATATCGGCATGACCGAGGCTGCGAGTTTTCATCACAACATTGTCCAGATAAACGACCCGGTGGATGAATTAATTCCGGAAAAAGGGCCGGAAATTGTCGGCATCGCCAATGTG
>Ga0206855_10090_pt1 | contig 28477 bp, 24 predicted proteins | sample Alteio_BWOrgCont_51_FD_152637 | JGI IMG/M metagenome (GOLD analysis project Ga0206855, IMG submission 152637) | Enriched cells from forest soil in Barre Woods Harvard Forest LTER site, Petersham, Massachusetts, United States -... | ecosystem: Environmental > Terrestrial > Soil > Temperate forest >...
ACAAAATAAAGGTAATGATGAGTACGGTAGTTTTAGTGCCGGTGCGGTTCATTTTTTTAACCGCCTTTTGGGCTTTCGGCACAAAATAGGACATTTGTTTTCTATCTTTTAACAAGTCAACTTCAACGTTCAAAACCGACCGGATCCTTGCGGGTGTTAAAACTTTTGCCGGTTTTCCATCCTCTTCGATTTTTCCATTCTTCATCAGCACCAACCGGTCCAGAAACCGGTTGGCTAAATTGAGTTCATGGGTCGCCACGATAACCGTAAGACCCTCGGTGCGGTGAAGCATATGAATGATCTCGAACAACTTCATTTGGTGTTCCAAATCCAGCGACAGGGTCGGCTCGTCGAGCAACAGGGCTTCCGGTGTCTGGGCCAGGGCGGAAGCCAAAAGCACCCTTTGTTTTTCTCCGCCTGAAAGTTCGTGATAAAAACGGTCTTTAAAATCCGAAACATCACAAAGTTCCAGAACTCTTTCACAGACGGCTTGATCTTTGGGTCCCATTCTCTCAAAACGGCCCAAAAAAGGATGACGACCCATTTCCACAACTTCCCAAACGCTCAGGGGAAAAGAAAATTCGGTGGATTGGGCCACAAAAGCCATTTTGCGGGCTCGCTCCTTAAGACCAACCGTTGAAAGCGCATGTCGTTCGACAAAAATTTCACCTTTTTGGGGTTTGAGTAATCCCGCCATCAGCCGCAGCAAAGTGGATTTGCCCGCGCCGTTGGGGCCCAGAAAACCAACCAGTTCTCCTTTTTGAATGGAGAGATTCAAAGCATCAAGCTGGAAGGGCGATGTGGGAAAACGAAATGAAAGATTTTGAATTTGAAAGTAAGTCATGCTTCCCCGTCATCGATGAACTATCGGGGAGAAGCTTGAATGATTCGCGTGTTTCAAAAGCGAAGAGCCCAGTCCCCGAGGCTTGCTTAAAACCCTTTCGGGTTCCATTCACTCAAGGCTGGTTTCCTGGCTCGGGCTTTAAACCCCCCTGGCCTTCCCGCTCCATGAGGAACAGTGGCACAAGGTTTAACAACACCCTTACAGTGGCGGGTCCGCATCGGTTTCACACCGATTTCCCAAACACCTTGAATAGACAGCGCTATTTAAAGCCTGCCCTGGATGAGTGTCAACGCTATTCCCGGGGTTCTCTTGCAATCCTAAGCCCGTGAAAGCTAATCTACCTTCCGCTGGTTGAACAGGAGCCATATGGACGCCTTAACGTTAGCCCGCGCGCAGTTTGGTTTTACTCTGGCCTTTCATTATATTTTTCCTCCCCTCAGCATTGGTTTAGGTTTGTGTCTGGTCTTTTTTGAGGGCTTTTACCTTTTCACCCGAAAAAAACTTTATCTGGATATCGCCCGGTTCTATACCCGCATTTTCGGACTGATTTTCGCCATGGGCGTGGCCACCGGCGTGGTGATGGAATTCCAGTTCGGCACCAACTGGTCTTCCTATTCCCGTTTTGTGGGCGACGTGTTCGGCAGCGCCCTGGCGGCTGAGGGTGTTTTCGCGTTTTTTCTAGAGTCGGGATTTTTGGGACTGCTGTTGTTCGGCTGGAACCGCATTAAACCTCGCACTCATTTTTTCGCCACGCTCATGGTTTGCCTGGGGGCGCACTTTAGCGCCATCTGGATTGTCATTGCCAATTCCTGGCAGCAAACCCCGGCGGGCTATCATTTGGTAGGCCAGCCCGGCGGCGCTATCCGCGCGGAAGTTACGAATTTTTGGCAGGTGGTCTTTAACCCCTCCACCCTGGACCGATGCTGGCATGTCTATATGGGAGCCTGGCAGGCGGGGGCTTTCGCTGTTTTAAGCATAAGCGCTTATTTTTTGCTTAAGAAAAAGAATGTGGAGTTCGCCAAGGCAGCTCTCAAAATCGCTCTGGTCATCGCGGCAACCGCTTCTTTATTGCAGCTTTTTTCCGGCCACGAAAGCGCCAAGGTGGTCAGCCTGACCCAGCCGGCTAAACTCGCGGCTTATGAAGGCCATTACATCACCGGCCCCGCCCCGCTTTATTTATTCGGCTGGGTGGATGAGAAGAATAGTCGAACCCACGGGGTCTATATCCCTGGATTATTAAGTTATTTAGTGGCAGGCAGCACCGACGTTCCGGTCACCGGCCTGGACGCTTTTACCCCTGATAAAAGACCGCCGATCAACTTTGTCTTTCAGACCTATCACGCCATGGTGGCTATCGGCATGACCTTGATCGCCATTGCCTGGTTCGGCCTTTTTTTATGGTGGCGGGGTCTTATATGGAAAACCCGCTGGTTTTTATGGGTACTGGTATTTTCTGTGTTGCTTCCCCAGGCAGCCAACCAGTTGGGATGGTTTTCAGCTGAAGTGGGCCGTCAACCCTACATCGTTTACAACCTGATGAAAACTTCGGACGCCCTTTCGAAAACCGTCAAAGCAAGCGAGATTTTAACCTCGCTCATTATGTTTGGCTTGCTTTACCTTTTGCTCGGCATTCTTTTTGTTTATCTGCTCAACGATAAAATTCAGCATGGCCTTCAGATGAAAGAAGAGAAAGGACACCGCGCGTGAACTTCGACTGGCAGACGCTTTGGTTTATTTTGGTCGGCATTTTATTTATGGGTTACGCCGTTTTGGATGGTTTTGATCTGGGCGTGGGTGCTTTGCACCTTTTGGTAAAGACCGATAAAGAACGGCGCCTGTTTATTAACTCTATCGGTCCCATCTGGGACGGAAATGAAGTTTGGCTGGTTACGGGTGGAGGCGCTTTGTTCGCCGCTTTTCCCGAAGCTTACGCCACGGTTTTTTCCGGTTTCTATCTGGCTTTCATGATGCTTCTCGTCGCGCTCATTTTTCGCGCAGTGGCTATCGAATTTCGCAGCAAGCAGCCCATGAAATGGTGGCGGCAATTTTGGGACATAAGTTTTAGCATGAGCAGTATCGCCTCGAGCCTTCTCATCGGTATCGCCATGGGTAATCTGGCCTGGGGAATTCCTTTGGGAACGGATCACGAGTACGCCGGAACTTTTTTGGACTTATTGAAACCCTTTCCCCTTCTTTTAGGCGTTACCACTCTGGCGCTTTTCACCATGCACGGTTCTATTTTTATCGTTTTGAAAACCGAGGGCGCTTTACAAAAAAAATTAAAGCGCTGGGTAAAAAATACGATGATCTTTTTTATTCTCTGCTACGCCTTAACCACTTTGACGACGTTGATTTTTATTCCCCGTATGCTGATCACCCTGCGGCAGGAGCCGTTTCTTTTTATCGTTCCGGTGCTCAACGTTTTAGCGATCGCCAATATTCCCCGCAACGTCAGTCATGGCCGGGGGTTTGGCGCCTTTCTGTCTTCCTGCGCGGCGCTGGTCTGTCTGATAACTCTTTTTGGAATCGGCGTCTATCCCAATATGGTTTTTTCCAATCCTTCTCCCGAAAACAGTTTGACTGTTTATAACGCAGCCTCTTCCGTCGGCACATTAAAAATCATGTCACTCATGGCGGCCATCGGGTTCCCTCTCATTCTTTCTTACACCGTGAGTATCTATTGGGTCTTCCGTGGAAAAGTAAAATTGGATTCGCATAGTTATTAATTTTTTAAAATCAAAAAAATATTTTCTATCGAAAAACTTACAAACTTTTTGCAAGTAAAAAAATTTGAAAATGACTTCTTTTAGTCAAAAATATTTTGACTAAAATCTAAAAAGATTTAAAAGGGGTACAGAAAGTTACGTTTTCGAAAATTTTCGACGCGCTTCCCAAAATTTTTTTGTGATCGACATCAACCCGACGATCCACAAAAGAATTTTTTTGTCTCACCACCAGATATGGTGTCTCTTTCGAAGAAGTAACTGTGGATAGAGTGGATAACTTGTGAATAGTTTCGAGGGTGTTTGAAGAAAACCTTAAAGTGAAACGGCTTTAGGCGCTTTCAGAAAAACAACTGACGTAAAACAAATCGGACTACAAGTTAAGCTAAAAATTATTTTTCTCAATTTTAAAGGTTTTTAGAAACAACCCATTTTTTAGTTATCCACAAACAGTGCACAATTGTGAATAGCGTCTTTACACCCGGTTAACGCGCCGGCCTTCTTCTCCTGGGGATAAACGGGGGATAAGTATTTGACGAAAGCCTATTTACCCCTGTTTTATGGGGTTTCTTGCGATTTTGATGATGAAGGAGGTTTGTGGATGAGCGTTTCCGCCGATCTTTGGGATCAATGTTTAGAAAACCTAAAAAAAGACTTAAATAATCAAAGTTTTGAAACCTGGTTTAAACCGACGAGTGCCTCCGTTTCCGACAACACCCTTAAAGTCCAGGTTCCTAACGAATTCTTCCGCGACTGGATAAGAGATCATTACCAGCTCCAGCTTCAAACCGCGGTTAACGCCGTCTACCCGGAACAATTAGAAATCCAGTTTGAGATTCAGGCTACCCTGCCAGTCCCCGAATCCGCCCAGGCGTCAACCCCTTCGACCGAAAACAAACTGGCGATTGAAATTGTTGAAAAATCCCAACCCCTGTCTTTTAAGTCTTCCGGCAACGGGGAATTTGTTCTCAATACCAAATTTAACTTCGACAATTTTGTGGTGGGTAATAGCAACCGGTTTTCTCACGCTGCTTGTTTGGCTGTCGCCGAATCACCGGCCCGGTCTTATAACCCTCTCTTTATTTATGGAGGGGTCGGTTTAGGCAAAACCCATTTGCTTCAGGCCATTGGTAATTACGTTCTAGAGCAAAATCCCGGCGCCAAGGTTCTTTATATATCCTCTGAAAAATTCATGAATGACTTCATTCAATCCATTCAATCGGGTCGTCAGCAGGATTTCCGCACCAAATACCGCACCGTAGACGTTCTTTTAATTGACGATATTCAGTTCTGGGAAGGCAAAGAAGCGACCCAGGAAGAGTTCTTTCATACCTTTAACGTTCTTTATGAAGCCCAAAAGCAAATTGTAGCCACTTCGGACAGTCATCCTAAGGAAATTAAACTCGAAGAACGCTTAAAGAACCGTTTCGAGATGGGCTTGATTACGGATATTCAGGAACCGGATCTCGAAACCCGTATCGCCATTTTGCGCAAAAAAGCCGAAAAAGAGAAAATTCTCGTTCCTAATGAAGTCACCGCTTTTATTGCTAACCACGCCAAAGCGAATATTCGCGAGTTGGAAGGCGCTATGCTCCGAGTTATTGCCTTTGCTTCATTAACCCATCAAGAAATGACCCTTGAAATGGTAAAGGAAGTCCTCAAGGACAGTCTCCCGAATGAAGAGCGCCGTATTTCGGTGGATGCCATTCAACGGGTCACAGCAGAGCGGTACAACTGCCGCTTCTCCGACATGAAATCGAAAAAACGTACCAAACAGATCGCTTTTCCTCGTCAGATCGCCATGTATCTTTCACGGGAACTGACTTCTCATTCTTTAAGCGAGATTGGCGCGGCGTTCGGCGGAAAAGACCACACCACTATCATTCACGCCTATGAAAAAATAGAGGATCTGTTAACTACTGATCTTGTTTTATTGTCCGAAGTTAATCTTTTGAAGAAACAACTTCTAGAAGGTAATTACTCTTTCTAGAAAGTAGTTACCATTTTAATTTTGAAAAGGCTCTCGAAACCCGAGGGCCTTTTTTATTTCTAGACTTGTCCTCATTTCTCACAGGCAAGTTATCCACTGGTGGGTAGAAATGGGAATAACTCTATTCAAGTTCTCGTTATCCACCGCGCTTTGTGAAGAACCGCTCTATTGCCTGAGGATAACTTCCGCCATAAACCAAAAGAGTTGCGGGTCTGTGGATTTACCCTATAATGTCCCCAGTTTATTCCCAAGAAAAAGTCACGCATTCACGTTGATATATCAATCAAAACTCGGGAATATACACATATCCGCAAAGCCTACCACTACTTCTAATTGGGTAAATTTAAAAATCTTTAAAGAAAAAGTCAGCTTATAAGGAGCCTTCGCATGAAAGTCGTTTTGACTCGGGGTGATTTACTCAAGGGAATTACAACTGTGCAAAGTGCGGTTGCCTCCAAAAACACAATGCCAATCTTAGCCAATGTCTTATTAGAAGCCCGGGATAAAAAATTGGAATTTGTGGCAACTGACTTAGATATGGGTATTCGTTGTAGTGTGCCCGCTGAAATAGTTGATAAAGGTAATATTACAATTAACGCCAAAAAATTATCGGATATTGTCCGTGAATTACCGGAATCGACAGTTGAATTAGAAATAGATGACAGTCATAAAATAATTATCACCTGTCAAAAATCGACATTTAAAGTCCATGGATTGCCTAAAGATGACTTTCCCATTCTTCCTGAAGTTAAAAAAGATAAAGTTTTCAAAATCAAAGGTTCCTTACTTCAAGAAATGATTCGAAAGACTATTTTTGCCGTATCGACTGATGAAACGCGATATGTTTTAAACGGGGTTTTTTTCCAAGTGGAAGGCGCAAAATTGAGAATGGTAGCGACTGACGGCCATCGGTTGGCTTTTATTGAAAAGAAACTTGAAAATAAAAGCGAAAACAAGGCCAGTGTCATTATCCCAACTAAAACACTGAATGAATTAACCAAAGTTATCTCAGATTTAGAAAAAGGCAAAGAAGAAGACAATTTAATAGTCGAAGTTATCGCGACTGATAATCAAATTAAATTTGTCATAGAAGGTGTGGAAATAATTTCCCGTTTAATAGAGGGTCAATTTCCAAATTATGAGCAGGTTATTCCGAAAGAATCCGATAAAAAAATTGAGGCTTCTATTTCTAGTCTAGCCGCCGCAACCCGCCGCGTGGCTATTTTGACTTCTGAAAAATCGAACTCAATCCGCTATCAGGCAAAAAACGGAAAACTAACCATTTCTTCCAAAACCCCGGATATGGGTGAAGCTAAGGAAGAAATTGATGTGGATTATAAAGGTGAAGAAATTAGCATCGCTTATAACGCCAAATACGTTTTGGATGTTTTGAAAAACGTGGGAACGGATACGGTTAATATTGAGTTAACCCAGCCTTTGAGCCCCGGTATTTTGCGTCCTAAGGGCGATACAGATTACCTTTGTGTAATCATGCCTATGAGGGTTTAGTTTTCTCACTCAAACTAATCGATAACCGAGCCCGGAAAATATCCGGGCTTTTTTTATGAGTTGTTCATTAAATTATTAATGATTGTCATTCAGTGGAGCCATTCATGCCTGAAAATCCAATGACCCCCAAGGAAATTAAAGAAAAGGGATTGCTCGTTATTTATACGGGTGAAGGAAAAGGAAAATCGACCGCCGCTTTCGGGATGGTTTACCGTGCTCTGGGCTGGGGCCATAAAGTTTCGGTTATTCAATTCATGAAGGGTAAATGGAAAACCGGGGACCGAAAGTTCGCCGAGAAACTAATGGAAACCCATGAAAATTTTAAGTTTTCCACCATGGGTGAGGGTTTTACCTGGTTAAGCGAAGATTTAAATATTGATAAAGCCGCCGCCCAGGCCGCCTGGGAAAAGGCCAAAGGTTTGATCAGTTCCGGAGAGCTTTTTCTTTTGGTTCTGGATGAAATTACCTATGCCATTAATTTTCAATTTATCGACTTGGCGGATGTGGTACAGACCATCAAAAACAGGCCGGCGTCTTTAACCATTGTTCTAACGGGCCGTAAAGCTCCAGCGGAATTGATAGAAATGGCCGATCTGGTAACGGAGATGAAAAAAATAAAACATCCTTTTGATCAGGGCGTTCCCGCCAAACCCGGAGTGGATTTCTAATGCCAGCCAGGACTCTAATGGTGCAGGGCACTGCCTCCTCGGTGGGAAAAAGTCTGTTGGTAGCGGCTCTCTGCAGTTACTTTCGCCAAAAAGGTCTTCGGGTCGCTCCGTTTAAATCCCAAAACATGTCGAATAACTCTTTCGTTACTTCGGAAGGTCTCGAAATAGGGCGGGCCCAGGCCATGCAGGCGGAAGCTTGTGGTATCGAGCCTTCGGTTGATATGAATCCAGTCCTGCTCAAGTCCGAATCCGATCATCGGGTACAAGTAGTCGCGTTGGGTAAAGCGGGAGCGTCTATGTCGGGTAACGCCTATTACGAATACTCGTCCCAACTAAAACCAACAATTATTGGGGCATTGAATCGACTCAAAGAGAAATATGATTTGATTATTTTGGAAGGTGCGGGAAGTCCTGCGGAGGTAAATTTGCAATCCCGCGATCTGGCCAATATGTTTGCGGCCAAAGAAGCGGACGCTCCGGTTCTTTTAGTCGGGGATATCGATCGGGGCGGTGTTTTCGCGTCGCTCATCGGGACGTTGGATTTACTTTTACCGGAGGATCGTCCCCGGGTGAAAGGACTCATCATCAATAAGTTTCGGGGGAATTTGGATATCCTTAAACCGGGACTCGCCATCATTGAGCAAAAGACCGGAGTGCCAGTATTGGGAGTCCTTCCCTATCTGGTGGGATTGGGAATCGCGGAAGAAGACGCAGCTGTTCTGGATTCACGAAAAAAATCTTCTCACGCCCCATTGAAGATTCGCGTAATCAAATTTCCCCGCATCTCAAACTTTGACGATTTTCAACCTTTAGAAAGCGAAAGCGTCATAGATCTTCAATTCATTGAAAAGCCCAAAGACGTGGCGGACGCAGATCTTCTTATTTTGCCCGGCACCAAATCGACTATCGCCGACCTGCAATGGCTCCGAGCCCAGGGGTTTGAGACATTACTTCAAAATCGTGTTCAAAAAGGTTTACCTGTTTTAGGGGTTTGCGGCGGTTATCAAATGCTGGGTGAAACGATAGAAGACCCAGACCAGGTTGAGTCAAAAGAGATTTCAATTTTAGGTTTGGGTTTATTGCCGATAGCTACCCGATTTGAAAAACAAAAAGTAACCGCCCAAGTGGAAGCGTCCGTACTGGACGGAAACTCGCTTGGTGTAAAGGGATTGATGGTTAAGACTTATGAAATTCACATGGGCCGGGTTTCTTTGAAAAGTTCAGCCCAGCCGCTCTTACAGGTACTCTCCCGCAATAGCAGGTCGATATCGGAAACGGAAGGTGTCGTGAAAGGATCTGTTACCGGGACGCTGATGCACGGTTTGTTTGAAAATAAAGAAGTCCGTCAGGCGCTCATTTCTCATTTGGGTCAGCGAAAAGGCCTAGCGCTTTCGTCAGACGTTTATTCCAAGGATACGGAATATGACCGGTTGGCGGAGATGATTCGAAATCATTTAGACACTCAGTTTTTAGACCAATTGGTGGGGTTATAACCATGTCTTTTTCATTTGAACATGGCGGTGATTTGGAAAAAGCCGCCCGTCTGGCGGGATGCGACCCCGCGGAAATTACCGATTTCTCAAATCTATTGAATCCCTTGGGTTGGCCCACTGGCCTTGAGGAGGTTTTAAGGCCGCGGCTGGATTCGGCTTTTCGTCATCCGTCTTCGGGAGTTGCGCTGAAATTAAAGATCGCCGAAAAGCTCGACGTTCTTCCGGAACAAATTTTTCTGGGAGCAGGCACCACCGAATTCATTCACTTTCTCCCTCTGTTCCATAAGCCTCAAAAACCGGTCATTGTGGGGCCGACTTATGGGGATTACGCCCCAGCCCTCCGTCGTTTGGGAGTGGAACCAACATGGCTTTTGGCCCTGGAAGAAAACAACTGGGTTATCTCCGCCGAACAGTGGAAAGACTGTCTTCAGGAAAAACCGGATTGGATGATTTTGTCCCGTCCTAACAATCCTCTGGGACAAAGTATAGACCGCTCTTTATTGTGGGAAATGATTCAACAACATCCTGCCATTTTCTTTGTGGTGGACGAGACTTGCATTGAAATCGCCGATGATCCGGCCGATCATTTCATTTTAAAACCCTGGCCAGCCAATTTGGCCATGCTTCGGTCCTTCTCTAAAACCTATGCCGTACCGGGGTTACGGCTGGGTTATATGGTGGTTTCGCCTGAAACGGCTCCACTAATAAAAACGCTTCAGATGCCCTGGACGGTTTCTCCCCTGGCCCAGGTCGCGGGTCTTTATCTTTTACACCAGGACGATTGGCTTGCCGAAAGCCAAAAGAAGAACCGGGGTGAAAAAGAAAATGTTTTTGCCCAGCTTCAATTTTTAAAAAATTTCAAAACTTTTGCTTCCTCCCTAACGGCTTTTACGATGAGAGGATTGAATCCTCATTTTTCCTCCACGGATTTTTTAAGGGAATTATTGATGGAGGAAAAAATACTCATCCGCAGTTTGGCCGGCCATCCGGGACTGGGAGAATCTTATTTTCGGGTAGGGCTCCGTAAACCTTTGGAAAACGAAAAACTATTAAAAGCGTTGAGGAAAAGGGATTCATGATCCGGCAACACGCCCTGGCTTTGGCGCTGGCTTTGGTGATTGATTTTTTTCTGGGTGATTTGGAAAAATTACCGCATCCCGTTCGTTGGATGGGGGCCCTTTACGCCTGGTGGGATGAGTTTTTTCGTAAAGCGAATTGGCGGGTTTATGAGACGGGTCTCTTTACGGTTCTTTTGATTGGGATGGTTTTCGCTTTGGCCCCATGGTTTTTCTTGAGTTTTATTCGTCCCGGTTGGCCACACCTTTTGGCCGAGGGATTTCTGTTTTATTGGTGCCTATCGGTGAGGAACCTCGCCGATGAGGCCTGCCGCGTCGGGGAAGCGTTGAATCAGAAGCGCCTTTCCGAGGCCCGCCGCCTTTTAGCCCGGGTGGTGGGGCGCGATACCCAAAAACTTTCCCCTTCCGAAATAGTCCGCGCGGTGGTGGAAACGATTGGTGAGAGTTTTGTGGATGGTTTTCTTTCCCCTGTTTTCTTGGGTCTGCTTTTGGGCGCGCCGGGCGCCTTCTTTTTTAAAGCGGTCAGCACCGGGGATTCCATGATTGGCCATCCGGAACCGTCTTATAAAAAATTCGGTTGGGTCGCCGCAAGGCTGGATGATGTGCTCAATTGGATTCCCGCCCGTTTGTGTCCCCTTTTCTTAACGCCGGCCGCCATCCTCTGTAATCTATCCTCTCTAGGGCTTTTGAAGGCTTTTGGAAAAGACCGCTTGAAGCATAAAAGTCCGAACGCGGCTCATGGCGAAGCGGCTTTTGCCGGTGCTTTGGGGGTGAAATTGGGCGGGGCCAATCGGTATGAAGGGAAACTGTATCAACAGGCTTTTTTAAACGCTTCAGGCAGACTTTGTGCGGAAAGGGATATTCAGAAAGCGGTATCTCTTTTGTGGTTTGGGGCGGTGATAGTTTTTCTATTTCTCTTGGGGTTCGGACAAGTCTGGTTGTTATAGGCTAGGGGTTAAAGCACCGGTGCGAAAGCGTCCGCCCGACCCTTCCAGCCGAAAAATTCGGGATGAAGCAAATGGGCGAGTATCTCCACACCGTTGACCAAGCGTAAAGCCGGCCTGGCAAAGTAGGAATTGCCGTCCACTGCGTAGACCCGCTTGCTTTGAACCGCTTTTAAATCATTCCAGCCGGGCCGGGCTTTGAGCAACTCCGCTTGTTGTAAGGATTTGGCGGTGTTGTAGCCGCAGGGGGAAACGATCAGTACTTCCGGGTTCCAGCGAACGATCTCTTCCCAGGCGATGCGGATGGAATCCACATTGGGTTTGGCGATTGGGTCTACTCCCCCCGCCCAGCTGATCATTTCGGGTACCCAATGGCCGCCGCAATAGATAGGGTCAACCCATTCCATGAAAAATACTTTAACGGGTGTCAAGTTCTTGGTTTGGGAGACGACAGACGCGATGCGTTGTCTGGCCTGGGCGACGAGCTTTTGCGCTTTATCTAAGGTTCCTGTTTTTTCGCCCAAAGCCAATAAATCCTTTAAAACGTCTTCCAGCGAATGAGGGGTTTGCCAGAGAAATTCCGGCTTTGGCACTAGTGCCTTTAAAGCCTGGGTCGCTTCATTGCCGGAAGGCGCGCAAACCTGGCAAAGGTCCTGGGTAATGATGAGATTTGGTTTTACTTTTTGAATGGCGACTTCATCCACAGCGTAAATACTTTGGCCCTGGCGGGCCCTTTCGGTGACTGCCTTATCGATCTGATCAAGATTGAGGGATTCGAGATTCATGGCACAGCGAACTACGACGGGTTTTTCTTTTACTTGCGGCGGGTAATCGCACTCATGGGAAATGCCGACCAGGTTGTCGATAAGGCCCAGATCGCAGACCATTTCGCTGGCCGAGGGGAGAAAACAGGCGATTCGGAAGTCGCTCACTTTTTTTCGTCCTGCAGGGGGGCAAAAAGCGTGGCTTTGCCCAGACAATCGGAGCACATGCAATCAGCCTGGGTTCTGACCTCCAGCGTTGGGTAGAGGGAACACCAGCAGTTTCCGTTGGCTTCCGTCGTGCCGCATTGAAAGCTTTTGCCGCACCGGCTGCAATTTTTTGTGGTGGGTTTGTTTGGTAATGCCATAAGGGTGATTGTACACTACGCCCGATTGAATCCAAGGTGCAAAGGATGGTCTATGAAATTTCGATTAAAACTTCTTTTAACTTTTATTTTATCGATGGGTTTTCAAAGTCTTTACGCCCAAAACCAGTCCATTCCCCAACGGGTTATTTCCCTTTCGCCCAACCTGACCGAAATAGTTTATGACATGGGCGCTCAAGATCAATTAGCGGGCGACACGGATTACTGCAAGTTTCCGCCGGACGCCCAGAAGAAAGAAAAAATCGGCGGTTGGATGAATCCCAATATTGAAAAAATGGTTTCGCTCAAGCCCGATTTGGTAATTGGTTTGAAGTTTCATGACAAAACAGTGAACACGCTCAAGAAACTTAAAATTCCCGTGGTAGTGCTGAACTGTGATTCGGTTCAGAATATTTTGGCAACTTATACCCAGTTGGGAAAATTGTTGGGCCACGAGAAGCAGGCCGAGGCGGCCCGTAAAGTGTTAACGGCTCGCCTTGCGAATATTCTGCAAAGGGCCAAAGGCAAAAAACCCGTGGCCGTTCTTTTTGTGGTGGGCCGCACTCCCGGAACGGTTGATCAGGTTTACGCGGTGGGCGGGAAAAACTTTATTAACGAACTTATTGGGATGGCGGGTGGGGTGAATGTGATGGCGGACGCTATGACAGGGTATCCGCTGATGTCGAAGGAAGAACTGATTCAGAGGAACCCGGATGTGATTGTGGATTCGGTTTTGTCGCACGAATTGAAAGCCCGAAAAGTGGAGAATCAAAGCGCCTGGGATCAAATGCCCGTCTTAAAAGCGGTTCAAGAGAAGCATGTTTATTATTTCCTAGATGAGGACTTTTTGATTCCGGGGCCCAGCATGGTTAAGCTGGGTGAATTTCTCTGCGATACTTTTGAAAAGGTCCGGGTTGATCATGAGTAATTCCCTTCCCGCTTTTCTCGTCGCGGGAACCAGCAGCGGTGTGGGTAAAACCACACTTTCTTTTACTTTGATGGGTTTGCTTCAACAAAAGGGGTTCGCCGTACAGCCTTTCAAGATCGGTCCGGATTATATCGATGGCGGTTATCACCGTTTGGCCACGGGCAAGGATTCCATCAACCTCGATCTTTGGATGATGGGATGGAAGGGTCTGGAGGAAAGTTTTAACCGTTACTCCACAGGTGCCGATGTCGCGGTGATTGAGGGCATGGGCGCTCTTTACGATGGCAAGAACGGAACGACCAGCGGTAGCTCCGCGGAGATTACCAAACATTTAAAAATTCCCATTGTTCTCGTGTTGGATATCTGGGGCGCCACGGTAACCACCGGCGCGATTCTGGAAGGAATGATCAACTTCGACAAGAAGGTCTCTATCGCCGGAGTGATTTTGAATCGGGCTGGGAGTAAACGTCATTACGAGATGGTGATGAAGGCCTTAAAACCATCTTTGCGAGAAAAAGTGATTGGCTATTTAATTCGTTCACGGGAAAGAGAAATTCCCGAACGGCATTTGGGGTTAAGAACTTTAGAAGAAAATCCGAAGGCCCTGCAGGTTTTGAAAGCCACTATCGAAGCGGGTGCTCAAACCATAGACGTCAATCGATTGGCCGGTCTTTTAAAACTTAAAAAACGGAAACATTCTTCACTGGGTTCATCGCGGCCGCAACCCGAAGTACGGTTAGGTATCGCGAAAGACGAAGCTTTTTGTTTTTACTATGCCGAGAATTTAAGAATGTTGCAGGAAGCGGGGGCTGAATTGGTTTATTTCAGTCCACTTAAAGATAAAAAGTTACCAGCCAACTTGGATGGACTTTACTTAGGCGGAGGCTATCCAGAAAGTTTCCCCCAAAAGCTTTCGGCGAATAAAAAAATGCGAAATGAAGTAATTGAGAAGATTAAAGAAGGTATGCCGGTTTACGCGGAATGCGGCGGGTTGATGTATTTATCTGAAAGCATTCAGGGGTTTGAGGGTAAAGCTTTTCCCATGGTTTCAGCCGTTCCCTTGAAAGTTCAAATGGACCGAAAGCATTTAACCCTTCGCTATGTGGAAATTAAAACGATCGCCAAAACACTGCTGGGCCCCGCTGGTACAACCGCCCGGGGGCATGAGTTTCATTATTCCCGTATCGCCTCAAACCGCTATCGGGGCAAACCGCTTTATCGTGGCATCAACAGCGCGGAGGAAAAATTTACCGAAGGGTTCGCGAATAAAAATTTACTCGCGAGCTATTGTCATCTTCATTTCAAATCCAATCCGCTGATTCCCGCTTATTTTGTTCAAGCCTGCTGGGATTACAGCCTTCTTCAAAATGATTAAGAACCCGTAACAAAAATCAAAAACTAATACTTTTTCACCACCAAGACACCAAGTTACCAAGAAAAGCTAAAAAGAAACTGAGGATTTTTAGACTTTTTTATCCCTTACCGTTCTTGGTGTCTTTGTGCCTTGGTGGTAAATAGAATTTTGTTATCGGACTCTAAGTTTCAAACTATCTTTTAATTGACAAGGTTCTCTAATCAGCGTATTTACATACCCACAACTCAAGGTGTTTGGGAAGCCGGTGTGAATCCGGCGCGGACCCGCCACTGTGAGGGGCGATGTTTTTTCTTCAGTCACTGTTCTTTTAAAAGGGCGGGAAGGCTGAAGAAGGTAGAGTGCCCCAAGCCAGGAGACCGACTTTGAGGTGAATTTTCGACGACTTCTTCGGGAATAAGAAGGCGGAGCAAACACCTATGTTCTCGGTTTTTTCTCCCCTAATCACTCCCGCTTAAGTCATCGCCTCGGGAGTAGGCAACATGAATCAGTTTTTAAGCCGGGCAGTTCTTTGTTTTGTTTTTTCCGCAGTCATCTCATCTTCAGGGCTTTGGGCGCAGGACGCACCGCCCACAGTCGCCCATCAGGTTTCGGTAGTTACACCTCAGCCTTCAGTGATAACTCCGGTAGTTACTTCGGCTGTGACGCCTGTTATTACAGTGACAGCGCAAAAAGTTTCAGCAGAAAATGAATCTGCAACTTTAAGCGAAGTTGTTGTTACGGCTAACCGTGTGGGCGTGCCGGTGAAAAACGTGACGAGTTCTTCCACTGTTATCACCTCTCAAGATATGGAACAAAAACAAGAAGGCACGGCGCTTGATGCGATAGAAGGTGTCCCTGGAGTGGATGTAGCTCAAACAGGCCAGCCGGGAGAAACGTCTTACGTTTATATTCGCGGCAATGGTTCCGAAAATACTTTGGTGCTCTACGATGGAATGCCGTTGAATGATCCGATTGGCGCTCCTTTTGATTATGAGTATCTGGATGGTCTGACCCTTGATGGTGTCCAACAGATAGAGGTGATTCGCGGTCCTCAGAGCACTTTGTGGGGCTCCAATGCTATCGGCGGCGTGATCAATATCATTCCTCGAAGCGGTCCGGCTCCTTTGGGCGGTTCAGTCTTGATGGAAGGCGGTTCTTATGGAACGTCCCGTGAGGCGGTTTCAGCCCAGGGAGGCGACAATGGCGGGTATTTCAGTTTTGACGCCTCTCATTTCAACACTGCCGGTTTTCCGGCGTTGGATGTCAAAGGATTGGACGACACTGACGCAGCAGCGGAAAGTGCCACGGCTGGAACAATTAATAATGGCGATGATAACAACACAGCCTCCCTTCGTTTGGGTTCGAATTTAGCTTCGAATTTGGAAGAAAAGGTTCTTGTCCGCTATGGTCAGTCCAATACCAGCGTGGATGCCTATAACAGCAGCTATGTTTTGGCAGATGATCCAAGCGATTTCGCCCTTCAAAAACAATTTATGGTCGACAGTCATACGGACTGGAAACTATTGAATGGAAGTTGGGAACAGGAATTAAGTATTTCCTTCTCGGACGACAATCGGGTTTATACCGCTACAGCCAATCCCTATAACACTTATTACGCGAACGGAGCTTTTGATGGTCAGACTGTACAAGCTGTTTGGCAGAATACGGTTCATTTGGCCAAAGAAGAAACGGTTGTTTTAGGGATTCAGGGACAGGAAGAATGGGCTTATGAGGCTTCTACCAGCGGGGATGTTATCAACGGTCCCAATACGCCTGACGCCATTCCGGTGACGAGCATTCAAACCGGTTCAGGATTCATTGAAAGCCAAACTTCTATCGATGACCGGTTGTTTTTCAACTTAGGTGGCCGTTGGGAAGCTAACAGCCAATTCGGCACCTATACCACTTATCAGGCGGGATTGGCCTATTTAGTGCCGAGCTTGGAAACCAAACTGAAAGCCAATTATGGAACGGGTTTTTTAGCGCCCTCCCTCTATCAGCTTTATGACCCCACTTATGGTAATCCAAATCTTCAACCCGAAACCAGCTTGGGTTATGACATTGGATTTGAGCAATCTGTTGGTGGAAAGAATTTTATCAACATAGGAGCTGATTATTTTGACAACGATCTGACCAATCTCATCACCTATGACCCGACGACTTATGTTTCGACCAATATCGGTCAGGCCAGAACTTATGGTGTGGAAAGTTTTGCTAATTTTAAAGGTGTTTCCAATTTGGACATAAAGGGGAGTTATACCTACACTTATGCGGAGAATTTAGTTTCATATAGCGTGTTAGCAAGACGCCCGCAAAATAAAGCCAGCAGTGATGTGGATTATAAATGGGGTGACGCGGGTTTTGGGGGCTCGTTGATTTATACGGGAACCGCTTTTGACACTGACTTTAGTGGTGTACCAGTAACTTTACCGAGCTATTTTTTGGTCAACTTGAGGGCGTCTTATCAGGTGAACTCTCAGGTCAAGTTATTTGCACGGGTAGATAACCTTTTTAACCAATGGTACGAAGACGCTTATGGTTACAGCACGCCGGGCTTGTCGGTTTACGGAGGTACGAAGGTTTCATTTTAAATATTGGCTTCAAATCGCGGGGGATCGGCCGGGATGGTTCGAAAGAATCGTCTCGGCTTTTTTATTTAGAAATTTGTTGAAGGCGTTGGTCGAGGATGGCGAGAAGTTTTTCGTCCGAACCAAGCGGTTTTCCCAGGAGAACTTTTACCTGAGTATGATTTTTTCGGAAGGTTTTTAAAATTTCAGGTATGTGTTTCTTTACATGTTTGGCGGCAAAGAGAAATAGTGGCAAAACGAAAATTTCATCCGATTTCTTTGCGAGATTTTCTAAAGCTTCAGAGATCGAAGGCTTTGCCAGTTCCAAAAAAGCGTGGGCGATGACCCATTTCGGATGTTTGTTTCGGTATTTTTGAACCAGTTTTTTAAAATCCTGATTCGCGGAAGCTTCCCGGCTGCCGTGGCTGATGACCAGAACGTGTTTTTTCATAAACTTATTCTATAGGTGTTGAGGCAGGCGAAGAACAGAAGGGCGACTTCGGTGAGCTCGATGGTGGCGCCCAGGCCGTCTCCGGTTAAACCTTCGATGCGGTTTTGCGAGAAGCGGCTGATCACAAAAGAAAAAATGGCCGCGATGAGAAAAAGACCAATAGTGTATTTTTGCAGGGCGAAACAACCACCCACTGCCAAAGCGCTGCCCGCCAAAAAGACGGGCAAAGACGATCCAATAACAAAAGAACCCAGACCCTGGTTGCCGGTTGGCGGCTTGGAGATAAAGCAGGAAAGACAAACAGCCCAACGGGCCGCTATAGGAATAGCTAAAAGCCAGTATTGAATATTGAGCTGACCCAGCAAATGAATGAGCAAAACGGTTTTAAAGATCAATGTCAGCGCGATACCGGTCATGCCGTAAGTGCCCAAATCCGCCGCTTTCATGATGCGCTGGCGGTCTTGAGGGTCTTTGCCACCGAAGAAACCATCCAGGCAATCCCCCAGACCGTCCAAATGAAAGGCGCCGCTTAAAGCAACCCAAATCAAAAGAATGAGCAGGGCTTTCAAGTCTGTGGTTATGGACAGCCGGTGAAGAAGGATAAAAACGCCGCCAAAGAGGCCACCCACAAGAGGATAAAAAAGAACGGAGTTCTTCAGGTCTTCCGTGGTGGGTTTGGAAGAGGGTGTGGGAAGAATGGTTAAGGTGGAAAAAGCGATCCAGAGTGAATTCATTTTTTGTTTTTGACTTTTTGTTTTTCAATTTTGGTCGGCACTTTGGCGCTTTCAAAAGTCGCCATTTCGGCGTGAGTTCTTACGGCGGCTTCCAAAATGTTGAGGGCTAATGCGGCGCCCGACCCTTCCCCCAGCCGCATTTTGAGATTTAAGAGAGGCTGGGTTTTTAGCATTTGGAAAAATTTGGCGTGACCCGGTTCTTCGGATAAGTGAGAAAAGAAAGCGAAATCTTTCACCAAAGGATTCAGACGGTAAGCCACCAAAAAAGCGGATGAAGTAATAAAACCATCTACTACTACTGGAATACGGTTTTTCGCGCAGCCCAGAATGACTCCGGTTAAAGCTGCGATTTCCAAACCGCCCAATCGTCTCAGCGCTTCCAAAGGATTAATCAGATAAGCCTCGTGGAGTTTTAATCCCTCGTTAATGACTTTGCATTTAACCAGCCATTGTTCACGATTGATACCCGTGCCAAAACCAGTTACATCTTCCACCGCGCAGGGGAGAAGCGCGGCCATCAGAGCGGCGGCGGATGTGGTGTTGCCGATTCCCATTTCGCCCAGAGCCACCCACTTCACTTTATCTTTTTTCGCCTGGTCGGCGAGCTTGAGGCCTAACTGAACCGCAGCTTCGCATTGTTTATCCGTCATGGCTGGTTCGTCTTTGAAATTCTTCGTACCCTTGGCGATTTTGGCTGAGATAAGTTTTTTGTTTTTCGGAAGGTCCGCGGCCACACCCACATCCACTACCTGAACGTCTGCGCCTGCCTGGCGGGCGAGCGCGTTAATGGCGGCGCCGCCGCTTAAGAAATTAAGCACCATCATGGGAGTGACCGCCGAGGGAAAAGCGGAAACGCCTTCGACCGTGACTCCGTGATCCGCGGCGCAAAGAATAACTCGTTTTTTCCCCAACGAGGGAATGGCTTCACCTGTGATTCCCGCGAGTTGAATGGCAATGTCTTCGAGTCTTCCTAAGCTTTGAGCGGGTTTAGTGAGTTGAGCCTGCCGATTTTCGGCTTCTTCAAGGGCTTTTTCATGTAAGGGAGAGATGGACAAAATGACTTTGGAAAGATTCATGGGATTCCTTAGGAATGGGAAATAGGAGCGTGAAAATTATTTCACCCCCTTTGGTTCTAGTCACTAACAAAATCCCCTAGATTTAAGCCGGTTTTTTAATTTTTAAGAGAACATTGCGATAACGGGCTGAATAAATTTCTGTTGCGCGGGGTTTTAAGGGTGAAAGCCAAAAACCATCGCGGGTTTTGGGATTGAGAATAGCGGTTAATAAACGGATGCGATGCCGTTCTGAGTAGTTTAATTTTTTTTGAATCCACTCTTTTGTTTTTTGCGTTCTTATGGCCCAAAGCAGGTAATGAGCCATGAGGGTTTTAAAGGAGAACTTGGTTTGCCAGAGTTTGATTAACTGTTGGTTTTCTTCCGTGGTGAATTTGGTTTTACCCCCAAATTGATAATAAAACTTAAGAAAATTGGATTCGAAAGAGATTTTTTTATTTTTTTCTATAAGCTTTTGCCAGGAATGCCGTAAATGGACCGATTTATTGGAAAAGCCAAATTCAACAAAATGTCCTTGAATGGTATTGCGGTGAATTTGAAGCGCTTTAGCGGTTTGAATAATGTTGCCCTGATAAAAGACAAACCAGTGAAGAAAATAATGACGTTCCAGGTCTTTTGGAAAAAGATTTCGGGTCCATAATTTATTAAGTGTTTCGAAACCTCGAAGTAAATTGGTTTTTGAAAAACCAGAGGGCGTTTTGAAGGGCATTTTTATCTCTCACGTAGATGTCTCCTCAGTGTTACAAACGCGTAAGATGTTTTTCAAGGGAGGGACCTATTTTAGTTTTTGAGAAAGTCCCGCAATCATGAAAAAAACTTCGTCCGCCTGGGAGGCTAATTTTTGGTTGAGAAGACCCTGTAGATCTCGAAACTGACGGCCCAGAACGTTATCGGGAACAACCGCCAGACCAACTTCATTGGAAACGATTCGAATGTGCGACTGGGTTTGCGACAGAACGTCGAGCAAACCACTAATTTTTTTTTCGATTTCATCCGCGGAAAGTAATTCCCCGCTTATTCCGCACAAAAGATTGGAAAGCCAAAGCGTGGCGCAATCTACCACGATGAGGCTATTTTCCGAGCGGTTAAGCTTTTGGAGGGATTTAGCCAGATGATAAGGTTCTTCAATGGTTTCCCATTGGGATGCTCTTTCGGTCTGGTGTTTCCGAATACGGATTTTCATTTCCTCATCCTGAGGCGTGGCTGTCGCCACAAAAATTCGGTGCTCAAATAAGGATTCGTTGCCTTGATTCAATGAGAACCGGGATTTTCCCGATCGGGCTCCACCTAGAATGAGTTGAAGTTTCGAGTTCACAGTGCTTCTTTTACCATGGTTATGACGTATATGACATGTTTTAAGGGTCGTGAGAGGCTATCGTTGACGATCATAACTTATATAGTATAGAATCATCGCTCTTTTCGCCGGTTTCGGCGATATGGGGGCTTCTCAATGAAGCCCAATTTAAAAGGAATGGTCGTTTTTTCATGAAAAGAACTTTTCAGCCGAACAAGCGTAAGCGTCAAAAAGTACATGGTTTTCGTAGCCGTATGAAGACCGTGGGGGGCCGTCGTGTTTTGAGCCAGCGTCGCGCCAAAGGCCGTCGTAAAGTCAGCGTTCAATAAGCGACGCAGATTATAGGAATCTTTATGCCGCGTTTTTTAAAGTCTGAGCGGCTCAAGAAGTCTAATGAGTTTAAGTCGGTTTTTCAGCAGTGCCGTAAGTTGGAAGATGGAACGTTAGCGTTTTATGTGCAATTTAAGGAAGATGCCGGTCTTCGGAAATTCGGTGTTTCGTTGAGTCGGGCCTTGGGTAAGGCCTACCTTCGAAATCGCCTCAAACGGCGTCTTCGGGAAATTTATAGGGTGGAAAAAGAAACTTTCCGCGGCGGCTATCAGGTCATTCTGGTTCCGCGGCGCGGAAGTGTAAACCGCACTTTTGACGAGTTGAGAAAGTCGTTTCTCTCACTGGCGTCGCGTGCGGGACTTCTTCCCCGAACGAAGTAGGAATTTTTGACAATGAACAAGCTCTTTAAGCAGGTGATTTTACTTTTCATCAAGGGGTATCAGCTGATCCTTTCGCCTTACCTTCCCCCCTCGTGTCGGTTTACACCTACCTGCTCCGAATATACTTTTCAAGCCGTGGAACGTTATGGCGTCCTCAAAGGAATTGCCATGGGTTTAAAGCGTTTGAGCCATTGTCATCCCGCCTCGTCCGGAGGATTCCACCCCGTTCATTAAAATTATCTTTTTCCACTGTGGAAAAGGAAATTTGGTTTAACGGGAGAATCAATTGAATCAGCAAAACCGCATGATTGTCTTTATCGTGTCGTCCATGGTGATATTGGGCGCATGGATGTTTTTTATGCCGCAGCCTCCACCACCAACAGTTTCATCAACTGCCAACTCGGTGACGTCTTCTTCATCTTCCCCTTCAGATGCGGTGATGAGCGAAACCAAAGCTACTTTATCGACATCTAAAATGGCGTCGGTTAAAGCGACATCTAACATTCCCGCTAGTTCGGTTACTATTGAAACCGATGATTACACCGCCATTTTCTCCAATCAGGGCGGGGTTCTCAGAAGTTTTCGTTTAAAAAAGTTTGAAAATCGTCAAACCCATCAACCCATTGAATTGGTTAATTCGGATCCAAATCGTGCCTTACCTTTCACCTTAACTTACGCGCCCTTTGCTGATTTAAATCAAAAAATGTTTCAGGTGGTCGGAACTTCTCAAAAAATTTCAGGAGAAGAGAAAGCTCATTTGGTTTTCCGTACGGTGGATGCCAATGGAACCGTTTTGGAAAAAACCTTTGGTTTCACAAACGGTAGTTATTTGATTCAGTTTGACGCCAAGGTAAGCCAGTCCGGTCGGGGTTCAGTTCCGGCTTCAGATTTAGTTGTGGAATGGTCGGACACGTTGGGTAAAGAAGAAATTACGGGTACCAACGCTCGGGGAGCCCAGGCAAATAAAGTTGTCACTTGGGCGGCAGGACAAAAAGACCAGGAGTCTTTAAAGAGTAATCAGGAAAGCAAAGAAATTCCCGGTCCGATTACCTGGACTGCGCTAGCCAATCAATTTTTCGTGGCGGCTTTAGTGCCAGATCCTTCTTCGGGCAGTGCCTCGGTGAAGGTTGTTCGAGACTTTAACGCTTACCAAATGCCTACACAGGAAAATCCCACTCCGGGACTGGACACTTCTAAGTTTAATCCGCGTCCCCTATTGGTTTTTGACGGACCGGGGTTAAAGAGCGGGGAGAGTTTTGAACGCAAAATGCAGGTTTTCTTCGGACCGCAAGATTATGAACTTTTGAAGAAACAAAATCTTCAGTTGGAGAATGTAGTCGATTTCGGATTCTTTGGATTCCTTAGCGTTTATATGCTGGCACTTTTGAAATGGTTTTATACCTGGGCCCATAATTGGGGTTTGGCCATTATTCTTCTTTCTATCGCGGTCAAACTACTTCTTTGGTTGCCAACCCATAACAGCTACAAGAGTATGTACATGATGCAGCAAAAGATGAAAGTGCTTCAGCCTAAGCTGGAAGCTTTAAAACGTAAGTATCCGGATGATAAACAAAAACAACAACAGGAACAAATGGCGCTTTATAGCCAGGCGGGTGTGAATCCGATGAGCGGCTGTTTGCCTTTGTTGTTTCAAATGCCGGTTTTCTGGGCTCTTTACGCTACCTTGGGTCATAGTATTGAATTGCGTGGAGCGAGTTTCTTGTGGCTTCACGATTTAAGTTTAAAAGATCCGATATACGTGTTTCCCCTTCTGATGGGCTCCACCATGTTGCTCCAACAGAAGGTGTCGGGCCAGATGGCCAACCAGGCCGCTGGTCAACAAAAAGTGATGTTGTGGTTGATGCCGGGTCTTCTAACGTTCATGTCCTTCCAATGGCCCTCGGGATTATTGGTTTATTGGGTGGTAACGAACGTGCTGTCGATGATTCAGCAAAAAATAGTGAACCGGGAAGTCAAAAACCATCAGAAAAAAGATGAGGGAGTAAAGTCATGAGAAATTTTTCAAATCAGAGCAGTGGCAAACCGTCGAGCGGAAAACCATCCAGTGGAAAGCCGTTCAACAGCAACGGCAATCGAAGCGGTGGATATAAAGGACCGAGCAGTGGATTTAATCGGGACAGCCGTCCCGGCGGACATCGGGAAGGCGGGGAGAATCGAGGACCGCGTGAAAGCAGACCAGGTGGATATCGCGGCAATTCCAGCGGTAATTCCAATGGAAACCGTTTTGACAGCCGTCCCAGCAGCGGAAACCGTCGTCCTTTCGGCAACAGCAATTCTTACGGTAATCGGCCAGTTCGGCATGATCGTCCGGAACGTTTTGAAAGACAAGAACGGGGCGAAGGATATCAACGAGGCAGTTCGTGGGTAGAAGTATATGGTCGTACTCCTGAAGAAGCTATTGAGGAAGCGGCTAAGCGTTTTAACGTGAGCAAGAACGACCTTAAAACTGAATTGGTAGACGAAGGTAATAAGGGTTTTCTGGGCATTGGTTCCAAGCCAGCCAAGGTCAAGATCGCTTTAAAGCTGGGCTCAGTCATGGGTTTTGCCGAAGGTGTTTTGATTCGTCTGTTAAGAGGTATGGATTTACCTGATACCGTGAAGAGCCGCAAAGATGAGGATGGCAACTTAGTTCTCAATATTGAAGGGCCTTCCAGCGGTACTTTAATTGGACGTCATGGTCACACTTTGGATTCGCTACAGTATTTGGTGGCAAAAGTGGCTCAACGTCTTACGGGTGACGAAAGAAGTATCATCATTGTAGACGTTGAAAATTATTTGGAACGCCAAAAGGATAAGCTGAAGGAATTAGCCATTAGCCTGGCTGAAAAAGCCAAAGAAACGGGAGTAGATATTCCGATGCGTCCGATGAGCTCTAAAGACCGCCGAATTGTTCATATGACTTTGAAAGATCATGAACACGTGACAACCGAAAGCCAGGGCGAAGGATTGCGCCGCCGTGTGGTGGTAATTCCCAAGGTTAAGGCTGTCGCAGCTCCAGCGGTTGCTTCTGCAGTTGAAGGTGAAACTGTAGTAGCGGAGGGTGTGATTGAGCCGGGTAATATAGCTCCCGTGGAACATTCAGAAGTTGCTGATGGACCTGAACCGGGAAATTTGGTTCCACCAGAACCAACGATTGACGACAACATCGGCAATCGAGTGATGTAAGGGCATTGATTTAAAAGGTCCTATCCCTTTTGGGGTAGGGCCTTTTTTTGTGTCTGGATAGAACGATGAATGGCATAACGAGCTTATGGTAAAGTAAGCGCCATGTACGAATTACAAGACACTATTACGGCTATTGCTACCCCTGCGGGCGTGGGAGGCATTGGTATTATCCGTCTTTCAGGCGATAAGGCCTTTGAAATTGCTCAAAGACTATTGCCCGAAACCAAACCATTTGAAAAACGGCGGCAGATTTTATTTACCGCCTTCTGTCACCCACAAACAGGAGAATCGCTGGATGAAGGCCTGCTTCTTATCATGCCTGGGCCACAAAGCTATACCACGGAGGATGTGGTGGAATTTCATTTGCATGGAAGTCCCCTTTTACTTGAAAAGATAATCGAGGTTTTAGTGGGGCTTGGCGCACGCTTGGCTCACCCCGGAGAATTTACTTACCGGGCTTTTATTCATGGTCGGCTAGATTTAACTCAGGCCGAGGCTGTCGAATCTTTGGTTTCGGCTCAAGGGGATGCTTCCCGTCGTCAAGCTCTGCGGCAGCTTACTGGTGGATTAGCCTCTCATTTGGAACCGATGGAAGAGTTTTTAAAATCGCTTTATTTAAAAGTCGAAGCCCGTTTGGAATTTGCCGACGACGGTATTCCCTCGTTGGATCAGACAAAATTTGAAGAAGAAGTGGCAGGAGTACAGATCGAACTTAAAAAGTTGTTAGACAGCTATCAGCAGGGCAAAGTACTTCGTGAAGGGTTGACTGTGGCTTTAGTGGGTCCACCTAACGTGGGAAAATCTAGTTTACTCAATACCCTTTTGGGAACGCAAAGGGCTATTGTGACGCCTTTAGCTGGAACTACCAGAGATGTGGTGGAAGGCGATATTCGTCTTAAAGGTGTAAAGGTTCGATTTTTTGATACTGCTGGTTTGCGAGATGCTGAAAATGTAGTGGAGGTCGAAGGTATCCGTCGTAGCCGCCAAGTAATGGAGGAAGCGGACCTAATTTTTTGGCTGATTGACGCTTCAAATCCTATCGAATCTTTGACTGAACTGAAAACAACTTTGTTACCAGCAGATCGGGTTTGGTACCTTTTTAATAAACTTGATTTGATATCTGATAAACAACCTTGGGAAAAGACTCAATTGCCCCGGGAAAAGTGTTTGGGGTTTTCCTGTGCGACGCAGGAGGGATTATTTCAAGTTTTTGCAGCAGTAGAGAGTTTTATTCAAGCCCCTTCGGGTGGAGAGGATGTTGTTTTAACTTCTACCCGTCACCGACAGGAAATCGAGAATGCTTTAACTGCTTTAAGTAACCTTCAAACTTTGATGAAAACTCAGTCGCCCTTCGAGCTTTGGGCGGAAGAACTCAAAACAGCTGCTTTAGCTATTGGGCGGATCCGGGGTCGCGATCTTCCCACAAAAGCTTTTGAGGACATCTTTAACAAATTTTGTGTCGGAAAATAGCCCTAAAAATCCCCTTCTTTTTAATTATTCTCCAAGCATGAATTCATTTTTTAAAATATGAACAAAAATTGTCATATGATTGTAATGCGAGTTTAATTTCTATTGCTTACTAAAATCTCTTAAATCCCGTAAAAATTCAAAATGAGCCTTTTTAGTCGAAATTGTTCCACGTGGAACGAAGGCCGTCTTTTGCGCCAAAAAAGAAACTATGGATAGTTTTGAAAATGTTGGTTAGTTGTTAGATGAGAAAACTTATGTTATAACTCGCTCCCAGTTTTTCATTTCGAGGTTTGCTGTGGCATTTGTTTCTTCATCATATGACGTGATCATTGTTGGAGCCGGGCACGCTGGTTGCGAAGCCGCACTGGCTTGTGCCCGCATGGGACTTGAGACGGCTTTATTGACAATGAATCCGGACACAATCGCGAAGATGAGTTGTAATCCAGCTGTAGGCGGATTAGCTAAAGGTCATTTAGTTCGCGAGATTGATGCTTTGGGCGGCGAGATGGCAAAGGCTACCGACGCCACCTCTATTCAATCGCGTATTCTTAATCGTACTCAGGGTCCGGCTGTTTGGGGTTTTCGCGCTCAATGTGATAAAGAACTTTATAACCAACGCATGAAACAAGTGGTGATGGGCCAACCAAGTTTAACTGTCCGCCAAGCTACTGTACAACGTTTAGTAGTTGAAGGTGGAGTTGTTAAGGGTGTTGTCACGCAGTACGGTGAAGAAATTAAAGCAAAAGCAGTGGTCATTACGACTGGAACTTTTCTTAATGGTCTTATGCATATTGGTGAAACCAAAATTGAAGGTGGCCGTAATGGTGACTTGTCAGCCAAAGGGTTATCGAATCATTTAACTGAACTTGGCTTTCAAGTAGGAAGACTTAAAACGGGGACGAATCCTCGGGTACATAGATCCTCTATCGACTTTTCAAAAACTGAAGCGCAATACGGTGATATAGATCCGGTTCCTTTTTCGCATTTTACGAAGCAGTTCCCTTTGCAACCACAGGTGGCCTGTTACATTACCTATACCAATGATCAAACTCATCAGGCGATTAAAGACAACATGTCCCGGTCTCCGCTCTATTCTGGTGTGATCAAAGGCATTGGCCCTCGCTATTGCCCTTCCATTGAAGACAAGATTGTGAAGTTCCCCGATAAAGACCGTCATCAGATCTTTTTAGAACCAGAAGGTCTTTTGACCCATGAGTTTTATCTCAATGGTTTATCTACTTCCCTACCTTTGGATGTCCAGTATGCTTTTTTACATACAATACCGGGCTTAGAACATGCCGAGATTGTGCGTCCAGGCTACGCGGTAGAATATGACTTTGTCCCCCCCACGCAGGTTTCACACTCATTGGAAAGCCATTTAGTAAAAAATCTCTTTTTGGCGGGCCAAATTAATGGGACTTCCGGATATGAAGAGGCGGCCGCACAGGGGCTATTAGCGGGTATCAATGCCGCTTTGGCTGCAAAGAGCCAACCAGCATTTGTTCTTTCTCGTTCCGAAGCTTATATGGGTGTTCTAGTGGACGATTTGGTAACTAAAGGTACAGATGAACCCTATCGTTTGTTTACTTCGAAAGCTGAATATCGTTTACTTCTACGTCCAGATAATGCTGATTTGCGTCTTATGGAAAAGGGATATCAATTGGGGTTGATCTCTGCTGAAGCCCGTGAAAACTTGGTGGCCAAGAAAGCCAAACTCGAAAGAGGTCTACAAGGGTTTAGAACCCAAGTTCTACCCCCTGAAGCAGCACCTAACGAAGAGTTGCAATTGGTAGCCAAAGACCGATCACTTAAATTGGATGAAGCAATGCGTCGCCCTTCTGTTACTTATGAAGGTCTGAAGCCTTTTTTGCCCAAACATTTGATATTTGAACCGGAAATTGCCTTTCAGATAGAGGTGGAAATTAAATATGAAGGCTATTTAAATAAACAACGTCAAGAAATACAGCGACAAGCTCGCAATGAAACCCTACCTATCCCTCGTAACTTCCCTTATTTAGACATCACAAACTTTTCTCGAGAAGCTCGTGAAAAATTAAACCGGATCAAACCTGAGACTTTTGGCCAGGCCTCTCGCATTCAGGGCGTTTCTTGGGGTGATTTATCGGTTCTTTTAATGGCAATTAGTCGTCGCTCTAGAGAAGAAGCCGAAGTATTAGCCAAAATGGAAGATCAAGATTGAGCCTGACGCCTGCTAAAATTCAAGAAACGTTGGATTCAAAAGACCTTTCGTCATTTTTTACTCCACAGTCTGTCAATTCTTTAAGTCTTTATATCCAAAAGATGCTTCACATTAACGAGACTCTTAACCTTACCCGT
>Ga0206855_10091_pt1 | contig 28444 bp, 24 predicted proteins | sample Alteio_BWOrgCont_51_FD_152637 | JGI IMG/M metagenome (GOLD analysis project Ga0206855, IMG submission 152637) | Enriched cells from forest soil in Barre Woods Harvard Forest LTER site, Petersham, Massachusetts, United States -... | ecosystem: Environmental > Terrestrial > Soil > Temperate forest >...
TTGAATTACTGGTTTCATTTGAGCACGAAGTAAATTCACCCGTAGTGGAGCTAATTTGGCATAAAGCTACTGTAGCTGCGGGCGAACTTCCAGACCCTCCATTCGCAATGTAAGCCAGAGTACCTGCATTGTTTAAAACAATTCCTACTGGGTTGCTAAAGTAAGCAGTGCCAACACCTGAGTCTACACAAGAGACAATAACCCCAGGCGGATTAATCGTACACATTGAGACAGTGTTACCGTTAGCATTAGTGACGTAAGCCTTTGTACCTGCATTGTTTAAGGCAATTGCCGAAGGCTCATTAAAGATGCCGGGAAAAAGGTACTGTGTACAGCCACCACTAAATTGACCATTTATAATTGGGCATGTAGATATTCCTCCAGATACCCCGCTTGTTGAAAAGTCGTTTGTAATATAAGCCCAAGTGCCTGCGCTGTTTAAGGCAATTATCGATGGGCTCTTAAGCGTATTATTTGGATCAGTAAAAGCAGTGCAAGCACCCAAAACATTACCTGTCATTGGACACATTGATATTGTCCCAGGGTTGGTACTATTTGAAACATAAGCATAAGCGGGTCCACTGAGCGAAGAACCCGAGCCACCGCAAGACGTCACCAATAAGATTAAGGCTGAAACTGTGATTCCGATTGAGAAAAATATCCCATACTTTCTTTTCACAGCTTGATTATTGCCTATACTTGCAAGCCGCATAAGACTCATGGCGTAATAATGTCTCGAATTCTCGGATCGTGATATTTTCCTAGAAAGTGAAATTTTCGATCACCCTCAATTTTTTTATTCGGGCGGGATCATCCATTAGACTACGAAAAGTAATTCTGGAATCATGTGTGCCCAGGGTCCCTTCCAATGTCGTTTCGACATAACGCATTTCAGCTTTTTGCGCAGGTTCCAACAAACTCAGTATTGAAATGTCTTCTCGTTTTTGTTTCTTCAATTCTTGAATTCTACTTTGGGTGTCGTTGACAAGCTTCTCGCGCAAGTTTGTCCGACTCTTCTTAAATGCTATCTCCCACTGAGCGAAGCGACTTAAAATTGCATTTCTTAAATTAGATAAGCACCGCGCGAGAAGCTTAAGGAAATCCATCCAATGAAACACCTTAATTGGCCTTACGAGTGAAGATTCTCCTAAGTTGAGCTAAAATTTTAATATGTTTACTGCCTCCACTGAGCTTCTAAAACAACACTGGTTTGGTGAATTAGGCGCCACCGTCAATGACTTCAAAGGCAAGAACATCACCGTAACTACTCACGGCGCCTCTCTCATTGGCTATGCAGGCGCTATCGCGTTTAAGCGCCAAGAATCATGGGTGCTTTCCGTTCCTGCTGAAATCGTTGAGGACGTTAGAAAAAGAGCTCAAAGACTGACAATAGAAACACTCTTTAGCCGAGATGCTCTTTCGAGTTTTTTCGGCACGGCGGTCGAGCGAATCATTGGTCCGGCTTGGATTGGACAAATCACGCCCCAAGGTTTTTCCCCGTGCCATTCAGACAAAGTACGACTTCTCGCAAAGTCTGAATGGGTAGCTTTTGATAGTTTTATAACCCAAAATGATCCTCTTGAAGTTGAGCACAGTGCCTTGGTCTCAGCTCGAGAACCTACGGTAGGTGTTTTTTATGAAGGCCATCTGGCGGCAGCGGCAAGCTATGAATTGTTAGAAGGTTTAGTTGCACATATTGGAGTTCTCGTGACAAAAAAACTGCGTGCTAAGGGTTTCGGCAAACAAGCGCTAAGCCTCATCACTCAAATCGCTTTAGATAAAAATTTAGGCATCCAATATCAAACACTGAAGCAAAATGTAGCCGCTGTTTCTGCGGCCAAAGCATTAGGCTTTGAAGAATTCGCGGAGACATTTGCGATTCGTTTAAAAATTCCTTTCGTTTAGACCTGATAACGTGAAAGTTATTTAGCGAAGGCCAGCACCGCGCTCAGTGAGAGCCAGGGAATAAAACAAAAAAGGATAATGCACATTTTGTAAGCGGTAAAAGCGAAGACATTCAATTTATCAAAATCAGCGACCTTTCGGCGGAAAACACCCTCGACAAGAGCTTTGAACGCTTCGAATGCAAAAACGTAGATCAATAACCATAAAATTAAAATCACGTAATTGAAGAGAGTCATCAACAAGAAGAAGAGCTTCAGATTTTCAATAGACATAGTGGTAAAAAATCTCCCAGGTCTAGGATACGCCGGATTTTGTCCATTTCGGGCATTACAGAAAACTAAAAGACACTCACTCAGGGGTTAAGTAGTTGAGCAGTTTTTTTCTCGGTTGAATAAATATAATATGTTCGAACAACATTATGTTCTCCCGAATCGTCGACCACCGCGAGCTGATAATAAATTATAAAATTGTTTTTCTCTTTTGCATCTTCGTCTTTTGCAAAAGTGTAGGCCATCACGACATGGCCTTTTTCGTCTTTAACCGCCTTGACGACTTGATCGTAGGGCGCGTTGCCGAAAAAAGCAGTTAAAACTCCTTTTAAAAAAAATTCTTCGGAGTCCTCATCCTTTTCTCGATTTCGAACGGCGTCGACCGAGGGATCGTCATATTGGCGATTTTTCAAATTCGTATAGACCGTGTAACGTCCACTTGCTTCAGCGATCGTTGCAAGTGCTGTCCAGTTTTTAAAAGTTTTCTTGTCGTAAGTTTTTGAAATTTTCGCGTGAGTCGCATCGAGGATCTCGATCTTAACGGCCACACCTTTTGCTTGATCTGAAAACGTCACACTTTTTGAATCCACCGCTACGTCGGCATGGTGGTCACTGATGGAGGTAGAGCTTAGGTCATCTGGCGACTGGCCGTTTCTTAAGACAATCTCCATAAAGTTAGCGTCCAGGGCACGCCCATTGAGTTCCTTGAACTGTGCAACAAGAGGGACTTGTGAAGGAGCAGGCTCCTCGGCACGTATCGGAAGTGCCGCAAGGCTAAGGGCCAATGTTGCAATTGCAATTAGGTAACTAGCTTGTTTCATTGTGACACGTAGCGTAATATCAACTCGGACATGTGTCAATTTAGGAAAAAATGAAGAGAAAGATTTACCGAACACGTCGTCTTATTCTTAGGCCTTTTATTTTATCAGATTTCTCTAAGTGGAAAAAAGCTCATGAAATTGCAGCTCCTGCTCAAGATAAGTTCGACTTAAATCCACTGCCGGCCGAGCGCTGCACAAAATATGAATTTAAAGAACTACTCATGCGGCAGCGTAGAAACGAAAAAGCAGATCGCCTGTACGTTTGGAATGTTTTTTTACGAAAAACGGGCGCTTATATTGGAAGAATCGATATCGCTACCATCATCCGAGAGCCCTATGAAATGGCTAACTTGGGCTATTACATCATCAACATTTACTGCGGCAAAGGTTACGCTAAGGAAGCTCTCAAAAAACTGATCCCAGCAGGTCTTCATGATCTAAAGTTTCATCGACTCGAAGCCATTATAGATACAGACAATTTTGTTTCTATAAAAGTGGCCAAGAAGGTCGGACTGTATCGCGAAGGGATCAAAAAGCATTATTGGTTTCAGAACAAGCGCTGGGAAGACCAAGTTGCGTTTATCGCCACTCCTGAGTTATTCAATTCAAGAATTAAAGCACCGTAATTTCTGCTATATTCTACTGCCATGAGACGTTTTACAATTTTAGCTATTTTTGGAATTTTACTTTTTTCGACAGGAACTTTTGCCGCAACAACTCAAACAGGATTTCAGCTTGCTTCCTTGGATAAGGAAAGCTTTCTTAAAACTCTTGGGCTAAAAACTGGAGACGTAATCGTGAGCGTGAACGGCAAAGCGTTTGATTCGCATTCGACCGCAAAAGACCTTATCGATGAAATTGGCAAAAAAAATGACGGTGAAATTCAGATCCTACGCTTAGGCAAGCCCAAGACTTTAAAATTTAAGGTCAAATAGTCGTAAGTATCGAGATGAAAATTTTGCTCAATCTCCTTTGGCTTATTTTTGGTGGCTTACATATGGCGATCGGATGGTTTCTAGCGAGCTTGCTATTGGCGTTGACCATCATCGGAATTCCCTGGGCACGGGCTGCGTTTAATATCGGAGTTCTTAGTTTTTTGCCCGTTGGTTCCTATGCCGTCAAAAGAGATGTCGTCACCGGCAAATCTGATCTCGGAACCGGGCCCCTCGGTTTAGTAGGAAATATTCTTTGGCTGCTGATGGCCGGTTGGTGGCTTTTTCTGTCCCATTTATTTTATGTGCTGCTCTTGGGAATAAGCATTATTGGAATTCCTTTTGCCGTCCAACACTGGAAGTTAGCGAAGCTGTCCCTTATGCCGATTGGAAAAAAAATTATTTAATTCTCAACTGAACGCATTAAGCTTGGGTACTTTCGCGCTTAGAATATATTTAGATGCCTTCCAATAAACGCATGTCCGGCCTCCTCCTCTTTTTTCTTCTCACCGCCTGCACGGGTGAACACTCCACAAAGAAAAACGAATTTCACATGAATCTCAACGGCGAACCTTCAACCTTGAATCCCCTCACTGCTTCCGATGGCTATTCCAACTCCGTACAAAGACTTGTGCTCGACACTCTTCTCACTCGCGACCTCGATACCTTCGAATGGAAACCCGCGGTGGCGGAAAGCTATAAGATTTCTCCCGATGGACTCACTTTTACGTTCAAGCTTCGTCCGGGCTTGGTATTTTCGGATGGGAGTCCGCTCACTTCAGCGGATGTCAAAGCAACCTTCGACGCTTATTTTGATCCCGAACAAAACGCTGCTCATATGCGACCAAATTTTGAACTCTTCGAGAAAGTTGAAACGCCCGATCCGTTGACCGTGATTTTTAAGGTAAAAGAAAAATATTTCCTCAACTTCGAGCACGCGGCCTTGATCGATATACTCCCGGCTAAATATTATAAGGATCCAAAGTCCGCCAAAAAGCTCAGCCTTAATATTTATGGCAGTGGTCCCTACAAATTAGAATCATTTGAACGTGGAAAAGAAATTGTCCTCACTAAAAATGAAAAATGGTGGGGATATCGGCCCGAAGCCCGCTCACCGGAATACAATTTCGACAGGATCCATCTCTATTTTGTCGATGACGAAACCATTGCATTGGAGAATTTCAAAAGAGGTCGCTTCGACATGCTGAACCCTTCGCCCCAAACTTTTGAACTGAAACTCGTAGGACCCGATTGGGGCACCAAGTTCATCAAGGTGAAAGCCCAAAACAAAACTAACAGTGGCTATAACTACATTGGGTGGAACCTGCGCGATCCAAAATTCAAAGATAAGCGGGTTAGGCGAGCCCTTGCTTACTTGCTCGATCGCAAACTTATCATCGACAAATTTTTTTACGGAATGCGTGTCGAGGCGAATGGCCCGATTGCCGTGGGAAGAGACGACAACGATGCCGGCGTCGCCCCCATTCCCTTTGACATTGAAAAAGCCAAAGCTCTTTTAAAAGAGGCAGGGTGGCGAGATTCAGACAAAGACGGAATTTTAGACAAAACGATCGATGGCAAAAAAGTTTCTTTAAAAATTACGCTTTTGAATGCCTCGCCCTCCTTCGAAAAATTTCTGACGATTTTTAAAGAAGACGCGCTCAAAGCCGGCGTCGAAATCGACATTCGAAGCATCGAATGGAACTCCTTGCTTAAACTTCTTGCCGATAAAAAATATGAGGCGGTGGCACTTTCCTGGGGCGCCGGCAACTCCGATTTTGATTTCAAAGCGATCTGGCATAGCGAGAGTATGCAAAATGGCGGCTTTAACGATATTTCGTACTCGAATCCCCTAGTCGATAACTTGATCGAAAAGCAGCGCCGAACACTGGATCGAAACGAACGCCTTAAGTTAAGCCATCAAATATTCCGCATCATTGCCGACGATGCTCCCTATTTATTCATGTTCTGCAATAAATACGAACTCTACGCACACAGCGCGCGAATATGGAAACCGAAGGACACGTTCAACTACGGCATCGGCAACAACTACTGGAAAATAAAAGAATAGCTAAAGGCTGGCGCGTATTACGAATTCGTGTCGTCGTCGGAAGTGTCGAAATTATTTTTGGCCAGATAAGTATCACAGCGTGAATTCACGGTGAAGGGCGCGGGAGTAGCCACCAGATTAGGTGACTCCTCGCCATTCGCCGAATCTTGATATTCAATCGTTAGGTGCAGCGTGCAGGTGTAGGTGCTCTTTTTAATGGAGCGACGTTTAAGCTTCGCGACCGTGCGAAGCTTCTTGCTTTGATTCCACTTGATGTCGATATGAGTGATCTTGACGTCGGAATCATGGGTATTGATTTCCTGAAGGGAGACGGGAATCTTAGCGAGCCACTCTTTCATTCTGCGATCGTCGGATACGCGCGACCCGGGTGTTCCGTGCGTCTTAATGGAAGTGGACTGTGCCCAGAGGGAGAGACTCGCAAAAATGGCTAGAAATTTTGTGATTTTTGTGAGCCGATTTAGCACTTTCGGAATATAACGCATTGCGTTGTGATTGTCAAGGCTTCTCAATAGTTTTTGCTTATCCCAACGATAGTGCGTATCGATTTTCGCTTTCCGGCTAAAGGGCTTAACCCTGCAGAGGCCTCTCGCGAGACAGAAACGGAGTAAATCATGGATGTTTTTAAAAAGGTGCTCACGACAACAAGTTTCTTGGTCGCTGCTTACAGTTTTGCAGGCAACTCGATTATTTTTGAAGAAAATATCGACACCACTCTTTCGCTCAACGGAGGCCAGCTCGGAGATGTGCTGACCTGCGATCCCGGGGACCGCGGAGCTTACCCGACCCCCGATGTGCTCACCCTGAGCGGCACCACGATATCTACCGGACTGGCAACGGACGTCGGGCATTACATTGCTTATTCGGATTTGGGATTGCAAAAGGATCCCCCGCACTCGTCGCTTTCGCCACGCCCCTATGCGGAGGGATGTCAGTTGGCGATCGATAAAATCAAAGCCGACCTCCTCAATAAAGATATTGTGGAACTAACGATCAAGCGCAGCGTTCAAAATTGGGGTGAAACCGCCTCGTTAATTCGTAAAAATTTAAAAGGCGATATTTTGTCGTACAAGACTCGCGGCATCGACACGATCGTGGAGTTTCTGGACATCAGCATCAGCGGCTTCGATTTCTACACCAATCATTCGGTCAACCTCCAGGCGGATCCCTTCTAAAACAGCCTCAAATCAAAATCGCTACAGAGCAGGTGAATTCTTCCCAATTGAAGATACGGAGCGCAAAAGTCTTTGCGGTATTTTTTCGCACAACTTTTGCGCTGCGAAGCTGCAAATCGTAGTTCACAATCTCATAATTCGAGAGCACCGAATGCAAGTTTTCGGGATCGGCCTTGAAACACGCTTCTTTGAGCGTCCACAGCTCGATGGGGAGCAAATTAATTTTCCGCTCCGCCTCAAGACTTAGCTTCTCAAAAACGCCCTGGCTAATTTCTCGATCGGTCGCCTCCAGGTCGACGCCGACCGCTGCGCTTTCGCAGCAAAGCGCCACGCTCGCCTGCTGAGTATGACTGAGGCTGACGTGCAAAGTTTGCGAAGCTTCGGAGAGCAGCAAATCGACCAAACATTTTCGGCTGCTCGCCCACGAAGTGCGCTGAGAAGGGGCCCATTGAGCAAAATCATCGGGAAGTTTTTTAAGGCGCAAGCTCAGCGGAACTTTAAGCGAATCGAGTTCGCGCAAAAGTTTTTCGCTGATAAAATCGACATTGCGCCGCAAACATAGGCGCAGTTTATGAGGAGCGATCTCAAAATCGCTCAACAACGATTCATTCTGCATAGCTCTACCGGATAAGGGCATAAGGACCAAGAATCCCACTGAAAGCACGAACTCTCAAGATTTACGGGGACGAAGAGTTGAGAGATTTCGCAAAAAAGCGCATCCTTAAAGAACTACATCATGAAGACTAGAGTCCTCTTCTGCCTGCCGACCTACAATAATCTCAACACGGTGGCTGAAGTTGCGCTTGGCCTGCTGGGCCAAAGCGACAACGATTTACTCGTCGTCGACGACGGCTCCCATTCTTCGGTCGAAGAACTGTTTCGCGAGACGCTCCTTGAGCAAAACCTACCGCTTGAAATACGCGATAGAATTTTTCACCTGCGCTCCGAAGAAAATATGGGAAAAGGCACCGCCCTTCGCAAAGCCTTTGCGTGGGCGATTCCTCGCGGCTACACGCACATCGTTACCGTCGATGCGGACGGACACCATCCGTCGAGCGAAGCGCTGAAGATCATGCAGGCCACCGAAACTCATCCTTGGGCGCTCATTATCGGCCATCGCAGCGTTGCGACGCAGCACATTCCGAAGCTGAGCAAATTCGGGCGAAAAATTTCGAAGTTCTGGGCGAGCTATCAAAACAACGAAAAAGTCTTCGATTCTCAAAGTGGTTTGCGCGCTTATCCACTTATTCAAGTTCAAAATTTGAGATTTTTCACGCGACGCTACGATTTCGAAATCGAAGTCTTGATTCGGCTGATCTGGAAAAAGGTTCCGGTCGTCGAAATCCCCGTCGATGTGCTTTATCACCCGCCCAAAGCGCAGGTCAGTCACTTCAGAAAACTCTGGGACAACGGCCGCCTCTCCGCGCTCAAAGCCCTTCTCGTAATTGTTTCGCTGTTGCGCGAGCCCGGCCCGCCCGCACGCTTAGCGTCAGCGCTGGGTTTGGGAGTTTGGATCGGTTGCCTACCTCTCTATGGAGTTCACACTCTGCTGGCCGCCGCATTTTCGTTTCTTTTTAAATTAAATTTTGTCGCCCTCGTCGTGGGCACACAAATCTCGATGCCCCCCCTGCTCCCTCTTTTGCTTCCTGCGGCGTTCAAAATCGGAAAGCTCTACACGATGGTCGGCCATCACAAACGCTTTATTCTAGGCTCCATCACACTCGGATTTATTTTGGGCCTTCTTACTTTTTTGACGACGTGGATCTCACTTCTCGTCAGCAACTCGCCCAAGAAAGCGCGCAAATGGCACGGAGAACCGCGCAGAGGACGTTTGGGCAATTGGATTTTCAAAATGATCCTAAAATATTTTGGTTTGCGCATGGCTTATTTCTGCGTCAGGATTTTTGTCGTTCCCTATTTTTATTTCCTTTTTCCTTCTGCCCGTCGCTCCGCCGCTCAATATTGGAAAATCATTCGACCTCAGCAAAACTTTTTTCAACGGCAAGCCGCTATCCTCAGCCAGATGTATCGTTTTGAGACTGTCCTTTTGGATAGCGTGTACTTCTCGCTCTGTGGCCGCGATGAATTTTCTCTCGAGAGTCACGGCTACACCGAACTCCAAGCCGCCCTCGATCGCAAAAATGGTGTCTTGATGATCAGCGCGCACATCGGAGCCTGGGAGCTGGCTGCGCATCTTCTCAATTGCCGCGAAATGATCGAGCATCTGCAGGTTGTGCGCCTGGAGGGCGAAGTCGTTTCGCTGATGGGCGACCACCCGCTCGGTGCCAACATCGAGCTTTTAACTTTTTTCGGCAAACTCGTCGTTGTAGATCTTGCGCCGTTTCGAACGGCTCTCGCCGGTGAGACCTCCACTTTCTTTGCGTTTGGATTTAGAGAAGCCTATAAACGCTATTCCTTTCATGTCGGCGAAATCATCATTCCCACTTCGCTCAGCAAAGAAGAGCAATTGCATTTTCTAGCGCAGTCGTACCTGATACACCTCGAAATTTTCGTAAAAAAATATCCGACCCAATGGTTTAACTGGTCGGCGTTTTTTTCTCACGCGAGCCGTTAAGCTTTCGCGAACACTAATCGGCCCTGTTAGCTTTTTAAAGCGTCACAATTTTCAAATTTTACGCTATACCGCTTCGCGGGAAGGTACTTCTATGCAATTTGCATAAGATGCCCAATAGAAAATTAAGAGGTGGTGTACATGAAAAATAAATTTAATGTTCTAGTGGTAAGTGGTCTGTTGGCATTTTCTGTAGCAAATGCGGGACCCGTATTGGCAGCGAAAAATCTGAAAGCTAACGTTCAGGTCGCGGTCGTTCATCTCAGCGATGTGATGAAGAAACAATTGGACCGAAGCAAGGACGGGATTTTTGGACTCTATGACAAAACTAAGGATTCGTTAAAGATTATCGTGACCGGCAAAAGTATCCCAAAAATTCTCAACACGCTCCAAAGCAATGCGGCCGACGTGGGCAAGGGAACGGTTGATTATACGGTAGATACGTCTACGGACGCTCTGGTACTCAGCGGAGACGCCGTGGATTGGTCTGTAAAAACAACGCTTGGTTTTGTGAAGGATGTAACCAAAGGACTTCCGGGATCTATTGTGCTGGTGAAGGTCGGAGACAAAGCTGAAGCTTTGATCAGCTCACTCACAGGCGCACTGAAGACGGCTGGAACCTGCGTCTTGGTTCATTCCGGAGCCCTCGTAAAGGACACGCTTAACCTTGTCGAAGAAGTCGGTACCGATGTTGTCGACGCGGTTTTTGGAATTTTCAAAAAATAAATTTCTCTCCAATTGCAAAAAAGGCGGTGGCCTTCCCGGCCATCGCCAAACTTAATTCATACAAAAATTTATTGCTTATGCACAACAGGCGGAACTTGAATTACCGGCGGAGTTGCGACCGTCTGAATATTTGAATTCACAGTGCTCAAAGTATTGGTCGCGGCTCCCTCAAGGGCCGTTGCACCATTGATCGCGCCGTTCGCAGCGGTCGAGCCGCTGTTGATCGCGTTCGTCACAGCACCTCCGATACTCGTCGTTTGACCTTGAAGAGTCTTCGTCTCAGCCTTGATGGATTGTTGAGTCGTTTTGCCGACAGCCTTGACGGTATTGACCGCCGCCTTCGTCGCTTTGATGGCGAAAAAAGCGATCGCAGCAATGACGGCGACCGCAACAGCAATAATGGCAATGGTCGCTGCACTTATTGCATAAGCTGACGGCAGTAACCACGATGAAGGTCTCGAAGTTTCGAGATCTTTTTGGAGCAACATCGAAAGCTGTTCATTAATCGTTTGAATATTATCCCGGTCCGTAATGGTAAGCGTTTGGCCGTTCACTTGAAAAGCCACGTTGTCATTTTTCCTGATTTGGTCGATTTCAAAAACATGGCCATCGTTCGACGTGACGATCATGGAATTATTTTTGGCTTCCACTTGAGGAAAAATATTTTCACCGCTCTTGAACGAAACGCCTAAAGATTTCGAAAGAAATTTTCGATCGGATTCTTCGAGTTTTTGACCGATTTCCTTTTCATACGCGGCGATGAACGCATCGGTACCCTGAGCTTCATAAATTTTATAAGCAGCAAGAAATTTCTGCGGCCAATTGTTTTCCGCTGTGGTCGCTACCGTCTTTGCATAAAGAGGCACAGTTAGGATTGCGTTTGAAAGAACAAACGCCAGGCAACGTCTCATATCTATATTAAGAATATCAGATTCCTTGACAAAATCCTGACACTTAAAGCGCTTTCCCCGCTATGAAATTAACCGAATTTTAACAATTATGCCGCAGCAGCCGGCGGTTACTTGGACTAAGCTGCTGCCATGAATCTCGTATTGGGAGCCCTCACCGCCGATGCCGCCAGCCTGGGTTTGCATTGGATCTATGATTTTAAGCATTTACAAAAGGTTGCGGGAACTTCGCCCGAATTCAAAACGCCGGACTCAAAAAATTACGAAGGCGTTTTTTCATTTTACGCACATGGCATGAAACAGGCCGGGGATTTTTCGCACTACGGAGAAACTCTGCTGGTCTACTTAAAATCCCAGCTTAACGCACTGGCGGAAATCCATCCCGGCACTCCCAACTTGCGCAGTTATCAGACGCTCTATCGAGATACTTTCGGTCCGGGCGGATCTTTTTATGGATACATCGACAATCCCACTCGCTTAACCCTCAATAATTTGAATCAACAGGAAGCGGAGGCGATCGAGGAAGCTAAAAAAATATCAAAAGCTTTGCCCGATGAAATCGCCAAGGTCGTCGTGCAAAAAGTCCTTCCTTACACCCGAAAATATTCCGGCGAAGACCTCAAAGTTCCCATTGCGCGCGCTATTCAAGTTACTTATTCGCAACCCGAAATTCTCGAAACCGCTCTCGTGATTGCCAAAGCGATCGACCAAAAAAAGAAATTGCGCTCGGGCGCCGACGATCAGCAATGTCCCGCCTGGTCAACGCTTTCGGCCCTCTGTACCTTTTCTTCGCATATGGAAGAAAAGAAATTTTTAGCGAATCTCGAAGAAGTTGTCCGCGTCACCAATAACAGCGACGCCGCCGTCGTCCACGTGCAATTTGCCGCTTCTTTCTTGCGCTCCCTGCAAAAAGAAAAATCGCTTGAAAAGGCTTTTCTTCAGGCTTCTTCGCAAGCTCCCCTTGAGCTGCAAAACCACGTCAAAAAAGTTTGGAATAAAAAATACTCTTCGCTCGAAGTAGCTTCGGGCGAGATCGGCCGAACTTGCTATCTCCGCGAAGCGCTGCCCCTCTGTCTCTATATCCTACAAAACACTTCAAACTTCAAAGAAGCGTTGCGAATGAATATACTCGCCGGCGGGGATTCTTGCGGTCGTGCGATGTTTCTCGGAGCGGCTGCCGTCGCCTTGTACGGAGTGGACGATACACACGGTCTCGATGCGACCTGGCTCTTGCGCATACGGCGCGGCACCGAGATAGCCGAGCTTGTCAGTACCGGAGGCCTGTAAAAAAGGTGTCTGACGTCTTCGTTTAGACAGGTGTCTAGACAATAGACATTCCTTGATTTTTTCTTGATCCCCCTCAGCATTTTTTGATTTCTTTTTGATTAGCAGCACCTTGGCCGGCGTCGTTATCCTATATGTATGAACGCCTTTCACAACCAAGAAATCATCGAGATTCTGATTTATTTTGTCGTCCTCATCTCGCTGGGCATTCCGCTCGGAAGACTCCTCGGCAGTGTCTTGAGTGGCGAAATTCCTATTTTTTTAGCGTGGCTCAAGCCCATCGAAAAACTTCTGCTCAAATGTTCGGCTGTTTCGGATCCGGAAAAAGAGATGAATTGGCGCGAATATTTATGGGCGATCGGACTTTTTAATTTTTTTGGTTTTGTTTTGCTTTTTTTCATCCTCAAATTTCAACACCTTTTTCCCCTCAACCCGCAACACTTTGCGGGGCTTAGCACGCCGCTCTCCTTTAATACCGCGATCAGCTTTGTCACCAACACGGACTGGCAAGCTTACTCGGGCGAATCACAGCTGGGATATTTTGCTCAGATGCTGGGATTGACGGTGCAAAACTTTCTCTCGGCTGCCACCGGCATTGCCATCGTCGGCGCAATTGCGCGGGCTCTCAAAAATAAAGAAGTCGATAAGATGGGAAACTTCTGGACCGACGTCGTGCGCACCACTCTTTATATCTTGCTGCCCCTCTCCATCATTTTTGCCGTCGTGCTGATCGGCGAAGGAGTCGTGCAAAATTTATCGGCTTATACCGAAGTCACCACGATCGAAGGTCTCAAACAAATCATTCCGCATGGGCCCGCCGCTTCACAAATCGCCATCAAACAATTGGGAACAAACGGCGGCGGATTTTTTGGAGTGAACAGCGCGCATCCCTTCGAAAACCCCACTCCTATGTCGAACTTTCTGGAACTGCTCGCCATTCTGCTTTTGCCCGTCGCCTGCGTCGTGGCCTTTGGCAAAATCTCCGGCAAACGCAGCCATGCGCGATCACTCCTTGCGACGATGTTCATTATCTTTATTCCGATTTTAATTGTCGCGCTTTGGGCCGAAGCCCGCAACAATCCCGCCCTCTTCAATCTTCCCTTTTTTGAAGGCAAGGAGGTGCGCTTTGGCGTGGGTTCGAGCACGCTCTGGGGAATGGCCACCACCACCGCTTCCAACGGATCGGCCTCGGCGGTCTACGACAGTTTCTCTCCCCTGGCCGGTATGTTTGCCATCTTCAATATCCTCATGGGCGAAGTGGTCTTTGGCGGCGTCGGATCGGGACTCTATGGAATGATCCTGTACGTGATCATCGCCGTTTTTCTTGCGGGCCTCATGGTCGGACGCAGTCCCGAATATTTTGGAAAGAAAATTGAGAAATCCGAAGTCTTGCTCGCTTCCATCGGCGTACTCCTGCCGTGTTTCTTGAATTTATTGGGAACCACCTGGGCACTTTTAAACTCCTCAGCGCTCGCGGCGCGCACCAATATGGGACCGCATGGACTCAGCGAAATTTTTTACGCGTTCACGTCGGCCGTCGGCAATAATGGATCCGCTTTCGGCGGGCTCGGCGCCGATACTCCCTTCTTCAATTACGCCCTCGGGGTCTGTATGTTCTTTGGACGCTTCATCCCCATCTACGCAATTATTCGAATTTGCGGACAGCTCGGACTCAAAAAAACCGCTCCCGAAACCCTCGGAACTTTTCCGATCAAAGGCGGAAGTTTTATTTTTCTCGTCGCGGGAGTCATTCTGATCGTCGGCGCCCTGAGCTTCTTCCCCATCCTCGCACTTGGGCCCATCGCCGAGCACTTTATGATGCTGAAAGGAATTACATTCTAAAGGAATGTTCAAAGGATAAACTATGGCCAAGAAAAACACCTCGACGCAAAGTCTTTTTAATTCCGAACTCATTGGGCAGGCGATGAAGGACAGCCTCATAAAGTTTGACCCTCGCGAGCAAATCAAAAACCCCGTCATGTTTGTCGTACTTGTGGGCGCCATCATCGTCTCGATCGCGGCACTCGTTTCGATAGCGAAACATGTTTCTTTTCTCTTTGAATTACAAATCGCCATTTGGTTATGGTTCACCGTTTTTTTCGCCAACTTTTCCGAAGCCATGGCCGAAGGGCGCGGCAAGGCCCAGGCCGCTTCGCTGCGCAAAGCTCGCAGCCACAATATGTGCAGAAAAATTGTCGGCGGCAAAGAAATCCAAGTCACCTCGGCCGAACTCGACAAGGACGACGTCGTCGTCTGCGAAGCGGGCGACCTCATACCGCGTGACGGCGAAGTCATCGAAGGAATTGCGAGCATCGACGAATCGGCGATCACGGGCGAATCCGCACCGGTCATTCGCGAGGCGGGCGGCGATCGCAGTTCGGTCACCGGCGGCACGCTTGTCCTCAGCGATCGCGTCGTGGTGCGCATCACAGTGCAAGAAGGATTCAGCTTTCTCGATAAAATGATCGCGCTCGTCGAAGGCGCCGAACGCACCAAGACTCCCAACGAAATCGCGCTCTCTCTCTTACTCGTAATTTTGACGGTGCTTTTTCTCGTCGTCATTTTTTGTCTCAAAATTTTTGGTGATTACGCGCAGGTGGATCTCACTTGGACCTCGCTGATCGCCCTCTTAGTCTGCCTTATTCCCACGACCATCGGTGGATTGCTTTCGGCGATCGGCATCAGCGGAATGGATCGTTTGCTTCGCCGAAATATTCTTGCGATGAGTGGTCGCGCCGTCGAAGCTGCTGGCGACGTAGATGTGCTCTTGCTCGACAAGACCGGAACGATCACGCTCGGCAATCGCATGGCCTCAGAATTCATTCCCGCCTTGGGAGTTAGCGAGGCACAATTGGGAAAAATAGCGTTATTGTCGTCGCTCTCGGACCTCACCGCCGAAGGAAAATCCATCGTCAAATTGGCGCGTGAAAAATTTCACATCGCGGACGACAAAATCGAAGGAGACTTTATCGAGTTCAGCGCGCGCACGCGCATGAGCGGAGTCGATTTGAAAGACGGCAAAAAACTGCGCAAGGGTGCTTCGGACTCGATCAGAAAATACATCGAATCCATGCACGGTAAATGGCCGCAGGACCTCGATCAAAAAATTCAAGTTGTCGCCGGCAAAGGCGGAACTCCCCTCGTGGTCTCGGAGAACGAAAAGGTTTTGGGCGTGATTTACCTGAAGGACATCATCAAGCCCGGCATTCGCACACGTTTTCAGCAGCTGCGCAACATGGGTATCAAAACCGTCATGATCACGGGCGATAACCCCATCACCGCAGCCGCCATTGCGGCCGAGGCGGGCGTCGATGATTTTCTTGCCGAGGCCACGCCCGAAACAAAATTAGAAAAAATCAAAAGCGAAAAGGCTCAAGGTCACATGGTCGCCATGGTAGGCGACGGAACCAACGATGCGCCTGCGCTCGCACAAGCCGACGTAGGACTTGCCATGAATAGTGGAACTCCGGCCGCGAAAGAAGCCGCCAACATGGTCGACCTCGACAGCGATCCCACGAAACTGATCGAAACCGTCGAAATCGGCAAGCAGCTCTTGATGACTCGCGGAGCCCTCACGACCTTCAGTCTTGCGAATGACGTTGCGAAATATTTTGCGATCATTCCAGCGATGTTCACGACGCTCTACGCGCAAAGCAAAGTGCTCGAGCCCCTCAACGTGATGAAGTTGCATTCACCCGAATCGGCTATTTTGAGCTCCGTGATCTTCAACGCCATCATCATCATTATGCTTTTGCCGCTTGCGCTCAAAGGAGTGCAGTATCAGGCGAAACCCGCAAAAGATGTTTTTCTAAAAAACTTTCTGGTCTATGGCGTGGGCGGTCTTATTGCCCCCTTCATCGGCATCAAACTGATCGACCTGTTGGTCGTCACCCTCGGCCTTGCTTAAGGAGGAAATACGTATGAGAAAATTAATTCTTCAAAGCCTACTCACTCTGACCATCTTCACCTTTGTCACCGGGGTTCTTTATCCGCTCGGCATTACCTTCATCGCCCAAAGTTTCTTGAAAGAAAAAGCCAACGGATCGATGATCGCCGTCAACGGCAAAGACATCGGTTCCGAACTGCTCGCGCAAAACTTTAAAAAGGAAATTTATTTTTGGCCCCGCCCTTCCTCCGCAGATTTTGCAACCGTTCCGAGCGGCGCTTCGAACTTCGGACCGACGAGCCAAAAATTAAAAGAGCGCGTGCAGGCGTCCATGAAGCAATTGGGAGTCGGCCCCCATGACCCGGCTATGCCCTACGACATGCTCCTCACTTCGGCCAGTGGCCTCGACCCGCACATCACCCCCACTAGTGCGAGCTTTCAAATCAAGCGCGTCGCCGCCGCTCGCAAAATTGACCCGGCAAAACTTCAAGATCTTGTCGACAAGATGACTGAAGACTCACTCTTAGGTTTCATGGGTCGGCCGCGAGTCAATGTGCTGAAACTCAACCTTGCTCTAGATGCGCTTCAGAAATAGTATAAGAACATGTCGGCTTCGTCGTCGTACAATTCACAGCAGCGCGGAACCCAAGGCAAATTAAAAATCTTTTTGGGTATGGTGGCAGGAGTTGGAAAAACTTGCTCGATGCTCGAAACCGCTCGCGGTTTGTGTTCCGACGGCAAAGACGTCGTCGTCGGTTTTTTAGAAACGCACGGGCGAAAAAAAACCGAGGAGCTGTCGCGCGGCTTTGAATTTATCGAACGAAAAAAATTAAGCTACGCTTCGACCACACTCGAAGAAATGGATCTCGACGCAATCCTCGAGCGGAAACCTGAACTCGTGCTGGTCGACGAACTCGCTCACACAAATGCCCCCGGCTCGCGCCACCCCAAGCGCTACATGGACGTGGAAGAAATTCTCAACGCCGGTATCGACGTTTTTACGACCCTCAATGTTCAGCATTTTGAAAGCCGTATCGACATCGTTAAAAATTTATCAGGAGTCGAGATCAAGGAAAGTGTGCCCGATTCGATCCTCGATCTAGCGGATCAAGTCGAACTGATCGATTTGCCACCGGACGAACTACTCGCTCGTTTGGAAAAAGGCGAAATTTATCCCAAGGAAAAAGTTGAACGCTCTCTGCAAGGATTTTTTAAGCGTGGAACACTCACCGCACTTCGCGAACTTTCGTTGCGCCTCACCGCCGAAAAAGTCGATCGCGAAGTCATGAGTGCCGTGCAGAACCGCGATTTGCCGCAAAAAGCAAAAACGCGCGATCGCTTGTTGGTCGCCATCGGGCCCAGTCCTAGCGCCATCGAATTGCTGCGTTGGACCCGCAATAAAGCTTTCAACCTCGAAGCTCCCTGGGTCGCCGCTTACGTCGACACCGGTGTGCAACTCGATGTTGAGGACAAAAGATTGCTCGATGAAAACATCGAGCTGGCAAAACATCTGGGGGCCGAAATCATCACCATCAGCAATCCCAGTGTCGCCCAGGCGCTCATCGGTCTCGCTCGCGAAAAACACGTTTCGGAAATTGTCATGGGCCGGCCGCAGATGACTTTTTTTCATAAGCTCATCGCGCCCGAATCGCCCGTCGATGTACTTTTTAAAGAAAAAGAACATTTCACAATTTCGATCGTCACGACCGAAAAAATGAAACGCCCGACGCTCTGGCAACTTTTGCGGCAACGCTTTCGTTCCAAACCCGGCGAATACCTCTTTTCGTTTGCGAACGTCATTTTTACCACGGCCCTTCTTTTACTGCTCCAATCGATTATCGGCTATCGGGGTGTCGGCCTCGTGTATCTGGTCGCCGTACTTTACCAATCGCTCATCACCGGGCGCGGACCGATTTATTTTGCCGCTTTTTTGAGCGCCATGTTCTGGAATTATTTTTTTATCCCCCCGCGCTTCACTTTTCACGTGAATGAGAGAGAAGACATTATCCACCTCGTACTTTTTTTGGTCATGGCGTCAGTATTGGGGTCGCTCGCCAACCAAATTCGCGCCAGTGAACAGGCTTACAAAGAACGCGAAAAACGAGCAACCTTTCTTTTTGGCGTCGCTAGAATCTTTTCGGAGCGCAACGCACTCTCCGAAATCCTCTCGACGCTTGCGGAGCTGCTCAAAGAGTCGATGAATCTAGAAACTTCTTTTTACATTCGAGGCCCCGACTCCACCTACAGTTTTCGCAGCGAAGGAAAAAGCGATATTTCGACCAAAGAACTCAGCGTGGCGCTTTGGTCACTCAACAACACGCGGCTCGCTGGACGCGGCACCGAGACCTTGCCGCACTCTGAAGGAATTTATTTCCCGCTTTTTTCCGGCAACGAAGCCTTTGGGATTATTGGCTTTTACACCCAAGAAAAACGCATCGATTTTTCGACCAAATCCCTCCTTGAAGCCGTTTCTAAACAACTCGCTTTGTTTTTAGAGAAGCAAAATTATTTTTCCATGCGCAGCAAAACGCGCGCTTTTGAAGAGTCCACGAAACTCCAGAAAGCTCTCTTCAGTTCCATCTCACACGAACTAAAAACCCCTCTCACCGCCATCATGGGCGCCGCGCAAACTCTGGCCGAGTCCAAGATGCCCGTAAACTCCGCCGATCATCAAGCGATCGTGCATGAAATTCTGGCATCCGGTACACGGCTCACGCACGTGGTCGATCAACTGCTCGATATGTCTCGACTCGAATCCGGCAAAGTCATCGCCAAACGTGAGTGGGTTTCGCTCGAAGAAGTTTTGGGATTGGTACTCGGACGCTACGAAAGCAAATTTGAAAACCGCAAAATCGAGATAAAGGGCATCGCCGAACTTCCGCTCCTACTGGCAGATTTTAGCCTCATCGCCGACGTCATCAGAAATGTTCTGCTCAATGCGCTTCAATATTCGGGAACTAACGGAATCATTCAAATTCAGGGTCAGCAAAATGCCGAAGAGGTCGTGCTCGAGTTTTTGGATGAGGGTCCGGGCATTAAACAGGACTTTTCCGAAAAACTTTTTGAAAGATTTTCGCGCGAGTATCCCAGCATTCCCGGCGGATTAGGACTGGGCCTTTCGATCTGCAGCGGCTTTATGGATGCTATGCACGGAAAAATCGAAGCCGCGAATAGAACAGATGGAAAATCCGGTTTTGCTGTGCGACTTAGCTTTAAAAAAGAAGCGACTTCCTAGATAATCAATATGAAAACGATAAAAACAGAACCCATCACCATCCTCATCGTCGACGACGAAGTTCAAATTCAAAAGCTGTTGACCTATGGCCTCAAAGAACAAGGCTTCGAGACTTTCACAGCCTCCAGCGGCGAAGAATGTCTGACGATGATTGCCAATCAAAATCCCTCATGTGTTTTGCTCGATGTCGGGCTCCCGCGCATGAGCGGGCTGGAAACCCTCAAAGAAATTCGAAGTTTTTCCGCAGTGCCGGTACTCATGCTGACGGTCGAAGACGATGACGACACCAAAGTTCAAGCCCTCGATTTGGGCGCCGACGATTATGTGACCAAACCTTTTTCGATGCCGGTGCTGCGCGCTCGCATCAAAGCCATCTTGCGGCGAAAAGAGAAAATGTCCTCCCCCTCGGACCTCTCCACTGAGTCGGTCAAAGAATTTTCTTCTGCACATCTACGCGTCGATTTTATTTCTCACAAAATTTGGGTCAGTGCGCAGGAAGTTCATCTTACCGTCACGGAATTCGAACTCCTCACATTTTTTATCGAGAATCGTGGAAAAGTAGTCACTCATCAAAGTATTCTCGCCAAGATTTGGGGCGACAAGGCTGGCGATCAAATGCATTACTTGCGCGTTTACATCAATAATTTGCGCCGCAAGATAGAACTCAATCCTTCGATTCCCAAACTCATCATCACCGAAGTTGGGATTGGCTATCGCTTCGAAGCGGCTTGATCATCCACTTTATTCACTTGTGAAATTTATGTAAGTAAGACCTTTTCACTTTTTCCTGGCGTTCGCTGGCCGATAACGCCCGTATGAAAAACGTTTCACTACACAAAACTCTACTTTTTTTGACTCTCTTCACCGCCAATATTTGGGCACTCAGTAAAAAAGCGCCGACGACTCCGTCAAATCCGCCGCAGTCCACGTCATCCTCATCGGCTTCGACGTCTTCGGTTGCCTCTTCGTCGTCTTCATCGTCGTCGTTGTCTTCGTCGTCTTCTTCCGTTTCTTCGCAATCAACTTCGGCTTCTTCCACCAGCTCGACCAGTTCGGACAATGAATTTTCTTACGTCGATCCGACACATCTGATTCCGGCAATTCCGCTGCAAATCGCGCTGAATTATTATCAAGCCAACAAAAGCACGATCGAAAATACCAACTACCTGACGATTGTCGACTTCACCCAATACGCAAACAACAAGCGAATGTATTTGATCGATATGCGCACCGGCGATGTCACGCAATATTTAGTAGCTCACGGCAGCGGCTCCGATCCCAACCATACGGGATACGCCACTTCTTTTTCGAACATCGATGGTTCACATCAATCGTCGCTCGGCTTTTATAAGACCGACACGACTTACACCGGCGACGACGGATACTCGCTGATTTTAGAAGGACTCAGCCCGAGCGACAGCGCCGCCGAGGAACGCGGCATCTTGGTTCACGGTGCAACCTATGTCGATCCAAGCTACAATCCCTTGGGACGCAGCTGGGGTTGCTTCGCCATGGAGATGTCCGAGTACGCCGGCGTGATCAACATGATCCAAGGTGGATCGATTATCTATGCGTATCAAGCGCAGCTCAGCACCGAAAAGCCTTAGTCAGCTCGAAAGTAATTGTTAAGATTTTGTAAAGTCTCTAGAGTGTTAGACGCGTGCGACTGAAAATCCACTCGCGCCCACCTCCCAAAAATCCGATTCGATAGAGAGAACTTTTGTGCAATTTTCCAAAGCTTGCGTCCTAACGGGCGCCCTTGTCTTTTTTGTTCCGCTGTGGAGTGCGGATGCTCCGGCAACCGCAACTCCGACTGCCAACTCGACCGCGACTGCGCAGGTCCCAACCCGCGCGACTCAACAAGACCCGTCCCAAGATTATATCCGCAACCTTTATTCGGAATTTTTGTTCGGCACCACACCTCGATACAGCGGACTCTCTGAATTGCTTTATCCCACCCCCACTCATCCCATCTACTACAAACCCTATATCCAGTCCGGTATAGATGACTATCTTCTCTATGCAAGTTACGCCTATAATGTTGTTACAACCAATGTCAGTAATCCCCAGCTCACCGCCGATCCCCGTTTTGCAGAACTGATCAAAGACGGACAAAAAAAGCTGCAGGAATTCATTGAGCGCATTGAACGAAGCAAAACTTTGCGATTCAATGGCTATGACTCGGATCTCTACAACGTTCAAGCCTTGGGTGAACGCATGGATTTTCCGGTGTCGGATCAAGCCAACAATAGAGCGACCCCGCAAACGAAACTGACCGCACTCCAAAAAGCCCAAATCAAAAGCGATGCCAATCTGGAATTTGAGCGGCAGCACGGCGGCCGCTCAGTGAATCCCACTTCTTCGCAAGATAAAACTGAATTTGACGACATCGAAGCAAAAATCGCCTGGCGCGTCGAAAACGGCAGCAGTCACGCTCCCCAAGCTACTTTTCGCGAGCAGACTCTCAAAGAATACAAAGAAAAAATCGACACGGAACTGAGGAAAGAAAAAAACATTCATCTGCTGGAAGCTTTTCAAACACTCCAAAAGCTCGGGGTAGTTTTTTCTCCCACCTGTGGCACGCGAGACCTCAAAGGAAAAGCTCTCACCGCGAGCGCTGCAGTCGATCCAAGCTTTTCTTGGGCAAACTACAAAGTCGACGAAGAAAGCGGCTCCATCCTGAGTGCAGATGGAAAATCAGAACTCGTCATCGCTGATGCAAGCAAAGTCAAGTTCAGCTTGACTCCCGCCTTTTATGGACCCGATGCCCAACATTCAACGGCTCTCGCTCCACTCTCCGAAAAAAAATTGGGCGAAGTTTTGAATGCCATGGCCGAACTTTCATTCGCAACCGATTTGAACACCTTGAGGAGATATGTAAAAAAGCCAAACCAAGGTGATCTTGCCACCGACAAAGCTGCCATCAAAAATATACTGCAATCTTCTCGATTTGATCTGAGCAATCCCGAAAAGGTAAGTCGCGCTCTTCAAAATATTCTGATCGCTGCCGAGACAGGTGAAAGCGTTCAGCCCTCTTCGCTTTTCGAAACTTCAACCACCGTCGATCCTCATCAATTGGAACGAACATACTTGCGTTGGGGCGGTTACCCCGAACATTGGCAAGCGCGAGAAAGCGCTGCCCAAGATGCCGAACTTCCCTTCTTCTCGGATGAGCTGCTCCGACGAGATAGAAATTTAAATCTCCTCGCGAAAACACGCACTTTTCTCAGCAGAGCCAAGGCATGGGGCTTGTCGTTGGGCACTATGGCTGCCATGGTTGGAATCCCCTTACATATTTATCTGAGCGCTTTGAATTCCATCGGCAATAACAATCGGAGCTTTTTGCGAGACTTCATTCATCCCATCTCGAACACCACAGAAATAGTCAATGATTTAAGAGGCGGTACTTTTAAAGACCCCCTCCTCGATGTTCACCCGGCCGGCACGCAGAGCACAGCCCCTGCTGAACATGAAGCGTTGCACCCTTCTTCGTACATCCCCACTGCTCCGCCGCAAGCACCACCGCCTCCACGAGCTCCTCCCGAAGCACCGACACCTTCACAACCCGAGGTCGCAACGCCGACGCAAACTTCGCCTCCGCAAAGCACGAAGGCACGAGTCCCAAGAGCCAACAGTGGAACTATAGCTCCGCCTACGAACCACCAAGGAAATGAAGAGGAAGAATTGGATTACAACGTGCGCGGTCCTGAAGACGCAAAAAATGCATTTTATTATTTGGGCACCCAAGATGACCTTGCCAACAAACCTATTTTTAAACAAAAAGCTTCGCGACACTCTGATGCACAACGCGTGATCCTCGATCCGCAAAGTACAGTCGCTGTCGATGACGCGTATACGAGCATTCCCGTGCTCGAGCATTATCAACTCGACAGAATCCAAGTCACACAAATCACCGACGATGGTCATCGAAGTTCAGAATTAACCCAAGGCCGAGATTACGTAGTTCGCTTCGATCGCAGCAAAGGTACCTACGGAATATTTTTCACAAATCCAAGTATTACGGAAGTGCGGCTCAGCCCTGAACTCGTCCGAGACCCCTCTCAACATTTGACTCCCGACAACGCTCCCAAAGCTTTGATGAACCTAGACAAGGGCAAGCTCACCGCCATTTCACAGCAACTGCGCGAAGCGAAACTTATCAATATCGCCGATGCACTCGATAAACGAATTGCCGCCGACGCACCTATTTCCTATTTCGATATTCGAAACGTTGTCGCCGAAAATTCCATTTACACCCACCAGAAAGAAATGCAAGGCTTGCATTTCACCGACGAAGAAATCGCTAAAAATCCTTTTCTGATTTTTACGAAGTTCGTCAGAAGCGGCATCGCGTGTGGAGAATGCAATTTGGGCAATGCCTTGGGCGCGCTCATCGAAGCCAAAGCCCTGCCTCCCGGCTTTAAGGTCACCCAAATCGGAGTCGCCGTTGCAAAAAACGGCAAGATCGGAAGTATTCAGCACGTTGTCGATCAAATTGAAGACGAAGCAACGGGAAAGCTTTATCGAACGGACGCTACACCTTTGATGAATGAAAAGACTCTCGCAAAATTTCAAGAAGAGCATCCTGAGCTTAAAGATGAAAAGAAGGCGGATGAACAGAAAGTAGCCGAAAAAGCAGCACACGAGGATAACAACAAATCGAAGCCCTCCCATCAAGAAGATTCTCAAGAAATTGGTCCTGCTGTTTTGCCGAGAAAGGACGAAGAAGGTGCCCCCGGCCTAAGAGCGGCCGTACACAAAGCTGTCGCTCAAGGGCCGGCGGCGTCGGGTTCGCCCGACAACACGAGCCCCACACCTTTGGCACCCGATTCCCAAGCAAGTCTCTCACCCGCAGTCGAAGTTCCTAGCTTCTACACAATGACAGCTGGACAGGAAAAAAATTGGAAGCAGCGCTGGCAGCAAGAACTCAAAGAACTGAATGACGCTCATGAAGATATATTTTTGAGCGCTCTCAACGCGACGAGGGAGAATCGTTTTGCATCACTACACACAAATGATTTAAAGAATCTCGCCCCCAAACTTCGCGAGTCTTTTGAGATGATTCATCAATTGGGTTCCTACACGTCGGGAGCCATTGATCTTCCCACTTTGCTAACAAATTGGGGAATCAGGGTCGATTCTCGAAATTCAGCTGCCGTCTTTGCCGCGCTCGATGCAAAGATCTCTCAAGAACAGCAAGAAATGAAGAATATTACGACTGAGCTTACTCCGATACTTTTGAAAATATCAGAATATACCTCAAGGAAAAAAGAAGCGCCTGTCGCACTCTACAGAAAAGCAGCCAAAATACTCGGGCTACCCTACAACGAGTTAGGCCGAGAGCGAGTTCAGGAGAATTTAAACTTGTTCAGCGAAGCCAAATTTGTTCCTGATCTGCTGAAAATCACCGATACGATGAGCCGCTTTGCCGCAGATCACCCTGAGCCTGCTCACCGAAGTAAGCAAACAGGTCCTCCGACAAAATGCGCGGATGCGCTCAAGTAAGTTGCTTAGTGAGCGCCGTCGTTCGTATCGACCGGCACGCGTGTTGCACTTTCACCTTCGGAGTCGCGATCGCGATCCTTATCTTTGTCCTTGTCGTGATCGGTGCCCCAGTACCAATAAGCGCTGCCGCCGAGTATCGCTGCAGCCACACCCCCGATCACACCTTGTTGAACGCGGATGCGATGGCGGATGTGGTCGAGGTCGGTCAATTGCGGAGTATAATCCGGCAGACCCTCAAATGTGACGATCAACGGATTTTGTTTGCGCAACACTTGCTCGCGCAAATGGTCGATGCGCTTGATGAGGTGCAAGTAGCGATTGTTGAGCTGACGGTTGCGATCCTGGAAATCTGCAAACACGTCGTAGGCCCAGTTGCTGCTCACATGAGCCTGATCCCACTGGTGATATTCCTGCAAAACTTTTTGTTGTTCCGCGGCTAATTCTGCACGCAACTTATCCAGATGAGCAAGAACATCGGCGTGATTTTGCGGATCGCCTTCGATATTTTTCGGATAGCCTTCCACAATCGCTTTTACTTCCGCGATACTCTGCTGCACTTGTTCGCGGCGCGGTTGCTCGATCGCTCGCGCTTTTTGGGCTTGATCCAAAATCCAAGTCGTTCTGTTTTGGTCGACCCAGGTGATGTCCACCGAGTCTGTATTGTTGTGGGCACTATCAACATCCCATCCGATTTTAGAGGTATGGGGCGCACTCGGCAACTGCGGAGCAACATCGCCAGCTTTCGCCACAATTTTTCCATCGATGACTTCGTTGTAATCGGTTACGAGAGTAAAGCGCTCCGTGCTGTGAGTGTAGGTTTCGCTTGTATTTTCAATTTTTGGTTCTTTGTGCGAACCAGTTTTCTGACCCTTGTCATCGAAGTCATCCACGTCCTTATACACCGTACGCGAATATTCCACCGTGTAAGTCCACTGCGCATCAACCTTGTAATCCGCCTCATTCGGACTTCTTTCGCAAGTACCATAATACTCGTGCGTAAGCTCGGGAGTTTCGCGCGCGTACTGCTCGTTGCGGATACGCAAGTGCGTAGCTTCGTATTCGGCAAAAGGCCGCGTCGCGGGAACTTCTGCCTTTTCAGCATGTCTTCGCGCAAAATTTCCGGCCAAGGCATCGTCGAGTTGATCGAGTTTTTTCTCAGCTTGTCTTTTTCGCGCATCCAAATCGGCGGATTCTTTGCGAGCGTCATCGATGCGATTGACCATCTCGCGAAGTACGACTTCATCCTGAGTTACTTCGTGGACTGTTCCGATTTCGCGCCCAAAGAGCGTGGCGATGCCGTGGCGAATTTCTTCAAATTGCCCGGCGGTTTCTTCGATCAGTTTGCGAACAGTCGAAGTTTCTGCCTCGTTCAAGACATCTTTGTAAAAACCCAGCGCATGAAACATCGGCGAATCGGCCAGATAAATATAGATCAAACTTTTATTTAAATTTTGTAGATAGCCCACGATGCGCACAGCTTTGGCGTAGTGGGGTTTAAACCAACGCGCCAATCCATCGCTCCATTTAGTGTTGGGAAACTTTTTTCCGTGATGCTCGGCCAGCGCGCGCGACAAAACCGCCAGCGTTCCGCGGTCGACCGCAATGCGCGTTTGAGCGGCGGCTGCCTCGGGCGAAGCATCCATGTGCCGATCCGTTTCATCGGCCTTGAGGGCTTCTTGAATGTGAAAGAGTCGATTGTCGGCGATCCAAAAAGAGACCGGCTGATGTGTTGCTTGCTGCTGCTTCATGAAATTGTACAAATCTTCCACGAGATGGGCCATGTAGGAATCCACGTTGATCTCGCCGGATTTAATACCGAAAAAAAGTTCGGTGAGATCTTCTTCGTTTTTGATAACATCCGTAAAAAGTTCATCGATCTCTTTGGGGTTGGTCGCATCGAAAATTTTTCTCAAACGTCCCCAGAAAAAGTAAGTCGTTTTTTTATCAAAGTCTACGTAGAGCTCTCTTTTATCGCCGCCAAATTTTTCCAGAGCCTGGGTGATGGCCGTTTTGCAATCTCGGGCTTCGGCTTGGAAGGAAAAACAGAAAAAACAAAAGAGCAGAGCTCCCCATTTCGTGACACCTAATTTCTTGAGAAACATTCTCGGCTAAGGTAGCAACTTAACGCATTAGGTCAATGAAAATTTGCGAGGACTCGGCTGTCGAGAAAATAAAAGCTGCCGATCATCGCGTAGTGAAAAAGAAAACCCGCCGTGACCAGCACATGCCAGAGTTCATGAAATCCAAAGACTCCTTCAAAAAGTTTTGGCTTCTTAGTGACATACACCACGGCCCCCCACCAAATAAGCGACGGACCCGCCGCACAAACAAAAAATGCTGAAGGAACTGAGATGCTCCCAAGCTTCCCCCATGCGAATGATCAGAGTCCAACCCATGAGGACAAACAAAAAAGTATAGACCGCTCGGGATCGTGCCCAACTCGGCAAACGCTCGCGAAAAGCTGTGTAAAGGATGCCGACCAGAGCCATCGTCCAAACCGCACAAAGAAGTATGAGCCTCCACTGCGAATTGATTGCATTCATTAAAACCGGCGTATAAGTGCCCGCGATAAAAAGGTAAATTGCCCATTGATCGAATATTTCCATCCACGCTTCAAAGCGCGGAGAAATTTGATAGCCATCGCTCAAGAAATGGTAAAGCGCACTGATGGCAAAAACGAGTATCGAAGTGAGACCAAAGGCAAGCGCCGCTAAAAGATTTTTGCCGTCTTCGACGTAATTGAGGGCAAGGTTGCCGATGTCGGTAATGATGTTGTCGTTTTGATCGCCGGCGCCGAAATACAGCGAACGCTCGCTGCGGATTTTCAAAAGTTGATCGGCGATCACGCAAAAATATTGTGAAGCCGCCGCATAGCCTTCGCCGTAGCCGAGCGATTCCCAATCGTGGGCCACGATATGCGGCACGCCGTGATCGGCCCAGTAAATGTCGACGTTGCGCAGGCCTTGCGCTTTGACGGGCGTATTATTGTTGACCTGCTGAGCGGCCGCTTGCGGACTATTCTTAATGATCGTTTGATTACATCCCGTCGCACTGAAGATTAAAATTGCGAGAACAACAAGGGAAAATTTCATTTGTGTGTGACTAAATTGCACCAGAAGGCTTTTCATATCCCACTCTTTCTCTTTCGCTGAGAGGTT
>Ga0206855_10088_pt1 | contig 28180 bp, 25 predicted proteins | sample Alteio_BWOrgCont_51_FD_152637 | JGI IMG/M metagenome (GOLD analysis project Ga0206855, IMG submission 152637) | Enriched cells from forest soil in Barre Woods Harvard Forest LTER site, Petersham, Massachusetts, United States -... | ecosystem: Environmental > Terrestrial > Soil > Temperate forest >...
ACTCGGTGCTTCTCAGTGAACCTCTGTGTAAAAAACCAAAAATATTACACAGAGAAATACAGGAGAAATAAAATTCAGAGAACCACGGAGAATTAGTTTTCCTCAACCAGCTTCTTTATATGAACCAGTATAGGATTCCAGCCATCACCCTTGTTATAGGTATCCTTATAGCGTTTCTCGCCTTCGGCTGCTCCTTCAAATCCATCTTGTATTACAACAAGTTTAACCTGGTTGCCTTGTGGTAGTATTTCATAAGTAACATTCAAGTAGTTGGCAGGAATATCGGGGTAGCTTGCGTTAGGGTCTATCACCGTGTACTTTAAGAGAGCATTCGGTTTTATTTCTACAATATGGCCTTTTACAAAAACCATTTCTTTGCCTTCATGGCTTCCTCTCCACAATAGTGGGCTACCTACTTTCCAGTCAGATACTGTTCCACAACCGAACATATATTTTTTAGTTTGCTCGGGTTTGGTAAGTGCATCCCATACCTTTGATGGAGATGCATTAATAATGATTTCGTTCTTTACTTCTAATTTAGCAGACATGGTTCTCTGTTTAGTTTTCCTTTATAAGGTAAAGCTGATTATCTTCCACAAGGTAGTGCATAGGTGCAATTTTCACTTTCGGGTAACGAAGCCTTAGGCGCCTTACCTCACTAAGGGTAAAGTCTATTTCATTTATAATTTCAAACATGGGGGCAAAGTTCATAAACTGATCTTCAGCCAATTGACTATCCCACCCTGCATTTTTTACTAAGCCATCTATGAACAACTTCTTCTTTGATGCCAGGTTGACCATACCGCAGTGATTATGACCTATCAAGGCCATATGACCTACACTTCCTATTGCCACGGCAAATGACACATTAAATTCACTATACCTTAAATTAGCCCCTCCGGTACGGATGATAAAAGAGAAGTTATCGGGCATGTGCAAATGCTTGCGGTTATCCATACACATACCTACCAGCATTTCTGCATTCTGGTATGTTCCAAAAGGGCGGTCTAAATTGTGATATTCCAATAACAACCCTATAGGAGTGTCCTTATATTCCTGCGGAATATCGTTTACCGATTTTATGGGAATGAGCCTATTCATAATTCGTATTTAATCTTCGTGCAAATCTAACATTTAGGTTGAAAGTACAACCTTATGCCCCAGAAATTGGCTATAGGATTGCAATGCGCTTTCAAGCAATTTCTTGTTTACTTTCTTCAATTTCAGGAAATGCGTCTCAACTATCGTTTTATCTTTTTTAATCGTTCGGTTCCAAATACCTTCAACCTTACCATTTATAACACAAACGGGTTTAAAAATAGCATTTGATGTAATTGCTTTCTTCATTATGTCGATTTCCATTGATAGGCTTCTGTCGGTATAACTTATTACATATTCATCAAACGCAGGGAGAAAATGAACCTCCTCTGTCTTATTCTTTTTCACAAGGCCTGAATCACGAAACCAGAATGTTTGGTTATTAATAGTAGCGGAGTCAAAGTTCTTTCTATTCAATTCAACACCCAGCTTTGCTTCTGTCATTTTAAGTCCGCTCCACCAGCCAAAATCATGTACGGTAGCAGGTCCGTGGCTTGTAAAATACCGTTGTGCCAGTTTCGCTATAGCTTCTTCCCTATCAAGTTTTTTTGATTTAGGTACACGCTCATCTAACAAAGCATAGGTAAATTGCTTTCCCTTTTTCGGGCCATTGCAAACAATGCCAGATATTTCTGCCTTCATCATTATCTGCAAGGATTGTATGCTATTGGCAGTTATTATTTTATTTCTCTTGAGTTCACCCATTAATTCCTCTCTTGTCATATGCTTACCACCTGAAAGTAACTTCGCAAAGAGCTCATTGCTTTTACTGCATACTTTGGCCGTTAATTCTAATCGTTCGCTATAAACATTCAATGTTTTGCCAATCTGTGGTGCAGATAATTCAATCATCCAACGAACATCTTCAGTTGCAACAAAGTGCCATGTAGGCCGTAAAATATGGGTACGTATTATTTCAGCACTATCAATAGCTTTTTCAATCAACACATCTGTTGCTTTGGGCAGCCTTATACCAATGGCCCATTTTGCCATTTGGTAATCCTGCGCCTGTATAGCTCCTAACCAACTAACAACTTCTTTAGCTGAAGAAAATCTCTGCTCTTCAATCTGCTGATTTATTAAACGATGCCTGATTATGTCAGCTATGGTCATACCTGCAATTTATTTAACTCTATCGATGATATACCGCAGATAAATATACCCAAACAATGAACAAAATTTGCAAAGGAACACGAAACCACAGATAGTTTTTCCCCTTACCCTGATTAGTTCCTTTTTCATAGTCTACATGCTGAATTGCAGCGCTAATATTTGCAGGTAGCATCAGAATAAAAAATACAATCAGTGCGATTCCTGTTGTTTCGCGATACTGTGTAAATAATAAAGCAAGGCCAAATAAAATTTCAGCAATGCCGGTAATATATACTATACCCTTTTTAAATGGCAAAAATTGCGGCACCATCATCATTCCTTTAGTATACATAAAATGCCCCATAGCAGCAAAACAGAGCATTATAGTCATGGCCAGGTTAGCACTGAAAATTGGATTCCAGTTACCTCCGGCAATTTTTAAGGAAACAGCAGAAATAACAAATACGGTTAGCAATACAATTAATGGTTTCATTTTAAAGTATCTGTAAAGTTAAAATCATTTACATGCTGCCCTTGAGAATTTATAATGATACCTGATAAAAACCTGCGCTTTACTGTATCAATCCTGTCAAATAATGTAATACCATAATTTTTCATAATATCGTTATGTCCATATCCCATAATCTCAAGCAAAGTAGGAAATACCTGGAACTGGCTGGCGTGATTCTTATTGCGAACGAAATTTGAATCGAGGCCCTTAAGAGCTTCTTTTGATTTCTCGAAGGGAAATATAAGTATGGGAACGGCAGCTTGCACTGAAGGAGGGCTTACATCTTGTGCATGGCCAATAAAACCAGGGGTATCTTTTTCCATAATGCTTTCACCATGGTCAGAACAATAAACTATTACAATATCTTTATCTGCTAATCTTGGCAAAAGCTCTTTAAAGAAATCATCCACCGACCATCGCACTGCATTGTAATACGTATTCAACTCGGTTTGTTTGTCAGCATATACGACTCCTTCTCCTCTTATGGCAGGTTGAAACACTTCAGCCGAAAGCGGGTAGCGCTCCTCATACGGATTATGAGCACCTATTTTATCAATATAAGTGAATGTGCTTGAATCTGAACTTGCAATTTTTTCAATATCACTTATTAGTTTATGGTCTGCCTCATACCATTTCATACCGGGATATTCGCCACCTAATAATATTACTTTATCAATTAACCTGAAATCGAATGTTGTCATATAGCCTTGCGGGTTGTCAGTTCTGTTCTGTGCATCTATATAAGATGTTATGTATCCTGCCCGTTTTGCATACTGAAATATGTTCGGGTTCGTTTTCCAACACCCTCCCGTATCTGGTATCTGATTAAGCCTTATACCGCATTGCATTATAAGGTTACTGCTTACACTTAGGTTTGCTACCGAACTAGTAATGCCGTAATTGTAGTAACTACCTGCTATTTCTTTCAAGTAAGGTGTAGTGGAAAGTTTTTCATTATTAATGGTGAGCGCATCGCCCCTGATTGTTTCATCGACAATAAAAACAATGTGCTTAGTCAAGCCTTTCTTTGAAGGTGCAAAAAGTGCTGTGTTTCTAATCCCGTGGCGGCCTGGAACATAAATCCGGGAGTAAGTGTAAGCAGTTATTGCTGGAACATTATACACACAAGGGAAAACGGAAATAACGGCATGAGTTCTTAAAAAAATAAATAAGTACAAGCCAATGAATAAGCTGCTCGCAATTGTGGCTTTACCTTTTGCTCTTGTTTTAATTTTCCTGAAAGCCATGTATGCTGCAATGCCAATAATAACGACACTGATAACAATTGCCTCGAGATACTTCAGCCAAAATATCTTAAATGAACTACCTGCCCACTGAATCTCCTGTATAAAAAGGCATGACAGGTCGACATTATAACCTTCACCCATAACCAGTTTGCAGCCAATGGAGATTATAAGCGAGACGAACAAGAGTATTAAGAAGCCATATCGAATTACTTTACTTTCGGATAACAGAAGCATACAGGAAGAGAAAACAAGCCCGAGATAGGTAATAAAATAAAGTAGAAAATAATGTTTACCTAAGTGACCCAGTATACCGTTCCTAACAAAATCAGTTGCATCTATAGATACAAATACCGCAAGCAAGAAGAAAAACAAGAGCAACAAAGGTGGTTCAACTCTTACTCTTTTAAACATAATTATTGTAAAATTGTGCTTTCAGTTTAGGCGACTAGGGTATTAATCAAAGATAATGAATAGGTTGTAATCCAATAAAGTTGAAAATTAAAACATGAGAAAGAAGTTCAAAACCATTGACGAATATTTTTCGGTTCAAACAGAAGATACCAGTAAGCTATTGAAAGAACTGAGACAAACCATAAGAAAAGCTGCACCTGAAGCAGAAGAAATAATAAGTTACAATATGCCTGCTTTTAAGCTTAACGGCATGCTTGTTTGGTATGCCGCGTTTAAAAAGCATATTGGGTTTTACCCCAGAGTATCTGGGATTGAAGCTTTTAAAAAGGAATTATCTGTTTATAAAAACGCCAAAGGCTCCGTACAATTCCCTATTGACAAGCCACTTCCATTGAATCTTGTAAGTAAAATTGTGAAATACCGGGTGAAGGAAAATCTTCAAAGGGTAAAGAAGAAAAAATAAACAAGGGTTCTGTTACCGTTTAAGAAACCTTCCTGTAACAAGCTTATTCATCACCTCATCTTTCAAGGTACGGCTTATGGGTATACTTTTATCTTTTATTACTATGTCAGCCCCGTCAATGCTTTCAATTTTTGGAATAGCCACAATAAATGACTTATGAACTTTAAGGAATTTATCGGCCGGTAAATAGCCTTCTACTGATTTAAGAGTAAGATAGGAGACCAGTTTGTCTTTCAAGGTGTAGAATATCACATAATTCTCCATAGCTTCTATATAAAGCAATTCATCATATTGTATTTTCTCCAATCGGTCTTCACAACGGATAAAGAAATATTCTCCCGTCTTAGGTAATGCTTTTGTATTAACCTGCTTTAGGGTATAGAAGTCTTTCGCTTTGTTACACGCTTTCAAAAAGCGTTCAAATGAAATAGGTTTAACCAGGTAATCCAATACATCTAATTCATAGCCTTGCAAAGCATATTCAGAATAGGCGGTTGTAAAAATCACCATAGGGGGATTTTTAAGTCCCTTCAGAAAGTTTATACCGGTTACTTTAGGCATTTGTATATCAAGAAACATAAGATCGATGTTGCCTTTGCTCAATAATGTTTCAGCCGCACCGGTATTTTCACTCTCGCCTTTAAGTTCGAGAAAATCTACTTCCGTAACATACTCTTTTAATCCCTTCCGGGCTAATGGCTCATCATCTATTATAATGCAATTAATTTTCACTCACTTTTATTTTTAGCATTGCATCAAATCTATTATCACACTCTACCAATTTTAATTCAGACCTATCAGGGTAAAGCAATTCCAGCCTCCGTTCTAAATTTTTCAAACCTATCCCACCAATACCTGTCTTTTCATTTTGTTCAGTTGTATTATTTACGTTACAAATGAAAGTTTTATTATGGTAACTCAAAGTTATATTTATTTCATTTGGCTTATTAGTGTAATGCGAAACGTGCTTAAATGAATTTTCCACCAAAGGAATTACGAGCAACGGCACTATTTCAAAATCTCTTACACTTTCTTCTATCCTGAAATTTATTTGATAACTATTATCTAATCTAAGGCGCTGCAACTCCACATAACTTTTTAAATAGTCCAACTCTTTATCAATAGGTATCTTATCGGCACTGCTCTCATAAAGCTGGTACCGCAACATTTCTGAAAGCTTCATAAGTGTTCCCCGGGCATTGGCATTGGTTTTATCAATCTGGAAATAAAGTGAATTGAGTGAGTTAAATAGAAAATGCGGGTTATGTTGGGCTTTTAAGAAATCAAGTTCGTTTTTTGTGTTTGCCTTTTCCACTTCTTCCAGGTAACGTTGGTTTTTAACCTTGTCCATTATCATTTTACCGGCAGTGAGAAGGCACGTCCATATAAATATATTAAGCAATGAACGTGGATATAATATAGCAAAATCGGGTGCCGGTAAGTTATACAGGTATAAAGTTATGTAGTAGGAAACTATTGCCCTTAGCAATGCAGCCAAAGCAGTAGAGCATAAGAAAAGAAGCACTAACGGCAGGTATCTGTTCTTATTTAGGAATTTGGGAATAAGGACATTGACAGTGAAATAGTAATCAAGAGCTATAAATATAAGGTAGCAGAACTCAATGCCGATGGTGCGCGTTATGGTAATGGTTCTGTTTTGAAAAACAAGAACCCATAGGATGTACAGTCCAATCCAAAAAGCTATCTCAAGAGGAACCCTATAACTACCTTTTGCCGACATATTCGCCACTTTAGAATTTAAAATTAAGCATAATCGGGGCATTTATAAATAGTTTACGCCATAGGCATATATTGCTTGATGAAATGCATTTTGTCAAGTTACAATACCCGTTCATCTAAAAATGCACTTTACGGTTTGTAAACAATATAGGTTTGCTGCATAATTAAAATTACACCAACATGAAAAAAATATTTGAATGGCTGTTCAACCCACCTGTAGATGGGGCCAAAGAAATTCTGATAATACGCCTTATGACCGGAAGCGTATTCTTTTGGGAAGGAATACTGAAATTTGTTTACCCTAACCAGGGTGCAGGGCGTTTCACTAAACTGGGTTTTCCTATGCCTGAAACATTAGCACACTTTGTTGCTATCTGTGAAATAATAGGAGGGCTTTTTATTCTTTTTGGCTTTTTAACCAGGGTAATTTCGTTCTATTTCATTTTACAAATGATTGTTGCCATTTTATCAACCAAAGTGGCTCTCTACCTGGGTACATCGCCCCTGCCTTTGCCACCATCACCACCCACAGTAGGTTTTTGGGCAGTATTGCATGAAACACGGGCAGACTGGGCGCAACTATTAACATCTGTTTTTCTATTTCTTGTGGGTCCTGGGGTACTTTCTATAGACAATCGTAGAAAATAATGGTCTTTATAGTGCTTAAAACTACATAAAAAAGTCAGAAATAATATGAATGGTTTTCAGCAACAAAGAGGTTATACTTTATAATGAAAAAGCCATATCATCTAAAAATTCATTTCGTGACATTCCTCGCTCAAACTCCTTTAAGTATGGTTCATAATATTCTTTGTGGTCAAGCTGGAAGCTATCACCTCCTGTAGATTCCGGGATATATCGAACATCCCAGGTGGGCTGGTTCATTGTCTCATACTCACCTTTTACAAAAGCTTCAAACAATAAATCATTTAATTGCTTTGGCTTCAGTATGGTTTTTTCTTCAGTCTTATGAGGGAAAATATAATCTACGTATGCAATATGTGTGCTATGTTTATCATCGTAATATACGGCTCGGAGCCTTAAATAATGGTCTTCCCATCCATATTTCTTATGCTTATAGATGGGCACCCCTTCCATCAATGTTACTATTGTTTCAACACTTTCTAAATCAGAATATTTATTGGATTGTCGGCAACTTAGATAGAAAAAATAGTCCTTGTAGTTTGCTGCCCAGAAGGCTGGTGAAAAGGCATTGTATATATTCCACCTGTAGTGTTCTGAACTCTTAGGGAAGAACGTATGAATAAGTCTAAATGTATTTGGTTTTAACATCCTCTTTTCGACTTCTATTGAGTCCCAAATTTTTGCAATGATGTGTTGTACAGCTTCGATTTCCTCCAGTCGCTTGACAACACTTGAAGTTGGCTGAGTAGAACAAACCAATATATACCCTTCCGCACCAATCGCCCGACAATCCTCTACAACATTCCCAAGTTCCGCAATTCCTAATGATTTACCTGAATTTGCCAAATGTTTACAACTTATCAACCACTTTCTTTTGTATTCGGATAAGTCACCAGCTAACTTTTCTGTAACAACTAAATCTCTACCGCCATCCTGACCAACTCCAGTCCAATGTGTTTCAAATCCTTCAAGAACAAGTAATTCTCTAATAGCCTCCACTTTTGAGGAATTAAGTTTCCTTTGCACTTCAGGATTAGTTATAGGCTTATTGTCATTTCCTTCCTCAAAGCCAAGAATAGTATATTCACTATACCGGGTAAATCGGAAAATATCTGCGATATTAAATATACCCAAGAGAAACTCTTGATTGTTTTGGTGAACACGTTTTGCGTTCAGTACTAAATTATTACTGGCCATTTCCAGGTTGGGTTAATGAATCATTTAATCTTTTACTGGATTCACTTATGTCATCCGCATAATTAGTAAGATTAGCATTCTCCCCATTTGCTATCCACCATATAGTAAGTGAAATAAGAGCCCAAGCTATTGAAATAAAAATCCCCCAATTAGATGTCATGAGATAACATAATATAAAAATTGCACCCCCTATCATCATTGAAGAAAAAGCAATTAACTGAATTACCTTCTTGATAATATTTTCGCTATTAAATATCAAATCAACAGCACCTGTTGAAATTAGTGCAAGCGAATAGCCCATTATACTTATTCTAAGATGTAAATGAGTGTCATTTAAAACAGGGTGATTCTCTAAATACAATATTGACCATACATCAATAGCCCCTACGCCAATTGTAATAGAAATAAAATAAATAATAAACTCTGGATGATTCATCGGCTCCTTAAACCGACGGCTGAAGAACTCGCCCAATAGTGTCCATTTTGATGTTTTTTCTCCTTCCATTATTAAGTAGTAATTATTTTTTAAACTGAGACAATGTAAATAGTTCGCCTTTTGAAAACTCTTTAATATTTGAAATAGCTTGTCCTTTCTTAATCTCTTCCATAGCCCTTGCAACCCTGGCACTCTCCTTATCGCTAAAACCCAAAAATTTATTTATCATTCGTGAGTTGTTTTTATCCTTAATATCCAACAAAAAGGAAATTTCACACATACTGGAGAAATCAAATGACGGTTGATTAAATTCCTCAATGCCTTGTGAAAGTAGCACAATAGAAACACCCTTTGAACGGATTTCACGTAAAATTTTCTCCAATAAATCTTGTGATTTTTTCTCTTTAAAAATAACGTGTGCCTCATCAATTAATAAGATATAGCGCATACCCTGACAGCCATTTTCTGTCGGAGTATTTTCCATATTCATAAATGTATTGTATATATAATTTATCACAAGGAAAACAGAGGTAAAACGAACTGCATCCGGTAAATCTCCTGAAAGTGAGAGATAATAATTCTTCGAAAGAAAGTTAACTTTAGGCTTAGAATCGAATATCGTGTAATCACTCAATGAATCAAGTATCTCAGTTAGTGTATCACGTTTATCTTTCATTCGTTCTACTACTTTCTCATAGATGTTCTTTAATGAAGGATAGTCACCGCTCTTCTTTTCCTCAAAAGCATCCCTTGTAGCATCTTTTAAGGTTTGCTCTTGTTTTTTTCCAATGTTAGAATACTTTGCTATAATATCCACAAACTTACTTATCCCCATTTTTTTATTCATCTCATTGATATTATCAATGAAGGATAGTGGGTTTAGTGGAAACGGAACTTGCGGAGCGTTTATATATGTTGTTTTTGTTTTCTCAAAGAAGGGCTTATACAAAGCATTACTTTCTTCTCCTTTTTTAAGCCCCTTAAAATCAAGATAAATAAAATTCACCTGCCCGTTAGATTGGGTAGAGTATTGACTTAAAAGCTCTAATGCGAATTGAGTTTTCCCTGTACCTGAATTACCCGCAACTGCAATATGAAAATTATTATAATGCTTTGTGCTGTTCGCATTAATGTATATCTTCTCGCCTGTTTCAAGTGTTCTTCCTACTTCAATTTTAATTGGAGCAGTAAAGTATAAAGAAAAAATACAACCTACCCCGTTTGCCCCACCGCCGGATGTTGTACCATAAAATTTGCCATTTAATAGCGTTAATGAACCATACGGTAATCCTCCATCTATGGCAACGAAATCAAATAAATCCCTGTATTCATTCCCATTCGTATCTATAGAAAATACGCACCCAACATTGTGGGCACCTCCCTCGGATGCCAACCCATATAAAGTCTTGCCCGAAATTATTAATGAACGAAGCGGATTTGCGCCGTTTGTGCCATTGAAATCAAATAAGACCTTAAATCCATTTCCATTACTATCCATAGAAAAGATACAGCCATCATTGTTTGCCCCACCATTTTCCGTCATTCCATATAATACTCCATTTGAGAGTATTAGCTCTCCGTAAGGATTGGCACCATTTGTGCCGTTAAAATTTAAGAGAGTTTTAAAGCCGCTTCCATCTGTATGAACAGAAAAAATATCACCATCATTATTTGCTCCCCCTTCATTAGTCATCCCGTATAAGATACCTCCTGAAAGTATTAATGAACCTTCAGGAGATGCCCCGTTTGTATCATTGAAATTGAGCAGAACGGAATATTGTGCGTTTGCTTTTATAAAGAACAAACAAATAAATAAGCATACCCAAAAAGCTGCTTTTTTCATGGATAAGTGGTTGAATGGTTATTGCAATTTAGTGATTTTTGCATGATAAACATTAATTCCTGCTCGTACCTCCAATATGTAATTACCGTTTGGCAGAGAAGACAAAGAAATTTGCTTGCCAATAATACTTGCTGGTTCATGAGTATTTTCGGAATACACAAGTTCTCCAAACAAATTATATAATACAAATTCCACTTTCTCTGTTTCCTCAATTTTTAAGGCTACAGTGACGTTACCTGTTGTTGGATTGGGATAGGTTCTTATTTCCCCATCAGCTACATCATTGCTTACATCATTTATTCCCGTAATTCCTGTTAATCCAAACTCAGTAATAAAGGCAATGCTGGTAGCAGGATTAAAATCATACCATTGGTACCAAGCTCCAACAACGGGCTCCCAAGGGAAAGGATACGCTGGAACAGAACTCTGAGTAGAACCTACCATATACAAATTTGTTCCGGCAACAGTAATACCATAAGCATTATCATTATCTCCTCCTCCGAAGTAAGTTCCCCAATAATACCCCCAATTATCAAAGACAGAAAGGAATGCGTCTCCATCGCCATTATTAGTATTCACATACGCCCCTGATGGCTGGTGAGAAGGAAAAATCAAACCGGGATTAGACGCATAATCAGTACTCCCTGCAACATAGAGGTTATTATTGGCATCAAACGTTATTGCATAGGGGTCAAGATATCCATTGTCACCAAAATAAGTCCCCCAAACTAATTGCAAATTAAAATCTACCGTAGCAAATTCGGCAATAAAGGCATTCTCATTGGATACAACGTTTTGGCTGTGACCGCTACCTGCTCCATTATTCCCCTGATAGAATTTTGAGCCGTCCTGCATTAATTCAATATTAGCTGTGTCCCAAGGGCAATAAGTAGTTCCAGTAATATAGGCATTGCCCGCTCCATCTACAGCGATGGCATTAGCCTGAGTTATTCCGTCACCGCCATAATAAGTTGACCATTCAATAGTATCATGGGTATTGAATTTTGTTACTACCGAAGTACCCCAACCTGAAGTTACAGTTTTTACATTAAAGCCTCCCGCAGTAACTGGATAACCGCTCAATGGTGCAACTGACCCTGTTATAAAAAAGTTACCGCTACCATCAATAGCGCATCCCGTGAGAGTTGCTATGGCACCGGGGACACCTATCTGCATTCCCCATTTTCGTACCCCATTGGTGTCAAATTTTGCAATAAGCCCCGCACCTGTACCTGTATTATACGCACCTGGTTCGGTTTGAATATCAATAGCAGTATACGCTCCGGCACCAACAACATATACCATATGACTTATGTTGTTTATTGCAAGATGATAAGCCTGCTCATATCCTGAACCTCCATAATAAGTTGCCCAATCTGCTCTACTACCCGCAGCATTTAATTTTAGCATAAAGACGTTTGCCGTCGGAGTCTGCCAACCTTTCAATGTGTCTTGAAAATAGGCTCCGCCGCCGGGGTTTACAGTTACTAAATTCCGGGAATAGGTTGTCCCTGTTACAAACACGCTTCCTGAAGGTAACACACCTATGCTTTTTCCTATATCATCATTGCTTCCCCCATAATAGGTTGCCCATGCCAGCTTATCTGAGGTAGCATCAAATTTCGCAACAATAGCATCGTTATCTCCCCTCAAGCTATCTTGCATAGCACCCGCAGTAACAGGGAAATAATTAGCGGGACTTGTAGTATATCCTGTAGCATATACGTTATTAGAAGGATCGTGGGTTACATCATTAAAACCGCCTACTGCTCCGCTTGGACCATCTCCACCAAAAAACATGCTCCAGTATATATTGTCCAATGAAGTAATGGACGATATATTATGTCCCCTGTCCACTTCTATTACAAGCGGTTCATTTGTATTATAAGCTCCTGTGTGAAACCTCACCACATTGCTTGAAATGACCTCGAAATTTGCGTGCCAAGATTTTGCTTTAACAACCCCTGCTGAATCGGTATATGCAAATCCCGGTGCAAATGATATGCTCCCGAAATCGGTGTTTATGTTTAACCCACTATCACTTTGTAAAGTAATTGAATTTGCACCCCTAAATTTAAGTTCTATGTTAGCAGGGTTTCCAGCGGTGCCTCCTGTTCCAGCGGGGTTACAAACAAAATAAAGTTTTGTTCCTTCGTTATTGCTATATACGTGCATATCTACATTAGGATATACGTTTTTATACACCAATCTTGAATAGCCTTCAATTTTTGGCATACCGTTTTCAATATCTGCAAGAAAATAATTGAGATACCCTGCGCCCGAATCTTCTTCCATTTTAAATACTGGCTGGTCAGGTTGCAATTCACCTCCGGCAAGTACCATATCAATTCGCTGAATAGTGTCTGTTGCCGAGCCTTTGTGTATTCTTTGATAGACAAATGATACAGCCGAATCGGAACAAAGAACGGCAGGTGAAGTAAAATTGGTATACGCTTTAATATCAAAGCGTGGAATACTATTTAAGTCCCCAATCTGTCCTCTGCTTTCATAATATAACTGTCCCATAGCAGGTGGTTCCGATGCAGAATCATTGGGCACAAAAACAGGAACGGTGCGGAATGCCATTTGGAAACTCCAGCGTTGGCTCGCATTACATACATCTCCAGTCGGGTTACATCCAGCCATATTAGCATGTGCCTGTGTACGTGCAGCACGTATATAATAGGTACTTCCAATATCTAAATGAGAAATATCAATCCGTATTTGATTTGCGCCCTGAATATCGGGCATCGGTTCATCCACAACGGTATTTAAGGAGCTATTGAAAAGCGTTAATCGGTGAACATGGGGAACAGGATAGCCCAAAAATGCTGAATTAGCAATGATTTGGTTATTGGAATCGGTAGGAACAAAAGAGAACCAAACCACGCTATCTAAAGTACTAAACGATTGTGTAGTAAAACTACTGCTCGGAACAATACGAATTGGGCTGCTGCTACTTCTGCCTGCGCCAACTCGGTCAGTATCAATTGTATAGCATTAGCACATATCGTTCCGCTTGGAACATACGTTCACTTCACTTTACTGGATAAAATCGGAGACCTTATCAATATGCCCACAGACAGCGGATGGGCAGCAGGTACAGGCAGTACAAAAAATCATACGTTGTTACGGAAAATAACCATCGTTATGGGTAATACAAATTGGAGTACCGGCCAAAATGAATGGAATGTATATCCTCAGGGAACATTCAGTTACCTTAAGCATTTCAGGAACGTATGTACACCGGGCGACCCACACCTGATAATTACAATGGGAACTCTTGCAACAAATTGTGGCGGTGCGCCCAGCACAGTTGATATTCCGATTTACGCCCAATCAGATTCTGATAAAATCTTCAATAATTGTGTAATAGATATTTACTATCCAACGAGTGAGTTCTACCCCGATAATGTCTCCAATGGTGGTGTAACAGTTACACGGGGAACGGACTTTACATATTCAGCAGGTGATAATGACTACAATATTCTTAATGTGACTAACCTGTCGGATAGTGTTATTGAAATTAAATTTGGGGATTCCGCATCACAATCGCCGCATGGGACTGTGGTCGGTTCTTCTCAGCTACTATTGCTAACGGTGACTTTGCAGATTCAGAATTGTAATACTAATCCCATTGATTTTACCAATACGGCTTCCACTTTCCTTTCCTCTTATTATGCCACGTATGATTCAACAGCTACTTCTATAAAAGAGATAGATTCGACTAAAATAAGTTATACAACTTGTTGTCCGCATGATTGTGACCCCTATCTCTGTAATCCCCATGACTGCGACCCGTATCTATGTAATCCACACGACTGCGACCCATATAATTGTAACCCTTACTGTTGCGAATATGATACTAATGGAGATTGTATACAAACGTGTTATAATACATGCTATCATACCTGCTATGACACGTGCTATAATACTTGTTATGACACCTGTTATCATACTTGTTATGACACCACCTATCAATATCATAGGGATACTATATATAATTATACATATACCTATAACAACATACAATATGCCAGCACAACTTATACGGGAGGCGGTGCATCATCTTCTGTATGTCTGCCCGTAATGTCTCACTATACCAACCCTATAATGGCTGGAACAAATCAATTGAGCGACCCGTCCAATTCTTCCCTTATGACAATTGATGGAACTGATTTTGGTAGTACAAAAGGCACTATTCAGGTTCAAAATGCGGACGCAATCGGTTTGATAACGCTGGACAGCACGGATATTCTGCGGTGGGGAAATAATCAAATACTTGTGAAAATGCCGTCCGATTTATTGACGGCAAAGGGTAAGCCTGGCAGCGGTGATTTTTATGTTTCCAATATTTGCGGGACGACCATATTTGATAACCTCCAAATCAATTACAATATATTGAGCGATGATACAGGAAGTGAGAAATTGAGGCCGAACGTAGTAATGCTCAATGATACTACAAGCTATATTTTCAGGTGTGATACAAGCGTATCGCATAACCCTAAAGCGTATGCCTGTGTTAAAAAGGCTATTCGTGAATGGAACTGTTATACAGGTGTTCATTGGAGAGTAGAAGCTGACAGTACATTAGCTGCGAGTAAGAAAGATGGCATTTCCAACATTTATTTTGCTGACCCAAGTATCTATTCCGATTCGGGTGTAGTAATGGAAACCACCTCACAATATTTAACAACTTCCTGTTTTGACGGGACTGATTCAGTAACATTTATCTCCGAAGCGGATATAAGTCTTAATAATAGTATTGCTTGGAGTTATGATACAACGGGAACAGAAACGTCGCCCGATAGTAACTATTTTTATGACGATATTTTACACGAGCTTGGTCACGCACATCAACTTGGTCACATTAATGATACGGCTTCACTCATGTATTGGAATACTGTGCCGGGTCTGAGAGTTGGTATAACATCAGGTACAACGTATCCTGGCCCTGCATCGCTGACAGGTGGATTTGATGTTGTAAATACAAGTGCAGCCCGTTCCCCAAGTTCATTAGGATGCGGAAGTTATACGATATTGGTTCTTGATACCAAGCATTGTACAGACCCTACTGTAGGGGTGCCTACAATAACATCAAATCCATATAATCTGACTATATTTCCTAATCCGATAAATAACGGAACGTTAAATGTTGCCTATCGCTTAACAAATGATGCCGATGTGCAGCTTAGAATAGTGGATTGTATCGGCAGGGAAATTCTCCTTATAACCAATACCCGTCAGCACGTTGGAACATACGGCAAACAGATTAACATTGATGCTTTATCAGAAGGTATGTACTTCTTCGTAGCCACTATCAATGGAAAAGACCAAGTAATTAAATTTGTAAAACTATAAACTAACATTATCATGAAGACACTAAAAAGACATATCTCGATTGCCCTGTTAATATTGGCTTACTGTTCCGCTTTTTCACAGGTACAAGATACAGCCAAGCTGACACCTGCCCAGCAACATACATTAGAGTTGCATAAAAAGACTTTGAATAGTTCATCATACATCTTTGAAGGGAAGGTAACCGAGCAAAAGACATATCTCAATAAAAAGGGAGAACAATGGACTTGCAGCACATTTAAAATCACAAAAGTGTTTAAGGGAAGCCTTTCACTTGGCAGCGTTAAGGTAGTAACCTTTCAAAGTACAGGCTCTCAAAAAGTGGAAGACGGAGGGGCGCAACTTTATAAAAATAACACTTACGTAATTGTTGCCAATGCAGCCGATTCAGCCAAACTAAATGCCCAAATGCCAGTAACGGATAATGCTGTTAGTCTTTTCCCAAGAGGCGTTATTGAAATCACCAGCGATATATATAAAGGCGGTAAGCTCTTTAAAGCTGCCGGGGTGGAATGGATAGGCGGTTACCGAAACCCAGGAACCGTATATAAATCGGTGAACGATTTTTATAACTTTCTTCAGGAAAACGGTATAACAGTACAACTGCAAATATCAACGACACCAGCAGACAGCACCAAACATTAATAAATAAATGGTTAATGAGAAAGAAACTTGTAATTACAGTTGCATCCATCCTTGCAGGTATCACTTGTTTTGCACAAGCAGATACGTTGAAAAAGAGAGAAGTTGGGTTGGTATTTAGTAATCTAAATAGCTTTGGTCTTTGCTACAAGTCAGGCAAAGGAAATACGCTATTCCGCATAACCGCTCTATCGCTGACAGGAACAAACAGCAACGGAGATTATAGTAACTTCTCGTCTAACGGAACGGCTAATACAGTTCCGGCAAATACGACCAATTCTTTTGGCACAGGGCTGAATATTGGCTTTGAAACAAGAAAGCAAGTCAAGTCTAATTTTTATTTCTACTATGGGGCGGCTTTAATAAACTCATACAGTCAAAACCAAACAACGGCGATAACTCCAAACACCTATAATATTGACTATTACAATAGTAGTAATGTATGGACTATTCAGTCAGCAACGGTGAGCAATTCCTCTGTTTCCAAAACATGGAGCTTTAGTTCAGGCGTGGGTATTATTATTGGCGTTGCCTATAAGTTAGGGCAATCATTCAGTATGGGAGCTGAGATAATTCCATCCGTTACATATAGCTATGTTTCAAACAGCCTTAACTCTGATACGTATGGTGTTAATTGGAATGGCAGCAGCTCATCAGGCTATACAGCCGATCCCTACGACAACAATCTAACCACCGAAAAAATAACAAAGGGAATTAGCTTTTCCATTATAAATACAAGTGCCGCCCTTACATTAGCATACGTAATTAAGTAAAAAGGCTTATTCATTCCATGCTCACGCCATACTCATCCCATGTTCATCGCATGGAATTGCAAATTCATTCCATTGTTTTTATTTTTCATCCCATACTCATTACATGGGCTTAAAAGTTCATCGCATCTTAATTAGCGCCATTAACAGACAATTAGCGACCGTTAGCGACAATATTTTACAATTAGATAACCTGCCTTTAAAGGTATTTGTCAGATGCTCTGAATGCGGTCAGCCTATGACAGGGTATTATATGAAAAAGAAAAAGGTGCATTATTATAAATGTCGCACGATTGGTTGCAAGCTGCATAAGAACGCTGAAAAGCTGAATGCAGAGTTTAGGAGCGTGTTAGAAAGATATACTCTTACACCAAGCATGTTAAAGTTGTTCAGGTTTCATGTGGAGCATGTATTAAATGATGGCACGGCAGATAACATAGAAGCGGAAAAGGTTCTTAAGCTGAAACTGACGGAAGTAGAGAAAAAGATATTCAACATAGAAGAACAGTTCTATGCGTTGAGGGAAATGCCGAAGGAAAAATTTGATAAATACCAGCCACAATACGAAGCGGAACGCAAAGAGATTTTGGAGGGAATGGGTAAAATAGTAAATCCCATTTCTGACTATGCTGAAACGGTAAATAAAATTTCGGAGGTTATCCTGAAAGCCTCTGATATATGGGATAACGGAGGGGCTAATGTAAAAGATAAAGTGCAGAAATTGATATTCCCAAACGGTATTGAGTATAATCGCAATAATGGGTCATTTCTGACTAAAGATGTAAATCCGTTTTTTGAGCTAATCCCGCAACTGCATAAGGTTGTAGGTAGTAATAAAAAGGGGACTCCCCCTTTTTTAAAGATGAAGTCCCCTTTAGCGGAGAGGGGGGGATTCGAACCCCCGGTACGCTGTTGGGCGTACGACAGTTTAGCAAACTGCTCCTTTCGGCCACTCAGGCACCTCTCCTGTTCTGAAAAACGGAACGCAAAAGTAAAAAAGTTTTCCATGTAAGGGCTAAAATGCCTCAAAATGTGCTCCAATGTTAAATTGAAGCACATATTGACTTATTCAGCTAAGTAAGGAATCCTCCCCTTAGTGTTTTGAAATTTATCCCTAACCCAAAACACCTTGCCCAAAGGCATAAAAAATCTCCCTATGAGTTGCGGGGAGGAAGTATTGTAGTAAATAGTTTTCTTAAGAACGTGATGCGAAAATAACTTACATTTGGACTATTGAAGTAGTCCATTAACATTATTTAACATAGTCCAGTATGATTTCACCTGATACTATATTAATAAACAAAAATTCAACTACGCCGGTTTACCTTCAAATCAGTAACTCAATTATAAGTAAGATTCAGGAAGGCATAATTAAACCCGGCAGCAAAATGCCCCCGACCCGCGAATTATCGGCACTATTGCATGTACACCGCAAAACAATTGTCAACGCGTATAATGAATTGGATGCACAGGGATGGATATTCAGCAATTCTACCAAAGGCACATTCGTCAACACACATCTGCCCAATATTAAGCCTCAGAAATGGGGGGCAGCAGGCCATAATACTCCCAGTGACTTGTCTCCGGGATTCTCATTAAAAATAAATTCAATTATAAGAACACCATCCAGAACTTATAGAGAATTAATTGGTTTCCATGATGGCCCGGATGTTCGCCTGGTTCCTATAGCTGAACTGGCAAGGGCTTTTAAAAGTATTATCAGCAGGAAATCATGGTTGCACCATCTCTCATATGTTGATGTTCAGGGAGACATTGATCTCAGGACTGTTCTTGCGGAACATTTGAACAGTACACGAGGCTTGCAAACAACGGCCCATAACATTTTCATTTCCCGGGGCAGCCAAATGGGTATATATCTGGCTGCACGCATACTTATTTCAGCGGGAGACAATGTAATTGTAGGCAGCCCCAATTACTACTATGCCGATAAAACATTGCTTTACTGTGGAGCAAGTCTTTTACGTGTTAATGTTGAGAGTGATGGAATAAGTATAGATGAAATTGAAAAACTGTGCAAAAAGAAAAAAATAAGGGCTATTTACATCACCTCGCACCACCACTACCCTACAACTGTAACACTAAGTGCTTCGAAAAGAATGAAATTACTTGCTCTTGCTGAACAGTACAGGTTTATAATTATTGAAGATGATTACGATTACGACTTTCATTACGAGAGCAATCCTATACTACCCCTCGCCAGCGCCGATAAAAATGGCATGGTAATATACATTGGCACATTAAGTAAAACTGTTGCCCCTTCATTGCGGATTGGCTACGTTGCCGCATCTGCGGAATTAATTAATGAATTCAGCAAATTAAGACAGATAATAGATGTACAGGGCGACCCTGTTATGGAAAAGGCTGTAGCTGAAATGTTTGCATTTGGTGAAATGAGGCGTCATATGAAAAAAGCCCTGAAAGAATACCATTTACGACGCGACTTTACCTGTAACCTGCTTAAAGACAAACTAAGTGATGTGATTGATTTTAAAGTACCTGAAGGAGGATTGGCAATATGGGCCCAGTTCGATAAAAAAGTTCCACTACCTGAACTGTCGGCAAAAATGCTTAATAAAGGATTTATATTGTCGAAAGGGCTTATTCACAACAACGGTGAAAAAAAATTAAACTGCACACGCCTCGGTTTTGGCTGGATGAACTCTGATGAGGCAGAACGAGCTGTTAAAGTTATGTATGACTGTATAAAAAAATGATGAATTGGTTCACGGGCATTACTCAGCAAATTTTCTATACCTTAGCCCCAGTGAATATAGAACATTATGGTATCAAGACGCGAGTTCCTTAATAAATCATTGCTTACTGCCGGGCTATTTTCATTATCGCCCTTTAAAGGTTTGCTGGCAAATGAAAATTACAAAAGAATAAAAAAACTTACACCAGCAGAAGCAGCTTCTGATGAAGATTTCTGGGCATGGATACGTCAGTCTTTTAGTATCTCCGATTCTATAATATACTTCAATAACGCAGGCCTGAACCCTCAACCCAAAAGTGTTGCAGAAGCGCATCTCGCTAATTATAACTTTACCAACTCGGCCCCAACATTTACTATGTGGCATCAGCTTGACACCGGAAGAGAACCTTTGCGGGCAAAATTGGCAGAGCTTGCAGGCTGCAGTACGGAAGAAGTAGCCATTAACCGAAATTCTACCGAGGGCCTTAACTCTGTTATTTTTGGCTTGAACCTTAAAGCAGGTGATGAAGTTGTACTCAGCAAGTACGATTACCCTAACATGATGAACGCATGGAAACAACGCGAACTTCGCGACGGTATTAAGCTGGTTTGGATAGATGAATTCGATTTCCCGGTGGAAGATGAACAAAAAATGGTCGATGCTTATTCAAAAGCAATTACAGCTAAAACAAAAATAGTCCATGTAACACATCTTATAAACTGGACCGGGCAAATTGTTCCTGTCAAGAAAATAGCCGACATGGCCCACCAAAAGGGCTGCGAAGTAATTGTAGATGGGGCCCAATCTTTTGCCCAAATTGATTTTAAGATACCCGATTTAAATTGCGACTATTTTGCAACTTCATTACATAAGTGGCTGGGTGCGCCATTTGGCACAGGGCTTTTATACGTAAAAAAAGATAAGATTAAAAATTTATGGCCCCTTTTATCTGCTCCTGATCCCGCATCAACAGACATAAAAAAGTTTGAAAATATTGGAGGGCGTTCGTTTGCAGCCGAGTTAGCTATAAGTAATGCTATTGACTTTCATAAGCTTATTGGAAGCGCACGTAAGGAAGCCCGCCTGAGATATTTAAAGGACTATTGGTGCAATAAGGTAAAAGATATTCCGGGAATAAAGCTTTATACATCATTAAATCCTCAGTTTGCTTGTGCTATAGCTTCTTTTGGCATAGAAGGCTGGAAATCTGGTGTGCTATATGAACATTTAGTAAACGAAAGCAGAATTATAGGCTCACCCATGGATTATTTGAAATTAAATGCACTCCGCATTTCTCCTAATGTTTATACATCTATTTATGAACTGGATATACTGGTAGATAATATAAAGAGGCTAGCCGTTGTGAATCCTGCCGGCAATAAGAAGTAATTTTCCTTTTTAAAGTATTTTAACATATCCTTCCATTTGTCTTCATTCTTCCTTCATTCCCGGGCAGTAGTTTTGCTCTCATAATAACCAATTAAATATAACACGTCATGAAAAAGTTCAGTTTAATCCTCGCTTCACTGGTTCTGTTTGCCGGTGCTTCTTTTGCAAATCCAATTGCTAAAAAATCAGTAAAACAAGACAAGCAAAAGACCGAAAAGAAAGAAACCAAGAAGACCGATTCAAAGAAAGACGGTAAAAAGGAAACCAAGAAAGCCGATACCAAAGCTGACAAGAAATAATCAGCCCGCTTTCAGCATCTTTCAGAAAACCCTGGCTATCAGAGCCGGGGTTTTCTTATTGGCAAGGTATTATATATTTGTGTTCCCAAAATTATCGCATTGAAACGTCTACCCCTGGTAATTGCAATTTTATTAATTTTCTCTGGCAATTCTTTTGCCCAAACCTATTCTGCTGATTCCCTCAAAAAAGTATTGTCTACAGTTAAGCAGGATACTGAAAAAATAAACACTATTATCCGTTTATCAGGCACTTATGAAAATATAAATGCAGATACGGCCCTGGCACTTGCTACTAAAGCTCTTAAGCTTGCTCATGAAATCTCATGGCAAAAAGGTATTACTAATGCACAGTACGATGTGGGCATTTATTACGACATAAAAGGGAAATTTGCATTATCTGAGAAATACGAAGACAGTTCAATGGCACTTTGCCAACAATATGGCTTCACTAATAAACTTGCGTCTGTAAACAACGCCCTTGGCAATCTTCTTTCAGAAGAAAGTCAATACGCCAAGGCGTTAGATTATTATTACAAGGCACTTGGCTATGACAGTGTTATGAATAAAGCCAGCCTGCCTGATGTTTATAACAACATTGGCCTGGTGTTTTCCGACCAAGGGAATTATGTAAAAGCTGAAGAGTATTATTTCAAATCGCTGGAAATTTACGACGCTACAGGAAATAAAGACGGAACGGCCACAACCCTCAGTAATTTAGGTAATATTTATGAACTTCAGGGGGAACACGATAAAGCATTGAAATGCTATACAAAGGCACTTGATTTTGACGTAACAATCAATAAAGAAGGGGCAATAGCTTCTGATTACTCTAATATTGGGAACACTTACTTAGCCATGAATAAATATTCAGAAGCACTTGATTACATTCATAAATCAATACAGCTAGCCACTAAAATAGACCAATTGGGAAATATTTCCAACGATATTGGGAACATGGGGCTAACATTCATTAATTTTTATGAGATAGACAGTACACATCAAAATTTCTCATACATGGTTAATGGGAAAGAAGTAACTGTTAATTATTCAGCCATATTGGACAGTGCACTCCGTTACGAATTGAAGGCAGAATCTATAGCAAACTCAACAAATAATAAACAAGGCCTCGTTTATGCATTACAGGGGTTGGGTTCAATTTTTTCTTTACAGAAGAAAAATGATAAAGCTATCGATTCATATAAAAGTGCACTGGCACTGGCAGATAGCCTTGGGCTTATGCATGAAGAAATGGAAATATCACAGTCTCTAGCCCATACCCTTATAAGAGCAGGAAATTACCAGCTAGCTACAAAATATTTCGATAAAGTTCTGGCCTTAAAAGATTCTCTGTTTGGCAGAGAAAAAGAAAAACAAACCGGTAAACTTGAAGCTCAGTTTGAATATGATAAGAAACTCATGGAGCAACGTAGCATGCACGAAAAGGAACAGGCTATAGCGGAAGAACAAAATAAACGCGAGAAATATGTAATAGCAAGTGTTTCATTAGGGCTTGTGGCGGTACTTGCATTGCTCCTGGTTATTTTCCGCAGATTCAGAATTACCAATGAACAGAAAAATGTTATTGAAGAACAGAAGAAAGAAGTTGACGCGGCGTATGACAAGTTAAACAGTACCCACGCCTTATTGCAGGAAAAAGATAAAGATATAACCGACAGTATTGCCTATGCACGGAAAATACAAAGCGCCATATTGCCTTCTGAAGAACAATTAAAAGATTCATTGGGGAATTGCTTTATACTTTATAAACCCCGCGATGTGGTAAGCGGTGATTTTTACTGGTGCCACATAGAAGATGATAAAGTAGTTTTTGCGGTGGTTGATTGTACAGGCCATGGTGTTCCGGGGGCATTTATGAGTATGATTGGCAACAGCGTGCTTAACCAGGTTGTTATTGAAAATAACATTTATGATTCAGCCGAAATATTAAACCAGGTTAGAAGTAATCTGCTTAAACAGTTGCAGCAAAAAGGCCAGGAAGCCGTTTCGCGCGATGGCATGGATATGGCGCTGTGTGTATGGGACAAAACAAAAAACACCTTGCAATATTCGGGTGCCAATAGTTCACTGTACATGGTACGTAAGAATATTAATAGCAGTGCTACCCCTAACCTGAAGATGCGTGTACATGGAAACGACATGTTGGAATTATTACCTGATAAACAGCCCATAGGTTACCAGGAAGGAAGAATGGAAACTGCATTTACATTGCATACCTTAAACCTGCAAAAAGGAGATTGTATTTATATAACCTCTGATGGTTACCAGGACCAGTTCGGCGGAGAGAAGAACAAAAAATTCACTTCAAAAGCTTTACGTAATCTGCTTGTTTCAGTTAGCAACCAACCTGTAATAGAACAAAGAAATATTCTTGATACTACCATTGAAAAATGGAAGGATGTTTACGCCCAAACAGATGATATTTGCGTAATGGGGATAAAAATCATTTGATTTGATGATTTGGTAATTATTAAATCTCATAGCAGGTTCATATATTTGAATAGTAAAAGACCAAATAATGAAGCCACTTTTTATAATCTTACTTTCTCTTTTTGTTTTTCCACTAACAGGACAAATAAAATACTGGCACGAAATTCCGGCAGAGGAAGTACCTGGATATATTAAAGCCGAGTTCGCAACATTTTTCGATACTGCTTCCTACTATAAAACCAGTTATTGTATTTGGAGCCATTTTAATGGGAGGTTTGCTGTAAATGCATACAATGGTATGAATGAGATAGCCATTGCTTTTGATTCACTGCTTATGGCTAAAATAGATTCTACTAAAATTCCACTTAAAGTAAGACAGCAGACTCTACACAGTGAAAATCGTCAACGCATATTATGGCTTTTCTATCCTTCAAAACCCGGTTACTTTGTAGCAAACACATACCGCTCCAATAGCCCAATACAAATATGCTATGATTCACTGGGCAATGTTAAGTATTACATGGTTTTAATGTTACGAAACTCCCCCGCTCCGCTAACTGTTTCAATTCCCGCTTTTATTGTCAATGAATTTGAAACGCTAAGCCCTACAGCAATTGAAGAATCCTGGACTAAAGGTGGAATATATAGGATCTCATATAAAGAAGATACAACAGTTGGGCATTATTGTGTACATTTTAAAAAGACAGAGGACACTTTAGGCGATACAGGATGGACCAAAGAGTTTGATTCTTTGGGAAATATCTGCCAGACACGAGTAACGCTTTTTGGAGAGTACAATAACAACTTCCCGGGTAAGCTTAATAACTACCTTGCAAGATGCAATAGAAAAGGACACAGGAAAAGATATTTTAGCATTTTTGAGGAGTATCTGGACGCTACAAATTCTGTGCAGTCATATACCTTGCACGTTATTACAGGGAGAATTTTTCATCCTCAAAAAAATTACATTCTGACTTTTAATAAAACTGGTAAGTTAATTAGAAGAGATTGTAAGAAATTTGTACGTAATTTTATATAATAGGCTATTTAATCTTAAAGAAGCCTTTATCATAGGCTTCACAGTATTCTTTATAATACTTATATGTAGTTTGCAACGTTTTTTCAGAATAATCCATAACTAATTTCTCCATCTTTCCTTTTTCACCTGCATAATCTATCAATTCATCAGCAATAGCGGAACCATCTCGTCCGGTACTGCGTAAGTTGCTCCAGGCGCATATAGCTGCCATATCTTCCAATATATTCTTAAGCTTTTTTGTATTCCCTTTGAAAAGGGTATATTCTATCCTATCGGCTACAGGTTGCAATTCTTTCAATACGAAATTTTTCTTGCCTATATTAATACTTGCAAGTAAAGCTGGTGGTGCCGACAAAGTCCTTTTCTGTACCTCAACAATACGGTCAGCCTCTGTTTTCCACTTGGGCTGTGGAGTTTTAATATTTTTTTCAAGACAAGAAGGAAGCGTTTCCTTCAAGTCAAGCAGAAAATACCCATCCGGCTTGCCCCTGCCCTCTACCAGTATTACATACCTCTTTAGTCCCAGGCTTGACGTACCGGCAATGCGGAAGGTGACATCTTTCACTTTATAGAATGAAGGATTTATGGTTCCTTTAGCCCACTTATTAATATGCTTAGTCACCTCTTCCTTTTCAGAATCAGGCAGCGGCACTGTATGTGTATGGTCAATCTTTATTTTCCCTTTCTTCATTATCGTTTTTTTCTCCAGGAAATCTTTTCTTTTACGGTTCCGGACTTTTTCCAAAAACTTTTTCATAACCCCGCGTGTCGTCTCCGGCTCCAATTCACGTATATAACCCTCGCCCAGTTTTTCAAAATAGTTATCGGTAAATACCTTGCATAGTGCTTTTGCCTCATTTGTGCTTAATTTAAGATTATCGGCTGAAACCAGTATGCTTGTTAACATCCTCGTAACGTCAATTAACATAGGGCCAAGCACACATTCATCAAAATCATTAACGCCGAAGTAGGTAAGCCTGTTATCGCCTTTATAACTGCCCAGGTTTTCCAGGTGAAGGTCTCCGCATAGCCATACCTTGGGAGAATCGTGCAAAAAAGAATCAGAAGGTATATCGCTGTATAGTAAATGCGGAATAGCACGGTAAAAGCGATACCTGTCTTCACGCATTGCCTTATATTTCAACTTCATTAATGCAGGTATGCGGCCACTGTTATATGCTTTTATTTTTTTTGCAATGTCGTTCATGTAGTTATTGGTTATTTGTGAATAATTGACTTCCGGGTATCACCTGCTTATACTGATGATTACTTGACCAATAAAGCGATACTGTAGCTTTATTCTGGATATTATTATGGTATTCCACTTTCAATTTATACTTCTTTCCTGCTTCAAGTTTTATTTCAACATACTCCTCTTCAAATTTATTTTGTGTTGTCTTGTTATCAATTACTAAGGTATCATTTATCCATACCGACATGTTTTTATCGGCATGGGTATATAACGTATATGTTTCTGAATAAAGAGGAGTAAAATACCCTGTCCATCTTACCGAATAATTTTTTCCGGTAACAAGTGTATCATGCCATGGTGAGCCCCACCTGAAATTTACGGCAGGGTCAATTCTTGTTTTCTTGTCACCCGAAAAATTTTCGGAATTATAATATTCCCCGCTAAGACCATTCCCTTTCCCTGCCGTCAGGAAATCAACCATATAAATTGAGCCCTCTTGCTTAATAAGGCTATACTGTACTCCGCCAATAAATCTTCTGCAATCAGGGCTAAAGCTGGTAAGGCCTGCCCATTTTTTCCCTCCATCGTATTGGGGATTGCCTGGCTCATTGAAATAGGTCAATCTTTGCTTCCAGGAACCATCGGGCCTCATAATCCACCAATCGGTACCCTGCCTTGTTGCCATAGTATTGCTCATCCATACTATCCATTTCCCGTCAGGTGAGCAAACGGCATGTTCATTATAATCATTTGTAGTTAATTGATTAACGTCGTTCCCGGTTGCTGTATCAACAGTAAATATTCCTGATGACCACCAGGCGTTTACGTTGAAATCGCTACAAAAAATTATCCGTTTATCATCTGCAGTAAAACCATACGTCTCATAAAAAGCATCTCCACCCGGTTCATAAGTCTTTTCATTTACCAGTTTCGGAATGCCTGATTCAACTACAAAGTCGGCTGTTTTAATGACCCAGTACCCGAAAAATTGTTTCATATTAACCAGATTAGGTGCCTTTTTTCTTTCTACCCATGCCACATGTTTACCGTCATGTGAAAAACGGGGACCTATTATACCGTGGTCATTATCTGCGGGTGTATTGGTAAGTTTATACGCATGCTTGTAATTTCGGGTCATTACCCAAATATCGCTGTATGTGCCTAAACCCGGAATAGAAGCTACCGAACCTCCCGGGTGCACAGCCTGTTCTGCTACAAACATTATATATTGGCCTGAAGGGTGCCAATCGGGGCTGCCTGTGTGCCTGTGCGGTATATCCGGGTTTAATATGCTTATGCAAGTATCATGCTGCCCGTTAGTATCCGCAATATGCATTTCGTAATATTCATCAGGTTTAGCGCCCTTAGTATCATAAACTATCTGTTTTCCATCTGGCGACCATGATACACCCTCGCCCTGCTGCCTGAAAAGAGCAGTTTTTATCTCTTGCCCTTGCAGCGCTATACTTAATAAGGAAAAGTTAATTAAACTGGAAAACCTGTGCTTTATCATCTAACTTAATAGGGCTATTATTGCGAATTTAACAAAAAGCTGTTGGCAAGGGCTTGTTGTTCTCCATTAAAGATAGCTAAAATTCAGTAATTTTGGCTATTAATATTTTACAACTGAATTGGCTAACCGAATA
>Ga0206855_10092_pt1 | contig 28108 bp, 23 predicted proteins | sample Alteio_BWOrgCont_51_FD_152637 | JGI IMG/M metagenome (GOLD analysis project Ga0206855, IMG submission 152637) | Enriched cells from forest soil in Barre Woods Harvard Forest LTER site, Petersham, Massachusetts, United States -... | ecosystem: Environmental > Terrestrial > Soil > Temperate forest >...
GACAAGTTATGGGGCGCGGACTTCGTCTTCCGGCGGGGCGAAGGGTAGAAGACAGAGAAGTCGACACGCTTGATGTTCTTGCGTTTGGGCAGGAGACGCTCGCGGAAATTATCGATCAAGCGAACCGCGAATTTGGCGCCGATACGAGTGTCAGCGTTGTCGACCACGGAAGCGAAGAGTCCGATACCGGTCGGAACAAAGGTACGGCGAGAAACGAAGACGAAGACGACAGCGCGGCCACCAAGGATGAAACACTAACAGTCGCTGCCCGATTTAGGTTCGAACATATCGAACTCGACTTCTTGCCGCCGGAACCGGACATTCCATCAAAACTTGAAATTGCCCTATTGGGGAGCAATCGAACCGGAATAAACATCGGTACACAAGATACGGAATCTATCGAAGGCCACTTCTCTTTGTCGCCCGATCAATTCGGCCGCGTAACAGCCGACCTTGTATTCCAAGATTTTGACGCTCTTTCGATGCCGCTTCACGAACAAGCAATCGACAAGTTAGTTTCGGCAATCGCAATGCCGGCGCTCGAGAAATCCGGCGTGGCGCTTGACCCGAACGAAGTCGGAAACACGATTGTCGACGCGCTTCGCAAAAATTATTTGCTTCAAGAACCCAAGTACAAATCCACGGGAGGCAAGCGGCATTTCGAATCTATGGACGCAGAAATACGGGTCCCCAAGGCATACAAAAAGCCGCTTTTACTTGGCTCTTTTAGCTGGTCCCAGGAGGCCAGAAGAATTCCGGTTGGGGGTTGGAAACGTTGCTCCCATGCAGCGGCCCGGTTCGATAGCAAACCGGAATTCGAATTGGCCTGTCGTATCGACAATATGAGCGAAGTTCGGTTGTGGCTTCGCAACGACCCTTTCCAATTCAAAATAGAAACAATGGCCCCTGCTGCGCGATTTTATTCGCCTGATTTTGTCGTTTTGATTGGAAAGGGCGATGCATCGCGCATCATATTACTGGAGGTGAAAGGCGAATTTTTGTGGAATGGCCCAACAAGCGATGGGCAATTGCATGCCAAAGGTGCGGCCTTATGGGCGCGGGCCGCCAACGCCTCTACCGGGCACGCTGTATTCGAAAGCCGCGTTATCTTGGACGCGGACGTGGAGAAAGTAGAAACTATTGCTCATCTTGCTAGCCTCGACAGCACTCCGCGCACAAAATCGGGCCAATGACCCGCGGATATTCGGTGCGTGCAAGACAGCGAAAATGACATTAGGTTTTAAAGTATCGATAGTTGTCCTGCCGCCAAATCTTCCATCGCTTTTTTGCTCCGAGCGGAAACTGCGGCCTTCAATGTCGTAGCTGCATCGGCAACTTGCTCGATGACTTGGTCATTCGATAGCCGCACCAAGACTTCCCTTAGGTCCGATGGGCAGGGCTTGCCAGAACGCGCCAAACGCCTCAGCAATCCGGACGCGGCGCGGCGGCTCATAGGGCGACGATCTTCCAGGTCTACGTAATCTGCAAGGTTGTCCGCCAATGGTCCGTGGGCATGGCCCACGGCACGTTTCAATCCAGATTCGTAAAGTCCGGATTCCGAAACAAACCCAAATCCCACAAAAGATGGATCCTCGGGCGTAACAATCTTTGGACTTTCCATTACCCATTGGCCGACTGGAAGGGCAACGGCATTTCCCATGAACCGATAGACGGCATTTGCGGGCCACCCATCAAAGTCGTTTGCGTCGAACCCTTGAAGTTTTGCACATTCGTCCGGGCGAACCAGTCGAGCGGTGTCTCCCATGTGTAGCGCCGGCGGAGAGGGGACCGATAGCGAACTTCCCACTTTCAGAGTCGGAACATATCCACGCGAATAGCAGATGGAATGGGATCCGGCCGTCCAATAAAAACTCGCGATTTGGGGCGTCGCGGATGGCGTCGATGTTTTCGCCTTCGGAATAGGCCGATGCAACGCAATTGCCGATTCGCGGAAGCGGGATGCGACGATGAATACGCGTCGGCGGTCGTGAGGAAGCCCAAATTCGCGTGCGTTTAGGACTCGCCAAGCAACGAACGGGAATCCATTCTGTTCGAATGCAGCCAGTACGGCGTCGAACGCCAAGCCGCCCTCGAGCCGAAGAAGATTTGGAACGTTTTCTGCGACTATGGTGTGTGCGCGCGCCGATCTGGCGACACGAAGCAGTTCGAAGAACAAACCGGACCGTTCGCCTGCAAGACCTCTGCGTAGACCAGCCACGCTAATGTCTTGGCAAGGCCACCCGCCGGAAACGATGTCCACTTTTGGCGGGTCGACTAACGCGATAACGTCGTCGACTATTTCCAGGCCAGCGTAGCGTTTCCGAAGGACGGCTGCAGCTTGAGTGTCAATCTCGCAGCAAAGCTTGGGTGCGGAACTTCTGTCCTCGAGGCCCCCGATCCCACTGAAGAGGCTTATATATTTCATCTTCTTCCAGTCCTCAGGCACCTAGCAGAATAACAGATTCCTACACCAAAATGGGCGTGATTCGCTCAATCCAATGAATTTTCCGTGCCCAGTTTCAACCAGCTCCAAATTCAATGTGAAGGCCAGCCAAATGCAATTACCGCGTATTCTGATCGGCGCATTTTCTAAACAATTCGAAGTCCTCAGTCGTAATTCGGCGGCAGCCCCCCATAAGAGCGATTCCCCATTTCTGCTTGTTCTTTGGTGCGATAGACATCTCAAGTATAAGCTCGCGCAAGCTAACAGGGGCTATTCGGTTTATTTTCGTAAGCAACAAAAGCACGCTCGGAGTATCCGTTAGGGCGTCTTCGGGATCGACCGAATCGTCCGAATACTTAAACGGGACAATGTCGCGCAATTCGGCGGTTGCAATAATGTTGCCGGCCGTTCTCTTATGTCCACCAACATAGATTAGAAAGACATCGCCCTTCCGAATTAATTTTTGATTGTGAGTTCGTTTGTACATTGGCCATCTGGCAGACCTTAATCTATGTTCGGTAAGATCGAGCGCAGCGACCATTCGTCCGTCGATACCGTCGGCATCTACCGCTACGAGAATAAAGTAGTTCAGGTCGAAGTCTGCATTCTTCGTCGATGCAGGTGTGGTTGATGCGGAACGAATATCAATCGCCATCTTCAAGCCATTTCAAAATGCCAAAAATGTAGCTGGTGTTTTGCGACAGCTTTCCCGTTTCAACGCGGTTAATCTTGCCCTGGCGATAATCCGACCATACCGCGGCTATTTTACCGAAGTCTGCTTTGCCAATGGTCCGGGATTTGGACAGGGTGCGAGATCCGACGATTATCGAGCCTGGGGCGATGTCGATGATTTTAAACGTCAACGCCGTCTGGCCCTTGTCGCGGCTCCAACCTTTGATTTCAGTTCCTGTCTTAAGCCGGTGCCGAATATCAGCCCAGACGCGCTCTATATTCATAACTCGCTCCTCAGTTTCGGTCGGTTGCCCCGTCGGTCGGGGGCACCTCGATACTATTCACTTCCGTCCGTAAGATCGGAGCAATCTTTTCGTAGACCAACGACAACTTTTCGCCGATCCACTTATAAACCTCCGGCCAAGAAGACTCATTGCGTAGGTCTGTGGCAGGGTAATTGACAAACATGCGGGCGCGCGACCGCCCCTCAACCTGCTCGAAGCCCCACTCTGTATTGATTAGTTCGTTATAAGAATTTGGTGACGTGCGGATGCGCTCCCAGATTGCAAACGACGTGTCACGCCAGAACCAAATATCGATACCGGCGTGCCAGTGGCGTAGGCTGAATCGAAGCTCGATGCCGACATAGCGGATGCCGGAAGGCAATCGAATTGTCCAATTAGGGCGCGCTTCGAAATTGGGTAAGTCCGGATGCTCCGCGACCATGAAATCATTGAGGCCGTTCCAAAAACGAAGTCTCAACTCTCTGCGGCCCGGTGCTTCTTCGTCGTCGCCAGCATCAGACTCAGGTCGGACAACCTCCTCTTTTGGTCCGATCCAAATCTTAGACGCTTCCTTCGCGAGTAGTTGGCCTCGATCCCTAATCTCAGTGTCCGTCCAACTACCGTAATTTGAAAGCTCGCGCGTGAGTACAATATTGCTCTGTTCGTATCGTTTCCGCTTCGTAGAAAATGGATGGTTCCAAAGCTCTTGATTGTAAGCGCTAAGCGTCAGATTGCCCGGGCAATGCAACCAGTCAGCGTGTATCAACTCCGCATCGGACCCAAGTGTTTCCACCCAGGAATCATTGAGTGTCTGAGGAAGGACGTGCTCAACCTGTGCAGCATTTAGGTCGGCCGGCTCCTTGTGGCCGCGCGCACGTTCGAGTGTTTCCAGAACTTCTCGTGTGTAGCCGCGTTGATATAGCGGGAACTTAACGAACTCCGTCTCAAACTTATGGTCGTCCGGCCAGCCACGATCGAGCAAATATGTTTTGATAGTCTCGATTGGATCGCCCTCATCGTTCCCGAGCGCACGCACAAACATTTGGCCATAGCCGCGCGAGCTTTCTCCGCAAACAAAACGCCGAAGAATAAAGCCCCTTAGCATCTCGATTGCTTGTGCCATCTGATCGGAGTTTATCACTTCGCTTTTTCGCTTTCCAAATAGCGCGAGAAGCAGCGGGTAGGTTGTTGAGCTTTCGAGGACATTTAGTCCGGCGAGCGCTTTTGTGACCGCTATGTTTTGGTCCGGCTCTCGGCCAGAAATGATTGTGTAGTCCCGTACCGCAGTGGTAAGTCCGCGCGCCAACTCCTGGGGTGAAAAGCTAGTGGCCTCGTACCGCGACTCAAAGTTTTGAAACGTATTTTTAGGAGCAACGTAACGTCCGCTGGACATTAAAAAATCTCGAAAAAACTTTGAGAATTGCTCTTCGTCGAGCGTTCCGTCTTCCCTTGCAAACTTGTCTTCCAATGGCCCCCACAGTTCGCGATCGAATTCATCTTGGTCATCTGGCGGGACATGCATGAAAACAAAATTTCGAATAAGGTCGGATGGCCCAAGGGGGACACCCGTCGAGTTCAAGCTCTTGAAAATATTGTAAGCATTCTCGGCTTCGAGCGTCGCACACATGAATTCGAGCCGTTGGCACAATGTTTGGAAGATCTGCCGCAATCGCTCCGGTGAATCGGCCGTCAACAGCGACAACCGTTCTTCGAAGTAGGCAATTGCATCGGCAATGCGGCCTGTAGGTTGCCCGCTGCCTGTCACGAGGGACAGATAGCTATCGTGATCGCGCTCTTTCGGGAGCAAGCGATAATGTTGCTCGCCTTTCTTCAGTGGGTGGACAAGATAATATTGATGAATTTCGTCTGCTAAATCCGCTTGCCCGATCTGGCGCGCAACGTTGCGGACGGCAACCAATAGTATGGAGGATGTTGTCAACCTCTGCTGCCCATCGATCAGATGAAAGGTCGTGTGTTGCCCGGGCTGCGCAACTCCAGGAACAAAAACCAAGAACCCCATGAAATGATTGCCGCGCTTGTCGGGACTCTGGATCTCAATGAGGCTGTCCCAGAGTTTTTGCCACTGGGGCGTCTCCCATCGGTAGTTTCGTTGGAAGACGGGGATTACGTACTGGCTTGGCGAGTACAGTATGTGGCCGAGCGTTTGGATCGACGGAATCATGTCATTCCTTTCCCCGGTCGCCGTTGCACGTAGCCTTTGAGGTGCTTCGGGCTACCGATCGCGCTGAAAAAACCGACCGATAGCGAGCGGCCCAGCCTTTTATAGCAGCGCTCCGGCCGCATTGTCTTTGAAAAGCCTACCGTCACGGATGTACTTGCTCAGCATGGCGTCCGACGCATGTCCGGTTTGGGCTCTAATCCTCCAAGTCGGCACGCCGACCCGAGCCGCACTGGTCGCAAACCCGGCGCGCAGGCTGTGGCCGGAATAAGCCGCCGGATCAAGACCCATTGCCGCGATGCGGTGTTTTACGATCAGAGAGACAGCTTCAGACGAAAGCCTGTAATCGCTGAGCACGCCGTAGCGATTGACCGGACGGAATACTGCACTACCTCGGATACCGGACTGCTCGAGCCACGCATCAAGCGCCGACACAGGGCAAAAGCGCGTTCGACCTCTTGGGATTGCCACCTGCCTGCCATTACTGGTTTGGTCGGTCTTTGAGCGTCTCAGATTGATGATGATTCCTTGCCGCACACGGCCGATGTCGCTCTTATTGAGTGCGACGAGCTCGGATCGTCGAAAGGCTCCCGCAAAACCGACAAGCAGCAAAGCGCGATCGCGGACATCGCGCAGCGTGTCGCCCATCGCATCGAGGACGGATATCAGATCTTCCTTGAGTAACGGCGTTGCTTTGCGTTGTGCGGTACCCTGGCTGCGTTTGATGCCACGAAGTGTTGCTCTGACAAGAGCCGAACTAGTCGGGCTTGTGTAGCCCAGAGCCTCATGTGCCTTCGAAATCGAAGTGAGCCGGCGGACCAGGGTAGCAACGCTAAGCGTCTCCGCGTGAGAGGCGAGGTACTGGGCGAGCGTTATGTCGGACGAGGGGAGGGACCCGCCCCAGCTCTCAAAATGCGCCAGGTCGGACAGGTAGGCCCGGCGGGTATTCTCGGCGAGGCTCTCAGCAACGTATCCGGCGACCAGATCGGGTAGTTGGTTTGTGCAGTTGACTGCACTCGCCGGAGCGGCACGGCAGGGGGCGGCGTTAGGTCGCGATAAGAGTTGGTTATCGGAGGTTAGGTCGTTGGGCATGTGGCCTCCTAACCAGCCGCCAGTATGTACGGGGCTGTACCTGCAGGTCGCTGCCGAACGAATACCCGGGCGCGGATGTCGTTGAGATGCCCGAGATTGTCTCTGACCGCCGATAAAAGCGGCGCAAAGCCTTCCGGCGGCACGCCCGATAGGAGGAGATCGGTCTCAGTGCCAAACGCCTCAAGCTCGTCGGCGCCGGTCCAGACGAGTTTGTTTGCCAGGGGAGCAGCGTCCGCATAGAAGGCGGTCATATAAGCTGCGTCGCGGCGCCGAGCCGATGGAACGTACCGTTCTAACACAGTCCGCACCTCGTCGTTTTCCGACGCAAAGCGCCAAATGGCTTCTCTACCCAGGCGGGTGTGTTTATCCAAGGCGTACATTGGAACGCCGTCGACGACTTTCGTAACTGGGACTTCAGATTGAGTAATGGTAGGGCTACCGCCATTGTTGGCCGCGAGCCAGATCAGAGGAACCATCAAAGTTATTGGTTCTCGCGTCTTTTGTGCCGCAACCCCGGTTGCAGTTACGAGTTCGTCCGGCACTCCCAGACTGCGGAAAGCCTCAAGAACGGAGGTTAGATCGCCTTGTGCCCGTTTCTCTCCGCTCCAACCGATGCCAGACGCGCACCGCGCAGCGAGTGCGCGTTCTGCCGGTGAAGCACTCTGATCCACGATTGTGTCGATGTGATCATTAAGCAAATCCGCAACTTTCAAGAGTCTCAATTTTGCGAGCGAAGGATGATGTTGCGTACTCGTGATGAGGTGCTCGGCGGATCGGCTCTTAGCGGATTCCGCCAAAACACGGGCAAGCTCAACAGCGACATACAGGTATCCTCCGTTACCCTTACGCCAACTCGGATCGGTACTGGCCGCGACGGTCGTTGCGACTGCATTGTGTGAAGCTGTGCCAATATCCTCGAACGCAATCACCATAAAGCGTCGCCAAATAGCGGAGCCTTTCTGCGCAAAGAAGGTGAATGCAGCGCGTTGTGCTGTTTCCGTGTCTCCTCGACGAATGGATTTTTGAAGCAGGCTGCTTACGACCCACTGATCGGCCGAAAGCGGATCGATATCAGTTTTTTGGTGACAATCGAGTTTTTGGGAAAAACGTTGTTTGGCATCATCGAGTGCGTCGTCCATCGGTTTCTCCGTGTGGTGAGCGCACGGGAAACGATAACTTTTGCCAACGAGAAGCCAATTAAAAATGCGAATCTCAGATAGAAAAGATTAAACGGTGTACCAGCGGGCTCATGCGACCGTTAGCATCATTTCAATTCGAAAGCATTGAGCGCGGGCTCTCCAACTGTCTGATGAATCCAAACTTCAATTGGAGCCAAATTATTCGTTTCGGTGGCTGCCTGCTTTATTCGGCCAACTAACTTATCGTCGACTTCGTCTCCGTATATCAAATAGATGGCGCGCTCGTACCCCACATCACTTCTGAATAGTGAAAGCGTTCTAAGATCCTTTTCAATTCCCGCGTTGGGGGCGCGAGATGACTTCACTTCAATAATGGCGTGGTTCCCGGTCATATATCCTGGTCGATGAATCAAAAGGTCAGGCTTGGCATAGTCGGCGCCAAGCTCAATCAGGATGGGATGGGCCGCCTTGTCGATTTCTCCGTTCAGACAAAATGGGCACTCGGCGGGCCAACGCGAGCGCATTTGGTGGTAGAGCTCGTAACAATAGACGCGCTCTCGATATATCGGATCGCCACCATCGATATTTAAGCGAAAATAGCCATTTCCAATTGCGCCGGTGGCTTCGGCCAAGATTTTCGTAAGTTCTTTCATTTTGTCTCGGTGGTGCAGTACCAACCGCTCTCTGCTAGCCAACTATTGCCTTTAACAAGGTTTGACCAGCTCGCGCAAAAGTGGTGCGATGGGCGGCTTTCGGCTAACAATCTATGAGGCGTTTCGTTCTGCCTATCAACGTTTGTGGATCCTGAAAATGCAGCCGATTTCTATTTCATTTGGCAACGTCCTTGAGGCACTAGGGGCCCTAAATACAAACCCCCTTGAATCCAGCAAATATTGGGAGTTTTACAAAGTAAACTACCCGACGCCGGCTGGATTGGTAGAAGCGAATTACCTTAGCCTATCGCATGATTGTCCACTTAATGAGGCTTCGAGTCGCAATCTAGTTCAATGGAGATCTCTGGCGGGTGGTACCAGTCCGTATACTGTAATTGTAACGAAAAAATCGCGACATGCTTTGGACCTTCCTAAAACCGCCGCTCATTTCAAAGGACGGGCCGCAACTACTTCGCGTGAACTGCTTTTTAAAAAATGTCGTAAGCGCGTTTATGCCGCTTTTAGAGCAAATCGAAGAAGACCAATATTTCATCGAACCCGATATTGCCTTGCTAACAGGCGAACCGAGGCCAGCTGTTACCTATCTTGTTGAGGATCTACTCGCGGACCAAAATGGGCCACAGGATCAGGTCTGCGCAGACGTTTTGGTAGCTGCGGCGGGATTGGGAAAAACGACTCTTGCCCGGGCTATCGCGCGAAAAATCCTGATGTCAAAGCGCCAGGCGATTCCGATACTTGTTGAATCTGCTCAATGGCAAAACCTAATCAACCTAACATTGCCGAATATTCTCAATGCCGCGTTATTGCAACTAATTCCTGAAGCCGTGCGGCTCACAAATGCAAAACTGTTTCAGTTACTAGTTCGAGAAAAACTGCTTTTCCCAATTTTCGACGGATTCGATGAACTCTGCTTGCACCCAAATTCACGGTACAATCCAACGACATTAATCACCGAGCTACTCGACATGGTGGGTGATACCGGCGCTCGAATCCTCATCACAACTCGAGAAACTTTTTGGGAAACGTACGGCATAGGAAGTCCGGCTGAAAAAATTAAACGAGTCAATCTGCAAGGCTTCTCAAATGATCAACGTAAAAAGTTTTTCATAAAGCGCCTCACATTGCCTGAAGAACGCGATCTGGCTAATCGCGTAGCGCGCGAGATTGGAGAACGACTCTACGAAGGTGATATAAACCGTAGATCGCTCCAAGCGGATCGGGCTAGCGGTGTTCCTCTATTGCTCGAATTGGTTGCCCTATATGTAGATGGAAATCCTTCAGCTACATTTTCTCCTGCTACCCGTGATCCATTCGGACCTTTGCTAGAAGCAGTTTGTGAGCGCGAGAATGTACGACAACAGCTACAGATTAGTTCTGCAAAGCAGATGGCGATTTTTGAAGAGCTGTTTTTAAATTGTCCGGATGATATCACGAAATCTGATTTGGCATTTTATGTTGAGTATTCAGTTCCTGAAGTGACGAAAGATGCATTAGCCCGGTTTGAGGCTCATGCGTTTTTTTCTCCGGGTCGCGATGTCAGAGCCCGATTTGAAACTCTCAAAGTCTACTTCGTGGCGAGATGGCTTGCGAACCGACTGGAGTCCGCCATCACGGAGTCGGCATCAGAGTCTTTGATTGCGGATCTCTTAAATAGAAACGCAACAGGAAATACAGACGTATTTGATTTTCTTCTCGACCGATTCTTGGCAATGGAGCCGAAAAAATCTCGTGCAGCAATCGCTCACGCTTTCAAAATGGTGCAGGCACGCAATCATCCCGATGGAGCAGCAAGCGCGCTTTTTCATTTAGCGCAGCGGCTGGCGCTCCGCATGGATACGTCTAAAACGGGAAGAACGGCATTAATTCTCGACTATTTGGGAGTTGCGAGTCCCATACAGCGACTTTCTGTTCAGGGCCAAATTAACGGTATTGATCTAAGTGGACTTATATTTGTTGATTGCATTTTTAGAGACGTCGAATTCTACAATTGTACGTTCAGCGAATCTACACAATTTCAGAAGTCGCGCTTTGACGGTTCTCTATCATTTGAGAATTGTCGACTTCCCGGACAGGCGAACCTGGTTGAGTGCGCGTATTCCGAAGAAGCAGAGCGCGAGTGGGACAGGCAAGCTGGAAGGGCGTCTAAAAGCTTAATCAATCAGACCGTGGCAAAAACTGCATTGCGAGAAATATTGCGCCGGTTTCTTGGGCCTTTTGGGTTTTCATCAATCAAGGATGCTAATCGAAATTCAGGAACTATTTCAAAGAATCCGTGTGGTGATCTCGCTTGGGAAGAACTGCTTAGGGCAAGCGTTTTGGAGCGCCACCGCATAAGCGGTGTTTCGGATGGTGGCCTCAATATCGCCGACAGCCAGGAGGTCAAACACGAAGTTAGAAATTTTTTGGACAATGCTGCGTTAGGACCGCGGCTTCAGCTTGTACTTGAGAACATCATGAAGCGTGTCTAAATCGTTTGGCTGCAGCCGATTCAAGGAACGGATAATCGCGGTGATCGCCGGCGACCTTTGATCGCTCACCAGTCCTGCAAACGATTGGTGGTCTTGATAATGGAAAGTTATCGGAGGCTATATCTTTGGCCACGGGCCTCTATGGCCGACTGTTTTGAGGGCCAACGAAAAACTGCCAAAGGCGTAGCAACGCCGTAGTGTCCAACCTGCAGTAGGCCAGCAACTGTACCGCTATCTCTTTTTTTCGCGGTTCTGTAGTTAGCGGCGAGATGGCCTCCAGAAATGCATCCATGGCCATGCCCCCATCTTGCACACCATCGAGCTTATCGTAATTCAGATCTGGAGCGATTGGCGGCAGCACCTTCTTGAGACTCCAGCTGCCTTTCTGACTTGGGTGATAATAATTTTTTTCTGCCACTCTCAGTAGATCAACGACCCGTGCGATTATCGCCAGCAGCGAGTTCTTGAGTCGTGGAAAGCGTTCAGCCAACTCGTTAAGCCGAGCTGTCTCAAAGCCGGCATTGTAGACAAAGATTGGACCCTTTTCGCCACACGCTCCAATAAGGGCTTCTGCGAACTGACTCGATGGGTCATTACCGGACAGATCGAGAAATGAAAGGTGATCTACTTTGCCGGCTGGCGCGAGCCTGTGCATGCTAAATTGAAATGGGATCTGCTGGTACGGGCGAGTTCCCTTCCAGATTGGGATAGCAAACTGGATCGTTTCGAAGTCCATAAAATATCCCGGGAGTTTGTACCCAGCGAGACTGGATGCAGCGCCATTTGCATCGAAGAATGGTTTGCCCGATAGCGTATGGGCTTTGACCCTAAGCTGTCGTTCATTCAGAAGTTCGTCGGGCACCTTCCTTAGGTCGATAACACCTTTGTCGTCGATTAGGGCTTTTAGAGCCTTGGTTTGAATTCGTGGCAGCCACGCGACGGGGTACTTGGCTTGTGGCTCCTGCTGTTGGCAGTAGTTTAGAAAGCCACACGGGTAGGGCGCATTACAATGGCGGCCCGTTTTTATTGCGGGTTCGCTACGCTTGTTCGCAGTTGTTTGAGCATCTGCGATCCACTCTTTGACCTCCTTGCTGCGGCCAAATGCTTCATCCGTTACGTCATTTTCTTTCAAGAGCCCTTGGTATTTTTCATCACCTGGATAAACCCATGCATTATCAATGTGCGCCAACGCCACAGAAACCAGCGGCACTCCAGCCGACTTTGCAATGAAGCTCTGAATTGCGATGTCGTCACGGTGGTAGTCCTTAACGCTGGTCGAAGATTTCACCTCGATCATTCGCCATCCGCTCTGCCCGACCTTTTTCGTAGGCAACATGATGTCGGCGAAGGCCAGCGCGTCGTCCGACGAGAATCCAGCCTCAAAAATGGGCTGTGACGATTTCAGCAGTTCTGCGCTACGGGCGAAGGCGGTCTCAAATCCATCACGCTTGAGATCAATCAGGACGCCTTTTCCAGCGGGATCGAAAAGTCGGCGTGCAATATCGCCAATCTGATTTCCTACCTCGAATCTTGCCTCCGTGTCAGCGGACTCCTCGCGTAGTTCTGGATGATGAATTTCAAGCCAAAGTCGTTTTGCGCACTGGCGGAATGCGAGAATCTTGGACTTTGAAAGGACTCGCATTTTAAATTTTCGACATGAATAGCCTGCTGGCAACAGTTGCGCACTCAGCTGCAACCACGGTTAAGTGGGTCATAGTCAGCTTTGCCGTTGGTCCGCACGCGAGCTACTTGCGTTGTCTTCGATCTCTTTCACCAGCTTTCTCAGAGCGCCCGGGTTTTCTAGCTGTGGGTCATAGAGACGGATGAGATCGCGAACGATCGAAAGAGCCATACTTTTGTCGAATGTTGCATCTTCGTTAGAATCGAGATCGCCTAGCAAGGCCCAGCAGGCAATGCGCGCTTTGACGCGCAGACCATCGACTGTGGTAGCTGGCGTCGCCACAATTTTCGCCCCAATTTTAGCAAGCTGTTCAAGAGTGTCGTGGTCGATGTCCGTTGCTTGCGAGATGGAATTATCAATTTTCGAAGTAGCAGTCTCAATCTCCAAACCCAGGGCGATCAGATCGGCGTCAGATGTTGGTCTTCCGACTGACAAAAAGGAGGACGCTGGAAGGGGCAGTACCGCGAGCGAGCTAAGTACCGATCGGCGGGATGGTGCGAGGTTCGAGTTCATTGGCTTGCTCAAGCTCCATTCACCGCGGGAGGATTAAAGAATTGTGTCCATTCGCTTTGCTTATTTCTGCTGCGAAACGCTTGGGATGGCGTAACAATGCCCTCAAAAATAGTCCCGGATTTTCGACAATATTCACGAATCTCGTCAATCTTGGCTTTCATTCTAGGAATGTCCTTTAATCCCTTTCTAGTGAAACAAGCTCGTCTCAGAAATTTCAATTGTTTCATTTCCTGAATCACATCTCGCCATTCACATATTCGAGAATCAATGTAGGCGTCTTTCCGATTGCATTCCTGTCCCTTCTCCACGTCAACCGCTGAAATGATATCAATAAAATCAATATGGTAGTCTTTCATAAATTGTTTTTTTTCGGTTACGCGATCTTTGCCCTGCAAATCCGGTAGGCCAAAAGCTTGCGGCAAAAGACTCCACAATTGATTCCGCGGGCTACTGTAAAAGAAATCAGCATTATTCTCAGGGGTGCTAGGATTGAAGGTTCCGACGATCAGAATTATAGTTTGTGGATCAATTTTATGATCCAAAAACTTGTGTCCAACCCTCGTCGTTAGCGATGTGCCTTGGCTGCTCATAGTGCGATCCTTGCCTTTGCCGATAGCATTGGCTGGGTCAGGCAGTGAGTGTTGCAAGTGGTTGGTTCTGATAATTGAATGTTACCGGAGGTTAGGGCGTGTACTAGTACAGACACGCCGTGCAGCACGTCTCCTCAATGTCTGCTATTGCCCCAAATGCTGTGCCTCGCCGAGCAGTTTTATGCCGAGTGTCCGATCGCCAAAAAGCCGCTTGGGAACATATTATTCCCCCGCTGGAACTCGGGCACGAAAAAGCTCGTCGAAAATTTGATCTGCGCCCCAAGCTTGTGCCGAGGTGTAAGCAAGTTTGCGTTTCTCGTCGGGACCCAATGGTATCGACCCTGGCTTGTAACCCAAATCATGATCTGCTTCCGACCAAGCATGTTGAAAGAGCGTCTTGATTTGTAGCTCGAAAAACTCGGGTATTTTGTTCTTATCTATAGAATCGCTTTTGACGTCGCTCGGTAAAATAAGAACATAGTGACGCCCGAAATATCCAAACTCCCACTCAGAATCAGGGACGCGGTCACGAAACTCAATGGGCTTAAAAAACCGTCTGACAATCGCGTCGAGACGTTCCACGTCTGACCGATAAAAAGTGATAATCCGCGCGCCTATCTGATCTTGTATCTGAGAGAGAGGCTCGCTGTATTTTATGCGGTTCTCGACTTGCGTGCTCGCCTTCTTGAGAAAACTCTCGGGGTCTTTGGCGCGCGTAGTGATCCGATCAATTCGCGGCTCACCTTTGAAAATCTCAGTGATGTGCTGGCACAGCGCTTCAGCGATCGGCGTCAAGGCCTCCTGATGACGAATACGGTAAGCGGCTTCAAGCGAATTACCGCGCTGTTTTGAGTTTTTCATCAACTACTTTGCCCTTTGTTACAAATCTGACCTCGCCCTCGCCTCCGTCAACAGGTTCTTGCTGAAAGACTCTGTCAAACTTATCGGTATCGGCCGTGAGCAGGGCGCCATTGCTCAGTTCAACCGACTTATACGCGACGAGGCTCTTGTATGTGGCGACATCGAATTGAAAAACTTCTTGTACCGCCTGGGATGACTTGAGCTCGTCAGCAATTGCATTTTTTGCAGCTTGCGAAAGTCCAAGGCGACTACCGAAATCATTGATGCTAAGTCGTTGACCAGCTAGCCCACCGGCTAGCGTGCCGGCTGCGGTAAGTTCTTGTTTGATCGGCAAAGGGGCCTTCTTTGCGGCATCTCGGAGCGCTATGGCTAGACGCCGGGTGCCGGCCGCGGGCGTAGTTGTAAAGTCAGAAAGCAAGAAGTCGGATATCCAATAGTTGGATGGTTCGCCTGAAAGGGTATTCAGTTGTTTGTCGATAGCCCGACCTGACCAAAATCCTCCGCGGAGCGAGGCGTGCTGATAAACTACCGCCTTATAGGAGGTCTTATTTTTCATAAACACGCGTTCTAGAAACTGAACCGACAGCGCATTCGGATTTTCGTCCACGTAAATCGCGCTATCAGTGGGAAAGCGCGAAAGTAGAATTTTATGTTCGCGACCGACCTTACCGGCGATGAGAAACAACAGGCCAAGACCGGAACGACCATCAGTGTGGGCTGCAAGGCGCTCGGCTATCTTCTTGCCTTTTGGGAGATCCGGGTGGCCTAAATAAGCGACGACTAAATCGCGGCAGTCGTTCTGCTGCTGCCCATCGGCGGTCGGACTAAATGTGATGTCGACGTCACATTCACGATCCGATTTAGCGTAAATACCATCAAGCAGATCAAACATCCCGCCTGTAAGCGAAACAGTTGTTCCCACAATCTGCGCTCTTTCCGTAGAGCGTTTTCCAGGATGTATTAGAAACGCGTGAATGTGCTGTACCGACACTCAGCCCCCCGGTTTTCCACCATGACGCTATTCGGTATCTTAACGGTACAACGTATGCGAGAACAAGCGACAAGAGGCATCCTACTGTCGCAAGCCCATATTTGTGGAAGTTAGCTGGCGAGGGGACGGAGGTTTGAGGGTGGCAGATTTTACGCGTGGCATCAGAAACGGTGGTTTCCTTAAGGAGCTCCAGAGACTTTCCATAATGGACGGATGGTGGCGAGACGTCTTATTGGACACGAGCCTTATTATTGCTGTTCGAGACGACTCCCTTAATGTTTATTGGCTAGGCCAATCTCTGTTTCGCGTCGAAATGCTGAATGACACGATTGCAGCGACCACCCACGCAAAATATCTCCTCGACCCCGCGCTGAGGGATCTTGTGCGATTCAATGGAACAAAGTTTGACATTGGCCCAATTGAAGCGAGCGCGCTAATCCGTACTTACGAGTCCGGAAAAACACTAAACAAGCTCAAGGCTGCCGCTGGCCTTTTTGCCGGGGACGAAAAGCGGGGCGTCCACGAAATTGTCGTTTCAAACAATAATGTCGTTGACGTTGAAATTGCGATGCAAGCCGGAGACGTGCTGGACGACGAGGTGCTTCCCCGTGCAGACATCGCAGCGTTTGAGAAGGATAAGCAAGGAATTCGCCTTGTCCTTTGGGAAGCAAAGACGTTTTACAACAAAGAACTTCGGATGACCGGCAAGAAAAATGTGGCCGATCAAATCAAAAAATATAAAAAAGTGGTACAGGCTCTTCGACCAAGCATAATCAAGAGCTACGAATGCGTTGCAGGAAATCTGCTCTCTATCTCAAATATGAGTGGGGGGCGTCGAAAATTAAGCGATGAAATTCGCGAAGTGGCGGATGGCAAGGAACTGAAAATTCGCGAACCAGCCGATGTAGGTCTCATCGTATTTGGGTTTGATGCAGCTCAACGAAATAAATGGCCACTCAAGGGCCGTCTAAAGGCCGAATTCGGTGAAAGCCGATTCAAACACCGTGGTACAGCAAAAGGCCTCAAGATCTGAATTGTGGCTCTCGATAATAGAATACTATCGGAGGTTAGATCGCGCGGTAAAGCTTGGTTCTTCAAGCGCGGCGCACTTGTGAACGTTCAGGGACGAGGCGTGGTGTGCGCTTTCCAGCGGGAGGCGGTCCTTCCGACTAGTGCTTAAAGAAGGCGCTAAACGCTATGTTTAAAAAGACTGTGCCCAGATTGCATAACGTGGGGGACGCTAAGAATTTGGGCGATGTAATTTCTTCTTTGCTCAATGAAGTTAGCGCAGCGATCGAATGCTACAGCAAGAACTACGATGCCCACCGTTGCGGCTAAAGCACGAGGCATGTTGTATAAGCTACTTGCCCTTAGAACCAAATAACCCAGACCCTTTTCGGCTGCAATAAATTCGCCGACAAACGCTCCCAAAAGACAAAACCCCACGTTTAATCGCATTGAGCCAAGTACCCAGCCCAAAGAGCCTGGGACAATCGCCTTCCAAAATATCTTTCCTGGAGTAGCCCCCATCGCTTGCAAAACCTCAACATGTTCCTTGGCTACGGAACGCGCGCCTCTGCTTGATTGCGAGAATGCCACAAAAAATGTTGTAAAAGCTGCGAGCGCTATCTTCAGCTCGATCCCTACACCGAACCAAATAATCATTAAAGGTGCAAACACGAGGAACGGCACCGACCCAATTCCAAGAAGTATAGGAGAAAAAATACGAGAGGCCGCTCGGAAATACCATAGAGCCAACCCGGTTATTGATCCAGAAATACTGCCAATCAAAAGACCTGAGAACGCTTCAGTGCCGGTTATAACAAAGTGCTCGTGAAAATTTTCATGGCGGATCATCGCGCCTAACTCGTAAGCAATGCTGGATGGAGACCCGGCAAAAAAAATAAGAGACGGAATGATCCTAGAAACAAGCTCCCACGCCAATCCAGCGATGAGCAGAACGATAAGCAAAGGGACGTATTTCTTCATATGTGGTCCTCAGTCCCTTTTAGGTCATTCCATACGCGACGAAACATCTCTTGAAATTCAGGCGTCTCTCGAACTTTTACCGAATTGAATGAATTCTTGAAAACAAGATTTGGATGAATCGCTTTGATGCTTCCAGGTCGTGCACTTAGGACATATATAACGTCGCCCAGAAAAATGGCCTCTTCAATATTGTGTGTTACAAAAACAGTAGTAACGCCAAGCAAGGAACAATCTTCCTTGAACTGATTGAGCAGTTGCAGGCGGCTGACAAAGTCGATTGCCGAAAAAGGCTCATCACACATTAAGATTCTTGGATTACTAGCGAGCGCGCAGATAATCGCGACCTGTTGACGCATCCCGCCTGAAAGATCACCCCATAAGGAATCTTCAAAACCTCGAAGGCCATACGTGCCGAACCGGCCAAGCAGAAAGTTACGATTTGCGGCGGTTGGATGCTCTTTAATTTCGATCCCTAAGCTCGCATTTTGAAGCGCAGTGCGCCACGGAAGCAGCATGGCATTTTGGGGGACGTAGGCGATGCCTTCTTGCTTCCTAGTCTTATCGACTGTGACCGTGCCTTCTGTCGGTTCTTCGAGCCCCAGCATAAGCCTTAGAAGGGTAGATTTCCCGCAGCCGCTTGGCCCCACAAGCACACATAACGTGCCCGGTTTAATGTTCAAATCGATGTTCTTTAGTACTCTTATAGTGCCGCCTGGTCTCAGATATTCGTGCCCTAGCCCTGAGCAGCTGATATCCACGTGTTGATCTTGCGGACCGTTCATCGCTTAACTTTCACGAGCACAACATCAGCAATGTATAATGCTGCTATTAAACTCGCTGCGGTGTACCTGCCTCCTTCATTAGTTCCCTCCAGAGCGTACCAAATCAAAGGTAACGTCAGCAGATATAAACCGTAATGAAGTGCCAACAACGAGGGGCGTTTGATTTCTAGCGCTCGGCCAATAGCCACGGTTGTGGCCAAAAGTGAAATTGAGGCGAGTAACAGGAGAAGGCCAGCTAGCCAGTATACAAAACTACCAACGATCATACCCAAAGCAATTCCGACGACGACTTGAAGCTGTGGCTCATTGTACCATTTTCGTTTACCTGCTTGCGGCATTGGGCGGCCGATCATTTGCCCTAGCTCAAAACGGATTGCCTCTTGGGCGAGACCCAGAAATGGCATAACCACGCGATCGTAGGCGTCGTTGATGGACTTTGAATCGCCTCGGAGGTTATCGGGAAGCGATTCGTAATACGCTTCGCAAGCGCTTTCCCACTGGTGTTTTTGGACAGCAATGTTTACGGGAAAGACCAGTGTCCTGTTCGCCGCATCAAGCGCTGCAGAAACTTGACTCTTCCCCTGATTAAAGCGCTTGGCTGCGAACTCAATGACGTCATCAAAGCCGCATCGTACAATGATGCTTGATCGCTGTAGGGCACGCAAAAGCCCCTGAATCAGATCAGGATGCGCTGATATAACATCTTGTCGGCTTATTAAAGCCGTCACCATCACGTTGTTATATTCTTTAGTGCTGCCGATTGGCAGGATGATTTTAAAGTGCTCGTCTAAGCTCGCAATCTGCGAGGCTTTCAGAATGTCAGGTGAAAGAGCTATGGCATTCGTAACCTCGCGCAAAGCGAGAAATTCCTCGCCTGGATTTACCGAAATGATTCTCTCAGCGCCGTGGGGACCGGTAATCCTTCTAGCAATTGCGTAGGTAGTGCTTCCCTGACCAAACGAAATCACGTTTTCGAAGTTTCCAAGATCTGCAATAGTTCTCACTGCAGGTGAGTCCTTATCGAATGCCCAAATGGCTGAGTTTGTAATCAACGAAGCGAGTAGTGCGGGCTTTCGATCACTCTGAGCGGGCATGGTGAGTAGGGGGACCGGATCGCATACTGCAAATTTTATGTTCTCGGTTCCGTATTCACCGTTTAGCAGCATTCGAAGTGCCGCTCTATCGGTGCTTGGCTGTGCCTGGATTATTTCGAGATCATATTGCGGAGGCAGGTAGCCAAAGAACTTATGGTGCTGCGCATAATAGAGAGGCAGATACAAAAAATGATTTGCCATTTCAACAATCTGGATTTTCTCCATCTGTCGTTCCACTAACTGAAAACTGTATAATGGATGGTCATGGAGTTACGCCGCATGTTTTGTCAGCAATGTCGGCAAACGAATTATCAACATAGTAGTTCATGGGCTTGGCGCTTTTCAGGTCGCCAACGGAAATACGAAGATCAATGGCTTTCTTCCACGCGTTTGCGTCAACCGCCACTTGCTTTGGGATGATGCCTTCGGACTGGACTCGTCGGAGGGCGTTTAAAGGAACGCTTCCTGAGAGTTCAGGAAATCGCTTCTTAAGAATTGCGAGCGTTTCCGTGTTTTTCGTGTGAATGAAGTCGAGTGCCTTGCGAAGAGCGCAAACAATCCGACCCGTTGTCTCAGAGTTTTCGCGTAAGTATTGTGGCCGGGCGGTTAGGCCGGTGATGGCGAAGTCGCCATATAAATTGGCAAGTGAGTAGACGACATGTGCGCCCTGGCCCTCTACCGCAATGGACACGTTGGGTTCAAGCTCCAAGGCGATGTCAGCTTGTCCGGCCTTGAGCATCGGGATCAATGCGCCAAAGGCCCCCTGTCTGATGCTCGGCTCAAGGCCGCCTCGAGTAAACATTTCTCTTTGTAGGGTATAGGCAGTCGATGGAGCGGGGAACGTGGCGACAGATAAGCCGCGCAGCTGCACAGGCTTGGTGATAGCAGGGATGTCGGTTCGGAGCGTGACGCCCCAGAATGGAACGCCGTTTACAATACTAGCGATTACTGTACCCCGTTGACCTTGTTGGTCCGAAATGGCGACAAACGTAGGATCCCCGACTCCAAATTGCGCGGACCCGCTAATTACAGCAGCCCAAGACTTTTCATCTCCGCCGGTCGAAATGATACTGACATCGAGGCCTTGCTCTTCAAAGAATCCCGCGTCCTTCGCAACATAGATTGGTGCATAAAGAAAAAAGTCGGAAACTTGCGCAATGATAACTCTTTGTTTGATATCTCCGCCGCGATTCTGGGACCAGAACGTGCCCGCAACGACAAGAAGTGGGATAGCGATCGCGATGCCGATGGCCAGTCGCTTCATTTTAGTACCCTGTTTAAACATCAGACGAACCTTCGTGCTCTTTCGATAAGCTATTGCTGTGTTCCCGAGCCTGAAACCTGAGCAAAACTCTTCGGACGCTAAAATAGCGCTGGAAATGTGAGATTTTATGTTGGTTGTATCCCCTGACCAACACCACCTTAGTGTAGCAGACGCGATCTGGCAACGAGGACTGCTAAGATCGTCCATCTTCTGCTGAGGCATGATGCAGCCAGGCGAGTTTGTGTTGCTCGAATGAATTTATGAAAGCGGCACGACCAATCGGGGCGTCTTGAATTAGGGATTGTGCAGATGCACGGTCCGAATGGGATCCGATAACCGGCTTTGCCGGTAGCCATCAAGACGCGGATCGAGGAGAGGATCTGACTCACCGCGTAGACTTATTGGCATAAACCATTAGTGCGATGCCCAACTCGCCGTACGCGGCCTGGTTGCGAAGGGAGACTGCGCCCGCTAGGCTAGGGTAACTTCGGGGCTTGGTAATGGCGCTTCTTTACGCCCTTTTCCTTATTGTTGCGCTCACGGTTTCAGCCGGTGCGCAGTTTCTTGAGAGGCCACCGGTAGTCACGGTGCCACCGATCGCGCTTCCTAAAATATCTGAACCAATGATTTTTCCGTCCGTGGAACCGAGTATCGCCCCATCTGTCCCATCAGATCAAATAATAGTCCCGCCAAATTCTGATCTTGCGGTTTCGGCAGCACAAATTGCTGAAGACGAGGGGCTTGATCGCGAGTTGTCGTTTCGCTGCAATTTAGTGAGCGCCAATCCGAAACTGCTTTCCCCCGTCGAACGATCCACAATTACCGATTTGTGGCAGCGTCGTGATTTGGCATGGCGACAGCTAACGTCCGACGAAACAAAATTGGCGACAAAAAAGATCGTTGCACAAACCTGCGCTCGAGCCTTAGGGATCACGTTAGCGCCAAATGTGTTTGCCCAACCCGTTCAGACGCAGAAGGTGGTTCATATCGAGCAAGCGCCTGGCGCGGTACTGCGTCAATTCAAGGGGCTAAGAAGCGAACAGGAAATCGTCAAACAGGCAGAAGAATCCGAAAAAACAAAGCCGCGCGAGCCAATGATAATAAATGCCACCCTGCCGCCGCCGCCAACAGTCAATGAACAGCGTCCACCTGGTGGGAAACAAGAGTATCAAAATCCGCGTGGGCAATTCCAAAGCGTGGTACAGCTCGATAGCGCACGCAATGCCACTTCGGATGCGAGCAACGAGTTTCCCCATCCGCCGATTAGCCATCAAACGCGCGCCGTTTCGGTATCAAACAACGTAGCGGGCGATGCTCCGAAATTTAACTTGCTTCCGTGGCCCGCGCCCGTTGCCACGACAAGCGTACCCTATCATCGAATTAACGATGCGCGCCGCGGCGGTTTTAAGAATCTTGGTGAGTTGGATAATTGGCTAGAAGACACCTTAAAATCCGCTGGTTATTACGAATACAAGTATTGGAATGTTCCTGGAGGCTTTGCGTTGGTCACGCGACTTGAGCCAATCGACGATGATGCTCGTCCCGTCGGCAAGGAGCGATTCATAGAGAGCGAGGGAGGTCAAAGAGACGGATCTTTGTCTAGTTACGGATGGTCGCTGGTTGACTATCTCGTTGCCCTTACATCAAAGCCAGTAAATCGCGCGCGGGTATTTTTGTTTGCTGTCACCAACGACGATCAGGCGGAAAGCAACTCCACCAAAATGACGACCGAGTATGCGAAAGATTGGTTGGAGGGCGGCACCCACTCTCTAGCGGGACTTAAAGACGTCGATCCATCGATGGCACTCACCGAGAAACACGTTTTCATGGTTCTCGTATATGAATTCTTGAATAAAAAGGATAGGGGTCCGGAAGTCGTTGAGACGACAAAAGGCCTAACCATAAACAAACATCTTCGAGCGTCCGGCCTAAAGATCGCAGAGCACTTCAAATGACGATTGGCCGCGCGCGGGCAATCTTATCGTGGGTGTGGGTAATTTTGAGTGTCCCGCTTATCGGGATCGTTTTTTTGCAGACCATTCACGATAACTATGAGGATTGGGATATTGGCTTCGGTTGGCTTATCCCGCTGGTATTTCCAGTACTGTCAATGATCTTCGCCACCTGGACAGTAACGCAAACGCATAGAGATCGTATCGAGATGAAAAATACTTACGTATTTTACCTTAGCGTTTTGGCGTCCATATTTTATTTGTGTTTGTTATATTTTGTTGTCGGGTCAATGCCGCGGGAGGCGGACGCCCTTCGCGAATATGTTCAGCATGTAATGAGACCTTCGTCTTGGTATTTGGGGACAATTCAGGCCGTCGTGGTGGTCCTCGTCGGGAAATTATTTCTCGAACATGTTGCACAGGAAGACGAGCGATCGCCTACGACTCGACGGCCGCGCAGAAAGAAAAGAGCTGGCACCTAAAGTAGAATTGATCCGTCATTCCGCGGACGCAGTGCGTGCCGCGATAGTGACAGAGAACAGGGGCATCGTCATGAACAAAGACGGTAAACCACTCACTCAGATGGAAAAAATACAGATTATGATGCAGGAATATAGTTCTGTTAGAACAGAGGTCTTGGACCAAAGTAAGATTATGCACCAAGTATTTGGTGCCGGCGGAACTGTCGCTGTTCCTCTACTCGCATTAATTTTTTCGAACGGAACAAAATTGTCTACTTATGTAGGATTATTTTTATTAGTGGTTTTGATTTTGCTTATGTACGTCATTGCCAGGATGATGACTTTTGTCGCGCGAGAGACAAATGCGCGATTATTGGAGATTGAATCTGAAGTGAACCGTCTAGGCAAATCGAAACTAGTCGCCTGGGAAACCGAACATGGGATGGGCACTGGATCCGATAAGCGAAGAATTGACACGATTTTTGAGCCGCTGCTCCCCTTAGCCAGAGTCCTGCGAAAGCTATTGATTTCAAATTAGGACACTACCATCGCGTGAACTAGGTTGACTCCCGGCACTCTATAGCCGATTTCATTTGCTGGGACAGTTTGTGGGATTAGCTTGGCAAAGCGCCAACCGTTGGGTTTGATAGATCAAGTCCGCTTGGCCTTGCAGGGCGGCGGCTTGATTACTCGAACTCGCCGCACTTCGTTGCTCGGTAGCAATTGAATTTGCGGCCGATACGGCGGTCCCCAGGAAAGCCGTTGCGTTTACGCCGGATGCCTTACTCGAGAAGCTGGCGGCCGTGATTTCTCCATCCTCGAGGAATGTGACCTGCCAAGTCAAAGTCTTAAACGCGTCCGCGGCAAGGGGCAGTGTTTGTGAAACTCCGAATTGGCCAAGTGGTATCGTTTGCGGTGCAATCAGTTGGACAGGCCCGTTCGTTGACCCGTCTTTGTCAACCGGAGCTGTTGTCGTCTGCTTAGCGCCACGCCAAACGAGAACCGGAATGTAGGCTACGTCCCTGTACAGACTGCCTTGCTCTATCGCAGTTTGCGGATAGGGCCCCTTGTGGTCGGCGTCATACATTGTTCCTTTGCCATTCGGAAAATCCAAATACACATTAACTTCCAAATACGGTATCGCGGCACAATGAGGTCTAGTGTCTTTAAAAATCTGGTCCAGATTAGTAAACCATTTGGCCTTGTCTAACTGCTTTTGCGAAGCGCAGATCGTTGCTAATAGGCCATCATTTCTGATCGCACTTTGCTTCGCGGGGTTCTGAAGAGCAGCCATATCATTATCGGCATCTACGTTTATAGGGCTGACGCCGGGATCGATCGTTGTTTTTATTGTTATCGTAAGCTGATCCTGCAAGTTTGTAATTAGACTCTGCGCAGCTTGAATAGCTGCGTTGTCTTTCTTTTGAGTAGCCTCATCCACACCACTTAAAAGGTCGGTTTGAAAACCCTTGATTTTCGTCTTCAGGGCTTTGATCTGCGTGGCGATGGCCGCTGCTGAGCCTTCGCTTGTTCCGCACTGGGGGGCGGGAGGAGGAGAAGCCGGAGGGGGATTTGTGGCAAGGCTCTCGACACTCACCGGAACCCCAAGCGCTACACCGACAAGTTTCGCGATTCCTCCGAGGATATTGCCGGCGACTTGCCCGACTTGACTAGTCGGACTCGAGCCAATTGAATTCAATATGTGAGAGCCCGCGAATGTTTGTATCGAAATATTTCTATCTTCCCAAAATGACTTAAGGGCTTCTGTATCAACCGCCACGCGTCCAACGATCGTGTCAGGAACCGATCGGGCAACCAAGGTCGGAGTAATTTTGAGCTTTAGCTTATTGTCGGTGCAATCCTCAAAGGTATACGCAATTGTTGCATCGATGACGGTTTTTGGCAGCATCCACGTATATCGAAGGTCGACCGCGAAACTTTGAGATTGGGAAAGAAATATCAGAGAAATCGCGAATATCACGGCACTAAAAAAGCGTTGTCCTCTCATGGCATTCCCCCTCCGGTACAATGGAGGGTAATACTGACACAATCTAGGGTCGTAGGTCTAGAATTTTACGACTATAATCTTTTGGGCCATAGGAGGAAGCTTTTGCCCAGAAAGCTGGCGTCAGATGGCGCGACTGGTAGCTGGCGTGTTTGTTCGACAGGTGCCGGTAAACTACCGGCTTGTAGGTCTCGATAAAGGAAGATTATCGGAGGTTAGAGCGATTCGCGTCCGGCTGAAGCCTTAATCTCCCAAACAAACGACGATGGGCGGAAACATATGAAAACGTGGATTTTTCAAGGAAATCCCGACGAGTACGACATCGACGGATACCTGGCATCGCGGCCCGGAAGGCTATCTTGGCTGGTTACTAGATACGCTTCCGAAGTAGCGGTGGGCGACCGCGTTTATCTCTGGCGCAACCAAGGCCAACAGCATGCGATCGCTGGTGTGGTGGCGGAAGCAATCATAACCGCACCTACCGAAATGCGGGGAGAAGACCTTGAAGGAATACCTTTCTGGCACACGCAAGGCGCCCGTAGGAACGAGCCTCAACCAAGAGCGCTTCTGCGCCTTGTGCGGGTTGCTAATACTCGAGAGGTTCTTAGGCGAAATTGGTGTGCCGAAGATCCAATTCTAAGCGACCTACCCAATCTTCGGATGCAGGCCGGCACCAACTACAAAATTCCTTCCCAACAGGCGCTACGACTCGAGGCCCTATGGGGCAGAACCGGGCAGGATTGGACAAGGAACGAGGCTGTCGCTGGGCTTTGGGCTTACGCGCAAACTTACGGCCAAGAAGTTTCCAAATTACCCGGGTCACCGGTCTCGAATGTGGCATTGCTAATTGGTCGTGCCGTGACCGGCGTTTATGCCAAGGTCATGAATTTCCGTTCGCTTGACCCTCGCGCAACGGGAGACGGGATGTCGGGTGCCAGCGAGACGGACAGGTCTGTTTGGCAAGAGTTCTACGACCAACATGCATCTTCGCTTCATCTAGACTTTCTGCAAACCGAATTTGCCCGTGTATGGGGTTCTGAAGCAGAAGCCAACACAGTTTCCCCCGCTCTCAGTGCAGCGGCGGAACTAGTGCAGGTCGAGGCTCAGCGCCTTGAGTCTAAAGAGCTCGCTGATCTTCTTGCGAAGTACGCAGCCCAAAGAGCCGAAGCCGCCGGCACCGTACAAACGTCGGATAGACCTTCAGGCCAATCCTTAGGTCGCCCGTCAACGAGGATGTTGTACACGCGAGCATACGACCGTGACCCGCTGGTTATCGCGATTGCCAGGAAGCGCGCTAACCATCGCTGTGAGGTGGTTAATTGCGGGCACCCAAGCTTCCAAACAATTGGTGGACTTGCCTACACCGAAGTTCATCACATCATACCGTTGAGCGAAGGCGGCGATGACATCATCGAGAATGTTGCATGCTTGTGCGCGGGACATCATCGAGAGGTCCATCTGGGCCAACAAGCGCAGAGTCTGACGGAATATCTTAAATCCATTCGTGGCGGCCCCAAAAGCCCACACATGCTGCCAAGCTGAGAGCAGGCCGACTTATCACCGGATGGCTTCGGCCGCATTCAGAACCCCCAAATCGACGCATTTCTCCAATCCGACGAACCCTACTGCCAAACGAGCCTGGGCGGTGGTAAGTCGGAATGTCTCATCTGCTGGGTCAACAGAAGAAACAACCGTTGCCATCCCGCTCGTAAGCACGTCGCAGGCCACACCGTTTTCGACTAGGCCCAAGACGCCTTCGATTGTCACGCGCCTTGGAATTTCGCATTGGCCGTCCATGGCAACACTGTTTGCCGCTGCTGAGGCAATCAGTGCTACTGCTTGCCGTATCGATGGCGCCATGGATCTGTTCGGGTAACGCTGGGTCGGGCGCGCGGTAAATTGGCCGATCGGCTTTATTACAACTGATCCCATCTTCGCGATGCTTAGGACATATTTATTGAACACAGCCCGTTCGGGGTTGTTGTCCGGTATCCCGCCTAAGGTAGTGGAATGCTTTTTTCGCGAACTCGGAGAAATCCCATCCGTGGTACCGCCGCCGGGCGCGAGATTGGTCAAAGGCCCACCTTCGTGGAGACGCTTAAAAAAAGTGATTAGTTCCGCCTCGCGTGCGTAGGCGAAAGCTGCATCATCCGTCACGCAATCAACTTCGTAAGTAACGAAGGATCCGGACCGCCAAATGGATCGGATCACATTCAGCTTATAGGCATTTGATCTCCGATCATTCGGGTGCCTTGCTTCGTTTTCGTGGCTATGAACGCGGTCACCAAAGCCTTTTCCGACATAGAATGGCCGCCCATCTGGGCGACGCAAGATATAGACGTAGTGTGCGGCCCTTCGCTCTCGGAGGAAGGCCTTGCAAGCGTCTTGTGTTCCTATGATGAGCGCAGAGGTTTTCATGCTCTCGATGACCTGGAAGAGCTCGTCCAAGGTTAGCTTTCGTACGCGTCAAAATCAAAATTTGCAGTCAACTGCAATTTGTCTGCAAATTCGAATTTTCGAAGATGCCAGATTCCTGTCCAGGCCTCGGCTCGATTTCTTGTCCTATGAGACGCGAGAAAAATCGTTAGATAGTGGATGATTTCACACTTGGCTCGCAAAATACCCCTCGCTTTTGAAATGTCAGAAATCCTGTCCGGGACATTCCTCCTTTTAAGGGATTCCGCACGTAGCTACAGCCTCTGGCCAGGCTTTCCAAATTGCGGCCGGCTTCCAAAACAACTCATGCGACGAACCTAACGTTTCTGAGTATACGGTCTTGATGGGCCCGTCCGGTATGAGCTGAAGAGCCGCATCGACACCTCTATGTCGACATGAATCCAAAAAATGTTGCCACTCGTATTTGTTAATTACCTCCGGTACTTCCGCGTATGCCGCTGAGAAAATTGAAAATGGATTTTCAATAGATAGCAGTGAAGCCAGCTTGATGTTGAGTTTGGCGCGATATTCAATCCGC
>Ga0206855_10093_pt1 | contig 28027 bp, 28 predicted proteins | sample Alteio_BWOrgCont_51_FD_152637 | JGI IMG/M metagenome (GOLD analysis project Ga0206855, IMG submission 152637) | Enriched cells from forest soil in Barre Woods Harvard Forest LTER site, Petersham, Massachusetts, United States -... | ecosystem: Environmental > Terrestrial > Soil > Temperate forest >...
TCGAAGCGTTCCCGAAAATATTCAGCCAGCAAGTCATTAGCAGTCAAAAAAGAAATGATTTCTTTTCCAGTTGAAAAAACACAAAGAGACGCATTGATTTTGGGGATTTTGTTTCTGGCTTTTTGCGTGGTGACCATTACATTTCCTTGTTTTAACTGGGCATTACCCAGTTTTCAATCCCCTGTTTTTTTCTATGGCTCCTGGAAAATAGCGCTATTTCTTTTGAGTGCAATGTTTTTATACACGCGATTTTTATCCCAACGCTATGTGATGACTGGAAATGACATTTCGTCTTTTTGGGCAAGATTCGGATTATTTATTGCTTTTATTTTAACGGCGGTTCTATGTCTTTATCACATGGATAAACCTACCGGTGAATATGGGATATGGACAGATACATTTTCATTCGTAGAAGTTGTCCGTCGCATGAAGGATTTGGGGGATTTTAGAGATTTTTGGATTATGGGGCATGACAACGGAATTATGCCGGTTTGGCCGTATACAGCGCTTTTTTTCTGGAATTTGTTTCCATCGGATACGGGCTTAGTAATCCAACGACTAACCTGTGCTTTTTATGACTTGGGTTCTATTTGGTTGATTTATCTTTGCGGAAAAGAACTAGCAGGGCGAAGAGCGGGAGTGCTGGCAGCAGCTCTGGCGGCGGTGAGTAAACCCTTACTTTCAAAAGTCGTGAGCGGTTATCCGGCTTCGGTATTTGTTTTCGCTGTCACACTGGTTGTTTGGTCACAAATTAGGTTAATGAGAAAGAGTTCTATTAAAGATTTCTTGTTATGGTCCGGAAGCATGGCCTTTTTGTCTTGCACCTCACCGACTATGTTGGTTTTAGTTCCGTTTTTCATTTTTTCGGGTCTGGCACTTATCTGGTGGAAAAACCGAATCGAAATGAAATTGGAGTCTGTTCCTTTTTTCATTTGGATGTCTTTAATTGTTTTTTTAGTTTATTTTCTGTGCTGTCTGAACGCTTTCTCAAACGGTGACAGGGCCGTTCTACAGATTAAACGGTTTAGTCCGCTCATATTTTTCACCATTTTTTTAATAGTTGGTGTTTTTTATAAACGCTTGATTTCTCAAAAGTCGGAAGCTTTATGGTTTAAATGGTTCTGTGGGGCTTGGCTGGTTGTTTTTCTGTCTTTTTGGACATTTACGGATGATTTTATTGTTCAACGTATTAAATACCACGCTCTAGTGTCGGGTTCCGGTTTCTTAAATCTTTCTTATTTTGAAGTTTTTTTGCAAAAGCTGCCGGACACTTTAAAAGGTTTGTTTTGGTCCTATCCGGACCGCGGCGACATGGGTTTGCCCGGGGATTCAATATTCAGTTACGCGGAAACGATTTTTATCGCATTGGGAATGGTTTTTTATTTTGCCAAACCTGATCTGAAGCGTGGATTTCTTTTAGCGACCGCAATTGTTGCTATCGTCCCTCATTTTGCGATGTCTTACAATTACAGCATCATATTAATAGGCTGTGTTCCGCCCTTATTGCTCATGGGAGCTATGGGCCTCAATGACTTATTGGAAAAAGTATTGAGAGCGGTAAGAGGAAAAGTTTTTCAAGGGATTGTCTATTTTTTGCTGATTGTTTTTTGGGCCTGGTCGGCTCAGGAAGTTTTTTCCAGAGTTTATCCTCAGTGGGCTGAAAAAGGAAACCATTATGCTTTACCTAGAGATATGGCTCTTAATGATATAGCTCAAGGACGTCGGGTTTATTTGTCCAAAGAACTTTTTGATTATTCTCCCGAATTTTACGAAGGTTCTTCAGTTTATCTTTTACATAAGTCCAATCCCATTAACTTGGATATGAACGAGAAGGTTCCTGATGTGGTTATCTACTTCGTAAATGAGGAAATAAATATTTTAAAAATATTTAAAGCTTTTCCTGAGTTGAAAATGGAAAGTATAGATAGTGAGTGTGATGGTGGAGTAGTGGAATACCGTTGTGAAATTCCAGCGAGTAGACTTTCAGCTAAAAGCCAAAGTTTATTTTCGGTTGTTCGAACCCCGGATCCGACTTGGAAAAGGACTTACAACTATCATATGAATGCTATTCGAGGCAGTATCGATTTCAGCAGGATTAATTGGGAAGATCGAGTAGTTGATGTGAGTACACCTTTACCGCAGGTGGCATGGGAGGAAAATAGCGACTTTGAAGGTCAGGCATTCAAGCTACAGAGCGTTATTCATATTAATCATGATGATCAATATGAAATTACCTGTAAAACGGGTACGCGGACGAAAGTTATGTTGGATGGGAGTGTTATTTTTGATCTCAAATTTCTACAAATAGGAAACTTTTACAGGACACCACCGGCTGATCGCAAAGTTCATTTAAATTTGAAGGCGGGTGATCATCAAGTGGAAGTCATTACTTTAACCCAGCCGCCTTTACCTGAAATTACCCTTCGGTCCTTTGAATCCACTGGAGACGGTCAGTCTCTTTGGAAGAGTTTTTCCTTTTGATTAAGGAAAATCGTAACGTTAAAGCTATTTGTTAGCTTTTCTGGCGACCACTAATAATGATCCCCCAAAAGGCATAGTCAAACCGATTTGGATGAGAACTCTTTCCAAGTCCAATATTTTTTCTAAAATAAGATTCACTATGGGATTTTGGTGAAGTTCCGCTTCAGGATCATAACTGTCTTTGTTGTTACCCTGAAGTAATCTTGATAGAAGCATTAACGGTAACAAAAGCGAGACAAACGAAGTCAATCGTTCAATCTTAAATCCTGCTTTTTCTACTTTTTCTTTTAATTCTTTAGCCGAATATCGGCGCACATGGCCTGAAAATTTATCTACATATGTCCATAAGAAACGATGTTGTGGCACGGTTATGAGAATTCCGCCACCCGGAACAATCGATTTGAAAGCGCTTTTTAAAACTAGCTCATCCTCAAGAATATGTTCCAATACGTCAAAAACACCGATGACATCAAACTGATTTTCAAAAGGTATGACACGAGCGTCCATTTGAAAAAAATTAGCTACTGGAACCCGTTGAGAAGCATACTTGAGTCCTTGTTGGTAAACTTCACTTCCGAAAATTTTTAGATTTGGGAAAACTTTGTTCACGGCAGAGAGAACATAGCCGTTTCCACAGCCTATTTCTAAAAAACTGGAAAAGTTTTTAAAATATTTTGTAAGAGTCCAAAGAATGAGTTTATTACGTGAACGAAACCAAAAATGACTTTCCTCCAATCGAAAGAGGCGGTCAAATCCATCCGAGGGAAAACCTTCGTTATCGTAGGCTAAATCTGGAGCAAAGGCTAAAAATCCATTTATGTTTTTTGGCTTGAATTTACAGTAAGGACAAACCCAATCCACTGAATTAAATGTTCTTTTACAGGATGGGCAAAGCTTCATGAATGGTTACTTGTTTCTAGAAGAACTTGATTTATGATTTGATCTTGATTTTTTTCTAAACCAATCCACAGAGGAAGACGGGCTATTCTTTGGCTAAGATCCATAGTGACCTCTAGTGAGCCTACAGTTCGACCATATTTTTTACCTGCGGGAGAATCGTGAAGAGGGATATAGTGAAAAACTGAATTTATCTCTTTTTTGTTTAAGGCTGATAGAAAAGAATCTCTTTTTTTGGCTGTGGGGAGTAAAAGATAGTAAAGGTGAGCGTTGAATTGGCAATCAGACGGGATTATTGGGCGTCTTAAATAACCATTGGTTTCGGCTTGGGAAAAACTTTGATGATATTTTTCCCATAAAGATTTTCTTTTCGATGTGATTGATTCGAAGTTTTCCAACTGTGTCCATAAAAACGCAGCGATGATATCGCTAGGTAAATAAGAAGAGCCAATATCCACCCAGGTATATTTATCAACCTGACCTTTTAAAAACTTGCTTCGATTAGTTCCTTTTTCTCGAATGATGGTAGCCCTGTCAATAAAACGCTCGTCATTAATTAATAAGGCTCCGCCTTCTCCTGAAATAATATTTTTAGTTTCATGAAAACTTAATGCGGCTAAATGACCGAGACTACCGAGGGGTTTTCCTTTGTATTTCGCGCCTATAGCTTGGGCAGCGTCTTCAATAACAAAAAGATTGTGTTTTTGGGCAATGGCTAAGATCGTATTCATTTCACAAGCAACTCCACCATAGTGAACCACCACAATGGCTTTGGTTTTAGACGTAATAGCGGCTTCTATTTTTTTTTCATCAATGTTTAAAGTATCGGGACGGATATCAACAAAGACTGGAGTGCCGCCTCTTAAAACAAAAGCGTTTGCGGTAGAAACGAAGGTATAGGACGGCATGATAACCTCGTCTCCTGACTTAATGTTAGCAAGGATAGCCGCCATTTCTAAAGCCGCAGTACAGGAATGGGTTAAAAGTGCTTTGCGGGTTCCAATAAATTGTTCTAGCCAGATATGGCATTTTTGAGTAAACGGACCATCTCCCGACAGATGTCGTTGAGTATGGGTCTGCTGTATATATTCAATTTCTTTTCCAGTGAAATAAGGTTTATTGAAGGGTATATGCATTGCAGAGAGCCTTTTTGGAAAATCCAAACAGAAAGCACAAGATAAAGTCCGCAATGTGATACGGAACTAGAATCTATCCTAAACTGGTAATTACTATGCCGCAAATGATAAATGCTAATCCAATAATTTTAGTCAAAGTAATGGGTTCTTGAAAAAATACTGAACTTAAAATTAAAACTGCCACAAAAGATAAACTCGTAAAAGGATAAGCGTAGCTTAATTGAAGGCGAGACATGGCCAACATCCAACACAAAGAAGCGATAAAAGCCGCAGCAAAACAACTTAAAATCCAAGGATCCAAGAAAAGTTTAGCAATGAATAAAATTTTTTCATGGAAAGCAGGCGGAACATAACCGGAACGAAGGATTCTTGTTTTGAGCACGATTTGGCCATAAACTGTAAAAACAATGGTTAAGAAGACGCAGAAATAACTTGTTACGTTATTCATTGTCTTTCCCTTTCTTTAATAATCTGATCAATAACATAAAGAGGTCGATTTTTTACTTGCTCAAAAATCTTCCCGATATAAAGACCGGTAATACCCGTGCTTATCAGAATGAAGCCCCCAATTATTAAAATGAGAACGGCCAAGCTTGTCCAGCCAGGTAGGGCGGATTGGTAGATGTATCTGTAAATAAAGTAAAATGCAGAAATTAATCCAAGAATCGAAACGATAAAGCCTAAGTAAATAATCCAGCGAAGTAAAACGGTCGTTTGAAAAAAGACACCGTTAAATGCATGAGTTAAAAGAGACTTAAGACTGTAAGAGCTTTTACCGGCAAAACGTTCATTATGTTCATATTCTAAACTGGTGGTTTGATAACCCAGCCATTTTAAAATGAATAAATAGTGACGGTTTACATCGTTCAAACGGAGAAAAGAAAGGCGAACTTTTGAACTCAGAATGCTGAAACTGCCATAAATACCATTTAAATGTTCTGTGGTAAAGGAATTGATTAACTTGAAATAAATAGCCGCAGCCACCTTTCTAAAAAAGTTTAATTTTTTGTTTTTTCGTCTCATCAAAACAATATCAAAACCTTCTAAGGCTTTTTGATAAAGACGAGAAATTTCTTCGGGCGGATCCTGAAGATCACAATCCATTACAACAATCCATTGGCCTTGGGCTTCTGAAAGCCCAGCCGTAATGGCTGCATGTTGACCAAAGTTTCGGCTCAAACGATAGGCTTTTACTTTTTTATCTTTCTTTGCTATTCGAGAAATAATTTCCCATGAGTCATCATTGCCGCGATCTTCAATGTAAATAATTTCATGTCGGTGAGTAATAGATTGCAAAACTTTTTTTAGTCTTTGTTGGAGTTCTAAAAGACAACTACCGCAGCCATAAACTGGAACTACGACAGAAAGATTTATTTTTTCTCGAGGATTCATTTTAACCCTGGCCTTTACGGTAAAGTCGTTCTTCGGGTGATCGGTAATAATCTTCCAAACTGGCAGGAACTCGAGTGTACCATCCTAACAACTGCTGGGTTCTAGATTTTTGAGATAAGATTGCATCATTTCCCAAAGCCTTAACGTAATCAATTTGTTGCTTAAAAAAAGAACGAGTGAATTGGTGATTGATACTGAGTCGGTCCTGCCCCGAGGTGTTTTTCCCAGCCGCATGGTAAAGAGTGGAATCGAACAAAAACAAAGAGCCTGAAGCGCATTCTGCATATTGAGTATTCAATCGAATATATTCATCGTCGGGTCGTTCGGGTTTTTGGTGGCTTTCGGGGACAAATAAAGTCGCACCATTTTCTTTAGTGAAAGGGCTGATAGCAAAAAAGGCGTTGATCGAAGCAAGATAACCGTTCAAATAGCGTGGAAAGTCCGTATGAAACGCGTTTTGAAATACCAAGGGTGTTTTTTCAGAAGGGAAGGATGGCAAAATGAAACCGTTTTGCAAATGAAGCACCGCTGTTGAGGAAACGGTATGATCAACTATTTCTAGCATTTCTGGAATTTCTAAGTATTTTAAGAAAAAATTATCATATCGAGCCATGATCCGCAAAATGCCAAGCTCACCTGCGCGTTGTAATCGATCCAAGCCTATATCTTGGATGATTTTTTTTTGAACCACATACATCATTTCTTCAGTTTGTTTTATAAAATCCTTTTCCAAAACGCCTTCCAAAATCGCGTAACCGTCTGTACGAAGACCCTCCAAAGACTTAGAAAGCCAATTTGAATCAGTTTTTTTGTTAGTAATCCAAGTCATGTGACCCGCTTAAGATTTTTCTAAGACAGCTAAACCAAATCCGGTTTTGCCATAATTATTACCGTTATAAAACATATACCGATTTCCGTGGTGATCGAAAATATAAGCATATTCGATGGTTTCGGAATCCCAACCGGACGCAGAAATATCAATTCCAGCCTTCTCATCCATTCGCTCCCACTTTATTCCGTCATTAGATTCAGCGTATCCGATTCGATAGCCTTTGCCACGGAAAGCGTACCACATCTTATAAATATCATTGTCTTTTAGAACACAGGGTTTAGAAAGAGCAAATTCACCGTTGTCTTTGAGAGGCAAAGCAATGATTCCTTTGCGATCCCAGCGAATGCCGTCATCGGATTCAGCATATTTGAAAACATGAGCCATATCTTTTTCGGTGGATCCCCAACTTAAGTTGGAACCGTACCACATGCGCCAAAGACCATTTTCAATCAGCATTGAGGGATAAGAGATAGAAAAGGGATCGATTTCACTGCGGTCTAAAAGAGGAGCTTTGGAATACTTGATGAAATTAGTTTGACCAGATTCGCAGATGGCCAATCCAATGGTATTTCGCCAGGGAACTGTTACGCTTAAATTCCAACCAAGGTAATAAAGATATTTTTTTTTATTCACAATGGTGAGCCATCCGGTAGCGGCACCGCTGTCATCGAACAGGCCCAAATCACCTGGCGAGACCAATGGTTTGGATGAAATGTTCAAAACTTTAAAAGGGTTTCGTAAGTCTAGTTCTAAGGAACCGATGCTGGATCGGTTCTTTTCGTCTCTGCTAGTAAAATAAACACGAAAAAAATCATTCCCTAAATGTTCGGCGATGGGATTTGCTGCGTGGGTTTTCATCCAATTGAATTGATTGTCTGGACAAAATATCTGGCCCAGTTTTTTCCACTTCATGATTTTTTCCCGGTTATAGTTTTTTGATGCGATTGCTTGGAACCGGAGACAATTCGGCTGGATTGCCGATATAAACGCCGTAATCCTGAGTATCTTTAAGAATGAGGGAGGCGGCACCGATGATGCAATGTTTGCCAATGGTGATGTGGTCCCGAAGGGTGGCGTTGACTCCAATGAAACAATTTTCCTGAATTGTAACGCCGCCCGAAACCACCACGTGCGAAGTAATAAAACAATTGTCGCCAATTATTGAATGGTGTCCGATGTGGTTTCCGCTCCACAAGGTGACATGATTACCTATCTTGGCGAAGGGTTGAATTGTGTTGTCTTCCAAAATGAAACAGTTTTCTCCAAAAGGAACGCCGGGCCAAATAGTGGCTTTAGAGCTAACATAAGAAGCCAGCGTATAGCCTTTTTCTTTGGCTTCTTGGCATTTTTGGGCGCGAATCTGGTTCATCTTGGCGTAACTGACGGCAACAAATAGATCATATTGGTCGGGGGGATATTTAGAAACAACTTCTTCAAAAGCCACTAAGGGTAAGCCGCAGTATTCAGGCTCTTTGATATATTCCCGGTCGACCGTAAAAGCCGCGACCTGTCGGGAAGTGTCGTGAATAAAGTAAAAATGAGCTACCGAGGCGATATCCGCTGCGCCGAAAATAACCAGTGGCTTCATAAAAAACGCTCCTTAATTATTGAATGTTTTTACGCACCAAAATTGTGAACTCGTATAAAGCATAATCGTGAAGCAAAGCCACATTTTTTGAATATTTTTTTTTACAGTAATCAAACAGAAAAAGAGGATCGGCGTAATAAAGATAGGACCTCATTTTATTTTTATCCGAATATTTTGTTAAGCAGTTGAAAGAAAACCCTTTTTGGCTGAATGAGTTCATTCGATCCAGTGTATTTAAAATATATTTTTCCCAGAGTGGTTTTGGAGATTTAAGCCTGACGTTAAAAATTCCGCTGGCAATGCCGTAATCCGATTTTTTCCAAGGAGCATGGCCAATTTTAAACTGAGCCCGGGAAATGTTCTGGTGTTTTTGTTTTGCTTTTTGAATCATTTCAGAAGAAATATCAAAACCGTAATATTGAAGCTGACAATTCTTTTTTACTAAAAAGCTATAAAGAGACCCATATCCACATCCAAAGTCATTGATGGAAAATTTTACAGAGGAATCAATAATCTTGGTTAATTGTTCGAATCGTAACTCTTGAGACTCTGGGCTGTTCCAGTCGACACCTAGAGAAGTGGTGCCGTGAAGTTTTATTTTTTCGGTGTAATAGTGGTCAACTGGCACCAATACTTTGGGATAGGAGGCTCCAGACATTAATAACTCCGTAAATAATCGATACCCCCCGCCAAGCGAAGGGACAATTTTATAACTGCTTCATATAGTTTAAAGCTTTAGGGCCGGTATTAAAGAGAAGATCCAAAATAGTCACACCCTGTTCAAATCCGCCGTAAAGTTGGGGGTATTCGTTATATCCGCTATAGTCCATATAAGATAATTCAACTTTAGCCTGCTGAAATAATTCGGGAACAATATAGTCTTTGGCGGCAGGGCCGGATAAGTAATGGGTGGCTCCAGCAGATTGACAAAGGCCTATCAGCCGTTCAGTTTTACCTTCTTTTAATTCATAGTCAGATGACCAAGAGAGTTTTGTGGAAATTTGCAAAAGTCCACAAATGAGATTAATCCACTTATAGTTCACGCGGCTGAGCAATTCTATTGATTCACACTCCCCGTAAGTTTTCTCAAAAATATTTTCATATTCTTTGAAATGAGATGCTTTGGAATAAAAGAGTTTTATGGTTTTCCAATGATCTTTTGCCCAGTTTTTATCAGAAATTTTTGTGTCTTTGATTTTTTGATCAAATTTTCCTTTAACTTCCACTGGAATAGTCAGCCAATGAAGCCCCTGTGGGGATTTCACGAGATTGCGGTTGCGCCAGTCGCGGCGGGTGTATTGCATATCGTCATAAAGAATAAACTCATCTACTGAGCGGATCATGTCGAAATAGCCCTTCCAGGGAATATAGTTCGATTGTAGAATCGCCACTTTTTTCATAATTAGGAGATCTTAAAATTTAAGATATTTATAGATTTCTGAAAGTACATAGAAAGTTATTATAAGTAAAGTAAGTGTTAAAGTGACAAATTCAAGAATTGAACGAATTCTACAAAAATTTTGTTGGAGTTTAAAAAACCCAAACACATCATTATTTAATAAACGGTGATGTTTTTAAGAAAAGGCAACGTTTTAGTCTAGTTTAAATTGTTGAGAACCAATTTAAACTAGACTAATGGATCTATTTTAAAAATCAAAATAGGTTAAGTTTTTTCTTTTAAAAGAGTTCTTGATATTCAAAAGCTATAAATATGGCCGGAGTAATGGAGCCAGTAGTAAAAATTGTATTGTCTAAATCAATAACAAAACATTCCGTTGAACCAGCGGCTAACTCCGGAGCTTCGCTGTCATTTTGACCAAATAAGATTTCACAGCGACTGTTATCTTGTGTATTTATTCCATAAAAAAAGCTAATTCCACCAACTTCAGTTCCTGTTGTAGGATTTGAACTGTAATACACAGGTGTTATAGTTGATGAAGGATTTGATGAATTGGCTGGAACAATCGACATTGCAGAAGATGTTCCACCGGTATCTAAGGTGGATCTTTTTATTAATTTTGCTGTTATCGAATAAAGTGTAGTAGTTGGATCTATTAACATTAAAGTTGCTCGTTTTAAACGAACTCTATTGGTCGCAGAAGCAGGCAGCATGGCAATATCGGTGATTTGGATTCCAGAACTGAAGTTGTTAAAGAAAGCAGTGGAATAGTATGTTGAAATTTTGCTCGACATAGATAGTCTCCTTTATTCTAAATATTAAATTTTGATCATACAAATTGTATCACTTATAAAATTTAAGATTTAAAAATAAGTAATTGTTGCTTCGGTGAATTGACAAAGGACTACCAATCTTTTAGTTTTACCTTCTTTTAACTCGTAATCCATGGGAATAGAGTTTTGTTGAAATTTTTAAAAGACCGCAAGTAAGATTAATTTACTTGAAGTTTACTTGACTGAGATTTTCCCTAGACACCACTTGAAATTTTTTTGTCTTTAATTTTTTGATCATATTTGCCTTTAACTTCCACCGGTATCGTCAGCCAATGAAGCCCTTGCGGAGATTTTACCAGATTGCGGTTGCGCCAGTCGCGGCGGGTGTATTGCATATCGTCATAAAGAATAAACTTATCTACTGAGCGGATCATGTCGAAATAGCCCTTCCATGGAATATAGTTTGATTGAAGGATCGCGACTTTTTTCATAATGAAGTTGTCAGACTGAGAGATTTTGGATGAGTTAACGGGGTCATTGGTAATAATTATAACTTCTAATTAGTAGGGGTTATATAATTAATGAAGTGTGTCTTTTGTTGATGTCCTTACGGAGTTTATTTCTATTTAAAAGAGTTAAGGAGTAAATATGAATTTTTTGAAATTGAGTGTGGTTTTGGCCTTTCTGGTTTTATCACTGCCGGCGGGCGCGGTTGAAAGAACAGGGGTTTTGGCTCCGGCGGATATAAAAAAAGAACAAGACGCAGTCATGCAAATGCTCATGAGCGGCAATAAGACTCATCAAGCCCATGTTGTTCTTAAACCGGGGTTGCCCAAACTGATGATGGTGAGTTGCGCTGATTCCCGGGTTGAACCAGAAGTAATTTTTCACATGAAGCCGGGTGAAATTTACACGGTCCGGGCCTTTGGCAATATTGTGGATAAAAGCATTTTAGGAAGTCTGGAATATGGCGCGGATAAGCTTCAGTGCCATGTTTTGGTAGTGCTAGGACATACTCATTGCAGTGCTCTTAAAGAAGCCATTAGCGAACACGATAATCCAACTTCCGTATGGAGGTCTTTAAATTTACAGGACTTAAATGGCAGGCTTCAGCCCGCTGTGGAGTCAGTCACGGATAAGAGTTTATCCGATGAAGACCGTTGGGACGCGGCGGTTCGGGCCAATGTGCTCAATACCATGAGAACCATTCGGGAAGAAAGTCCGGAGCTGTGGCAATTGGAACAGGACGACACGCTGAAAATTGTCGGCGGTATTTATTACCTGGATACGGGCAAGGTCGAGTGGTTGCAAGAATAAGAAGAACTTGGAACGAGGAAAACAAGAGTGATTATCGGTGTTCCTAAAGAAGTAAAAGACAATGAATTTCGAGTTGGTATTGTTCCCGGCGGTGTGGAAGAGTTGGTTTTGGCCAGCCATAAAGTTTTGATTGAAAAGGGGGCGGGAAGCGGCAGCGGTATTTCGGATAAAGATTTTAAAGACGCTGGCGCTGAAATAGTGGGGCAGAAAAAAGAGCTTTTTCGCCGAGCGGACCTGATTTTAAAAGTAAAAGAACCGCAAGCTTCCGAATATCGGTTAATTCGTCCGAGTCAAATTCTCTTCTGTTATTTTCATTTTGCGGCGTCGCAAAAATTAACCCAGGCCATTATCAAAACTAAATCGGTGGCTATTGCTTACGAAACCATCAGACTAACCTCTGGCGAACATCCTTTACTAACTCCGATGAGTGAAGTGGCCGGGAAAATGGCCATACAAGAAGGCGCTAAATATTTAGAACGCTCCATGGGGGGGAAGGGTATTTTACTTGGCGGTGTGGCTGGAGTTAGACCCGCCAAAGTAGTCGTGATCGGCGCGGGAGTGGTTGGATTTAATGCGGCTAAAATCGCGTCGGGCATTGGCGCCAAAGTTTCAGTTCTTGATATTAATCCGACCCGATTACGCTATTTGGACGATGTGCTTCCTAAAAACGTGACAACCCTTGTTTCAAATCGACGGGTGATTCGAGAAGAGGTTCGTGAAGCGGATCTTTTAGTTGGAGCGGTATATGTAGAAGGCGCTAAAGCTCCTCGATTGGTTACCAAAGATATGGTCGCCCAAATGAAACCGGGATCAGTTGTGGTGGACGTATCTATCGATCAAGGCGGTTGTATTGAGACCGCTAGGCCGACTACCCACAGTAAACCTATTTATATTTGGAAAGGTGTGGTGCATTATTGCGTCACGAATATTCCGGGAGCGGTTGGGATGACATCAACTTACGCTTTAACCAATTCGACATTGCCCTTTGTTTTGGAAATTGCCAAACATGGTTATAAAGAAGCGGCTCGACGGAATCCGGCCATTGCCCACGGGCTTAATATTGATCACGGTGTTTTAGTCCATTCGGCAGTTAAAGCCGCCTTTCAAAAATAATAAGGAAAAATTATGCCAACGGTTTTTGCCAGCGTCAGCGCTACGATTATTCTATTTTTTCTTGCGACCATGGGAATGGCTTATGGTCATGTTTTGTCTGTGAATCTTCACATACTCTGGGGATTTTTTGTGGCAACGTTGATTGTTTTACTTCAGTGTCTTATTTTTGGTTTTTTTATCGGCAGTGGAAAGTCTATCAAACGGGTAGTTGCGGATAATAATTTAGGCCCCTACTGGGTGCAAAAAACTAAAGACTACAAAAATAAATGCTATCCCGCTCTAATGCTGGCCATTGTGGTTTCAGCTGCCGCGGCTATTTTAGGCGGCGGTGTTGCATCAGGCGCTATACCCATATGGGTTCATGAGATTTTTATTTGGCTCGCCCTTGTGGCTAATGCGCGGTCTTTGTGGATTTCTTACCAGGTTGTTGTCGAGAATGTGAATGCTATCCACCTTATTAACGAGGAAGTTCAAACTCGTAAAAATGAAGGAAGATCTCTGGTTGTGCCTGTATTATCCGAACCGGTTGAACTAGTGGTTAATCGGCCGCCGCCAAGCCAAGCTTCGAAGTATTACTTTTTGGCTGTTGCGGCATGGGTCCCTTATCTCTATGTAAAAGTTTCTTTGAGTAGCCGAAGTTTCCCTTTTTGGCCTTTTTTGGGACTAAGCGCAGCATTAGTTTTTTGGGCACTTTTGGAAAATAGAAAAGCCCCTAAAGGATAAACTGGACCTTTTTTCTGGTCTTTCAACAAATCGAGTTAAAATAATCATTAATTCTCTTTTCCTTTAAAAATTCTATGAAATATGGGATTATGCGAAGCCTTTGGACAGCCTTTTGGGTCTTTTTCCGATTTGTAAGCGTCTAACAGTTGTATTGGACCCAATGAATAAAAGTTTGAAAGTTAAAAAATGAAGATGTTTTTAAAATATTTAGTTATCGCTATCACATTGGGGCTCTTCGGCAATGCTTGGGCGGATGGCAATCCCGGTGATTATTTGCACAGCCGTACTTATGTGGGTGTGGTTGGCACATCGATCAGCGTAAATAACACGGGATTATTTTCAGGAACAAATTATTCGGTAGCCAATACTCCGGCTTATGATTTGAGCTTAATACCATCCCTCTCGCAAGCTTTTGGATGGGGAATATTGTTCGGACATAGAGAAGAAGTTTACGCGCTTGAGGTTAGTTTTTGGCAGTCTAGTCACAATGCCACTTTTGGTTCCGGTGTAATCAACTCTATTTATGCAAATGGCAGTCCAACGACTTTTGCTTCCTCTTTTTCAGGAACAGCTGTTTATAGTTCCATCAATGTTGATTTTAAACGTTATTTTTTAACTGAACTTCAATTCCAGCCTTTTTTGGATTTGGGAGTCAGCTATCCCTGGATTACTATTAACGACGCTGATATTGATGCCTCAGGTAATCCTTGGCCCCTTACTTTGGAGGGATTGGGGTTGAATGTGGGTATAGGTGTTGAATATTACATCAATACGGACATTTCGATCATCGCCGGGGCTTATCAACGCTGGACTAGTTTTGGCCAGTTTCAAGGCTCCCAAGTTCAGGCTAATACATTGTCTTTATATGGAACCAACACTTCAGAAGACGGTAGTGGTTTGAATTTCGCGGTTGGCACAACATTAGGGTTCGAGTAGGAAAGGTTTAGACATGAAACGGATATTAATTGTTTTTTTGTTTACCGTTATGGGTTTAACCGCTCTTTTATTTGTTGTTTCTTGTTCCAATCAAACACCTAATACGGCTTTTATCGCGCCGTTACAAGCGATTGCAACCCATAATCCGCCTTCCTATACTTGGACGCCTACTTTTACATCTACCTTTACCATTACTCCGACACCGATTCCTTATCCGGTTAGTGGATTTAATGCACCTTATGCTTTAGCTGTCGACTCGAAGAATAATATTTATGTGGGCGATACAACCAATAACTTGATCAAGCAATATGTTAACGGTGTTTACAATACGTCTTGGCCTCCAAAGACCAAGAACGGTCTTGCATATACTTTGCCCAAAGCTATCGCAGTTGATAATTCCGGTAATCTTTATGTGGTGGGTAATGTAGGTACTGGAAATACAGTATCAAAGTACGACTCGAATGGAGATACACCACCTTTACAATATTCGGCCTCTATGTCGTCTACTTTATATGGTGTGGCAGTTAACAATACGGCTTCTGTTCTTTATGTTAGCGATTCTGGAAATAGTCGAATCGTTTCTCTTTCACTTCCCGCTGGTGGGTTAAATACTGCTTTCAATGGAACGGGAATATTGCCTTTGTCATCCGTTGTTCCTTATGGGTTAGCGGTGGACAATACAGGCCGACTTCTTATTGCTGGCAGTGACGGAAATGTGCATGTTTACACTTCAGCAGGGTCGGCTGCCGCGACTATTCAGGGGTTCAATGCTCCTTATGCTGTGGCGCTTGATGTTAATAATAATCTTTATGTTTCAGATACAGGTAATCATCAAATTGAAGAATTTGGATTTGCATCCGGTAGTTATACCAGCTCGCCCGTAAATATTATTGGTTCTGGAACGCTGGTAAATCCTGAGGGAATCGCTTTGGATTCTTCGGCAAATGTTTATGTAGTAGATTCCGGTAATAGTGAATTGTTTCAGTTCCCTTGAGGGACAATGAAAAGGTAAGAGTAATGAAAAAGTTGGCTTTAATACTAATTGTTCTCACTGGGTTGATCGTGCCCTTGGCTTGCACAAATAACCAACCCACAGGACCTTTGGCGACTTATAACTTAACCGCTACTTATACATTTACCTTTACGTCTACACCCACTAACTGGGCAGGGTATACCAGCACGGCCACTCCAGGTGCGGGGACAAATACCGCCACACCTTTTTCACCGCCTGTTTTCAATACAGCCTCACCAACGCCTACTTTTGTTAATACAGGTTCACCTTCACAACCCGGGCCCGCACTGAATGGAACGACTTGGACAACAAGCGCTCCACCTAACGGAGTGGCTTATGATGGATCAACTACCATTTATGTTGCTGAAGGTACGGAAGGTAGTACCGGTGGTTTGATTCAAATGTTTAACACTGCCGGCACTTTGTTAGGCACTCCTTTAACTACTTACAATGGTACTGCTTTTGGTCAGCCAAACGGTGTGGTTTATTATGGCGGCAATATTTATGTGGTGGACCAGTGGAATAATGCCGTTTATGAGATGACTCCTTCCGGAGTTTCGGTTCATTCTGTGACGAGTTGGTCGGCGGTTAGCGGCGGTCCCGGATCCTTCTTGAATCCCGAAGGAATTGCGGTTGATGGAAGTGGAAATATATACGTTGCGGACACAGGTAATGATTACGTCGAAGTGTTTAATTCTTCTCTTTCAACAATTGTGGCAGAATTTAATGGTTCGGCAGGGGGAAACATTCAATTTAATAATCCTAGTGCGGTGGCGGTTGATGGTGCGGGTAAAGTTTACGTTGTGGATGCCAGCAATCAGTTTGTGAAAATATTTACCGATGATTCGGGAACCAGCTATTCGAGTCAATTTTGGACAGCGGTTAGTTCTTCTTCGGATATTTATGGAATAGCACTTGATAGTAGCGATAACATATATCTTGCCGATTCAGGAACGGACCAAATAGAGGAATATACTTCTGCAGGTATCTTTATTACCTCTGGTTTAGGAAGTGGCCCCACTTCTCCTGACCCAGTTGGATTAGTTTTCCTTGGTACAAATACCAACCTTTTGGTGGCTGATTACGCTAATAATGAAATTTATTCAGTAACGCCATAATCGTATTGAAGTGGGTTTATAAAAGGCTCCGGTATGCACCGAGCCTTTTTTGTTTAATACGGTTTTTAAAACAGTTAAAAGTTAAATTTAAGGATCATTAAGAGGTAAAACCTTTGAAAGTCTTAGTTTTTCAGTTTTCGCTTATATTTAGTAAGTTTATTAGGTTAAAATGAGCAAAGTTTAGGTTCTTTCGTTTTTGCTTTAAAACGTTAAATAGAGGATGGGGGCAGAATGAGATTAAACCAAATTGCGTTTTTAGCGACACTTCTTTCAATACTTTGTTTTGGCGCAACGTTTAAGGCTTGGGCCGATGATGATGAAATAGAAACCTATGGTCTGCCCGAATCCCATGATTTTATTCAGCATCGAAGCTATATCGGTTTTTTTGGTACTTCTGCGGACATTGATAGCAATAATGATTTTAACGGCAGTGGAGCTTTTATAACCGCTCCTGTGTCACTAACAGGAGGTGGGTTCACTAGTGAAGAACTCGATTTTATTCCATCAATTAACCGCAATTTTGGCTTTGGAGGTATGGCAGGACACCGAGAGGGCCCATGGGCTATTGAGTTGAGTTATTGGTACAGTAATCATACTGGGTCGATTAACACATTTGATGCTCTGGGTAATCCAACCACGGTTACAACTTCAGCTGTTTATTCAACTATTAACCTTGATTTAAAAAGATATTTTTTCACTACACTTCCTATCCAACCTTTTATTGATTTAGGGGTAAATTTCGCTTTTTTGTCCTCGCAGAATACTTCAGAACTTTTTGCGTATGATTCGGTTAATCAACAGTTTGAGTATCAATCATCGGGCAGTCAAACCGATACAGGCTACGGATTGAATTTGGGAATCGGGGCGGAGCTTTATTTAGGTGATGGTTTTTCATTGGTGGGCGGAGCGATTCAAAGATTTACAACTTTTCAACAAATAAATGGTGCTTCGAAAGTTAACCTTACACCAGATCCTGGAGATTTACCCGAACCTGTTTCTGGCGCCACTGCTACCAGTGGTACCAACCAAGGTAGTCTTGAAGGCAACGGTCTGAATTTTTATCTTGGAATGACCGTCGGGATTGATCAATAAAAATCCGTTCAACATCATTGAAAGAATCTGGAATGAACTTTTTCCAAAAATTATTTTTAGTGTTGGTTTTTTGGGGAACGATGTTTCCTTTGATTTTACAGGCAGGCCAACAAGCCTATCTGTCTGAATCGCCTAATGGCCGTTATCGAATTCTTATCGAACAGGTTTTAGATCGCAGGGTCGACGATAATATTTTTTTTCGTTACCCCGTCATTTTAGAAAACGTTGAGAATCCTGACCGCCGTTTTGAAACGGCTGACGCGGGACCTGTCTTGGTACATCAAACCGACAAAAAAACTTTCGAGATTGAATGGGATAACGGCGATCCTCCTCGGCTTAAAGCTGTCCGTTTTGATTGGGCGCCAGACAGTCTTAAATATTTTATGCACTTAGAGGTTTTGGACGGCGTTTGGAAGACCTACTTTGTGGATATCAATAAAGGAACTACAACGGACATTACCGCGGATTTAGAACAGGCATTGTCCGACCGGATTGATTTTCACAATTGGGATTGTCAGCAACCCCAATTCGAATTGGTTCAATGGACTCAACCCTATTTAGCCTTTTTCAAATTGACCAGCATTTGCGGCAAAAACAAGGAAAAAGAAAATCACGATTTGTTTTATGCCAATGATTCGGTTTTGTTTGATACCCAACAAGTTAAAAGCGTATCTCATTGCTCTGAGTGCAAGGATGAAAGCGCGTTAAAAAAATTCGATGGATATTACAACAAGAGTCTTCCAACACCCACGCCTACCGCGGAAGAAACACCCACTTCGGAATAGTTTCACAAAATCCCTAATTTTTGAATAATGACATTGTTTTTAGAAGGTATAAAATCAGTAATTTGATTAGCTTCAAGTGTTTTTCAATGAGTTGGCTCTTCTCTTGTAAAATGGAGCATGTTCTCTACGGTGCGAGTCTTTTCTAAAAAATCCAATTTTCCTTTTATGATTTTTCCCGGAACTGTTTTGGCGGCAGTGTATTTTTTTGCTCTTTTACCTTTGCTGGGTAAAAACAGACTTTTAGGACTAGACGAATCTATTTACGCGAACATCGTTTTGTCCGAGGTGCGCGATAACCATTGGTGGCCCTTGATGTTTCAAGGCCAGCCTTTTTGGGATAAACCACCGCTTCTATTTTGGCTCCAGGGGTTAATGGTCAAACTACTTGGTGTTGACGAGTTTTTGCTGCGTATCTGGTCTGCTTTAGCGGGAGCTTTTTGCGTTTATTTTGTTACCCGTCTGGGAACGGTTCTGGGCAAAAGTTTTTGGGCCGGACTTGGTTGCGGTCTTATTCTAATTCTCCAGGAACACTTTATTCTTTACAGTCGAGTGGCGACACTTGACATGTCCCTTTTAAGTTGTTTGCTGGGGGCATGGTGGCATCTGACAAAAGCATTTAATTCATCGGAAGAAAAAGGAGCCAACAGGCAAATTTTATACGCTGGTTTGTGGTTCATGACCGCTGTCGCGGTCAAATCCTGGAGTGGTTTTATATTGTTTCCCGCATTGTTATTGGCTCTGGTTTTCTGCAAGCCGTGGATTTTTTCACCAAAACAAGTTTTTGCTCGATTGTTTTTACCCCCAATACTGTTGATGGCAATCTGGGTGACTTGCAATATTTTAACTTTTGGCGAGTCTTATTTAAAATGGGCTTGGGGGTTTGACATAGTTGGTCGGGCGAACGGCGGCAGTTTGGGTTCCTTATTTCAAACTGAATACCATTGGCTGTTTTATGGAATTCTGATTCAACAAGGCATGGCTTTTTTCTGGCCGTTCTTGCCTCTTTGTTTATTTCTGTGGGTTCGCGAAGGCTGGCGTCAATCCAGCCGCCACTACTTTGATGTCACCAGCATTATTGGGTCATCCTTTTTCTTTTATTATCTTTTGTTCATTCTGGTTTTTATCGCGACCTTTATTAATTACATTCTTCCATTAGTACCTGTCGCCGTTTTAAGCGCGGCTTTTCTTTTTCGGTTCGCGGATGACCGTCGGGTAGCTCTAGCGGCGGGACTGGCGGCTTTGTTAGGATTGCTGAATGGGTTTACAGGTGACGAATACCTCCGGTGGATTTTAAGTGGTTCTTTTATCATTTGTCTTTTATTGGCGTTTCCATCGTCTTGGGGATTTCGTAAAGAGTGGATGGCCGCCCTATTAGCGGTCTGGTTTCTGGGTTGTGGATATAAAACCGGAGAATATTGGTGTAATCCGCCTGATCCTAACCGGGTTTGGGTTTTGTCTGTTATGACCCATCCCGCTATTTATCCTGGAGAACCTCTTTATTTTGTGGGGGAAGAAACGGATGCAAGAGTATTAGAGTTTTATAGTAGTTATAAAATTTACACTCTTTCACAAATTCCAGCCAAACAACCGGACGGAGCCCTTTTGTTTGCATACGATAAAAAAGTGGTTTATTTGCCAATGGTTCTCAAAAAACCTTAAATATCAGCAGTTTTAAAGATATTATTCCACTACAGAAATAAAAAAATAAACCGTTAGTAACAATAACAAGGAGGCTGTTATGAGTTCTATATCTTCCACAAATCCTGTTTCAAACGCGTTAGCCAGTGATTACAGCTCCTTGTTGGGAGCTTTTGGCGGCAGTTCGACTGATTTCAGCTCACTTTTCAGCCAGGCCATGAGCGCGGCGAAAACTCCACAACAAAAGGCTCAGGTTGATTTTGCGGAAGCACAATATAGTGAGTTGAATGTCCTTTCTTCAATGGCCGATCCTTCTTCCAGTTCCACGGACTTGTCTTCCATCGCGAGTCTGGCTTCTATTTTGGGTGATAATAACACACCGTTTTCCATACCAACTTGGGAAACCGATTTAGCCAATTTACTTGGACCTAATTCAGCCGCAGCTCAGGCATTAAATGCGGATCAACAGGCATCTTTGCTTTCCCAATCCTTGTTAAATGGGGATTTAAACTCATTAGGATCGAGTATTAATTCTTTGATGTGATCCTACCGTCTAGACGTTAGGCGCGATAACCCGCGGTCAGTCCAGGGTTCCGCGCCTTTTTTATTTTAAGATCAAACAAACTTCGTTTCGTCTCCTAACAGTTGGGTAGAATAAAAGCGTGAAATCTTTCAATGGATTAAAAAGTTATTGGCTGTTTATATTTTTCGCGATTGTTTATTCCGTGCAGGTTTTGCCGCGTCTAAGCGCGGATTCGCTTACCAACGACGAACCGGCTGAAATCACAAACGGATATTATTATTTAACTCAGGGTGATATTTGGACCCCGCATCTTCACCCGCCCCTGGCTTCGGGTTTGACTGCTTTGCCCCTATTGGCCCTCCATTTAAATACCTTTCCTGTTTCAGGTGATGTGATCGACCGCGCCCATCATTTTATGTTCGATTGGAACTTGGACAAAATATTTGCTATTACCTGTTGGAGCCGATTAGTAAGTTGGTTCTTCGGTTTGTTGATCGGTCTTACGCTTTTGGGGCTGACCCGGAAGGATCCAATCGTCTGCGCGGGGAGTCTGTTTTTGTGGTCCCTCAATCCCACAATGCTGGGGCTGTCGGGTGTGGCAAAAATAGAAATCATCCCCGTTTTCTTTTTTTTAACAGCAGTCCTTGCCTATCAAAAATCGTTGGAAAATTCCCAACACCGATGGAGCATTGCTGGGGGTGTTCTGGCAGGCATGGCCGTGATGTCCAAGCTTTACTGTTTAACCTTAATCCCTATCTTCGTGATCTTGGAATGGGCGAAAAGTCAAAAAAATAAGAATAGTTCGAAATCCTCGTTGTTTATCCGTTGGATCTTTGGCTTTGCCGGTTTTGTAACTTTGATCTTTTTGGTTTATTTGCCCGCGTTCCTTTCCGCACAAAACCCATTAACCGTCCTGGTCAATTTGCCGGAGAAGTTTACCGAAGATTTTGTTTTCGCCGAGCATCCCTATCCGGTTTATCTGTTTGAACGCTGTACTTTGCAAAGTCACTGGTATTACCTGCCTATCGCTTTTTTCTTAAAAGAACCACTTCCCTTCATTTTTATGTTGGTATTTGCGGTGTTATTGGCTGCTTTAAAAAAAATAAAAATTCCTCAATGGCAATGGATACCGGCTCTTTTCTTCTTAATCGCTGTGTTGCCTACACCCAATCTGGGAGTCCGATATTTATTACCTATTTATCCGTTCCTTTTTTTGATCGGTTCCCAAAGTTTGGTTTGGTTTTGGAACGAAGGAAAACAAAAGAAGTTTTTCAACTGGGTGTTAGCGGGAATGCTGTTGTGGCAAGTGATTAGCGTTGGGCTTAATTTCCCCCATACAATCAGCTATTTTAACGAGTTGGTGCCGCCAAACCGGAAACTTCAATATCTTGGTGATTCCAATTTGGATTGGGGTCAGGATCTGATGCGGTTGGCCGAGACCGCAAGGGAACGAAACTGGGGTAAGGTTAAACTGGCTTATTTGGGAGGAGTGGATCCGAAGGTTTATGGATTGGATTGGGAACCGTTTCAAAATGAAGATTTAATTCAACCGCGGCCGGGAACTGTTTACGCCGTCAATGCCAGTTTTTATCAACTGGGCCCGGTCGCTTTTCCTTCCACATTTCCCATTGTGGAAAGCTGGTTGAATAAAACGAAACCCACGGGAAAAGTAGCTGACAGCTGGTATTATTTTGAAATTCCGGGCCCGCGATTAGAAACGCAAGACAAGTCTTGGCTACCCTCGGTGCCGTTCCTTCAATATCGGGGATACTGCGCTTATCCGATTAATTCTCGCGAATAATATTTTTGAATTTGAATTTGCCTTTTTTGTCTAAAAAGGGCTGCAAGAGCAGGGACTTGAATTGAAAATAGCGGATGTCCTCAAAAACATTCAATCCCAGTTTTTCTTTTCCCGTTTTTAGAGGCTCGTGGTAAGTCATAAAAAACTTGTCCCACCAAGAAAAGTTAAATCCAAAATTACTGTTCGTTTCAGCGGAGTTGGATGAATGATGCACCCGATGCATATAGGGTGTGATAATGAACCAGCGCAGAGCCTTTTCTAAAGCGGCCGGAATCCGAATATTGGAATGGTTAAAAAGGTTGCTGATCTCGATCCATATCTCGAAAACAAAAACCCCATAAATCGGCGCGCCTAGCAAATAAATTATCAAAGCTTTGACCAGAGTCGTCATTAAAATCTCAAGGGTATGAAATCGAAGGCCTGTTGTGACATCCACCTCCACATCGGTATGGTGAACCCTATGAATTTTCCACAGCAAGGGAATGGCATGGTAAGCACGGTGCAAGTAATAAAGCATCCAATCAAGAAAGATTATCGTAAAAATAATACCGAAAAGGCTTGGAACCTCCACTTGATTGAAAAGGCCGAATCGATGTTCGGCGGCGGACAGGGCGGCAAAGAGGCAAAAGCCAGGAAGAAGGACTCGAAATACCAAGGCATTAAAAAGAATCAACAAAAAATGATGGGGCCAACGCGAAAGACGGGGAGTTTTTTCTTTATAGCCGCCATATTTGATTTCCAAGACGGAAAGAATAACGAAGACGCAGATAAATAAAATAAAGGGAAGGTTTTTTTGACTGCTAATCAAATTCAAATAAGCATTAAAGTCCATAACCGCCTCCGTGCTTTAACTTGTAGATTGAGTATATTCCTGTTTTGGGAGAGGCCAGTAGAAAAAGGAGACGAAAAAGTTCAAAATAACTTCCGAAAAAAGAGACAAATGCGAAAAACTATAAAGAATTTAAACGGACTTTGGGTATCCACTCCGCCTACAAAACCCCTTCTTCTTTATCACGGTTACTGTAGTTTTTGCCGCAAATGGGCTGGACGTTGGCGTGTTTTGACAAAGGGTCAAATTTTTTATGAACCTTATCAAGAAGCGGTATCCCGTTTTCCGGAAATTGATCCCAGCCGTTTTACTCAATCACTTCAATTGATTCTATCGAATGGAAAAGTTCTTCAAGGAGCCGAGGCGGTTTTTAAAAGTTTGGAAAGCGTTATTTATCTTCGATGGTTGATTTGGAGTTATGGTCATGTGCCAGGCTTCGCGGAATTGTCCGAATGGGGCTACCGCAAAATAGCTGAAAACCGCCATAGGGCTTGGATGAAGAAACCCTGCTGCAAACATTGATTATTTTTGCGACATTTGTATTTGATGAAGCAGTTCCCGCAATGAGATATCTGCCATAGACTCAATTCTTAAATCTGCTTCCTCGATAGGCAATTGTCGGGTAACGGGATTGGGAACAGCCACCGTAAAAATACCGGCCGCTTTGGCTGCTTTGATTCCGTTGGGAGAATCCTCAAATGCAACGGCCCGATGGGGTTTCACACCCATGGTGGTCAAAGTTAATTGGTAAAGTTCTGGGTCGGGTTTGACCTTTTCCACGTCGTTGGAAGTGCGAATAGAGTGAAAATGTTCAGCTAAATTGAGGCGGCTTAAGTTGCGCATCACCCAGTTTTGATCCGAACTGCTGGCCAGAGCAACAGGGAGTCTCAACTTTTGAGCTTCGCTCATATAAGACAAAACACCAGGCCGGGGTTCTAAAGCATCTATTATCTTGAGCGATTCATCTCGATGGCGCTGGGCTATTTCTTTTACGTTGATGGGTTGCTGGGCTTGGGATTGTAAGTAAGCATAAACATCAAAAGCGTCCTGAGTGGTACCGATACAGGCTGCCCACTCCCTAATGGGAAGCGTGGCCCCATAAGATTGAAAAATATCGCACCAAACTTTATAAGAAGCGGTTTCGGTGTCTAAAATGAGACCGTCAAAATCAAAAATAAGAAGATCCATGGGCGGCGATTCTACCAGCCAACTTTTAAAAGTAAAGGCGGGGAAAAATGGCCCCGCTTTTTAATTTCGGCTAAACTAAGATCCCATTTTTAAAAGGAAACGCTTTTGTCAAAGTCCACTGATTCTTCCAAACCGGTGTTAGAAGCCAAAAATATCACCCTGACTTTTGGCGGTTTGGTAGCGGTTGATAACTTTTCCATGACCCTTCATGAAGGGGAACTGACGGGGTTAATTGGTCCCAACGGAGCGGGGAAGACCACGGTTTTTAATATTTTATCTGGCGTTTATAGGCCTCAATCAGGCGATGTGGCAGTTCATGGAAAATCTATACTGGGATTAAAACCCCATCAAATATTGCGACGGGGGCTGGTCCGCACTTTTCAAAACATCCGGCTTTTTAAGGAATTGAGCGTCCAGAAAAATATACAGGTGGCTTTCCATCACTCGAAGTCTTACGGTCTGGCGGCAGCTTTAATTCGAACCTCAAAATTTCGGGAAACGGAGAAAGTTTACGCAGTCCAAACTGAAAAACTGATGACAGTTTTGGAACTGACGCATCGTAAAAGCACTTTGGCGGGAGCTTTACCTTACGGCGACCAAAAAAAACTAGAAATCGCCAGGGCGCTGGCGACAGGCGCCAAAATTTTATTGTTGGACGAACCGGCCGCCGGCATGAATCCTCAGGAATCCCGCTGGCTGATGCAGATGATAGAAAGAGTCAGTGCTGAATTTCATCTTTCGATCCTTCTTATTGAGCATGACATGAAAGTGGTGATGGGTATCTGTAAAAAAATTATCGTGATGGATCATGGCATTAAGATCGCGGAGGGAACACCCCGTGAGACCCAAAAAAATCCTCAGGTCATTGAAGCTTATTTAGGGGTAAAGAATAAAAAATGACACCACTTCTTGAGATTAAAAATCTATCGGTTTTTTATGAAGCGGTTCAGGCTTTGAGGGGAGTGAATCTGCAAGTGACACAGGGCTCGGTGGTTTGCCTTATCGGAGCCAATGGAGCTGGAAAATCCACTGTACTAAGAGCGGTTTCTGGCCTTAAAAAACCGACTTTAGGCGATATTTATTTCAATGGGGAATCGATAATTCGTCTTCGTCCTGAACAAATCGTAAGATGGGGTATTGTTCACAGCCCCGAGGGCCGGGGTGTTTTTCCTAATCTGACGATTGAGGAAAATTTGGATTTAGGCGCTTATGTCCGTCAGAATCGCGCCGAGATTAAAAAAGACATTGAAAAAATTTATGAACTTTTTCCCCGATTAAAAGAAAGGGTAAAACAATTGGCGGGAACCCTTTCAGGAGGGGAACAGCAAATGCTGGCCATGGGTCGGGCGCTGATGGCCAGACCCCAGCTTTTACTTTTGGATGAACCCTCTTTAGGCCTGGCCCCCCAAATGATCGAGTTAATTTTTGAGACAATCGCTAAGATTAACCGGGATGGAACCACCATTCTTTTAGTGGAACAAAACGCCCAACTGGCTCTAGAAGCCTCCCATTACGCCTATGTTTTGGAAACAGGAAACATCCTTTTAGAAGGTGAAGCGTCGAAAGTCTTGAGTGATCCCAGAGTTCAAGAGGCTTATTTGGGCGAAACGGCCTAACTCAGCCATCTTTTGGCTCTGTTTTGGGTTTTTGAAGGGGTTTTCTCTTGAATCACTAGGGATGAGCGTCTATAAAAAATGAACATTTTTAAGGGTGAAAGGCAAATATGAAGAATTTATTGATATTAGTTTTGTTGTTCGCTGGCTCGAATGTTTGGGCGCAAGATACGGTTACACCCGTTCCTAATGCGACGGCGGTGATTCAAGGCAATTCTTGGGGCGCTGCAGCCCCAGAAACAATCAATACAAACATGGCGAATTTTACTCCTGTAGTTGTGAATACCCCGGTGGGTATCGCGACTTCTTCACTTACTTCAGCCAACACACCTCAAACTACTCCAACTGTGGTAGATAATTCTGTTTTAGGAAGCGCTGCTGTGGTTGCGACTCCCAGCGGAACTCCTTCGGCTCTGCCCAAACCACCCGCTTTCGTGATGGCCGCAACACCAGTGTCCAGTAATCCGGTCGGTGAACATTTTGTCGTTCAATTGGACGGCGGATTGGTGATGCCGATTAGCGGTGCGGCGGCTACGGTTTATGGAAGCGGTTTCGGTTTCGACGGCCGTATTGGTTACGCCTTTGACGATGTTTTTTCCATCGGATTAGAAACGGGTTTTTATGATCTGGGAGTCGCTCCGGCCGTTTTATCGTCATTACCAGGCGGTTATAATTTTCCGGCAGGCGCCGTTGTGAACACCAGCCATGTTCCCGTGCTGTTCGACATGCAAATTTATTTCGGTGATTCGGGCGCTCCCATTCAACCCTATTTGGTTCTGGCGGGTGGATTGGGGTTTGACGCGGATAGTATTCAAGGCGCGCCTTATAAGCCGGGCGCCACCTATAGCTGGGTGAATTTTGAGCTGGATCCGGCGGTAGGCGTGGCTTTCATGCTGGATCGAACAACTAACATTTTTGTACAGGCCAAATGGGCGATGGATTTCGACGACTACAACACGACCGATACCAACGTGGAATCCGCCGATACGCCTATTATGCTCATTCCCCTTCAAGCGGGGTTTAGTTTTAGCCTTTGATCCATTCCACAAAATGAAAACAAGGGACTCCGCACGAGTCCCTTGTTTTGAGTCTTCCATCCCCTTAGGATGGCGCCTCGATTTTTAACCTGCGAGGTTTTGCTTGAAAAAGATTTTCGATAACCCGGTTTTTAAGTTTATGTCCTCCATCAAACTAGCCCTTCCCATGATTCTTCTGGTTTCGGTTTTACTCGCGTCGGGAACCATTGTGGAATCAAAGTTTTCTACCGCTGTGGCCAAACGGTTTGTTTACGGTACCTGGTGGTTCAACCTGACCCTTCTGCTTCTAGGTCTCAATGTTTTCTGCTCCGCCATTTCCCGCTATCCCTGGAAAAAACATCAAACCGGCTTTGTCATCACTCATTTAGGTATTCTCATTATTTTGACCGGGTCTTTGATCACTCAGCAATTCGGGTTGGACGGGCAGATCGCGCTCAATGAAGGTGAAGAGGGCCACATTTTTCAGGAGGATAAACCGACCCTTTACTATCAAGTCGATCAGGATGAAATTGATCAAATTCCCGCCGCTTTTACTTTCAGCCAGCCGACGCCTGACAAACCCAAAATCGTTCATTTGCCCAATGACGCTCTATTGATGATCAACCAATTTTATGTGAACGCTGAAAAGAAAATTCATGGCCGAGCAGTTGAGGCGGGCGAAACGGGTTTTCCGGCGGTCCATGTGACTCTCGATAGTTCTTTTGTGCATGAAAACCAGTGGCTGTTTTTGGGAAACAAAGACTACGGCCATTTGGATCTGGGTCCTGCCTCGGTCTTCTTTGAGAAAGAGACGGATTGGAAAAA
>Ga0206855_10095_pt1 | contig 27809 bp, 17 predicted proteins | sample Alteio_BWOrgCont_51_FD_152637 | JGI IMG/M metagenome (GOLD analysis project Ga0206855, IMG submission 152637) | Enriched cells from forest soil in Barre Woods Harvard Forest LTER site, Petersham, Massachusetts, United States -... | ecosystem: Environmental > Terrestrial > Soil > Temperate forest >...
AGTTTTCAAAGGGTTTTAAACAAAGGGGCCCTTTATCTTACTTGTCCGGTATTTTGTTTAGTAAACTTAAGCATCGTGGTATTTCCTGTTTTGTCAGTAGTTTGTACGATATACAAACCATTGGGGAATGAAGACACATCAACAGATATTTTTGAATCTGTAGCATTCCCTGCCCAAATAGTTTGCCCTAGCATATTGTAAATTAATATGCTTTGTAAATTATCTCCATCAATATTTAAAGTTCCGCTAACCGGGTTAGGGTATAGGGTAGTTACTTTAGGAGAAGGCACAAAAACAGGAATGACATTACAAGTTTGCTTGTGGCCATCAAAATCTTCCTGTATTAGTTTATAATAATTCGTTCCGACAGGCGGGTGTGGATCGATTGTAGTGTAATATTTTGTTGAACTAGTATTGCCCGATCCGGCAGTTGTATCAATAGTCTGCCAATTTATTCCGTCGGTGCTGCGTTCAATAAAAAAATAATGATTGCTGATTTCGGTTTCTGTGGCCCATGCTAAATCAGTTGAACGTGTATTCATACTATAATTGCCCGAAAAAGACAAAAGTGAAATAGGTAACACATCGCAAAGGCTAGTTGTGGATGCAGCGAAATTATTCCATACAGGTTCATATACATTGGGGCTGGCAAAGTTGTATATTACATTAAAGGTAGAAGAGGCTATTACGAACTGATATGCAATACCATCACCTGACCCGCCAGTTCCGCCAAATTCACACATCCCATATAGGTTCCCATCAGATGCTTGAATGACAGAGCCTGAAGGGAAGTCCCCATCTGTAGTACCTCCCTGGAAAGTATGAACTACACTGAAGGCATGAGTAGATGGGTTGATTTTAAAAAGAGTACCATACCCTGTACTGTATGTACCAAATCCACCGTTGCTATTTGAATTACCACCCGCCGGGCACGTCCCGTAAAGGTTGCCATCACTTGCTAAAATCAGTCCGCCTGAGGGTTCAGCTCCGTCACCTGATGTTGAACCTGTGAAGTCGTGTATGTCACTGTACGTATAGGTGCTTAAATCATACTGCCATATACTGCCTATATAAGCTCCATTGGCACCGTCAGCATAACAAACACCATATATACAAGGGTGGCCTGAAGGGCCTGCAGCTTCAGCAATACTGCCCTGTGGGTAAGAACCCGTATTGGGGCTACCTGTACATCCATTGGCAAAATTAAACAGGATTTTAAACCTGACTCCATTAGTATCGAGACTAAATAATGTGCCATAACCGTTGTTACAAGAACCTAAAAGGTTACCACCGGCACTGGTTATTCCGTATAGTGTATCTCTATACCATAAAAGAGTTGATTGACTTGGGCTTTCGCCATCGTTAGGCTGACCTGCAAAATCGTGAAGGTCTGAATAGGTATTGGTATTATAATTCCAGGTAAAAACATTTCCGTTACCACTGGCCCCTCCATAGGTTCCCAAGCCAAAAAGCTTACCTCCCGGAACAGGTTGCATAAAATAATTGAGATACGGAGAATTCGATACAGAATATAAATCAGTATAAGTTCCTGTGGCAGGGTTTTCGCTAAAAATCATTCCCTGCCAATGTGATCCGCCATTATCACCTACACCGTACAATATTTTATTGGAGGCAAGAAACAGTGTTCCCTGACCTTCGCACGAACAATAAGTAGGAGAACTGTTACTTGCGCAAGAAGGGAAATCATAAAGGTCACGGTATGACCAGCTTCCTGCTTTTTCGCATAGTTGGAAAACTTCCCCTTCGTTATGGGCGCCTCCACCATAAGCCTGACCAAATAATGAAATCTGGCCGAAAGAATAGTGACCGAATAAAATAAAAAATATCCCCTGTAGAAGAACTTTTTTCAATTCAATATGATTTTAAAATAACCTTTTCAGATTAGTTACCGGGGTGAGTTAAACCAAACCGATTAATTCGCTTTTTAATAACGCAAATATAATATATAAGTTACATTGGGTCAATCGGTTTAGGTAAGAAAAAACAGGGATTGTTGAATATAATTTATCTATTATCTCATTTCCGTTTCATCCGTGCGCTTGCTTGGTGAACTTAAGCCTGGTAGTATTACCAACCTTATCAATAGCCTGAACAATATACAGGCCGTCGGCAAATGAAGAAATATCGATAGTTAATTTAGAATCAGCCGCATTTCCATTCCATATATTTTGCCCAAGGGCATTGTAAATGGAAGCAGCTTGAAGGTTTTCGCCTTCAATGGTTACTACCGTAGAGGCAGGGTTAGGGAATAGAGTTATTGTTTTCGTAGCAATAATATTTATAGTCACCACATTAAACGATTGTCTGTTTCCATCATAATCTTCCTGAATAAGCCTGTAATAATCTATGCCAACGGGTGGGTGATGGTCAATTGCAGTGTAATAGCGTGTTTGGTCACTGTTACCTGCGCCTGCAACGGTATCAATAGTTTGCCAGTGTTCCCCATCGGTACTGCGTTCTATAAAAAAGTAATGATTATCGGTTTCTGTTGCTGTAGACCATTGTAAATTGGTGCAATCGGCAGTGGCGTTATATTCTCCGGTAAAAGAAATTAATTCAATAGGTAAAACGCAATTAAGCGCTGCAAAACTAACTCCCGATGACGCCACTGTCATAGTAAGCGCAGTCTTTGTGGCTCCTCCCCTGGTTTCATAAATAACCGGCGCCCTTTCGTGTATTTGATTCCCGTCACCCAGCATTCTGTTCACCGTACTATTTAAAGTAACCGGGAATTGATAAGTTCCAGCACATCCTGTAGTATTATTTTGCCTGTTTATTTTTGCAACAAGAGATCCGTTTGTTGTTCCACCAGTATAAGGTGTATTGCCTGACATAAAGTATGAACCGGTTCCTGCCTGGTCAACATCAGGGCTCCAGTTTGGGCCATTTTCAGGAGAAATTCCAATGCCAAGGCCGCTTAAGTAATTGCCTTTGTCATCTATTGTAATTAATGCGAAATTATAAGAGCCAAATGCCCCCGGCAAATTATAACCCACATATCCTACCTCAAATATATTATAGCCGGTACCCACAGTTGTATTGGTAGTTTTATGAATCCCCCATGTCCAGCCATAAGTTCCTAAATTGAAGCCCTTTGACCAAACAACATTACCTGTTGCATTGGCTACGCGCATTACCTCGCAATAACCATATTGCCAATCGTCCGAAATTGTGCACATAATATCGTCAGTACCATCTTCGGTTACCAACGCCATATTATTTATTTCCTGATATGCGTCAGTTGCGTTAATAAAATAAAATGTACGACACCATTGTGTCACACCTGCAGAATTAACCTTTAAAATGAAGCCTTCATAATCATTATAGCTGCTATAATTATAAGTGTACCCACAAATAAAAATATTATGGTTAGGATCTTCAATTAATGAAATCGGATAGTCCTGTCTTGTAGAATCACCAATCCAACTTGAATTATATACATAAGCAAAGGTTCCCGTAGTATGACCAACGGGTGTGGGCTGGGCAGGACCGGTGTATCCACATCCTCCTCCTCCTGAATATGCCAAACTGTATTTTTTTACAAATCCGTCGTTACCGACACCGGTGGCAGTATCTCCGTTAGAGCCAGTTCGCATTAAACAAATATCATAACCCCTTTCGTACCACTGAGTGCCAAAATCTAAGTCAAGATACCCTGCTCCTCCGCTATATATTGGGGCGCCGCAGTTCCATTGGCCAAGTGATGAGGCGCCTAAGCCGCTCTGAATAGTTTGATCCATTGGGCCTGTACATGCAAGGTCGCCATTGGCAAGTGCTATGCCATCTTCCGCTATAAAGTTACCTGAACCACCTGCTCCTCCTAATTGGGCATTAGAGTTGTAGGCATAACCTGAATTAAATGTACCACTAGTAAAATTAAACGTGCCTATAAAACCAGAATAACCAGATACTGTAGGTAAATACACTCCACCTGTAACAACACAATTATTAGCATCAAGTTTCCTTGCTCTGTATAACTCGGTGTACTCATTATCAGATTGGTTAAACTCCCACATGTTCTTGAAATTTCCGTTTGTATCAGTTTCTAATATAGATGCAGCCCAGGTAGTTACAGCAAAATAATTACCGCCAATTACTATATTGGGGTTATTTATATAAAGAGATTGCTGCGAATACTGCTGTAAGTTTGGTATATAGTCATTAAAGAAGCCTTTACTTGCTTGGGCATTCCCCAGTACTGAACTGAAAATGAATAATATAAATAATAAGATTCTCCTCATTTTCTTACTGTACAATTTAAACTAAAAAAACAAATAGGTTACATTCGGGTAACCAATTTTCTATTCTAAATTTACAGAGAATGAGTGAGTTTGTTGTACCAAAATTTATCCATTATCTCATTTCCGATTTATTGGTGGGTCTGCTTTGTGAATCTAAGCATTGTAATATTACCAACTTTATCTATTGCCTGAACTAAATATACTCCATCTGAGAAAGAAGAAATATCAATATTGGTTTTATCAACTGTATTTCCGCTCCACATTTTTTGCCCCATAGCGGTATAAATAATTGCAGATTGCAGGTTAACTCCTTCAATAGTAATATTTGTAGAAGCAGGATTAGGGTAAAGAGTTATTGTTTTAGAGGCCGGCACATTTACAGACACCGTATTAAATGACTGCCTATGGCCATTATAATCTTCCTGTACAAGGCTGTAATAATTTATTCCGGCAAGCGGATGGTGGTCAACTGAAGTGTAATATCTCATTTGGTCGCTGTTACCAGCGCCTGCAACGGTATCAATAGTTTGCCAGTGTTCCCCATCGGTACTGCGTTCTATAAAAAAATAATGATTATCGGTTTCTGTTGCTGTAGACCATTGTAAATTAGTGCAATCGGCAGTGGCGTTATATTCTCCGGTAAAGCTAACTAACGCTATGGGTAAAGCACAACTGATTGTGGAGGTGGTGCCGGAACCTATATTCGTAACAATAGCATTTGTATTCGGGTTTAGAATGGATACTTCTATTGGTACAGAAAAACCATAATATTTTCCTCCAACTCTTGGATTAAGCCCATCATTAGTACCAGATATTACACCATTCCATGATCTTATCTGTGCTTTAATTGAGGCTCCGCTGGCAGGTGAAATATCACTTACAGTCGGGGTAACAGCCGCGGTTACAGTACAAGGGCTGTTTATTTTATATGCGTTAGCCCCTGAACGTTGAAGTTTTGTAACCATAGCGCCGCCATAAGTGCTGTTAGGTTCTAATGTTTCACAAACAATACCGTATGAGCCGGTACCTATTTGAAAGGCACGTGGACCATACCAAAGATTTTGATCGCTGCCATTAACTATACCGGGTGTCCCTATACTTACGCCTGTACCCGCAACATAATTACCCGCAGTGTTCACTTCAAATAAAACTTCATTAATAGAGCCTCCTGAAGCAGCATCTCCGGTCCAGGCTCCAATTATTAGATTCCCGTCTGTTGAAGGAGAAATAGAATAACCCCAGCCACTTCCTCCAAAGTTTATTTGATGCACCCACGATACAGTACCTGTATTTGTTATGCGTGAAAGAATTATTCCCCCTTCTTCAGGGTATCCGTTGTTGCCCATTTCTCCCACTACCATATAGTCTGTAGATCCAGGTACCTGGGTGATGCTGCTTCCCATTTCAAAACCTCCTCCTATTCCGCTTTCATAAGCATTGTCAACCCCCGAACCGTAATATATAGTATTAACCCATTTAGGGTTACCCAATGTATCTGTTTTCATTACAAACATCTGGCTACGTATATAGTAGTTCCCATCTATGTCATCACCGCCATTGTAATTACTATTTGTGAATCCAACAATATATAGACCATTAGAAGCTTTATCATAATAAAAATCCTGTGGAACATCATTCCTGGTTGAATCGAAATACCATGTTGGTTCGCCGGGATAAGTATTATATGTGTAAACAAGTCCTATAGTTTTTGTGAAAACAGTATCATTTGTAGCTGACTTGTTAATTTTGGCAATGAACATATCGCTGTTGGGTAAATACCCTGCACCACCATCCTGAACAAAGTACCCGCCCAAATAACTGCTGGGTGGCGTTTCGTAACCGCAACAACTTGTGGAATCAGCATCGTTATAAATGCTTCCCATAAAATAGAAGTTTCCAACAGATGTTGATTTGGCAACACAACCTGCCGCATGGTTGGGGCTTTGTGGGTAGGCATCGGTATAGGATGATATATATTTTGAATAAAAATCAATAGATAGTTTTACATTTCCGCCACTGTCAATTTGGGTGAAATTTGCACGGCACGGATATTCAAAATTGTAATTATAATAATCGTCAGTACTGGCTATAAGCATTCCGTATGGGTTGGTTGTTGTTGAATCCCAGGTATCGGGATTTATTTTTCCAACGCCTTGGTAATCATTATGGCTGATTGGGCTAAATGCAGGGCCAATATATTTGCTCCACAGGTATTTGCCGTTTGTGTCAGTCTTAATAATATAATTATAGTTTGCCGACGGATAACCGCCCCAACCTAAAACCCCATATAAAAAAATAGCCTTGCCATTGTTACAACCATCTCCGCCTGTAAAATCTTCATTCCATCCGGTACCGCCAGGGTAGTAATAATATGCATTATAACCCAAAGACACCTGGCTTTCGACCAGTAATGTGTTGAAAATGAATAATATGAATAATAGTGCTTTCCTCATCCGCTTCCAAGCAATATAACTGAAAATTAACAAATTAGTTACATATTTATAACTAATTATATGCCATAAAGTTAAGTTGTAATAACGGGTTTACAGAATCAAAAGCTAACTATTATCTCATTTCTGATATAATGTTATATTTGTACAAGTGGGTAAATCTTTATGTTGTTTGAGTGTTGAAATGTCTTTTTAATAATATTATCCTCTTTCTGTGAAGGGAACTTCAGATTTATATGATTTAATACACTCATTATCAATGAGTGAGAAGCGCTATATCTCGCTTTCCATAATGCACCAGGGCGATGATAAAGTATATCTCACTCTGTTTAAGGCCATTGCAAAGCAAAAAGAGTTTGATGAAGAGGCTTTGCGCGAAGAACTGAAAGGAGAAGATTTTGTTGACAGGCTCCACAAAGTGAAGTATGTGTTATATAATTTTATTCTAAAAAAACTCAGTGGTTATTACTGGAGCCGTAGCCCTGACACTTACCTGAACGAGCTTTTTATTGAAACCGATATTCTTTTTAAAAAGAACCTGGTTGAGCATGCCAAAAAACGCATGGCTAAGCTGAAGGAATTGGCTGAAGCAAATGACGAGTATGAACTTTTATTGCAATGTTATAGTTGGGAGCGAAGGTTTTCTATAAACTCTTCCTATAAGTTAAGGTCAATGAAGGAGAGGGACCACTTACTTGCGAAGGAACTTGCATTAGTGAAGAATATTGAGTTCCTGAGCAGGTACTATGCGTTGTCAGATAAAATGTACATATACATTAAAGGGAAAGGCGATGTACGTACCAAGTCAGATGAAGTGGAGCTTAAGAAATTTATGAACGACCCGCTTTTAAAAAACGAACCTCCGGGCTTGCCTTATCCTGCCAAACTTATTTTTCACTTCATTCACATGCAGGGGTATTATTACTTGGGTAACTTTAAAGGTGCACTTGAGCATGCTGAAAAATACCTGGCACTGCTCAAACCTAAAATATCGCAAAACGAGGCCATTCTTAAACGCTATGTAAATGGCTTGAATAATAAAGCATTGTTGCAGGTTAATTTTAAAGACTATGATGGTGCTTTTTTAACCCTCGATAAAATGCAGGATGCGCTTTATTCTGATGTAGGAAAGAAGCATCTTTCAGAAGAAGTGCTGAAGTCGCTGCAAGCCAATATATATGAGTTGAAAGCTGAATTATATGTGGGTTCGGGGCAGTATAAGAAAGGCTTTGAAATGATTCCGGTTATTGAGAATTTCATGGCTGCTTATAATGGAAAACTTGAGCCTGAATATGTGCTGATATTTAATTACCTGATGGGGTATTTAAATTTCATTTTTGGCGATTATAAAAAGGCAATTCACTATTTGAACCGCATATTGAATTATACTAAGAAGGATTTGATATTACGTGAAGATGTGTATTGTTATGCTAAAATAATGTACCTGATTGCTCACTACGAAGCGGGAACTGAAGGCTTACCGGACTATCTCATCAAATCTACCTATCGTTTCTTATCGCAGTTGCAAAGGCTTTATAAAATTGAGAGTGCTATTCTTACTTTTATCAGGAATAAACTGTTGAAGAGTTATAACCCGAAGCACCTCACCAAGAGCCTTGAAGAACTGAAGGAAAATATTATTGAAATTTCCAAGGACCCGCACGAACGCAGGATACTCGATTATTTCGATTTCATTTCATGGCTCGAAAGTAAAATATCGCGCAGGCCTTTCCTCGAAGTTATGTCTGAATCACACAGTAAGAATAAGCAGCCCCTGTAGGTACTAATTAAAGTACTGCCCTATTTTTCCTAATGGCTTTACAAGTAGAGTAAGTGGTCCTGGCCGCAGGCCATTTATTTTCCATGCTTTACGGTCTTCCATATTGGCCTTAATCCGCCTGGCAAGGGTGCGGTTACTTGAGCCACCGGTGCGCATTTTTACTAATACTTCAGGAATATATTTTGCTTTCAGTTTGTGCTTGTGCAGCATGCGCAACATTAATTCATAGTCAGCAGAAATAGAAAATGAGGGATTGTAATTTCCGTATTGCACATACCATTTTCTCTTTAAAAAGAAAGTAGGGTGGGGCGGCATCCAGCCTTTCAGGAACATACCATCGGTATATGGTTCCGATTTCCAGTTGCGTATAATTTTAGTGGCATTGTCTCTGTCAACATATTGTAGATCACTGTAGGTGCAATCAATATTTTCAGTTTCAAAAGCCTTTGCAATTTTTGAAACAGAAGTTTTGCCGGCGTAAAAATCATCGGCATGCAAAAAACCCACTATATCTCCGGTTGCCTTACTCAGTCCTTTATTCAGTGCTTCATAAATCCCTTTATCTTTTTCAGATATAAGCACGGTTATTTTGCTTTTGTATTTTTCAAGTAATGCTTTTGTTCCGTCAGTTGAATCGCCATCAATAACTATGTATTCAATATCGGCATAATCCTGCTCACATACCGATTGTATAGCACTTTCCAGTGTATCGGCGTTATTTAAACAGGCTGTTATTATGCTAACTTTCATTTGGCTTATTCAAAAATGTGTATGCTTTGTTGCAGCAACTCAGGGCTGTTTATAAAGTTAGCGGCAAATGCTCTTGTGCCTTCCGACCATTCTTTGAACTCAGTACCATTCATGGCAATTACCTGTTCCATAACTTTTACATAACCTTCCGGGTTGTTCAGTGGTAAATCAAACCCTGCCTTGGCTTGAGCAAGGTTCCTCCATGGAGTTTGATCACTTATTATTACCGGGCAACCGCATACCATTGCTTCTAATATAGTGTGTCCGAAGTTTTCTCCTTGCGTGGGCATAAATAAAAAATGCACATCCCTCAAAGCATTCGGAATTTCTTCTTTAGCTATCGGCCCGAAATGCTCGGCCTGTATATTCTCGGGCAGTTTGTTTAAAATGGCTTTACATTTTTCCCAGTATGCATAATCGTAAACAGGTCCATAAATATCAAACTTTACTTTGCCTTTTACTTTCTGTAATACCTCTAATGCAAAATGCAGGTTCTTTTCCGGAGATACTCTTGCCACATTTATTAAGTGCAGCATTCCCGGATCTTTACGTTTTTCTGTGAAAGGCGGCAGTTCCATTTTACCGGGAAGGTTAGGGGCAGTGCGTATTTCAGCCTTGGTACCGAACACATCTTTTATATGTTTTGCTTCCTGGTCCGATGCGGCATGGAAGTGCATATTCTTAATAAGGCTGCTGTTCTTTATCCACAACAGGAACGGCCTTTTCTTCCAGCTTTTTATAGCAATAGCGCTGGGTGCAAGCATACCACGCGGGGCCAGTATTACTTTCTTTTTAAGCTTATTAAGAATGAACAAAGGCATAATAGTAAAGCGCGGAGAGTACATACTGTTAAGGTATGCAATGTCAAATTTCTCCTCTTCAATTAATTTGGCCATGTTCGGGTAACCAAGGTTTTTCGAAGAGAAATAGTAAACCCTCATTCCATTAGGCAGCGTATTCCAGGAATCGCTTTTTATTCCTTTATAGGGAATAATGTCGGTGTAATCGGTATCTCTGGTAACTACTGAAAAATCGTAATAGTCCTTAAGGTGGTTAATAAGGTTGAATGAAGATTGAATGGGCCCACCAGCCATAAAGCCGGGATAAAACCAATCACTGAAAAGAAGTATTTTTTTCTTAGCCATCTATCTCATTTTCTTTCAACCAGTGTTCCAGCACAACCAGGTGCCATATTTTGCTCCACGGCGTTTTTTTATTGTTGCTCAGAAAACTCTTCCACAAATATTGCACATTATCTTTATTGAATTGCGGCCGTTTCGATAAACCTATCATATTCCCTTCGCAAAATGTTTTCAATTCGCTCCTCATCCATCCTGCCCATGGGAAAGTAAAACCCATTTTAGGGCGATTGATTATGTTATCGGGCAACAAACCTTTGGTAGAATCGATTAGTAATTTTTTTGGTGTGGTCGGAAACTTTGTTGCATCATTTAACCCAATTACATATTGTACCAACCTGTAGTCTAGAAAAGGCACACGCACTTCAAGGGCATGAGCCATGCTCATCTGGTCGGTATCGCGTAACAATATATCGGGTATATAATTACTCAATTCATAAACCGATAGCTTAGATAAAATATCGAGTGATGCATCTGCTTTATATTCTCTGGTATATCCTTCTTTGGTATCCAGTAGTTTTGCCGCTTCGCTTACAGAAATAGCCCTTCTCATTACAGGATAAGTAGTTTCCGTTTTCCAGTTGGGAAGGTTCATCAACTCAACCAGTTTTTCGGCACTGCTGCTGTTGTTATACAATTTATAAATGTGAGCGGGCAGTGATACAATAGGCTTAGGGAAACCCGAAACCCAGTTCATTTTTTCAAGATCATACAAACGCTTGAACAACGGATAACCGGCAAAAAGTTCATCGCCACCTAATCCGGAGAGTACCATTTTTATCCCTTCTTTTTTTGTAGCCTCTGATACTACGTAACTATTCATCCCATCTCCGCTGGGATGGTCTAAGCCACTTAATGCTTCCGGTAATTTATCAAGAAATAATTTAAGTGAAAGCCTGATGTCGTGATGTTCGGTGTTGTATTGTTTGGCTATTTGCCTGGCATATGGCCCTTCGTCAAAGGTTGCTTCTTCAAAGCCCACCGTAAAAGTTTTCACGGGTTGTTTCATATACTTCGACATCATTGCCACAATCAGGCTTGAATCAATTCCACCTGAGAGGAAGGCCCCGAAAGGAACATCAGATACCAACCTCATTTCTACTGAATCGGTTAATATGTCCTGTACATCCTTGCATATTTCAGCATACGGTTTTTCCTCTGACTGCTTCTTAATATCAAACAGGCTCCAGTATTTTATTTGCTTAGCGCCTGATATGTCACCATCCTTAATAAGTGTATAATGCCCCGGCATTAACATTCTTACGTTCTCAATAATAGTGTGCGGGTTATGTACAGTCTGGTTGGTAACGTAGTCGTAAAGTGCGCCATTATTAATCTTTTTAGGAACTAACCCGCTTTTCAGTAATGCCCTTATTTCAGATGCAAATGCAAATGTTTTGCCATCGTGCCAATAATAAAGCGGCTTAATTCCTAACCTGTCACGCGCAATAAACAGTTCTTTCTTTTCTTTATCCCAAATGGCAAAAGCAAACATGCCGTTTAAGTATTTCAGGCAATCGGTTCCCCAACGCAGGTAAGCTGCCAGTATTACTTCTGTATCGCTTTGTGTATTGAATGCATAGGCCCTTGCATTTGTTTCTCCGGCCTGCACACGCTGCAGTTCCAGTTTAAGGCTTTTGTAATTATAAAGCTCGCCGTTATATATAATGGCAATGCGGTTGTCAGCCGATAGCATAGGTTGGTGGCCATTTTTCGATAAGTCAATTATGCTTAACCGACGATGCCCAAGTGCAATATTGTTTTCTGAAAATGTACCTTCATCATCTGGTCCACGGTGTGCAATAGCTTGCAGCATGCGCGACAAAGCATCGGCATTGCCTGCTTTTTCACCTAGGATACCACAAATTCCACACACTTGTTACGAGGGGTATTATATAATTATTCTCCTTTAAATACTGGCTTTCTCTTTTCCAGGAATGCTTTCACTCCTTCGGCATTATCGTGGGTTTTCGCTGCCATCGCTTGCAGTTCGCCTTCCATTTCCAGTTGCTGTGTAAGGGTATTGTTGAACGAGGCATTGAGTAAGCGCTTGGTCAGGCCTAAACCCTTTGTTGGCATTTGTGCCAACTGCTCTGCCATTTTTGTAGCTTCAATCATCAATGCTTCATCGGTAGTTACTTTGTAAATCAGCCCATAATCGCAAGCTTGTTGTGCGCCTATTTTTTCGGCAAGCATCATAAGTGCAGTGGCACGTTGTAAGCCTGCTAAACGAGGAACAAAGAAAGTCCCTGCGCTGTCGGGCACAAGTCCAATTTTACTGAACGACTGTATGAACGATGCCGATGCTCCTGCCAATGTAATATCGCAGGCAAAAGCAATATTGGCTCCTGCGCCTGCTGCTACACCATTCACAGCACATACTACAGGTTTTTCAATGTTTCGTATTTTATTAATGATGGGGTTGTATTGTTCCTGAACAATTACTTTAATATCGGCGCCCGGAGCGATGGCGGCAGCAAGGTCTTGTCCCGCACAAAATCCGCGCCCTGCACCGGTAAGCAATACGGCACGTACTTCTTTATTCTTTGCACATTCGTCTAATGCCGATTGCAATTCTTTTGCCATAGGCATGTTAAAACTGTTGAGTACATCGGGGCGGTTGAGGGTTATTTTACCTATACCGTGTTCAATTGAAAATAAAATATGTTCCATAAGAAATTATATACATTTAAAATAGTCGAATGGTTCCTTGCAATCGTTGCAAATATATAGCGCCTTGCATGCCGTTGAGCCGAAGAAACTTTTCATTTCTGTATTTAATGAACCGCAGCGCGGGCACTTTATAACTTTACTTTTATTGCTCAGCAGGCTTATATCAGGCGAACTTTTTTCCGGTGGTGCTATACCATAGTCTTTCAGTTTTTGCTTCCCTGCTTCACTTATCCAGTCTGTGGTCCATGCCGGTGAAAGAATGGTTTTTATCGAGAAATTGCTTATGCCTTTTTCTTTTAGTTTCGCACGAATATCATCTTCAATAACATTCATGGCAGGGCAACCGGTGTAAGTAGGGGTTATAGTAATTAAAGTTCCTTCAGCATCTACTTCCACGTTCCGCACAATGCCCAAATCAACCACGCTTAAAACGGGCACTTCGGGGTCGTAAACTTCTTCCAGGTAACCTAATATTTGTTCTTTCGTTTCCACGATTCTTAGCCTTTTACCACTTGGCTCCGGGGTATGCGCGTTGCATAAATTGCAATTCGGCAAGCAGGAAACCAAGGTGTTCGGTATGTATTCCTTTTCTTCCCCCCTTCATCATATAACTACGTTCAGGTATTTTAATGGTCGCTTCACCTAATACTTCTTTCAATGTACTGTTCCATTTATCCTGGATGCCTTTCATGTCGGGCACTATTTTAGCCGCTATTAAAAGTTTGTCGCTTTCTACTGCATCAAACAGATCATCGGTAAACATCCATAACTCATCTATCGCTTCCAGCATCCGCTTATGACTTTCTTCTGTTCCGTCGCCCAGGCGTATAACCCAATCGGTGCAATGCCGCAGGTGGTATGTTGTTTCTTTTATGGCTTTCTCAGCAATGGAACGTATACGTTCGTCGGTGCTGGTGAGTAATGCGTTTTGTAAGTGGTAATTAAATACTGTGAATAGAAACTGGCGCATCATGGTCACAGCAAAATCGCCGTTAAGTTGTTCAGCCAGCAAGGTGTTTTTAAATGCCATTACATCGCGCAGGTAAGCCAAATCATCTTCTGAACGGCCTTTGCCTTCCACTTCCCCGGCATAGGTTAAAAATAAACGTGACTGACCGATAAGGTCAAGGGCAATATTGGTGAGCGCAATATCTTCTTCTAATACGGGCCCGTGGCCGCACCATTCTGAAAGACGGTGACCAAGCACAAGGCTATTATCTCCTAACCATAAAAGGTAATCGAACAGGGCGGTATTTACAGCTTTATTATCACTCATAGTCAATTATTAAGAAGTAACAAAGTTACAATTTAAACGGCATAATTCAGAGACCTAACTCACAAAACCAGAATCCCTTTGCCATAGGGCCTTTTATAGGTGGATGGTCCTTGGTCATTTTTACCTCGATAGGGCGGTATACTTTCTCTCCTTTTGTGAATTTTATGGGCTCTTTAAAAATGGGCCCTGCGAAGCAAAAACTATGGAACTCACCATTTTCACCACAGGGGTCAACGTTGGCGGGAAGATTTTTTAATAGCTCAGGAGTATATAATTCTCCTACTTCCTTATCGCTCAAATAGGCATCGCTTGTGCAGCAAAGTATGGTTTTAAACCCCTGTTTTATAAAGTCGTTGGCTAATTGGGTAGTGTCTTTCTTCCATAAAGGATAAACTCCCTTCATGCCCACTTTAGCAAGATTATTATCGCGGTATGCACGCAGGTCTTCTAAAAATATATCTCCAAAAATAACGTATTCAATTCCTTTAGCTTTTTGCTCTTTTAAAAACGCCTCCATGTTCTTTTCATACTCAGCATTACTACCTTCTCGCACATACATTTTATACCAGGGCAGGCCAATACTTTTTGCCTGTTTTTCTACCAATTCCTCACGTACGCCATGCATGGAAACCCGTTTGAAGTTTTCATTTATAGTAGTGAACAAGGCTTCAACACTATACTCTTTTTCTTTAAGTACCCGGTACAAAGCAAATGCGGAATCTTTCCCACCTGACCAGCAAAAAATGGCTTTCTTCATGCAGCGAATATAACAGGTTCAGATTACCCTGTAAACAAAAATCCGCTGTGGAATTTGATTGGCGCTATTAATAACTGAATCTGCCTTCTGAAGGTGTATATAAGTTGGGTTATCAATGGGCTTAATTGTCAGAATATATTTAATATCCAATTTTCTTAAGGCAATCGTGTCAAGGTGCAGGGTTAATGAATTGAACGAATTATTGTTGTAACTATCGCAATACTGGAACCTTCTTGAGCTTACCAGTTGCTGTATGTGAGCCGGAGTCATTGTGTTTTTAAGGTCAGGAGTGAAAATATTGACAAGCAGTTGTTTTTTCTCGGCAGGATAAAGGCCCATATAGGCTGCTGCAGTATGGAATTTATTGTACTGGGCAATTTCAGATGGGAAACCAATGCATAAAACAGTTTCTTCTTTGTAATTAATATCCTTGCTGATATTAGAAAACATTCCCGGGTTGTAATAGGCATCGAAAGTTTTATGGCTATGGTCGTTGGGCTGTATATAGGTATAATAAAACGCATTCTCATTAAAAGCGCTCTCCATAAAATCGCCGGCAGAAATACTGAAGAAAAGAAAGATAATTTGAATTCCTGTAAGACCAATTAAAACAGGATATAGTTTTTTATTGGTTTGCACCATAAAGTAAATGCTTACGGCAAAGAGTAAAATCCATGTAAGGGGAAGAAGGTTTATAAACCTGAACTGAAGCGAACTTAAACCACCCATCATCCGGAAAATAAATTGAGCATGGTCCCAGGTGTGGAGGTTATCGATAGCGCATAGGCACAAGGCGAATAAAAGTATTGCCGCAACGGTGAAATAATATTTTTTCGACCTTACAATAAATAATGATAACAACAAGGTTCCGACAAGGATGGGGAACTGGCAACTATAGAAATGGTACTGGCCTTTGAACAGCAGCAAAAATGTTATTTTCAGGTATCCTTTCCAGTTGAGAAAATCTTCTGCCATTGGGACCGTGCGTTGGGAAACAAACGAATGATCTGCAAATTGGAGAAGGAAGAGGCGGTATTGCGATAAGGCGCTCAATGCAAATATTATTCCCCAAGCCAGTAGTACCGACATTTTCCACTTTTTAGAATTATAGAACAACAGAAAAATTCCGCCTAACACACAGATTAGAAAGAAGGAAACGCTGAAAACAAAATCGCTGCCACAGAAAGGATAAAGAAGTATGATTAACCAGTTGAATATGGTTTTCCGGTCGTGGAAAAGATTCAGTAAAGCCCATATTACAAAAGCTTGCCCCGCTACTGAGAATTGCCCCATCGGCCAGAAAGGTATTAACGCATAAGCAAGAGCTGTTAAGCAGGTAAGGTAAGGGTATTCTCCCTTAAACAGGTAATCCTTTAGAAGTAAGCGTAAACCAAAGAATGCCACTAAATGCTGCAGTACTATAAGAACACAATAGGCTGCTAAGGGAGAGAAAACAAGATTAAAAAGTGAGTACATATCCAGTTCAGATGGCATACAACCACGTGGAATTCCATCATATACATTAGGGAAAATAGCATGATTCGAACTGAAGGTTAGGCCGCTTTCGGCCAGCATTTTAAACCAAACAATATTCGAATCGAGGTTGTCGTGAATAAGGAAATGAGCATGTTGCGGGAACAACAAATAAGGTGACAGGTAAATAAACAGCAGGGAAAGTGATATGATGAAGGGGAGGTTTTTAGCCTGGTTTTTCATGTTTTAGGCTAAATACTTGTCATAATCAGTAAAAAGTCTCCGGCTGAAGTCATTCATTTGCAAATATATATAATGGCTTTAAATACGTGCGAATGACGAAATTGTTGAAAACATTAGCCTCGTTGGGTGTATGAGTAAAGGGGTTTGAATTAATTTCGCGGAATAACAAGGTAATATGTCCACAGCAGGAAAATATACAGAAGACAGCATACGGTCATTAGACTGGAAAGACCATATCCGTTTCAGGCCGGGTATGTACATAGGCAAGTTAGGCGATGGTTCGTCGCAGGACGATGGCATTTATGTGCTGATAAAAGAAGTAATAGACAATAGTATTGACGAATTTGCCATGGGCTTCGGTAAAACTATTGAAGTAACCATAAAAGATAAAACGGTTACCATTCGCGACCATGGCCGGGGCATACCTTTGGGCAAGGTGCTTGACTGCGTAGCTAAGATAAACACCGGTGCCAAGTACGATTCCGAAGTATTTAAAAAATCAGTGGGATTAAACGGGGTAGGTACCAAAGCGGTAAACGCTCTTTCATCTTACTTCAGGATACAATCGGTTCGTGAAGGCAAAACCAAAGTAATAGAGTTTAAAAAAGGCGAGGTACTGAAAGACCATAATATTTCAGGTTGTGAAGAAGATGAAGGTACTATAACAACATTCCAGGCCGACGAGTCTATATTCCCTAATTATCATTACATAAGCGAACATGTTGAGCGTATGCTATGGAACTACGCTTTCCTGAACACAGGGCTTAAAATAAAATTCAATGGCGCAAAGATTGAATCGGAAAAAGGCTTACACGATTTGCTCGAACATAACATCAACAGCCCTATTCTTTACCCGATTATTCATTTGAAGGGACATGATATAGAGGTTGCAATGACGCACAGTGTTCAGCAATACAGTGAAGAATATTATTCATTTGTAAACGGACAGCATACTACGCAGGGCGGTACTCACCTGAATGTATTCCGCGAAGCGGTGGTGAAAACCGTTCGTGAATTTTACAAACGGAATTTTGAAGCGGCCGATATACGTAAATCTATTGTGGCAGCTATAAGTGTAAAGGTAGAGGAACCAATCTTCGAATCGCAGACAAAAACAAAATTAGGCTCACAGGATATGGGGCCTAAAGGGCCGTCTATACGTACCTTTATAGGAGATTTTATAAAAACAGAACTCGACAACTTCCTGCACAAGAATGAACAGGTAGCGGAAGAGTTACTGAAAAAAATAGTGCAATCGGAAGAGGAGCGCAAGGCGATGGCAGGCATTCAAAAACTTGCCAAAGAACGTGCCAAGAAAGCCGGATTGCATAATAAAAAACTACGCGATTGTCGTGTGCACTATGCCGATAATAATGAAAGGCGTTTGGAAACAACCCTGTTCATTACCGAGGGTGATTCTGCAAGCGGTTCTATTACTAAGGCACGCGACCCCAATATACAAGCAGTATTCAGTTTAAAGGGTAAGCCGCTGAATACATATGGCCTTACTAAAAAAGTAGTGTACGAAAACGAAGAGTTCAGTTTATTGCAAAGTGCATTGAACATAGAAGAAGGTATAGAGGACCTACGTTACAATAATATTGTGGTGGCTACCGATGCCGACGTTGACGGTATGCACATACGTTTGCTGCTGCTTACTTTCTTCCTGCAATTCTTCCCTGACCTGGTTAAGAATGGTCACCTGTATATATTGGAAACACCGCTGTTCAGGGTAAGAAATAAAAAGGAAACTATATACTGCTATTCAGAAGAGGAAAGGATAAATGCTATGAGCAAACTGGGTGCGAAACCTGAGATTACCCGCTTTAAAGGGCTGGGTGAAATTTCACCCGATGAGTTCAAGTTCTTTATAGGTGCCGATATTCGCCTGCAACCGGTTATAATAGGTGCTGATACTATTGTTGACCATTTGCTGAATTACTACATGGGCAAGAACACGCCTGAACGCCAGGAGTTTATTATTAATAACCTGAAGGTAGAACTGGAAGAAAAGCCTGAAATGTTTCCCGCTCCTGCTACCGAGTAAAATCGGTTTCGTAAATATTGGTATTACCTACATTATCAACCACTACCAGTTTTAAGTGGTGTTTGCCTGGGCCTACATGCTCATCGAAGGTGTAGTAAATAAGGTCCCGCTTAGGGTTGAACTCCATTAATATCCACTTATTATCTACATAAGCGTCAAAGGTTGCAATACCTGATAGGTTATCTGAAATCTTAAACTCTATGGATGATGATTTACTCATGTCTTTATTCTTGTAAATATTTACCGGTTCTATAAGCGGGCGCGAGTTATCCATCATTATGGCAAACGAACCAAACGACTTAGGGTGAGCTATCATAGCTCCTTTTTCATATGTTCCGCCAATACAGTTCGTGTGTTTGCCGTCAATTTCAACTATCACAGCACGGCGCATAATTGAATCGGCTAAGGGGGCAGCAGGTTTTATGCTTATAGTATAACTGTTATTGAAAGGAACATATTTGTCGCCTATGGTGTAAAGAGGTGAATATACATGTAGCCCAGTAGTATCAACCTTACCATGAAAGCGGGTGTCTTCAAAAATGACCCTGGCAGGAATATGCAAAGCCAATCCTTTGAGTGAATAATCAAAATCCTTTTTCCAATGAATCATAACACTACCAGGAATACTATCGTGAAACACTGTGCCCATTTTAGTATCACTTTTTAATGTAAAATGTATAGTAGTAGCATTGCCGTTAAAATCAGCAACTTTATATTCCATGTGATGTACTTGCCCTTTCACGCAGTTTATCTTGCCCCGGTGGCTGATTCTTTTATAAATATCTAATTCGTCATTATCAGTCTGGAAACTATGCTCAATGGTTCGGCTTTCTCTTTTGTATGCCTTAAAATCTACATGCCCGTTCACATAATGTATAGAACTAAACCTTAGTTCATCCAATCGCTGGAAATAAATAGTATCTCCTCCATCGGTAAGCAATTGAGAGTAGGGTCCATTATGACCTGTGCCCACTTCACCCATATCATAAGTGCTTATGCCGGCGCCAATTTTTCCGTATACTTCAATTACGGAATCGGCTTCCGCTACATAGCCTTTACCTTTTCTCACAGCAGGAATATAAAGCGGCACATGCTTTCCGTTCACATTACTGGAATCGTTGAGCGGGTAAATGCAAATGCCGCGTATCACGGGCGCTTCATGGTCTACAGTTGTTAAGCCGAATAGCATTGGATTGATCGGGTCTTCGCTTTTCTCGTCACGTATTTCAAAATGGACGTGCGGCCCATCGGCGCCACCTGTACTACCTGAAAAAGCAACCGTGTCACCCTTCTTCACAGGTATTTCTTTCGGTGTCAGGTACACATCGATTGAGAATTTTTGCTTTTCATATTGCATCTTCCGCACATATTTCTGAATAACGTCGTTATACCTGCTCAGGTGGCCATAAACTGTTACATAACCATTGGGGTGAGTTATATAAAGTGCATTGCCATACCCATAGCCTGAAACATTTATACGGGAAACATATCCGTCTGCTGAAGCATGAACCACCAGGCCTTCACGTTCTTCGGTCTTTAAATCGAGCCCGGTATGAAAGTGGTTGCTGCGAATTTCACCGAATGTTCCGGCCAATGTAATGGGAATGTCGAGCGGATTCATGAAGTAGTTCTGAGGGTACTTATTCTGCGCCAACAGTGAGGTTGTGGATATGAGACCAACAACAATGGGTGTGAAGTATTTTCTTAACGAATGAGTTTTTATCGACATCTGTATTAAAATATTGGGAAACAATTTACTTTTGCCTCCCAAAATTAAGTTCCTGGACTCACTGAAATTCACACAATGAAAAAAAGTATCAACCTGTTAGTGTCAGTTATTTTATTCTCTTCGGTCGCAATTGCCCAGAAGGATGCAGTTACCAAAGCGGCTGATTTGATTGAGAAGCAAAAGATAGATACTAACAAAAAATGGGATAAAGGTGGACTTATTAATGTAAGTTTCAGCCAGACTGCATTTAGCAACTGGGCTGCAGGAGGACAAAATGCGATGGGATTAACATCCATGGCTTCACTTCATGCCAATTACAAAAACGGTAAATTTTCATGGCTTAACGATGCCGAACTTGGGTATGGTTTCCAAAAACTTGATGGGGCGCTTTTGCAAAAAACTACTGACCAGATTGAACTTACTTCCAGTGTAGGGTATAAAATATTTGACCACACTTCTATAAGTTTCCTCACCAATTTCCAAACGCAGTTTCAGCCGGGCTATACAAATACCGGAGATTCAGTGTTGTTATCAAACTTTATGGCCCCTGCATACTGGATTCTTGCGGCTGGTTTACAGTACAGTCCTTGCAAGGCACTGAATGTTTTCATATCACCAGTTACAGCAAGGTTCGTTTTTGTAGAGAACACTTTCCTGTCCAATGAAGGTGCTTTTGGTGTTGATTCAGGGAAAAGAGAAAAGACCGAATTCGGGGCCTACCTAAAGGCAAATTTTTCTAAAGATATAGCCAAGAACATTACGCTTACCACTAATCTTGAACTATTCTCTAATTACCTGAAAGACCCGCAGAATGTAGTGATTAACTGGACAACATTCATTCAGATGAAAGTAAATAAGTTTATTTCCGCAACATTGAATACACAGGTTATTTATGATAATAATAGCCTTGTTCCTTTATATACAGATATAAAAGGGGTGCAGGTATTAACAGGCAAGGGCCCCCGCACACAGTTTAAAGATGTAGGCGGAATAGGTTTCGCTATGAATCTATAACCCGAATTCGCGAATTACACCAACTTGCAGCATATAATTACCCAGCCTTAAAATATTGCTGCCCACAGGGGTACCTGATTGTGTATATACTGCCTCGTAAAGATTTACACGGGTATAATAAAAATTAATGTTCTCGCTTTGAGAGATAGTGTAGTTCCATGCTGCACCGGCGAAAATGTCAAGCGCTTTTGTTCGGCACATTAAACTGGCACCCAATGAAGAACAAAAACAATTATTTACATACTTAACTCCTTGCACATACTGGCCCACATTGTTACCGTTAACAACAAAACCTAATCCTGTTGTGTCTGAATAGGAACCCAATCCATACCAGATACCTTCATAGAAAAATTCGAGGCTAGCCCGTAAACGGATATTCCTTTTTTTATCTAAAGATTGGGAATAACCTAAGCCTGCTCCTATATTCCAGTTCCACATATTGTTAGAATATCCTAAGGAAATATCGGCAAAGTGAATAAGTAGGTGAGGACCCATATCTTCTTCCAGGCCAATGCCAAGGTTGGGGATATGAGATATGTTTCGTGTGTCAAGTGAGTGATTCATGACGTAGCCGTTATTTATAGAAAGATATTTAAAGGCAAGGTTCTGGTTTATGCTGTTTACATTGTAATCTGCAGCCCACAGGCGGGCGCCCAAAAAGTCAGAGAACATTTCCCTGCCGGTTGAATCGGGCACTACGGTCATAATATCCTGTGCAGAGACAAGTTTAAAGGTAGTAAGCAGTAGCAGAGCTAAAAACGATTTCTTCATAACCACTTTGTAAAAGTAGTATTTATCTCTCTTCACCTCAATGGTACAATCGATTAAGTACATTATAATCAGGCTATAATTATTGTGTACCATGTGATGTATACAAAAATTAGAAGAAAAACCTATATTTGCTAAAATGGAGTTAAGTCACATAATTAAAAGCTCTATCCGTAAACATATTACCATGAAAATAAATTACAAGGAAAAAAATTGCAGCCGCTCATTATTTAATATAAATAACAGGAAATTTTTCTTGTCGGTTGCCGCGTTTTGCATAGGGCAAATATGCCTCGTTGCTAATGTTAGTGCACAAACATATAATATAAGTACAGTTGCCGGAGGTGGTATTGGTGATGGTTATGCAGCTACATCTGCCGTATTGCTTTATCCACAGGGAGTGGCAGTAGATGGTTCCGGTAACGTATATATTGCCGACTGTTCTAACAATCGTATTCGTAAAGTATCAACCAGTGGAATTATTACAACTATTGCGGGTACAGGCGTTCAAGGTTCCGGTGGAGATGGCGGAGCTGCAACTGCGGCCCAGTTAAATAACCCTTATGGGGTCGCAGTAGATGCAACAGGTAACGTATATATTGCAGATACCTATAATTATAAAATACGTGAAGTAAATACGAGTGGCATTATTTCAACTATTGCAGGTAATGGTACCGATGGGTATACCGGTAACGGCGGACCTGCCACAGCAGCTGAGTTTGGCAATATTTATGGTATAGCTGTCAGCAGTTCAGGTAATATTTATGTACCTGACCAGAATTATAATGTGGTGCGTTTATTCAAGGTGGGAGGTAACGTAAGTGTTTTTGCAGGAAACGGAACACTGGGCTTTTCAGGTGACGGTAACTCTGCCACTGGCGCAGAATTGTATTATCCTATTGAAGTTGCAGTGGATAATTCAAATAATGTATATATAGCTGATGCGGGAAATAACCGCGTAAGAAAAGTAAGTACAAGTAATGTTATTACAACTTTTGCAGGGAATGGAAATAGTACTTATTCAGGCGATGGTGGTGCTGCAACAGCAGCAGGAGTTTATTATCCCTGGGGAGTTAGTACAGACGCTGCCGGTAATGTTTATATAAGTGATAGTCGTGACAACCGCATTAGAGAAGTAAATACCAGCGGTACTATTTCTACCATTGCCGGAAACGGAACATTAGGTTTTACGGGGGATGGAGGGCCTGCAACAGCGGCCGAGTTAAATTCGCCATCAGGAATTGCTGTTGTTAGCACAGGGGCAATTATGTATATAGTGGATAATTACAGGATTCGCCAGGTGAATGGTTCAACCATTTCAACCTATGCAGGTGGTGGAATAGGCGACAGCGAACCTGCAACTGCTGCAGAACTTAATATTGCTCCTCCATCAGGTAATTCAAGTTATACAGTTTCAGAAATTGCAACCGATGCAACAGGCAACATGTATATAGCTGATTTTAATAATAATCGTATAAGGAAAATAAGCAGCACCGGCATTATTTCTACTGTTGCGGGTAACGGCACTGTAGGTTATTCGGGTGATGGTGGTAACGCAATTGCTGCCGAATTGAACGTGCCTCGCGGAGTTGCAGTTGATGCAACAGGAAATGTATACATAGCTGATACAAAGAACAGCGCTATACGAAAAATAAATACAAGTGGTATCATTTCAACTATAGCCGGAAATGGCACTGCCGGTTATTCGGGTGATGGTTCAGCAGCTACAGCAGCGGAGTTAAATTTCCCTACCGGAATTACTCTTGACCCTTCCGGTAATGTGTATATAGCCGATTTAAAGAATCAGCGTATAAGGGAAGTAAATACAAGTGGTATTATAAGCACCATAGCAGGAACGGGAGCTGCCGGTTTTTCAGGTGACGGTTTTGCCGCTACTACAGCAGAACTTGATTATCCCAGCCAGCTAACAATGGATGCTACAGGGTATCTTTATATTGCCGACCTCTATAATAACCGTGTTCGTATTATGAAGCCGGGAGGAAATATTTCAACTTTCGCTGGTAACGGAACCGCAGCCTATAAAGGTGACGGTGGACCGGCCACTGCAGCAGAACTTTATGGCCCTGTGGGAGTAATGGCTTATAACGGAGATATTTATATAGCGGACTATAATAATAACCGTGTGAGAAGAGTGAATGCAAGCGGTACTATTTCAACCATTGCCGGAGACTTCAATGCCGGTTTCATGGGTGACGGTGGGCCTGCTACTGCAGCCAGTTTATCTGCTCCTTCTATGCTTACTGTAGATGGTTCAGGCAATATTTATATGGCGGATAATGCCAATGGCCGAATAAGGGAATTAAAAAATTCTTGTACCATGACAGCAAGCTCAAAAGCAAATCCTCCTTCGTGTAACGGAGGCAGCGATGGGAATGCTACGGCTTCACCAATTGGCGGTAACCCCGGTTTTACCTACTTATGGGCACCCGGAGGAGCTACTACGGCAACCATCAGCAAACTTACTGCGGGTACATATACCTGTACCATTACCGATACAAACGGATGTACAGCAACGGCCATTGCAAATGTACCTTCACCTCCTGCTATTCGGGACAGTGCATCTCAATTGGCTAATGCAAGTTGTTATGGCGCATCTAACGGGTATGCCGTTATTGGAATAAAATACGGAACCGCTCCTTATACTTATTTGTGGTCTCCATTTGGCGGTACAAGCGATACGGCAACCGGCCTTACTGCAGGAACATATACTGAAACGGTAACCGATTCCCATGGCTGTACTTCAAGCGTTACAGTAACCATAGGGCAACCTTCGTTGCTCACTGCTACTGCAACTTCAACCAATGCAAGTTGCGGAACTACCAACGGTGCTGCAACGGCAACTGTAGCCGGTGGTACTGCGCCATATAATTATTCATGGAATACTATACCGGTGCAAAATGCAAGCACAGCAACCGGGTTAGGTGCTGGAAATTATACCGTAACCGTTACCGATGGAAACGGATGCACAGCGAATGCTACTACAACTGTTACTGCTTCGGGTGGGCCTGTAATAAACCCTACTATAACAAATAGCAGTTGTAAAACAAGCAACGGAAAAGCGAAAGTAACTATAACAGGAGGTACTGCACCTTACCGTTATTCATGGAATAATGGCGATACCCTTGCCACAGATAGTAACATGGCAGCAGGTAGTTATATTATAACAGTAACTGATGCTAATGGCTGTTCGAATTTTGAAGCTGTAAATATTAACGACGCTTCAGGCCCTGTAATCAGTTCTAGTAAGGTTACAAATGTAACCTGTAATGGCGATACCAATGGTGCTATAACAATAACGGTAACGGGAGGAACTGCTCCGTACCAGTATTCCTGGTCGAATTTTGCCACCAAAGCTTCTATCAGCGGATTATCGGCAGGCCCTTATCAAATAATGGTAACCGATGCGGGCGGATGCGTGGCAGCACAAACCATTAATGTAAATCAACCTAATTTGTTGTCATTGACAACTTCGCCGACACCTGCAGGTTGTGGTAAATCAGACGGGGGTGCCAGTGTGAATATATTCGGGGGAGTGAAGCCGTTTAACTATAAATGGAGTACAGGTAATACAACTTCTTCTATTTCAAATGTGGCTGCAGGTTCATATACTGTTACAGTTTCCGACAGCAACGGATGTTCAACTGCAATTACTGCATCAGTAACTAACCCAAGCGGACCTGTTGTTACCATGGATTCTGTTATTGATATGAATTGCGCAGCAGAAACTATGGGTTCAATTACGACAGGAGTTGTAAGCAGCACACTTGCCTATTCATGTTTATGGAGTAATGGCGATACGGCGCAAAATATATATAACCTTTCCGGTGGCAATTATTCAATAGTTGTAACCGATGGAGTAGGATGCCTTGGTACAGCCAACGCCAATATTACAACAGCATTGCCTCCCGGAATATCAATATGTATGGTAACGGTGAATCCGGCCAATAACCTGAATACCCTTTTATGGGATTCAAATGCAGCGCCGGGCAGGATAGCTAAGTACGTTATTTATAAAGAAACAACTACACCCGGAGTATTTGGTATAATAGGTACGGCTAAAGGCACAGCAGGTTCATTTCTCGACACCGCTTCAAATTCAGGTAAGCGAAGCTGGGCCTATGAAATAGCAGAACTGGATTCATGCGGACAGTCATCTCCTATAAGCCAAAGCATATTATTTAAAACCATACACCTTACTGCAACCGTTACAGTAAGTAATAAAGTAAACCTTGTGTGGGATGATTTTGAAGGAGCCTCATTTTCGCATTATATAATATACCGCGATAGTGTACCCGGCATTGCCAAGGATAGTATAGCTTCTGTATCAAATAATACTTACGGATATACCGATGCTCCGCCAACAACTTATAAAAACTGGTATTACCATATTGGTATTGGTGGAACATTAGGCTGTACTTCATTAAGGCCGTATCATAATGTAGAATCTATAAACTACAATGCTTCTAAATCTAATACCGGGCCAATAACTATTACAGGAGTAGGCATGGCAACTATTTCTTCCATTAGCGGGCTCAATATATATCCTAACCCTTCCAGGGGCATATTTAATATGGACCTTTACCTGAACAGGCAGCAAAATGTAGATGTTATTATCTATACTGAATTGGGACAGGTAATAGAAGAAGAAAGTTACGGAACCCAAACGGGTAAGGTTACCAAACAATATAATTTGAGCAACTATACTAAAGGGGTTTACTTTATTAAAGTAGCTACGGGCGACAGGGTGGAATACCGTAAAGTAGTTATAGAATAAAAGCCAGTATTTAATGTATTGAAAACCAATGGAATGCATAGCCTTAGGTGTGCTGGGTTAAATCTTAACATTCTCTTGCGTTGGTAAAGTCTTTTTTTATATCTTTGCAGCCCTTAATATAAAAACAGCAGTCATGTCCTTAAAGATCCGTTTACAAAGACAAGGAAAAAAGAAGCAACCTTTTTACCACATTGTGGTAGCCGATTCACGTTTTCCACGCGATGGAAGATACGTTGAAAGGCTCGGTACTTACGACCCTAAGCACGACCATGAAGGGGTAAATATTGATAACGCAAAGACATTAGAATGGCTTGAGAAAGGCGCATTGCCTACAGACTCTTGCCGTCATATATTGGCAGAACAAGGCCTAATGTATAAGAAGCACCTTCAGAGAGGTGTTAAGAAAGGATTGTTCAACCAGGAGCAAGCGGATACCCAGTTTGCAAAATGGACCGCTGAAAAAGCAAAACTACATTCTGACAAGAAAGAAAAGAAAGCTACATCAGCTAAGGAAACTCACAAAACACGTTTTGCAGCTGAAACTGCAGCCCGTGAAGCTAAAGCTAAAGCCGTTGCAGCCAAGAAAGCTGCTGCTCTTGAAGCCGCTAAGCCTGCTGAACCTGAAGCAAAGACAGAAGAAGCACCGGCTGCAG